>Ga0208112_100028_pt1 | contig 321923 bp, 301 predicted proteins | sample HotLakConsoUCCLE_FD_184736 | JGI IMG/M metagenome (GOLD analysis project Ga0208112, IMG submission 184736) | Hypersaline microbial mat communities from Hot Lake, Washington, USA - Hot Lake Consortium UCC-LE (SPAdes) (version 2) ... | reverse complement strand
CGACAACGTGGCGATGGAGGTCGAGCTGATCGTCCCCGTCGCCATGGAGGAGAAGCTGCGCTTCGCCATCCGCGAAGGCGGCCGCACCGTCGGCGCCGGCGTGGTGGCGGCGATCCTCGACTGAGGCCATCGAGTGGCTTCGCGCCCGCCCGCGAAAAATCGCGGGGCGGGCGCGCAAAGCCGATTGCCTTCCGGGAGGCGGTGCGCTAGCAATCGCCTCCCGACGCCGAAAGCCTCCGCGAGGAGACATTTCGGCATCGCCGTAGGAGTGTAGCTCAACTGGTCAGAGCACCGGTCTCCAAAACCGGGGGTTGGGGGTTCGAGTCCCTCCACTCCTGCCACGGCGGTGAGATATACATCGACGGACGACGGCGGCGCGGGCTCGGGGACGAGCGCCGCGCTTTTGTTTTCGGGGCGGAGCGGGGAGGGGCGGGAACAGGCGCGCGAACCGTCCTTGATTTCCTCTCCCCGCATCTCTATTACACGGCTTCCGGTTCCGGGCGGTGCGGTGCGACCCCGCACCCGAACCGCGGTAGCCGACAGGTTTCTCGAGCCCTCTCGTCGACGGACGCGTCCCGCGGACGGCCGGCGGCAGGGCGATTTGGCGTGAAGCGATCAAGATGGCCAAGGGCAAGACCTCACCGTTCGAGTTCATCCAGCAAGTGCGCGCGGAAGGGTCCAAGGTGACCTGGCCGACGCGCAAGGAGACGATGGTGACGACCGGCATGGTCTTCGTCATGGTCCTGCTGGCGTCGCTCTTCTTCTTCGTCGTCGACCTGGTCCTGCGCGCGGGCGTCGGCCTGGTCCTCGGGCTCGGCGGCTGAGGGAGAACACGAACATGGCCAAGCGCTGGTACATCGTCCACGCCTACTCGAACTTCGAGAACAAGGTCGCGAACTCGCTCAAGGATCAGGCCGAGCAGCGCAACCTCGCCGACCTGTTCGAGGAGATCCTTGTGCCGACCGAGAAGGTGGTCGAGGTGCGCCGCGGCCGCAAGGTCGACGCGGAGCGCAAGTTCTTCCCCGGCTACGTGCTGGTGAAGTGCGAGATGACCGACGAGGTCTACCACCTCATCAAGAACACTCCCAAGGTCACGGGCTTCCTGGGCGCCGACAAGGCGCGCCCGATGCCGATCCCGGACCACGAGGCCGAGCGGATCAAGGGCCAGGTGGCGGAGGGCGTCGAGCGCCCCAAGCCCACCGTGACCTTCGAGGTCGGCGAGACGGTGCGGGTCGCCGACGGCCCGTTCGCCTCCTTCAACGGCGTCGTCGAGGAAGTCGACGAGGGCCGCTCGCGGGTCAAGGTCGCCGTGTCGATCTTCGGCCGCGCCACCCCGGTGGAGCTGGAATACGCCCAGGTCGAGAAGGTCTGACACGACCCTCGATCCGGACGGATCGCGCCGTCGCGCTCGTCGCGTCGGCGTGAAAGACGCGCGGGAGGCCCGCCCGGACGCCATCCGGGACCACACGAGCCGCACCGCGCCCTGCAACCCTCCGCCACCGGCCGGCAGCCGAAGGCGGACGCTACGGACGCAGTCTCATGGCGAAGAAGATCACGGGCTACATCAAGCTCCAGGTACCGGCGGGGGCGGCCAACCCCTCCCCGCCGATCGGTCCCGCGCTCGGCCAGCGCGGCCTCAACATCATGGAATTCTGCAAGGCCTTCAACGCGAAGACCGGGCAGATGGAGAAGGGTACCCCGATCCCGGTGGTCATCACCGCGTATCAGGACCGCTCCTTCACCTTCGAGATGAAGCAGCCGCCGGTCAGCTACTGGCTGAAGAAGGCGTCGGGCGTGGCCAAGGGCGCGACCACCCCCGGCAAGGGCGGCACGGTCGGCAAGGTCACCGCCGAGCAGATCCGCGAGATCGCCGAGAAGAAGATGGTCGATCTCAACTGTGATTCGCTCGAGGCGGCCGCCGCCATGATCGAAGGGTCGGCCCGTTCGATGGGCCTCGAGGTCGTGGGCTGAGGAGGACGATATGGCCAAGGCTGGAAAGCGTATCCGCGCCGCCCGCGAGGGCATCGATCCCGTGAAGCTCTACGGGCTCGACGAGGCGCTCGCGCTCCTGAAGGAGCGCTCGAAGGTGAAGTTCGACGAGACCGTCGAGATCTCCATGAATCTCGGCGTCGACCCCCGTCACGCCGACCAGATGGTCCGCGGGGTCTGCAATCTCCCCAACGGCTCGGGCCGCACGGTCCGCGTCGCGGTGTTCGCCCGCGGGGCGAAGGCCGAGGAGGCCACGGCCGCCGGCGCCGACATCGTCGGGGCCGAGGACCTGGTGGAGCAGATCCAGGGCGGCACGATCGACTTCGATCGCTGCATCGCGACGCCGGACATGATGCCGCTCGTCGGCCGCCTCGGTAAGGTGCTCGGGCCCCGCGGCCTGATGCCGAACCCGAAGGTCGGCACCGTCTCCATGGACGTGAAGGGCGCGGTCGAGGCCGCCAAGGGCGGCGCGGTCGAGTTCCGCGTGGAGAAGGCCGGCATCGTGCACGGCGGCGTCGGCAAGCTCTCCTTCGAGCCCGGCAAGCTCGCCGAGAACGTCAAGGCGTTCGCCGACGCGGTGATCAAGGCCAAGCCCGCAGGGGCCAAGGGCACCTACGTGCTCGGCGTCGCGCTCACCTCGACGATGGGCCCGGGCCTCAAGATCGACGTGGCCAGCGTCACCGCCTGATCGCGGCGGCGCACGTCGCGAAACCGACGGCCGGGTCCCGCACCCGGCCGTCGTCGTCGCGAAGAGGGGCTTCGCGTTGCTCCGGGCGTTCCGAAAAACCCGCTTGACTTTCGCCGAGATTCCCCCTTGGCATCCACGTCGCGACGGGTTAAGGAAGCGGTCCGCGTTTTCCATAGACCGATGAGAGTCCGCTTCGTGCGGAGCCTCGGTCGCGCGTTTTCAGCCGGGCCACCGGCTGGAAGACGGCCGATCGGCCTCGACCGACCTCCTCCCGAGGGGTTCGCGAGGGACCCGTCGGCCCGTCCTGTCCGAGACTGCAGGCGCCCGCGAGGGCTTGATTCCCGGTTCGTCTGCTTCGGCAGCCCGGGGGCCGGCATAGACGGGGACGACCGGAACGACCACGGCGCCGGCCACGAGCCGCGCGCCGGGGGAAGAAGGTTCGAACCATCGATCCCGAGGGCGCCTCGCGCCGGAGGGGGGCAGGGCTTGTCCAGAGCGCCGTTCCATCGGCACCGGCGAGCCGGAGACGATGGGCGGCTTTGTGCAACCGGCCGGGCCCGTACGGGTTCCGGCCAACCGGAGAGAGCCCCGTGGACAGAGCAGCCAAGCGCGAGCTCGCTACGACGCTGAACGACGTGTTCACCAGCACGTCCGTCGTCGTCGTGGCCCACTATTCGGGCCTGTCGGTCGCCGAGATGCAGAAGCTGCGCGCGCAGATGAAGCAGGCCGGCGCCACCGTCAAGGTCGCGAAGAACCGCATCGCCAAGATCGCTCTCGAAGGCACGGACGTCGCGTCGATCTCGGGCATGCTGCAGGGTCCCACCCTGCTCGCGTATTCCGACGATCCCGTCGCGGCTCCGAAGGCCGCCGTCGACTTCGCCAAGGCCAACGAAAAGTTGGTCATCCTCGGTGGAGCGATGGGGTCTACGGCCCTGAACCCGGACGGTGTGAAGGCGCTCGCCTCCCTGCCGTCCCTCGACGAGCTGCGCGGTACGCTGATCGGCCTGCTCCAGGCCCCGGCTACCAAGATCGCCCAGCTCTCGACCGCGCCCGCTGCGAAGCTCGCGCGCGTTTTCGGGGCGTATGCCAAGTCCGAGGAAGAAGCGGCTTGACGCCGAACCATCTGAACCGAACCGTTCGAACCTTTCTGAGGAATCAAGACAATGGCTGATCTCGCCAAGCTCGTCGACGACCTGTCGTCGCTCACCGTTCTCGAGGCCGCCGACCTCGCCAAGATGCTCGAGGAGAAGTGGGGCGTCTCCGCCGCCGCGGCCGTCGCCGTGGCCGGCCCTGCCGCCGCCGCCGCCGCTCCGGTCGAGGAGCAGACCGAGTTCGACGTCGTGCTCTCCGCCGCCGGCGACAAGAAGATCGAGGTCATCAAGGAGGTCCGCGCGATCACCGGCCTCGGCCTCAAGGAGGCCAAGGACCTGGTCGAGGGCGCGCCCAAGACCGTCAAGGAGGCCGTGTCCAAGGACGAGGCCGCCAAGCTCAAGGCGCAGCTCGAGAAGGCCGGCGCCAAGGTCGACCTCAAGTGATCGGGACCGGTCGCCTGCAGCGATCGGCCTGAAGACGAAGCCGACGGCCCCGGGAAACCCCGGGGCCGTCGTTTCCGTCCGGCGAGAGGGGCGTTCTCGCGCTCCGCAGGCGGGCGGTTTTCACGGGACGACGCGACGCATTTCGTCGCACCGCGCCGTCCCGGCGTTGCGGAAGGGATGACACCCCTTCCACATGTCTTTTTTCGTCGGCGCCCCGCCGGGGCCGTCGGACGGCTGACCCGGCGCCCCGGCGCCTCCTCCGGCGCGGGCCCACACCCGCATCGGGGCTCCCGGTCAGCCGTGCATGAGGAGCAAGGTCGACATGGCCAACACGCTGCTAGGCCGCAAGCGCATTCGCAAGTCCTTCGGACGCATCCAGGAAGTCGCGGAGATGCCGAACCTCATCGAGGTTCAGAAGGCGTCCTACGACCAGTTCCTGATCGTCGACGAGCCGCAGGGCGGGCGGCCCGACGAGGGCCTGCAGTCGGTCTTCAAGTCCGTGTTCCCGATTTCCGATTTCTCGAGCACGGCGCTGCTCGAGTTCGTCAAGTACACGTTCGAGCATCCGAAGTACGACGTCGACGAGTGCCGCCAGCGCGGCATGACCTTCGCCGCCCCGCTGAAGGTGACGCTGCGCCTGATCGTGTTCGACGTCGATCCCGACACGCAGGCGAAGTCGGTCAAGGACATCAAGGAGCAGGACGTCTACATGGGCGACATGCCGCTCATGACGGACAACGGCACCTTCATCGTCAACGGCACCGAGCGCGTCATCGTCTCGCAGATGCACCGCTCGCCGGGCGTGTTCTTCGACCACGACAAGGGCAAGACGCACGCGAGCGGCAAGCTGCTCTTCGCGGCGCGAATCATCCCCTATCGCGGCTCCTGGCTCGACATCGAGTTCGACGCCAAGGACATCGTCCACGCCCGTATCGACCGAAAGCGCAAGATCCCGGTCTCGTCGCTGCTGTTCGCGCTCGGCCTCGATTCGGAGGAGGTGCTCGACACCTTCTACAATCGCGTGGTCTACACGCGCGACGCCGACGGCTGGCGCGCGCCGTTCGACCCGGAGCGGATGAAGGGCTTCAAGGGCACCGCCGATCTCATCGACGCCGACACCGGCGAGGTCGTGCTCGAGGCCGGCAAGCGCCTGACGGCGCGCGTCGCCCGCCAGCTCGCGGACAGGAACGTCACCGCGCTGCGCGCCACCGACGAGGACGTGATCACCCAGTACGTGGCCGAGGATCTCGTCGACGCGACGAACGGCGCGATCTTCGCCGAGGCCGGCGAGGAGATCACCGAGAAGCTGCTCAAGTCCCTCGTCGACGGCGGCCTCACCGAGATCCCGGTGCTCGACATCGACCACATCAACGTGGGTCCCTACATCCGCAACACGCTCGCGGTGGACAAGAACTCCGCCCGCGAGGAGGCGCTGTTCGACATCTACCGCGTGATGCGTCCCGGCGAGCCGCCGACGCTCGACACCGCGGAGGCGATGTTCCACTCGCTGTTCTTCGACAGCGAGCGTTACGACCTCTCCGCCGTCGGCCGCGTGAAGATGAACATGCGCCTCGATCTCGATGCGCCCGACACGCAGCGCACGCTGCGCCGCGAGGACATCCTGGCGGTGGTGAAGGCGCTCGTCGATCTGCGCGACGGCAAGGGCGAGGTGGACGACATCGACCACCTCGGCAACCGCCGCGTCCGCTCGGTCGGCGAGCTCATGGAGAACCAGTACCGCCTGGGCCTCCTGCGCATGGAGCGCGCGATCAAGGAGCGCATGTCCTCGGTCGACATCGACACCGTGATGCCGCAGGACCTGATCAACGCCAAGCCCGCGGCAGCCGCCGTGCGCGAGTTCTTCGGGTCCTCGCAGCTGTCGCAGTTCATGGACCAGACGAACCCGCTCTCCGAGGTCACCCACAAGCGCCGCCTCTCGGCGCTCGGCCCCGGCGGCCTGACGCGCGAGCGCGCGGGCTTCGAGGTGCGCGACGTGCACCCGACGCACTACGGCCGCATCTGCCCGATCGAGACGCCGGAAGGCCCCAACATCGGCCTGATCAACTCGCTCGCCACCTTCGCGCGGGTGAACAAGTACGGCTTCATCGAGACCCCGTTCCGCCGGGTGCACGAGGGCAAGGTCACCGGCGAGGTGATCTATCTCTCGGCCATGGAGGAGGCGAAGTACCACGTCGCGCAGGCCAACGCCGCGCTCGACGAGGCGGGCTCGCTCACCGAGGACCTGGTGATCTGCCGCAAGGCGGGCGAGGTCATCGTGATGCCGCCCGAGCGCGTCGACCTGATGGACGTGTCCCCGCGCCAGCTGGTCTCGGTCGCCGCCGCGCTGATCCCGTTCCTCGAGAACGACGACGCCAACCGCGCCCTGATGGGCTCGAACATGCAGCGCCAGGCGGTGCCGCTGGTTCGCGCCGACGCGCCCTTCGTGGGCACGGGCATGGAGGCGGTGGTCGCGCGCGATTCGGGCGCCGCCATCGGCGCGCGCCGCGCCGGCGTGGTCGACCAGGTCGACGCCACCCGCATCGTGGTGCGCGCCACCGAGGAGACCGATCCCGGCAAGCCGGGCGTCGACATCTACCGCCTGATGAAGTTCCAGCGCTCCAACCAGAACACCTGCATCACGCAGAAGCCTCTGGTGCGCGTCGGCGACGTCGTGGCCAAGGGCGACATCATCGCCGACGGTCCCTCGACGGAGCTCGGCGAGCTGGCGCTCGGCCGCAACGTGCTCGTCGCGTTCATGCCGTGGAACGGCTACAACTTCGAGGACTCGATCCTCCTCTCCGAGCGCATCGTCAAGGACGACGTCTTCACCTCGATCCACATCGAGGAGTTCGAGGTCATGGCCCGCGACACCAAGCTCGGGCCCGAGGAGATCACGCGCGACATTCCGAACGTGTCGGAAGAGGCGCTCAAGAACCTCGACGAGGCGGGCATCGTCTACATCGGCGCCGAGGTGAACGCGGGCGATATCCTGGTCGGCAAGATCACGCCCAAGGGCGAGAGCCCGATGACCCCCGAGGAGAAGCTGCTCCGGGCGATCTTCGGCGAGAAGGCGTCCGACGTGCGCGACACCTCTCTGCGGGTGCCGCCGGGCGTCACCGGCACGATCGTCGAGGTGCGCGTGTTCAACCGCCACGGCGTCGAGAAGGACGAGCGCGCCCAGGCGATCGAGCGCGAGGAGATCGAGCGCCTGGCCAAGGACCGCGACGACGAGCAGGCGATCCTCGATCGCAACACCTACGCGCGCGTGGCCGAGCTGCTCGCCGGCCAGACGGCGATCGCCGGGCCGAAGGGCTTCCGCAAGGACACGACGCTGACTCGCGAGATGCTCGACGAGTATCCGCGCTCGCAGTGGTGGGCCTTCGCGGTCGCCGACGATGCGCGCATGGCCGAGCTCGAGGCGATCCAGAAGCAGTACGACGACTCGAAGAAGCGGCTCGAGCAGCGCTTCCTCGACAAGGTCGAGAAGCTGCAGCGCGGCGACGAGCTGCCTCCGGGCGTCATGAAGATGGTCAAGGTCTTCGTGGCGGTGAAGCGCAAGATCCAGCCGGGCGACAAGATGGCCGGCCGCCACGGCAACAAGGGCGTGGTCTCCAAGATCGTGCCGCTCGAGGACATGCCGTTCCTGGAGGACGGGACCTCGGTCGACATCGTCTTGAACCCGCTCGGCGTGCCCTCGCGCATGAACGTCGGCCAGATCCTGGAGACGCATCTGGGCTGGGCGGCGGCGGGCCTCGGCAAGCAGGTCGCGGCGGCGGTCGACGCCTATCGCAAGGCGCATGACGGCCACAATCTGCGCGAGACGATGTCGCGGATCTACGGGTCGAACCACCCGCTCGACGCCTACGACGACGACACGCTCGCCGAGATGGGCGAGACCCTGCGGCGCGGCGTGCCCATGGCCACCCCGGTGTTCGACGGGGCCAAGGAGCGCGACATCGAGGAGATGCTCGAGATGGCCGGGCTCAACCGCTCGGGCCAGGTCACGCTCTTCGACGGGCGCACGGGCGAGTCGTTCGACCGTCAGGTGACGGTGGGCTACATCTACATGTTGAAGCTCCACCACCTGGTCGACGACAAGATCCACGCCCGCTCCATCGGCCCCTACTCGCTCGTCACCCAGCAGCCGCTGGGCGGCAAGGCGCAGTTCGGCGGCCAGCGCTTCGGCGAGATGGAGGTCTGGGCGCTGGAGGCCTACGGCGCGGCCTACACGCTCCAGGAGATGCTCACGGTCAAGTCCGACGACGTGGCGGGGCGCACCAAGGTCTACGAGGCCATCGTGCGCGGCGACGACACGTTCGAATCGGGCATTCCGGAGAGCTTCAACGTGCTCGTGAAGGAGATGCGCTCGCTCGGCCTCAACGTCGAGCTGACCTCCTCGAAGGCCAACACGAACGAGCTGCCCCCCTCGGAGGCGGCCGAGTGAAGCCTTGATCGGGATCGATCGCACCATTCAAGCCGCGGGGTCTCGACCCCGCGGCGTCTGTGATTTTCGCGGCGAGCGTGACGGCGCACCTCGACCTGCCAGGAGACGGCGATGAATCAAGAGGTCATGAACCTTTTCAACACTGCGGCGCAGCCGCAGTCGTTCGACCAGATCAAGATTTCGATCGCGAGCCCGGAAAAGATCCTCTCTTGGTCCTACGGCGAGATCAAGAAGCCCGAGACGATCAACTATCGCACGTTCAAGCCCGAGCGTGACGGCCTGTTCTGCGCCCGCATCTTCGGGCCGATCAAGGACTACGAGTGCTTGTGCGGCAAGTACAAGCGCATGAAGTACAAGGGCGTCATCTGCGAGAAGTGCGGCGTCGAGGTCACCCTCGCGCGCGTGCGGCGCGACCGCATGGGCCACATCGAGCTCGCCGCGCCCGTCGCCCACATCTGGTTCCTGAAGTCGCTGCCCTCGCGCATCGGCCTGCTGCTCGACATGACGCTGAAGGATCTCGAGCGGATCCTCTACTTCGAGTCCTACGTCGTCATCGAGCCCGGCCTCACGCCCCTCAAGGAGCGCCAGCTCCTGTCGGAGGAGGAGTACATCCGTGCCCAGGACGAGTACGGCCAGGATTCGTTCACGGCGCTGATCGGCGCCGAGGCGATCCGCAAGATCCTGATGGAGCTCGACCTCGAGAAGATCGCGGTCGACCTGCGCCACGAGATCGCGACGACGACGTCCGAGCTCAAGCCGAAGAAGCTGCTCAAGCGGCTCAAGATCATCGAAGCGTTCCTGATGTCGGGCAACCGGCCGGAATGGATGATCATGACGGTCGTGCCGGTGATCCCGCCGGACCTGCGCCCGCTCGTCCCGCTGGACGGCGGCCGCTTCGCGACGTCGGACCTGAACGACCTCTACCGCCGCGTCATCAACCGCAACAACCGCCTGAAGCGGCTGATCGAGCTGCGCGCGCCCGACATCATCATCCGCAACGAGAAGCGGATGCTGCAGGAGGCCGTCGACGCGCTGTTCGACAACGGCCGGCGCGGCCGAGTCATCACGGGCGCCAACAAGCGCCCGCTGAAGTCGCTCGCCGACATGCTCAAGGGCAAGCAGGGCCGCTTCCGCCAGAACCTGCTCGGCAAGCGCGTCGACTATTCGGGCCGCTCGGTGATCGTCGTGGGTCCCGAGCTCAAGCTGCACCAGTGCGGCCTGCCCAAGAAGATGGCGCTCGAGCTGTTCAAGCCGTTCATCTACTCGCGCCTCGACGCGAAGGGCTATTCGGCCACCGTGAAGCAGGCGAAGAAGCTCGTCGAGAAGGAGCGTCCCGAGGTGTGGGACATCCTCGACGAGGTCATCCGCGAGCATCCGGTGCTCCTGAACCGCGCGCCGACGCTGCACAGGCTCGGCATCCAGGCCTTCGAGCCGGTGCTGATCGAGGGCAAGGCGATCCAGCTGCACCCGCTGGTCTGCGCCGCGTTCAACGCCGACTTCGACGGCGACCAGATGGCCGTGCATGTTCCCCTCTCGCTGGAAGCCCAGCTCGAGGCGCGCGTGCTGATGATGTCGACGAACAACATCCTGCACCCGGCCTCGGGCGCGCCGATCATCGTGCCGTCGCAGGACATCGTGCTGGGGCTCTATTACCTCTCGATCCTGCGCGACAAGCAGCCGGGCGAGGGCATGATGTTCGCCGATCTCGGCGAGATCGACCACGCGCTGTTCCAGGGCGCGATCAACCTGCACACCAAGGTCAAGTACCGGGCCACGAACTACGACGAGCAGGGCAAGCCATACAAGCAGATCTATGACACCACCGCCGGTCGGGCGATCCTGGGCACGCTGCTGCCCAAGTCGCCGCGCGTCACCTTCGACGTCGTGAACAAGCTCATGACGAAGAAGGAGATCTCCGGCATGATCGACACGGTCTACCGCAATTGCGGGCAGAAGGAGACGGTGATCTTCTGCGACCGGATCATGGCGATGGGCTTCTACCATGCGTTCAAGGCCGGCATCTCGTTCGGCAAGGACGACATGGTGATCCCCGAGAACAAGTGGGACATCGTCGAGGAGACCCGTACGCTCGTGAAGGACTACGAGCAGCAGTACCAGGACGGCCTCATCACGCAGGGCGAGAAGTACAACAAGGTCGTCGACGCCTGGGCGAAGTGCTCGGACCGTCTCGCCGGCGAGATGATGCAGCGAATCTCCGCCGTGCAGAAGGACGAGAACGGGTCGGACAAGCAGGTCAACTCGATCTACATGATGTCCCACTCGGGCGCCCGCGGCTCGCCGGCCCAGATGAAGCAGCTCGCCGCCATGCGCGGCCTGATGGCCAAGCCCTCGGGCGAGATCATCGAGACGCCGATCATCTCCAACTTCAAGGAGGGCCTCGACGTGCTCGAGTACTTCAACTCGACCCACGGCGCCCGCAAGGGCCTCGCGGACACCGCGTTGAAGACCGCCAACTCCGGCTACCTGACCCGTCGTCTCGTCGACGTGGCGCAGGACGCGGTCATCCGCGAGGTGGATTGCGGGACCTCGAAGGGCATCGGCATGCGCGCCATCGTCGACGCCGGCCAGGTCGTCGCGACGCTGGGCTCGCGCATCCTCGGCCGCACCGCGGCGGAGGACGTCACCGACGTCGAGGGCAAGGTGATCGTGCCCGCCGGGACGATGATCGAGGAATGGCACATCGCGGCCATCAACGACGCCGGCGTCCAGGAGGTGAAGATCCGCTCGGTGCTGGTCTGCGCGACCCGCAACGGAGTCTGCGCCACCTGCTACGGGCGCGATCTCGCCCGCGGCACGCCCGTCAACCAGGGCGAGGCGGTCGGCGTCATCGCGGCGCAGTCGATCGGCGAGCCGGGCACGCAGCTCACGATGCGCACCTTCCACATCGGCGGCGCGGCGCAGATCGCCGACACCTCCTTCGTGGAGAGCGCGTTCGAGGGCACGGTGACCCTGCGCAACCGCTACGTGGCGCGCAACTCCGACGGCGATCTCGTCGCGATGGGCCGCAACGTCGCCGTGGCGATCCTCGGGGCCGACGGCACCGAGCGCTCGACGCACCGCATCCCCTACGGCGCGCGCCTCAAGGTGGACGAGGGCGATACGATCAAGCGCGGCCAGCGCATCGCGGAGTGGGACCCCTATTCCCGCCCGATCCTGGCCGAGGTCGACGGCACGGTCGCCTTCGAGGACCTGGTCGACGGCGGGTCCATCGTGGAGACGATGGACGAGGCCACCGGCATCGCCAAGCGCGTGGTCATCGACTGGCGCGGGGCGGCCCGCACCGCCGACCTCAAGCCGGCGATGACGGTGCTCGACAAGGACGGCAAGGTCCAGAAGGCGCCGCGCGGCGGCGAGGCGCGCTCGCTGCTCCCGGTCGACGCGATCATCGCGGCCGATCCGGGCTCGCAGATCAAGGCCGGCGACGTGCTCGCGCGCGTCTCCACCGAGAGCGCCAAGACGCGCGACATCACGGGCGGCCTGCCGCGCGTGGCGGAGCTGTTCGAGGCGCGCCGTCCCAAGGACGCGGCGATCATCGCGGAGAAGTCGGGCTCGATCCAGTTCGGGCGCGACTACAAGAACAAGCGCCGCCTGACGCTGACCCCGCACGACGGCTCGGACGCGGTCGAGTACCTGATCCCGAAGGGCAAGCACATCCACCTGCAGGACGGCGACGTCGTGGAGGTCGGCGACTTCATCGTCGACGGCAACCCGGCGCCGCACGACATCCTGGCGATCAAGGGCGTCGAGGAGCTCGCCGCCTATCTCGTCAACGAGATCCAGGAGGTCTATCGCCTGCAGGGCGTGACGATCAACGACAAGCACATCGAGGTGATCGTCCGTCAGATGCTGCAGAAGGTCGAGATCACCGACGCGGGCGATTCGGAGCTGATCGCCGGCGAGCAGGTCGACCGCATGGAGATGGACGAGATCAACGACCGGCTCGTCGCCGAGCGGCGCAAGCCGGCGGCGGGCATGCCGGTCCTGCTCGGCATCACCAAGGCGAGCCTGCAGACCCGGTCCTTCATCTCGGCGGCGTCGTTCCAGGAGACCACCCGCGTCCTCACCGAGGCGGCGGTCAACGGCAAGACGGACCATCTCGAGGGCCTCAAGGAGAACGTCATCGTCGGGTCGCTGATCCCCGCGGGCACCGGTGCGCTCGCCGCCCAGCTGCGCGAGATCGCCACCCGGCGCGACGACCTCATCCTCCAGCAGAAGGCCGAGGCCACCGGCGCGGTCGGCGAGCTCCCCGCCGGGGAGTGAGCCAGCCCGCCGGTCGCGCCGCCCCGGTGACCAGAACGATGAAAGCCGCCCTCCGGGGCGGCTTTCGCATGTCGGGGCCCCGCCGCCCTGGTGTGGAGCGGCCGGTCCGGTCAACGCTCCACGTCGGCAGCCGGATCGAGAAATCGTCTGGCCACGGCGGTGATGTTCTCGCCGCCATGGCCGGCATCGTTCGCCGCGGCGTAGATCGCCCCGACCGCGCGGCTGATCGGCAGGTCCGCGGCCACGGCGGCGCCCGTCCGGTCCACCAGGCGAAAATCCTTCTCGACCAGATCGATGGGAAAGGCCGGCGCGAACGACCGCGCCAGCATGGCGCGCGCCGACACCGTCGCGGCGATGCTCCCCACGGGTGTCGCACCGATGATCTCCACGGCGCGCCCCGGATCGACGCCCAGCCTCTGCGACAGCCCGATCAGCTCCGCCATCAACGCCACCTGAGTCCCGAACAGGGCGTTGAGCATCAGCTTGACGGCCGCGCCCGCGGCCGGCCCGCCCGCATGGTGCGCCTCGCGTCCCATCTCGAGGAGGAGCGGCCGCACCATGTCGAGGGTGCGCTCGGCGCCGCCCACCATGAAGACCAGCTGCCCCGCGTCCGCCTGCGGTCGCGACCCGGCGACGGGCGCATCGAGGAACGCGATGTTCCGGTCCGCCGCCGCCGCATGCAGGATCGAGGCGTGAGCAGGCGATATCGTCGACATCTCGATGCCCGTCGCGCCGGCCCGCATCGCCGTGAAGGCGTCCGTCCAGACCGCCAGCGAGGCCGCGTCGTCCCGGACCATCGAGACCACCATCTCGGCCCCGGCTGCGGCAGCCGCCGGCGTTCGCGCCCGGATCGCGCCTGCGGCGACGAGCGGGTCGGCGCGTCCCGGCGTCCTGTTCCAGACCCGCAGCCCATGCCCCGCTCGCAGCAGGCGTTCCGCCATGCGCGCACCCATCGCGCCCAGCCCCAGAAATGCTACCTCGGCCATCGGTCGTCTCCGTCGCCTGCTCGAAGGGACGGCCGGGCATGATGCCCGGCCGTCGAGGGAGGTCCGCTCACGCGAGCGCCGCTGGTTCGGCCGGCGCCGTCCAGGCGAGGGCCGCGTCCGCCATGAAGCCTTCGCGCGGCGTGTGGGTGATGTGGTTCGTGTAGTTCGAGATCGTCTTCGTCGCGACCGCCGTCACCACCTCGAGGACGTTGGCCCTGGTGAAGCCCGCGGCGACGAATGCCTCGAGCGCCGCGTCGCCGACCCGGCCGCGCTGCGCGACCACGTTGCGCACGAAGGCGCCGAGCGCGTTCGAGCGCGGGTTCGACAGCGGCTCGCCGTGGCGGAGGCGCTGGATCTCGCTCTCCTCCAGGTCCGCCGCCCGGGCGAGGTAGGTGTGGCCCATCGTGCAGTATTCGCAGCCGTTGAAGACGCTGATCGTCAGGTAGACGATCTGCTGCTCGGCGGGCGTCAGCGTGGATTGCGACATCAAGCCGAAGAGCGTGTCGTAGGCGATCAGAGCCGTCGGGCTCTCCGCGAGGATGCCGTGGAGGTTCGGGACGAAGCCCCAAGCGCTCCGCGTGGTCGCCAGCTGCGCGCGAGAGCCCTCGGGGGCGCTCTCGACGGTGTGGATGGTGAATTCGGTCATGTCCGCTGTCCTCGTGAGGTGTCCGCCGTGGCTGCGCATCGGCGGTTCGTGACGATGGCCAGCTCTATCCCGGCGCTGCCGGACGAAAAACGGTTCGCGGATCAGGGTTATCGTGCAATTCTCGCACGAATGAACGCCGATGATCTGTCCCTCTTCGTCGAGGTCACCCGGCAGGGCAGCTTCGCCGCCGTCGCCAAGGCGCGCGGGCTCGACCCGTCGGCCGTCTCGCGCGCCGTCGCCCAGCTCGAGCGCGAGCTGGGCGCGCGCCTGCTCCAGCGCACCACCAGGACGATGAGGCTGACGGAGGCGGGCGAGCGCTACCTCGCCAGGATCGGACCCTTGCTCGAAGAGCTGGAGCGGGCCGCCGACGAGGCGCGCGGGATGCGCGGCCGCGCGTCGGGCACCTTGCGGCTGTCCGCCTCGGTCACTTTCGGGCAGACCCGGATCGTCCCCCTGCTCAGCGCCTTTCGCGCGCGTCACCCGGACGTGCGCCTGGAGTGCGTCTTCACCGACACGAATCTCGACCTCGTCGCGCACCGGATCGACCTCGCGATCCGTCTGGCGCCGACGGTGGCGGGGGACATGATCGTGACCAAGCTGGCGGACACGCGCTACCGCGTCGTGGCGAGCCCGGCCTACCTCGCCGCCGCGCCGAGGCTCCGGGAGCCGGCCGATCTCGCTGCCCATCGCGCGCTGCTGTTTCCGTTTCCCGCCTACCGCACGCGCTGGCGTTTCCGCGGCGCGGACGGCGTCGTCGTCGAGCAGCCCGTCGCGGGAGATCTGGTGATGGCGCTGCCACCGCCTTGATCGGGGCCGCATGCGACGGTCTCGGCCCCGCTCTCCTGCCGAGCTGGGCGATCGACCTCGAGCTCGCCGCCGGCCGCCTGATCGACTGCTTCCCGGCCTGGGACGTGACGGCGACGACGTTCGACACCGCGGCATGGCTGATCTATCCGAGCCGGTCCTTTCTCCCTGCCAAGGTGCGCGCCATGATCGAGTTCCTCCGGGAGAGCTGGACCTGACGGCCGACGCGGATCATCGACCAGCGCACGCGGCGGATGGCCGATCGTGCGCGCCTCCCTGGCGCGAATCGGCTAATGTCGCGCACGAAGCAGGAACGGCCGGGCGGATCCGGCGGGAGGTTCGATGCTGCGCCGGATCGTCTTCGGAATCGTGCTCCTGGCCGCGCTGTCGGCGGGGGCGCTCGCGCTCCTGCCGGTGCTCGTGCCGGCGGAGACGGTGCGGGCGCAGGTCGCCGCGCAGATCCAGAGCCGCACGGGCTGGCGCGTCGCCTTCGACGGGCCGGTGACCCTCGCGGTCTTCCCGAACATCGCGCTCACAGCGGAGCGCCTGCGCGTCGAGAGCGCGCCCGATGCGCACGACGCGCTGGCGGCCGACATCGAGCGCGCCGCCTTCGGCCTGGCGCTGGCGCCGCTCCTGTCGGGCGACGTCCGGCTCACCGAGATCGTGCTCGAGCGCCCGGTGGTCCGTGTCGTACGCGGCGTCGGCCCCGCGCCGGACGACGGGAGCGATGCGGCGCAGCCGCAACGCGGCGCGCTCGCCGGCGTCTCCGTCGACCGATTGGTCGTCACCGACGGGCTCCTCGTCCTGCGCGGCGCGGGCGGGGAGACGCGCTTCGACGATCTCGCCGTCACCCTTTCGATGCCCGACCCGACGCGCGAGACCGAGATCGAGGCGGCCGGCCGGCTCGACGGGCGCGCGCTCTCGCTCTCCGCGCGGCTCGACGCGCCGGCGGCGCTCCTCTCCGGCGCCGAGGCCGCGTTCGCGCTGACGCTCACCGCGCCCGATCTCCTCGCCGCGCCGCTGTCGGCGGAGGGCCGCGTCGCGTCCGCGCCGGCGCGCCTGGTGCTGCGCGACCTCGCGCTCGCGAGCGGCGAGAGCCGGCTCTCCGGCGACGTCGATCTCGCCCTGTCCGGCTCCGCGCCCGCCGTCGACGCGCGGCTCGCCGGCTCGCTCCTCGATCTCGACGCGCTCCTGCCGGGCGGCGCTGGAGGCGGTCCGGCCTCCGACGCCCTCGACCTCTCGCCGCTCGGCGCCCTCGTCGGGGACGTCGAGACCGCGCTCGGGCGCCTGCGCGTCGGCGGGCGGGAGATCACGCCTGTCACCGTCCTCGCCGAGCTCGAGGGGGACGCGGCGCGCATCGTTCTCGACGAGGCCGGGTTCGGCGGCGGCACGCTCTCGGGGGAGGGGCGGATCGGTCGGGACGGCGCGCGGGCGCGGATCTCGGGCTCGCTCGCGGCACGCGGCCTCGACGTCGCCGCCCTCGTGGCGCAGGGGGCGCCACAGGGTACGCCCGACGTCTCCGGCCGTGTCGCGGCCGATCTGCGCTTCGCGCTCGCGGGGGAGACCCGCTCGGCCCTCCTCGCGAGCCTCAACCTCGCCGGGCGCATCGCGCTGTCGGAGGGGGCGGCGCGCGTGCCGGCGCTCGCCGGGCTCGCGGCGGACGGCGATCCCGAGCGGCTCGGCGACGTCACGCTCGCCCTCGACATCACCGACGTCACCCAGCCGGTCCGCGCGACCGGGGCGGCGGTGTGGCGCGGGGAACGGTTCGCGCTCGACGGGACGGCGGCGCTCAGGGCGCTCCTCTCCGGCGAGCCGGCCTCGATCTCGGTCGAGCTCGCCTCGGAGCGCGCCACGCTCGGCTATCAGGGCACGCTCTCGCCCGGCGGCGGGCTCGCGGGATCGGCCTCGCTGCGCACCGGCTCGCTGCGCGGCCTGCTCGCCTGGCTCGGCCGGCCGGCGTCGACGCCCGGCGGGCTCGGCCCGTTCTCGGTCGCGGGGCGGCTCGACCTCGCGCCGGGCGCCGTCGCCTTCACCGACGCGCGGATCGCGCTCGACGGGGCGAGCGGCGCGGGATCGGTGCGCATCGCGTCGGGCCCGCGCCCGCGGATCACCGCCTCGCTCGAGCTCGACCGGCTCGACCTCAACCCCTATTTCGGCCTCGCCGCCGAGCCGACCGGCGCCGGCGAGGGCTGGAGCGAGTCGCCGATCGACCTCTCCGCCCTGCGTGGCTTCGACGCCGATCTCGACCTGAGGCTCGGCGCCCTGCGCTTCCGGCGCATCGAGACGGGGCGCGTCGCCGCCGCCGCGCGCCTGGAGGGCGGACGCCTCGAGGCGGACCTCCAGGAGATCGTCCTCTACGGCGGCGGCGGCAACGGCCGCATCGCGGTCGATGCCGCGCCCGCCGCGCCGACGCTCTCGGCCCGCCTGACCTTCGCCGACCTCGACGTACGCGCGTTCCTCGACGCCGCCGCCGAAATCCGCCGGGTCGAGGGCCGCGGCGGCGTCTCGCTCGACGTGTCCGGCCGGCTCGTCACCCAGCGCACGCTGATGGAGACCCTGTCCGGCACGGCCGGCTTCGCCTTCCGGGACGGGGCGATTCGCGGGCTCGACGTCACCGCGCTCGGCCGGCTCCTCGCGACCGGCATCGTCGACGGCTGGGGCCTCGCCGAGGGGGCGCGCACCGAGCTGTTCGCCTTCGACGCGACGTTCGCGATCGCCCAGGGGCAGGCGACCACGCAGGACCTGCGCATGGTCGGGCCGTCGATCGACCTGACCGGGCAGGGCACGGTCGACCTGCCGGCGCAGCGCCTGTCGTTCCGCCTCGATCCGCGAATCGCGCTCGAGCGCCGCCGCGGCGAGGGGATCGAGCTCGTGGGGTTCGGCGCGCCGATCCGCGCGGAAGGGCCATGGGCGCGCCCGCGGCTCTATCCCGACGTCGCCGGCATCCTCCAGGACCCGGTCGGCGCCTACGAGCGGCTGCGCTCGGTCGGCTCCGGCGTCTTCGGCCTCGACGCGCCCGCGGCCGGGGAGGCGCTCGAGCGGGTGCTGGGCGGCGAGGCGGCGCGGGGCATCGGCAGCCTGCTGGGAATTCCGCCGCCCGCCGCCCCCCAGCCGTCCGCTCCGGACGCGTCTGCGCCGGTTCCCGGCGAGCCCCCCGCGCCTCTCGCCGAGCCCGCTCCCGAGCCGGCCTTCGACCCCGCCATGGAGGCGGCGCGCGGGCTCTTCGATCTCCTCAACCGCAACCGGTGACGCGTAGCGCAGCGGGCCCGGAGGGCGAACAGCCGGTGAAATGTCGTGCGATCCGGCTTTTTCCGGATAGAGCGGTTGACCCCGGCGCGCGCGCCCACTCTAAATACCAGCAAACGCGGTACAGCCGCGCTTTCGGGAGGAATTCAATGGCCGATACGTTCCGTCGCTCGCTTCTCGCCGCCGCCATGGCCGGCACCATGTTCAGCCTCGCCCCGGTCTCGGCGTCGGCGCAGGACAGCCAGGACTACCTGCTCGCCACCGCCTCGACCGGCGGCACCTACTACCCGGTCGGCGTCGCCATCGCGACGCTCGTCAAGGTGCGCCTGCAGAACGCCGAAGGCATCAACATGTCGGCGATCAGCTCGGCCGGCTCGGGCGAGAACATCCGCCTCATGCGCGACGACGAGGTCCAGTTCGCGATTCTCCAGGGCCTGTTCGGCGCCTACGCGGCCCAGGGCACCGGCCCCGTCGAGGCCGACGGGCCGCAGGAGAACCTGCGCTCGATCGCGCAGCTCTGGCCGAACGTCGAGCACTTCGTGCTGCGCTCGAACCTCGCCGCGACGGGCATGATCGGCGACATGGAGAGCGCCAAGGGACAGGCCGTTTCGATGGGCCTGCAGAACTCCGGCACGATCGGCTCGAACGAGGTGATCATGGGCAACCTCGGCATGCCGCTCGAGGAGTACGAGCTGGCGTACATGGGCTACAACCCCTCGGCCGACGCCATGCAGAACAACCAGATCGTGGCGATGTCGACGCCGGGCGGCGTGCCGGTGGCGGGCGTCACCCGCGCCTTCGCCGCGATGGGCGACGGCGTCACCCTGCTGGGCTTCACCGACGAGCAGATCGTCGAGGCGAACGGCTCGTTCGAGGACCTGTGGGTCGCCTACCCGATCCCGGCCGGCACCTATCCATCGCAGGACACGGACGTCACCACGATCGCGCAGCCGAACTTCCTCGCCGTGAACGCCGACGTTCCGGAGGAGACGGTCTACCTGATCACCAAGGCGATCTTCGAGAACCTGCCCTTCCTGCAGGCGATCCATCCCGCCACCAACGAGATGAGCCTCGACGTCGCGCTCGCCGGACTGCCGCTGCCGCTGCATCCCGGCGCGCTGCGCTACTTCGAGGAAGCCGGGCTGACCGTTCCGGATCGGCTGCGCCCCTGATCCCCGCATGACGGACGGGGCGGCGCCGTCGCGCGCCGCCCCGTCTCGATTTTGAATCGTCCGTCCGGCGGCAGACGATCCGTTGCGTCGGCGTACCCGATGCGGCATCTCGCGGGCCTCAGAGTCGCGATACGAAAGACGCCTCCATGACCGACGCGCCCCGGTTGGACCCCGCCGGTGACGAGAAGCCCGTCATCGCCAAGGACCTCGTCAAGGACGTGGAGGGCGAGGTCGAGGCGCATGTCCGGAGCTTCGAGGGAACCGGCATCGGCCGCATCGCCTGGGCGGTGGGCATCGCGCTGGCGCTCTACCACATCTGGGTCAACACGCTCGGCACCTTCGACCAGGTCTGGCTGACCGCGATCCACTTCGCCGGCTTCGCCTTCCTCTGCTCCCTGCGCTATCCCGCGATCCGCACGCGCTCCCCGGGCGCCGCACGCGCCGTGCTCGCCTTCGACGTCGTCCTCGGGCTCGTCATCGCGACCGCGACGCTTTGGCTGATCTCGAACCAGAACGCGATCTACGACCGCGGCGTGAAGCTCTCGCAGCTCGATTACGTCCTCTCCTTCATCGTGATCGGCGGCGCCATCGAGCTCACGCGGCGGGCCACGGGCTGGATCATCCCGATCCTGATCGTCACGGCCTTGACCTACGTGGTCTGGTGGGGGCCGCAGGCGCCCGGCGTCTTCCGCTTCGCGGGGCTGTCTCTCGAGACCCTGCTGTTTCGTTCCGTCTTCTCCGACGAGGGCATGTTCGGCTCGATCGCGCTCATCTCGGCCACCTTCGTCTACCTCTTCATCCTGTTCGGCGCCTTCCTCGTGCGCTCGGGCGCCGGCGAGTTCATCATCGATCTCGCCCGCGCGGTGGCGGGCCGCTTCGTGGGCGGGCCGGGCTTCGTCGCCGTGCTCTCCTCGGGCCTGACGGGCACGATCTCCGGCTCGGCGGTGGCCAACACGGTCTCCACGGGCGTCATCACCATCCCCCTGATGAAGCGCGCCGGCTTCCCGCCCAAGTTCGCCGCCGGCGTCGAGGCGGCGGCCTCGACGGGCGGCGGGCTGATGCCGCCGATCATGGGCGCGGGCGCCTTCGTGATGGCGACCTACACGCAGATCTCCTACCTCGAGATCGCGGCCGTGAGCCTCGCGCCGGCGCTGGTCTACTTCCTGTCCGTGGCCTTCTTCGTGCGCATCGAGGCGAAGAAGCTGAACCTCATCGCCAACGATCCCGACGCGCCGAGCGCCTGGTCGGTGCTGAAGAAGGGCGGGCCCAGCTTCCTCATCCCGATCGCCGTGCTGATCGGGCTCCTGGTGGCGGGCTACACCCCGGTCTACGCCGCGGGCTTCGCCATCCTCGCCTGCATCGTCGCCTCGTGGTTCACGCCCCACCGAATGGGTCCCAGGGCGATCCTCGACGCGCTGGCGCTCGGCTCGCAGAACATGATCATGACGGCGGTGCTGCTGATCTCGGTGGGGCTGCTCATCAACGTCATCGCCATGACGGGCATCGGCAACACCTTCTCGCTGATGATCAGCGAATGGTCCGGCAACAGCCTGATCATCGCCCTCGTGCTGATCGCGCTCGCCTCGCTCGTGCTCGGCATGGGCCTGCCGGTGACGGCCTCCTACATCGTGCTCGCGACGCTCTCGGCGCCGGCGCTGCACGCGCTGATCCAGAACAACGCGCTCATCGACGCGCTCGTCGCCGGCGGCGTCCCCGAGGCGGCGCGCATGACGATGATGCTCGCCAACCCCGATGCGATGACCGCGCTCGCCGCGCCTATGAGCCGCGACGCGGCGTCCGCCTTCATCGGCGCCATGCCGCCCGAGGTGCTGACGCTGGTCTACCCGATGGTGCTCGACCCGGTGACGGTGAAGCTCGCGCTGCTCTCCGCGCACATGATCATCTTCTGGCTGAGCCAGGACTCGAACGTCACCCCGCCGGTCTGCCTCGTCGCCTTCGCCGCGGCCGCCATCGCCAAGACGCCGCCGATGGCGACGGGCCTCGTCTCGTGGAAGATCGCGAAGGGCCTCTACCTGATGCCGATCCTGTTCGCCTACACGGCGTTCCTGGGCGGCCCGCCGCTGGAGGTGCTCCATCTCTTCGTCATCGCGACAGTGGGCGTCTACGCGCTCGGCGCGGCGATCGAGGGGCACATGGAGGCGCCGTTGAACTGGCCGCTACGCATCGTCCTCTTCGCCGCCGGCGTCGCGCTGATCTGGCCGAACAACACGGTGATCGAGACCGTCGGTGCGGCGGGCGTGATCGCGATCTTCGCGTGGAACCTGCGCGCCGACAGGAAGCGGCAGCGGGCGAGGGTGTGAGGCGCGCTCGTCTCCCGCGGTAACCCGATCTGAACGCGGATCGTCTAAGACCGCGCTCATGACGCGCGCGGTCGCCCTCATCGGACGGGTCTTTCCCGGCGGCCTCGACGCCGGGCGCCGGTTCGCGGCCGGCGGGGGCCGGTTCGCGCTGTGGGCCTTCTCGATCCGCGTCGCGGCGGCCGGTCTCGCCTTCGTCACACAGATCGTGCTCGCGCGGCTCATCGGCGAGGACGCGTACGGCGAGGTCGCCGCCGCGGTGACGGTGCTCGCGGTCGCGACCGCGGTGGCGATCTTCGGCCTCGACACCGGCGCGCAGCGTTTCGTCGCGCACTACCGCGCCGTGGACGATCCGGCGCGCCTGCGCGGCTTCCTGCGCCTCGCAGCCGTCGTTCCCGTCTGTGTCGGCGCGGTGCTCGGCGCGGCCGGCGTGGCCGTGTTCTGGAACCGCGACCCGGTGCTCGCCACCGCCTTCGCCACGCTTCCCGTGGTGGCCCTGCTGCTGACGAAGGAGGCCGTGGCGAAGTCCTGCGACTGGCCCGTCGCCGCGCTCGCGCCCAACTACCTGCTGCGCCCGATCCTTCTGCTGGCGCTGGCTGCCGGCGCCGGCGCGGCGGGGATCGCCCTCGACGCGACCGGGGTCATGCTGGCGATGCTCGCCGCCGCCGTCATCGCGCTCGCCGTCCAGACGCTCCTGCTGCGCCCGCGCCTGGCGCGCATCGCGCCGGCGGGGCCGAGGCTCATGGAGACGCGGCACTGGCTCGTCGTGGCGACCCCGATCCTGATCGGCGACATCGGCGCGCTCGTCGCGGTCAGCGTCGACGTGATCGCGCTGTCGATCTTCCGGCCGAGCGAGGAGGCGGGGATCTACTTCGCCGCGGTGAAGAGCCTCGCCCTCGTCCAGTTCGTCGCCTACGCCGTGACCAACGCCGTCGCCCATCGGGTGAGCGCGCTGCACGTCTCGGGGGACCGCGCCGGTCTGCGCGCCTACGTGCTGCGCGCCTGCCTCGCCACCTTCGTGCCCTCGCTCGCCTTCGCGGCCCTCGTGGTCGGCTTCGGGGAGACCGTGCTCGGCCTGTTCGGCGAGGCCTTCGTCTCGGCCTGGCCGGCGATGGTGGTGGTGGCGATCGGCTCGGTCGCGCTCGCCGCGGTGGGGCCGGCGGAGCGCGTGCTCAACATGATCGGGCGCGAGCGCGCCTGCGCGCGCGTCTACGTCGCCTCGGGCCTGCTCGCGACGGCGCTCGCCCTCGCGCTCGTCCCCGCTCACGGAGCCATGGGCGCGGCCGCGACGCTCGCGCTCACGATGCTGTTCCAGGCCGTCGCGCTGGCGCTCGCGCTGCGGGCGGCCCTGCGCTGAGCGCGCGGCGGCCGCGCGGCCGCCCACCTTGCGGCCCGTGCCCGGCTTCTGCACGATGCGCGCTTCCGCCCTCCCATCGCGACCCCCGAGACCCCCCGCGTGAGACCCACGGACCTGCGCCCGTTCCTGCGCGCCGCCGGACGCGTCGTCGCCTTCGGCTTCGCGCTCTGCTTCCTGTCCTCCTTCGGGCAGACCTTCTTCATCGCCCTGTCGAGCCCCGGCATCCGCAGCGCCTTCGATCTCTCCAACGCAGGCTTCGGAGCGCTCTACGCCGGGGCGACGCTCGCCTCGGGGCTGACCATGATCTGGGCCGGGGGCGTGCTCGACCGGGTGAGCGTGCGCGCCTACGCGGCCTTCGGGGTCGCCGGGCTCGCGCTCGCGGCCCTGTCGATGTCGCTCGTCACGCACGTGGTCCTGCTCGGGCTGACCCTGTTCTGCCTGCGTCTCTTCGGGCAGGGCATGCTGGCGCATGCGGGGATCACCTCCGCCGCGCGGCTCGAAGGCGGCCTGCGCGGCCGGGCGACGGCGCTCGTGTCCTTCGGCCTCACCTTCGGAGAGGGCCTCCTGCCGCTCGCGGCGGTAGCGGTGATCGCCGCCTTCGGCTGGCGCGAGCTGTGGCAGCTCGCGGCGGGCGTGCTGGTTCTCGCCTTCGTCGCGGGCGCGGCCCTGCGCCTCGGCGCGCCGCCGACGCCGTCGGCGGCCGCGACGACCGGTTCCGCCTACCCCGCGTCGTCCGATGAGGCGGATCCGCCCGCGCCGCCGCCGCAGAGCCGTTGGGCGATCTTCACCGACCCGGGCTTCCTCCTCTTCCTCCCGGCGATGGCGGCGCCGTCGGCGCTCGTGACCGGCTTCTTCTTCCACCAGCGCGTCATCGCCGAGGCGAGCGGCTGGCCGTTGCCGCTGCTCGCGATCAGCATCTCGGTCTTCGCGGTGGTCGCGGTGGTGGGCAGCCTGTCCGCGGGGGCGCTGGTCGATCGGATCGGCGCGCTCGCGGTGAGCCGGGTCCACCTGCTGCCGCTCGCGGCCGGCGGGCTCGCCCTCGCATTCCTGGAGGGCGCCTATCTCGCGCCCCTGTTCTTCGCGCTCATCGGCCTCACGGCGGGGGCCGGGCACGTCGTCTCGGCGGCGGTCCTCGCCGAGCTGTTCGGCACGCGCCAGCTCGGGCGGGTGCGCGCGCTCGGGACCGCTGTGATGGTGGTCGCGTCCGCGACGACCCCTGCGCTCGCCGGCCTCGTGCTCGACGCGGGCGCGAGCCTCGCCATGCTCGGCGTGCCGGCCGCGGCCTGGGCGGTCGCGGCGTCCGTCCTCGACACGCGCCTGCCGCGGCGCGCGCGGACGATGCCGTGATCAGCGCGCGGGAGGCCCGAACAGCGCGGCTTCCAGCGTGATCAGGATGAGGCTCGCCACGAGCAGCGCCCACGCGATCAGAAAGCCGCCGGAGAGCCCGACGGGAATGGACAGGAAGAGCAGCATCGGCGCGAGCGCGAGGCCCAGACCACGCGCGAGGGCGGTGACGGCCCGGCGGCGCGGCTGAGGGGCGGCGGCGGGCGATGCGAGCGGCTGAGACGCCATGGGATGTCCCCGATACGCGATGACCAACTGCGCAGAAGCTTCGCCGTTCGCGCCTGAACCGGGGTTGAACGACGCGAGTCGACCGCGTCATCCCTCGAGAGAGCCTCGAGCTGGTTAACGAAATCTTGCAGCGACGGTTACGAATGCCGCGACTTACCGCCGCCGCTCGTCGTCGTCGTAGACGCCGAAGGCGGCGAGGTGCTCCTCCGCGCGGCGCGCGGCGGCGGGCGCCTGCGCCCCGCGCCGACGCGCGACGAGCGCCGCGAGGCACTCGACCGTCGCGAAGGCGGGCGTCATGGCGTGAAAGAACGAGGGCGTCTCGATGCGCACGCGCACGATGATGTCGGCGGTGCGGGCGACCGGGGAGAGGGGATCGTCGGTGACCGCGACCACCGTCGCGCCGCGCCCGCGGGCGAAGGCGAGCGCCTGGCGCACGGTGCGGGTGTAGGGCCGCACCGAAATCGCCAGCACGGCGTCATCGGCGGCGAGATCCCGCAGCCGGTCGAGGCCGGCGCCGCCGGGCGCGTCAACCAGCTCGGCGCGCACGCCCACGAGGCCCATCACGTAAGCGGCCATGTAGGCGACGGCGAAGCTCGAGCGCAGGCCCAGGCACTTCACCCGGCTCGCCCCCGCGAGCGCGTCCGCCGCCTGCGCCAGAGCCAGCGCGGCGTCGCCGTCCGCGAGCGCCGCGAGATCCTCGCCCATGGCCTGGAGGAAGCCCGCGACGAAGGCGGCGTCCGCGCCGGCGCCGCCCGTTGCGACCAGCGCCTCCGCGCGTCCGGCGAGGCCCGCGGACGCGCCGCGCAGCGCCTGTGCATAGCGGCGGCGCACCTCCTCGTAGCCGGCGAGATCGAGCCGTTGCGCGAGCCGCGTCAGCGCCGCCGGCGAGACGCCCGCGCGTTGCGCTTGCTCGCGCGTGGAGAGCAGGGCGACGTCGTGGGGATGATCCAGCACGAACCGCGCCGCCGCCCGCAGCTGCGGAGGCAGATCGTCGAATCGATCGAGGATGAGGCGGGCGAGGGGGGCGTCTGCCATGGTCTCTTGTAGGGGTCTGAAACAAACGCTTCAAGCCGTGAAACAAGAGGGACCGCACTCGTGCGGACGTGTGCCGGGCGGGCGCGCGCCCTATCCTGCCTGTCCGACATGGAACGGGGGCCATTCCAGGGAGATCCGCCATGCGCGTGCTCGTCGTCTACGCCACCACCGAGGGTCAGACGCGCAAGATCGCCGAGCGCATCGCCGCGCAGGCTGCCGCGCTGGGCCACGCGCCGACGCTCGTCGACGCGACGCAAGCGGACGAAAGCCACGACCCCGCGCCGTTCGACGTCACGGTCCTCGCCGGCTCCCTGCACGTCGGCCGCTACCAGGCGGCGCTCGTCGACTTCGCCCGCAGGCACGCCGCGGTCCTGAACGCGCGCCCGAGCGCCTTCGTCTCGGTCTCGCTGTCGGCGGCAGGCGACGATCCCGACGACCGGGACGGCCTCGCCCGCTGCGTCGAGACCTTCGCCCACGAGACCGGCTGGACGATCGAGCGCCTCCACCACGCCGCCGGCGCCTTCCGCTTCACGCAGTACGACTTCCTGAAGCGCTGGGCGATGAAGTACGTCGCGATGAAGCGGGGGCAGCGGGTCGATGCCCATGCCGACGTCGAATACACGGACTGGGCGGCGCTCGACGGGTTCGTGGAGGACATGCTGCGGAGGGGAGATTCCCGCGAAACGACGGAGGCGGTTCAGGGTCCTTAACCTCGCCTCAACCCTAACGGCGCTTAATTCCTCGCGGCCCATGTCGCGCGGCGCGCTCTCCCGGCGCGCCGCCGCGTGCGGCCGACGGAGAGAGCGTCGATGTCGAACACGAGCGTCACGAGCACGGGCGAGCCGCCGAGCGCGGCGCGCGAGGACCTGGTCGATCTGCGCGAGATCCTGCTCGCGCTGCGCGCCAGCCTGCGGCCGATCCTCCTCGTCGCCGCCGTCGCTCTGGCGGCGAGCGTCGTGTTCGTGACGGTGACGACCCCGCGCTACCAGGGCGAGGCGCAGATCCTGCTCGAGAGCAGCGACACCAGCTTCACGCGGGCCGCGCCCGGAACGACCGACCCGACCCGGGAGGTCATCGACGAGCAGGCGGTCGCCAGCCAGGTCGAGGTGATCCGCTCGCGGGACGTGGCGCGCGAGGCGATCGAGCGGCTCGGCCTCGTCGGCAATCCCGAGTTCGACCCGCAGATGCGGCCGATGAACCCGATCGACCGCCTGATCGAGATGACCGGCATCGGCCGCGGCGCGGCCGACGCGGACAGCCCGCCCGCCGATCGCGTCTTCGAGACCTACTACGAGCGGCTCACCGTCTTCGCCGTCAACCGCTCGCGGGTGATCGCGATCGAGTTCCGCTCGCGCGATCCCGAGCTCGCCTCGCGGGCCGCGAACACCATCGCCGAGGTGTATCTCGAGACGCTCGAGGCGGCCAAGATCGACGCCGCCCGCACCGCCTCGACCTGGCTCGCCAGCAACATCGAGCGCCTGCGCGAGCGCGTCGGCGAGGCCGAGGCGCGGGTCGAGGAATTCCGCTCCGGCACCGGCCTGCTGGTCGGGCGCGACAACGCGACCCTGAGCACGCAGCAGCTCGACGGCGTCTCCGTCCAGCTCGCCGAGGCGCGCACGCGGCAGGCCGACTCGCAGGCGCGCGCCGGGCTCATCCGCGAGCTGATCGACGCCGGCCGCGCCTTCGACATCCCGGACGTCGCCGACGACGAGCTGATCCGCGGCCTGGTCCAGGACCGGGTGACGCTGCGGGCTCAGATCGCCAACGAGAGCCGCACGCTCCTGCCGCGTCACCCGCGGCTCCTCGCGTTGGAGGCCCAGCTCGCCGACCTGGACGCCCAGATCCGCGGCGCGGCCGAGCGGCGGGTGCGGGCGCTCGAGAACGAGGCCCGCCTCGCGGCGGCGCGCGTCGACACCCTCGAGGTGGCGCTCGGCCGGCAGATGGAGGTCGCCTCGCGCGCAAACGAGAACGAGGTCCAGCTGCGCGCGCTCGAGCGCGAGGCGCGGGCCGAGCGCGAGCAGCTGGAGGTCTTCCTCGCCCGCTATCGCGACGCCCTGGTGCGCGACAGCGAGGCCGCGGCGCTTCCCGACGCCCGCGTCGTGTCGCGCGCGACCGAGCCGCGCGATCCGGTCTGGCCGCAGAAGGGGCCGATCGTGGTCCTCTTCACGCTGGGCGCCGTGATCGTCGCCGTCGGTGTCGTGGTGATGAAGGCGGTCGTCTTCGACACCGCCCGCCCGGCGCGACCGATTCTCACCGCGCCCGCGGCCTTCGCCCCGCCGGCGGCGCAGGCGGCGCAGGTCGCGGAGCCGCCGAGCGATCCGGGTCCCGGGCCGGGTCCGGGCCCCGACGGCGGCGGGGCGCCCGATCCCTCGCCGGCGGACCCGGCGGAAGCCGACGGGTTCGACGTCCCCGCGCTCGCGGCGCGCCTCGCTCGGATCGCGCCCGCGGATCGCGGCCGGCGCATCGCGATCGGCGCGCTCGGGGACGGCGCCGTCGCTGCCGCGCTGGCCGCGGCGCTGGCCGAGCGCCTCGGCCGGACGGAGCTCGCGCTGATCGTCTCGCTCGACGCTCCGGAGGGCGAGGGCGACCCCGAGGCCGCACCCCTGCCCGTCGGCTTCTCGGACCTCGTTTCCGGCGAGGCGTCCTTCTTCGAGGCGATCGATCGCGTTCCAGGCGGGCGTCCGCACCGCATCGCGGCGGGCACGCGGCCGCTCCCGGCGATCGAGGGCGAGGCCGAGGAATCCCTCGAGATCGTCCTCTCGGCCTTCGACCAGACCTATGCCTGGACGCTCCTCGTCGGCGCGGGCGATGCCGAGCGGATGGCGGCCGTGGCGCCGCGGGTCGATGCGGTCGTGATCGGCGCGCGCGCCACGCCCGACGACCCCGATCTGGTGGCGCTCTACGAGGCGGCCAAGGACGCCGGCGCTCCGGATGTCGTGGTGGCGATCGCGGCGGACTGGCTCACCCAGGCCGCGTGACCGAGGCGGCGAGCCTGCGGCCGCGGGAGATCGCGGCCGCGACGGGCTGCGTGGTCTTCGCCCAGCGCTTCAGCGTTCCGGCGGAGGCCGCCAGGCAGGCGTAGGCGCGCCCCGCCGCCGAGACCGGGATCGTGACGTCCACCAGCGGCTCTACGGTCTCGCAGAATTGCGACTTGTAGCGTGCCTCGCCGACGCCGAGGTCGAAGCCCTCGTAGCCCGCCCGGCGCAGGTCCTCGATGACCCGCAGCATCAGCAGGTCGCCAGGGCTGCAGCGGGCGATCTCGGGCGCGGTGTCGAACGCGGTGATCATGCCGCTGGCGCGACGCCCGTCGCAGGCCGCGCCGAACACGGCGACGGCGCGCTCGCCGCAGGTGAGCCGCCAGAGCGACACGGGCGCGCGCCCGTCCGCGCCCGGCTGCGCGGCTGCCCTCAGGAACGCCTGCGCGCCCGCGTCGGCGAAGGGATCGTCCAGGCCGAGATCGCGCATCCGCCGCGCCTTCAGCGCGAGGAACGCCTCGATCATCGCATCGGCCTCCCGCGCCGTCGTCGCCCGGTCGAAGCCCACGGGGCCGATCTCCGCGAGCCACTCGCTCTTGCGTCGCAGCTTCTTGCGCGTGCTCGCGCTCAGCCGCACCGCGGGCGCGTCCGCCGGCAGATCGCCGAAGCTCGTCGCGAAGGCGTCGCTCGGGCTCGGGCGCGCGCCCGGCAGGGCGAGCGGATTGGCCTCGCCGCGCCAGGTGACGGGCAGGTTGCGGAAGTGGAAGGCGTCGAGCCGCAGGCGCCGGCCGATCTCCGAGAGATGCGCGCGCGTCGCGTCGGGCGAAAGGCGCTTCTCGCCCTGCGAGCAGGCCAGCGCCATGTGGAAGTTCGCGTGCTTGCCGCCGATCGTCGTGCCGATCGTCATCGCGCCGCGTGCGCGCACGACGAGCGCCAGCAGCATCAGCGGGCGGGCGTCCACGGCGTCGCGGACCACGGCCACACGCACCGTGTCGCGTGGTCCGAGCGCGTGAGCGGCATAGGCGTGCTGCCAGTCGTAGGCCTGATAGGGCGAGGCCGGGCAGCGGCTCTCGAGGTCGCGCCACTCGTCCCGGACGTCCTCCAGATGGTCGTGGATCTCGAGCATCGAACAGCGCCGCGCGGCATCGGCGCAGACGGCCGGCGCCGGGGCCACGCGGTGCGTGGCGGCGATCTGGGTCGGGGCGCTCAAGCTCAACCTCGCGGCAGGTGATCGGCTTGCCGATCGATTAACGCCCCTAGGGTAAGAAGGAACGTCTTAAGCACAGGCTAAGGGGAGCGCGATGGGGCTCAAGCGCGCGATCATCGGTGCGGGACTGTACGGCAGCGACCTGTTCAGGGCGCATGCCTGGGCGCGCTTCGCGCGCGGGCGTGGCGTGATCCTCACCTTCCACCACGTCCGGCCGGCGCCGACAGACGGGTTCTCGCCCAACCGCCTGCTCGAGATCACGCCCGAGTTCCTGGAGACCACGCTCGACACGCTCGATGCGCTCGGCTTCGAGCTCGTCGCCCTCGACGAGGTTCCCGCGCGACTCGCGGGCCCGGAGCGGGAGCGCCCCTTCGCCGCGCTCACCTTCGACGACGGCTATCGCGACAACCGCGACCACGCCGCGCCCATCCTCGCGCGGCGCGGCGCGCCGTGGACGCTGTTCGTCACCCGCGACTTCGCGCTGGGCCGCGGCCGTTTCTGGTGGCGCGAGCTGGAGGAGGCGGTGCGGCGCGTCGAGGTCGTGCGCTTCGAGGGGCTGGAGCTGCCCGCCGCCACCGATCGCGAGAAGGCGCGGGCCTTCGCGACGCTCTATTGGCGCCTGCGCGCCGGGCCGGAGGCGGCGCTGCGCGACGCGACCCGCCGGCTCGCGGAGGCGGCGGGCGTCGACGTCACGGATCTCGCCCGCGACGCCTGCCTCGATTTCGACGAGCTGCGCGCGCTCGCCCGCGACCCCGGCGTCACGCTCGGCGCCCATACGCTGAGCCATCCGATGCTGGCCAAGGCCGACGCCGCCGGGGCCCGCCGGGAGATCGTGGAAAGCAAGGCGGCGCTGGAGGCGGAGATCGGCGAAGCCGTGCGCCACTTCGCCTATCCCGTCGGCGATCCCGGCTCGGCCGGTCCGCGCGAGTTCGAAATCGCCCGCGAGGCCGGGTTCGAGACCGCGGTGACGACCCGGCCCGGCCACCTGTTTTCGGCCCATGCGCGGCATCTCCACGCGCTCCCGCGCGTCTCGGTCAACGGCCTCCACCAGAGCGCGGGGGCGCTGCGGGCGCTGCTTTCGGGCCTGCCGCTGCTCGCCTGGAACCGCGGACGGCGCATCGCGGTAGGGTGAGGCTCACGCCTGGTCGGCGTCCGGCCGCTGCATCCACTTGATCACGGGCATCACCGGCAGGACCCAGGCGAAGCCGAGGATGGCGTAGACGACGGCCTGGAGGAGGCCCGGCAGCTCCATGATCCGGCTCTCCGCGAGCGCCATGGCGATGGGGCCGTAGATCATCACGAACACGATGATCACGATCGTGCCGAGGAGCTTGCGGGTGCGTTGGGTCATGATCTCGTATCCGGAGGGCGACGTGCGGGTGCGGCGATGCGTTGACTGGCGGCGCGGCGTTCGAGTGTCTATGTGGCCCACAGCAGGCCGGATCAAGCGCGCGGACTGACGCGGGCGCGCAGAAACCGCCGCGATCGAACCGAGAAGAGACGCTTTCGCGATGACGACACTCGCCGCCGAGACCCACGCCCAGCCCGCCGCCGTCGCCGCCTCCGAGACCAAGGCCTCCGTCCGCATGGCCGCGGCCGTGCGCGGCTGGGTCTGGACGATCGTGCTCCTCACGGTCGCCATGGTGGCGGTGGGCGGGGCGACGCGGCTCACCGGCTCGGGCCTGTCGATCACCGAGTGGAAGCCCGTCACCGGCGCGATCCCGCCGCTCTCTTCGGAGGCCTGGATCGCCGAGTTCGAGAAGTATCGGGGCATCGACCAGTACCGGCTGATGAACGCCGGCATGAGCCTCGCCGAGTTCCAGGTCATCTACTGGTGGGAATGGGGCCACCGTCAGCTCGGCCGGCTGCTGGGCCTGGCGTTCTTCATTCCGCTCGTCTTCTTCTGGCTCAAGGGGGCGGTGAAGACCCCTCTCGCGCTGACGCTGGTGGGCATCGGCGCGCTGGGCGGCCTGCAGGCGACGGTGGGCTGGATCATGGTCGCCTCGGGCCTCGAGCCCGGCATGACGGCGGTGGCGCCGATCAAGCTCACCGCGCACCTCACCATCGCGACGCTGATCCTCGCGCTGCTCACCTGGGTCGCCGTCGGCCTCTCGCCGAGGCAGCGCGCGCCGGCGTCGCCCGCGGTCGCGCGCGGGGCGAAGATCCTGCTCGGGCTACTCGTCTTCCAGATCGCGCTCGGCGGCCTCGTCGCCGGCTCGCGGGCGGGCTTCACCTTCAACACCTGGCCGTTGATGGACGGCGGCTTCGCGCCGCCGCTCGCGACGCTGTTCGTGGTCGAGCCGTTCATCGAGAACTTCGTCGACAACGTCGCGCTGGTGCAGCTCAACCACCGCCTCGTCGCCTATGCGCTCCTGGGCTTCGCGCTCTGGCACGCGGTCGCGGCCTGGCGCGCGGGTCCCGGCTCGTCGGCGGGCAAGCGCGCGGTGGCGCTCGCGGGCATGACGACCGCGCAGGCGGCGCTGGGCATCGTGACGCTGCTGCTGGTCGTTCCGCTCTGGGCCGGCCTCGCCCACCAGGTGCTGGCGTTCCTCATCCTGATCATGGCGGTCGCGCACGTGCGGGCATCGCGGGCGTAGGGTCCGGCTATCCGGCCCGTGAGGCTACGACGTCCACGACATTCCAGAACACGTTGCCGGTCGAGAAGGCCGCAACCCGGCTCCCCTCTCCCCCGTGGCCAGCCGATGCACACATCCTCGCGCGGCCTCGGGTCTCCTTCGGATGGTCGCGAGCCACGATGTCCGTTCCTGCAGGGGAAGGTGGATCGCCGCGCAGCGCCGAGACGGATGGGGCACGCCGAAGGCGTGTTCGGCGAAGCCGAAGCGGGCGGCGGTGGGCGTGCCGGAGAGGGCGCGGACGTCCCCGTTTCCGCTTCGCGGAACGCGTCGCTTCGCTCCGCGCCCCATCCGTCTCGGCTTCGCCGAGCCAACTTCCCCTACAGGGAAGGAGAGGCGCGCCGGACCGTTCGCGCAGACCGTCACACGACGCGAGAAGATGTGTTGAGAGGGGAGGGCGAGGCGGCGTCCGTGGAAGCTTCATCGACCGGCCGGCGGCGAGTCGGCTCGCGGCCGGCCCCCCGCCTCAGCCCAGCCGCCGCTGGAGAAAATCCACCACCGCGTCGGCGAACACGTCGTTCTTGTCTCCCGCCACCATGTGGCGGGCCTCCTGCACGTCGACGAACTCGGCGTCCGGCGCCATCGCCAGGAAGTCGCGCGCCGCCTCGGGGGTAACGAGCTCGCTCGAGCCGCCGCGCACCAGCAGCGTCGGCACCGCGAGCGTGCGCGCGGCGTGCCGCAGCCGCTCCTCGGCGAGCTCCCAGTCGACATTCACCGAGCGCGGGCCGTCGAGGAAGCGCGGGTCCCAGTGCCAGCGCCAGCGCCCGTCCGCGTCCGCGCGCAGGTTCTTGCGCAGGCCGTCGAGGGAGCGCGGGCGCGGGCGGTGGGGCAGGTAGGCGGCGACCGCCTCGGCCGCGTCCTCGATCGAGGCGAAGCCCTCCGCCGCATGGGCGCGCATGAAGCCCTGGATCTTGTCGACCCCGCGCGGGTCCATCTGCGGCACGATGTCGACGAGCACGAGCCCGCGGAAGGGCAGGGGCGCGCCCGCGGGCGTCTCGCCGAGCGCCAGCAGCGCCGCGATGCCCCCGAGCGAGGCGCCGATCGCGACGGGGGGCGGTCCCTCGGTCGAGAGCGCCCGGCCGACGGCGGCGGCGTCGGCGGCATAGTCGAGGAAGGTGTAGCCGGCGTCCGCGGCGCGGTCGCTGTCGCCGTGGCCGCGCTGGTCGAGGCAGATCGCCCGCCAGCCCTCGGAGGCGAGCCGCGTCGCGGTCCCCTCCCAGGCATGCCGCGTCTGCCCGCCGCCGTGGAGCAGGAGCGCGGTGTGCACGCCCTCACCGAAGACGCTGCCGACGAGGCGATTGCCGATGGCGCCCTCGAACGCGATCACGGACGCGCCTCGAGAAAGGCCAGCACGCCCGCCTTGTGGACCTTGTCGCCCACCGCGAGGTTGTGGTCGCGTCCGGGGATGTCGAGCGCCTGCGCGCCCGGGATCAGCGCTGCGAGCGCCGGCCCGGAGCCGGCGACGTCGTCCTTCGTGCCGACCGAAACCAGAACCGGCATCGCGAGTGAGGCCACCTCCTCCCGGGTCAGCGTCTGGCGCGAGCCGCGGATGCAGGCGGCGAGTGCTCGCAGGTCGCTCTTCGTCTGCTCCGCGAAGGCGCGGAACATGCGCTGCATCGGGTCCGTCAGGTCCTCGAGCGAGGGCGCCTCCATCGCGTCGGCGATGCCCAGCGGCAGGCCCACGCCATCCACCAGATGGACGCCGAGCCCGCCGAGCAGCGCCGAGCGCACCCGCTCGGGGGCTTCGAGCGCGAGATGCGCCGTGATCCGCGCGCCCATCGAGTAGCCCATCACATCGGCGCGCATGACGCCGAGATGGTCCATGAGGGCGAGTGCATCACGCGCCATCGTGGCGGAATGATACGCCTCCGGATGGTAGAGTTTCTCGCTCGCCCCGTGCCCGCGATTGTCGAGGAGGATCACCCGACGGCCCGCATGGGTCAGCGTCTTCGTCCACATCGTGTTGACCCAGTTCACCGCGTGGTTCGAGGCGAAGCCGTGGATCAGCACGATCGGCTCGGCCGCCGCGGGATCGCCGACGGTGGGCGCGAGGTCGAGATAGGCGATGTCGACGCCGTTCGAGGAGAAATGCTGCATGGGGTCCGGATGCGCTTGCGACGGGCCGGCAGGGTAGGGCCTCGGGCGGCGAAGGGCAATTCGCGCCGGGGCCGATCCGGGAACCGCGCCTCAGCTCTTCTTGACGATCTTCGCCAACTGCTTGAGCTGCGCCACGGCGTCGGAGAGCTCGTTCAGGGCGATGGTGCGCTGGCCGGCCTTGATCGCGCGCTCGCAATCGTCGAGCTGCTGCTTGACGATCGTCTCGATCACGGCGGCGATCTGGGCCTTGGTCATGCGCGCTGCTCCGTCTCGTGGAAACCGTCAGGCGCGGTTAGGCCAAGCCGGCCCGCGCGTCAACGCGGACGCCGCACCACCTGCGGCCTTGCGGCGCGCGACCCCCGCCGTCTAGGCTTCGCAGCACCGATTCCTGCCGCAGCGGAACAAGCATGCTCGTCGCCCGAGACATCGTGAAGGCCTTCGGCGGCGTGCGCGCCGTCGACGGCGTCTCGTTCACGATCGAGCGCGGCACGATCACGGGCCTGATCGGCCCCAACGGCGCGGGCAAGACGACGCTGTTCAACTGCATCGCCGGGCTGTTTTCCCCGACCTCCGGAACGCTCACCCTCGACGGCGCGCGCATCGACGGGCTCTCGAGCGACCGGATCTTCCGCGCGGGGCTCGGCCGCACCTTCCAGATCCCGCGGCCGTTCCCGGAGATGACCGTGCTCGACAACGTCATGCTCGCGCCGATCGGCCAGCACGGCGAGCGCTTCTGGGCGAGCTGGCTCACGCCGGGCCGCGTCGCCCGCGAGGAGGCGGCGGTGCGCGAGAAGGCGCGGCACTGGATCGCCTTCGTGGGGCTCGAGCACCTGATCGACCAGCCCGCGCGCGTGCTGTCCGGCGGCCAGCGCAAGCTGCTCGAGCTCGCCCGCGTGCTCGTCGCCGACCCCAAGCTGATCCTGCTCGACGAGCCCGGCGCGGGCGTCAACCCGCGCCTCCTCGACGAGATCGTGGCCACCATCGCCAGGCTCAACGAAGGCGGCGTGACCTTCCTCGTGATCGAGCACAACATGGACCTCGTCATGAGCCTGTGCCGGCCGGTGATGGTCATGGCGCAAGGCAAGCTGCTGGCGCAGGGCGAGGCCGCCGCCGTGCAGGCCGACCCGCGCGTGGTCGAAGCCTATCTCGGGGGCGCCGTCGGATGAGCGCGCTCGCGGTCGAGAGCCTGGTCGCGGGCTACGAGCCCGACCTGCCCATCGTGCGCGAGGCCTCGCTCACGGTCGCGCCGGGTGAGATCCTCGCGGTGCTCGGGCCCAACGGCGCGGGCAAGTCGACGCTGATCAAGGCCATCGCGGGGCTGGTACGCATCTCCGCCGGGCGCGTCACGCTCGCCGGCGCCGACATCACCAACGCGCCGGCGCACATGATGGTCAAGCGCGGCCTCGCCTTCGTGCCGCAGACGGAGAACGTCTTCGCCAACCTCTCCATCGCCGAGAACCTCGACCTCGCCGGCGCCATCGTGAAGGCGCCCAGGGCCCGCATCGCGGCGCTCTACGACCTCTTCCCCGATCTCGCCCGCCAGCGGACGCTCGCCGCCGGGCGGCTGTCCGGCGGGCAACGTCAGATGCTGGCCGTCGCCCGCGCGCTGGTCGTGGCCCCGACCGTGCTGATGCTCGACGAGCCCTCCGCCGGGCTCTCGCCCAAGCTCGTCGGGCAGGTCTTCGAGAAGCTCGTCGAGATCCGTGCGAGCGGGGTGACGATCGTGCTCGTCGAGCAGAACGTGAAGGCTGCGCTCGCCATCGCCGACCGCGGGGTGATCCTGGTCGAGGGGAGGGAGCGGGTGGTGGGGGCGGCGAAGACCTTGATGGACGATCCCGCGGTGGCGGCGCTCTATCTCGGCCGCTCGGGCCGGCGCGTGGGGGAGGGGGCATGATGGGGGGGCTGTGCGTGGAGTCCGGTCCGGCGCTTTCGGCGCGAGCCTTCTCCTTCCCTGTAGGGGAAGGTGGCTCGGCGAAGCCGAGACGGATGGGGCGCGCCGAAGGCGCGTTCGGCGAAGCCGAAACGGTGCAGGGCTGGACGGCGCAAGACCGGATGGCTCGAGGACGCCCGATTTCCGCTCCGCGGAACACGCCTCCGGCGTGCCTCATCCGTCCCGCCGCTTCGCGTCGGTCCACCTTCCCCTACAGGGAAGGAAAACGCGCGCGTCGATCCTCGTTGCGAACGCAGGCATTCTCCACCTCGGAGCGCCGTCCATGCTCCAGCTGATCGCCGACGGGCTCGTGGTCGGCTCGGTCGTGTCGCTCGGCGCGGTCGGGCTGACGATGACCTACGCCATCCTGCGCTTCGCGAACTTCGCCCACGGCGAGCTCCTCACCTGGGGCGCGTACCTGGCGCTCACCGCGCTCGGGATCTTGCTCGCGATCGGCGGATCGGCGCGGATGGTCCCGCTCGCGCCGTTCTCCTTCGGCTGGGAGCTGATCGCGGCCGGCCTCGTGGCCTGCGTCGGCGCGGCGGGGATCGCGCTCGCGCTCGACCGGCTGCTGTTCAGCCGCCTGCGCCACGGGGCTGCGATCACGCTCGTGATCGCGAGCTTCGGCGCGGCGCTCGCGCTGCGCAACCTGCTGCAATTCCTCTGGGGCCCGATCCCGACCTATTACACCCGCGAGCTGCAGATGGCGATCCCGCTCGTCCCGCGCGACGTGCTCGGCGGCATGCGCATCACGCCCGACCAGCTGCTCGTGCTCGGCCTCGCCGCCGCCACCGTGGTGGGGCTCCACCTGTTCCTCACCCGCACCACGCTCGGCAAGGCGATGCGCGCCACCGCGCTCAACCCGCAGCTCGCGCGGGTGGCGGGCGTCGACGTCGACGCCGTGATCCGCGCGACCTGGATCATCGGCGCGGTGCTCGCGACCGTCGCCGGCGTCCTCGCCGGGCTCACCGTGCAGCTGCGCCCGCAGCTCGGCTTCGACCTGCTGCTGCCGCTCTTCGCCGCGGCGATCCTGGGGGGCATCGGCAACGTCTACGGCGCGGTGCTCGGCGGGCTGATCGTGGGGCTCGCGGAGAGCCTCGCCGTGCCGCTCATCGGCGCGGAATACCGCGCGGCGGTGTCCTTCCTCGTCATCATCGCGATCCTGCTCGTGCGTCCGCAGGGGCTGCTCGGGGAGCGCACCTGATGCTGGACGCGCTGCTGCCGATCCTGTCCTACGCGACGTTCTTCCTCGTCTTCGCCTCGGTCTTCGCGGTGATCGTGCTCGGCCTCAATCTGCAGTGGGGATACACCGGGCTGTTCAACGTCGGCGTCGCGGGCTTCGTCGCGATCGGCGCCTACACGTCCGCGATCCTCACCGCGCCCGACTATCCCGACCAGGTCGGCGGCTTCGGCCTGCCGGTCGCGGTCGGCATGGTCGGCGCGATGGCGGCCTCGGGCCTGGTCGCGCTCGTGGTGGGCGTCGCGGCGCTCAGGCTGCGGCACGACTACCTCGCCATCACCACCTTCGGCATCGCGATGACGATCCAGCTGGTGGCGCTCAACGCGCAGTGGCTTACCGGCGGCGCCTTCGGGCTGCAATTCGTGCCGCGGCTGTTCACCGGCAGCTTCGAGACCACGCTCGGCGCCAACGCCGCCTACCTCGCCCTGTGCCTCGTGCTGCTCGGCGCGGTCTATCTCGCCCTCGAGCGGCTGGTGCGAAGCCCCTTCGGCCGGGTGCTGCGCGCGATCCGCGAGGACGAGACGGCGGCTCAGTCGCTCGGCAAGCGCGCCTTCCTCTTCAGGCTCCAGTCCTTCGTCATCGGCTGCGCGATAATGGGTCTCGGCGGCGCGCTCTACGCGCATTTCATAGGCTTCGTCGCGGCGGAGGACTTCCTGCCGATCCTCACCTTCCAGCTCTGGGCGATGCTGATCGTCGGCGGCGCCGGCAACAATCGCGGCGCGATCCTCGGCGCCTTCGTGGTCTGGGGCGTCTGGACGCTCTCGGGCACGCTGCTGCGCGAGATCACCCCCCAGGCCGACCAGGCCCGCGCCGCCGCGCTCCAGGTGGTGCTGATCGGGGTCGCGCTCGCGGCGATGCTGGTCTGGCGGCCGCGGGGGCTGATCGGGGAGCGGGTGGGGAAGGGGACGCCGACGGGGCGGTGAGGCGGGGGCTGAAGCGCGTCACCCCACGCGCGCGCCGACCACGTCCACGATCTCCTCCATCGTGGCGAACACGTGTTCCGGCGCAGTGCGCGCCAGGGCCTCGGGCGTGTTGTAGCCCCACGACACCGCGCCGAAGGCGAGGCCGGCCTCGTGGGCCGCTTCGCCGTCGCGGATCTCGTCTCCGATGCAGATGGTCTGCGCGGCCGCGGCGCGGGCGCGGCGGACCACGCCGCGGAAGACGCACGCCTTGCCGAACAGCTTCGCCCCGCAGCTGAACTCGCCGATCAGCCCGGCGCTCCGGGGGCCGAGCGCGCGGCGCACCGCCGCCTCGCCGTTCGAGCTCACCACGGCGAGCGCGATCCCTTGCGCGTGCAGCGACCGCAGCGTCTCGTGGGCGTGGCCGAAGAGCGCGATGTCGCTCTCGGCCGCCAGGCGATGCACATGGGCCGCGATGCGCGGCAGCTTCCATGCCGGGATGCCGAGCCGCGCGACGATCTCGCGCGCGGAGAGGCCGCGCATCTCGTCGATCTCCAGCCCGGCAGCGCCCGGGATGTCGAAGCGCGCTGCGATGTCCTCGAGCAGCGTCAGCAGCCAGGGCAGCGTATCGGCGAGCGTGCCGTCGAAATCGAAGATCGCGAGGCGGTAGGGCGGAGCGGTCGGGACATGGCGCATCAGCATGGCGGCCTCCTCGCCACATGGTGCATCGCAGCATCCGCCGCCGCAACCCGGATGATCGCGGATCGTGCAGGAATGTGGTCATGTCCGAGCGCCGCGGAGCGCTTGCACAGACGCAATTGCATACCCGGGATCGGAGGCGCATTCTATGCGCATGACGAACCAACCCGCCCCCGCCGCGTCCGCCGCGGCTCCCGCCCGCCCGATCGCGCCCGGTACGCGAATCGGGCACGTCCATCTCAAGGTCGCCGACCTCGAGCGCGCGCTCGGCTTCTATTGCGGCGTGCTGGGCTTTTCCCTCACGCAGCGCTACGGCGCGGACGCCGCCTTCGTCTCGGCGGGCGGCTATCACCACCACATCGGGCTCAACACCTGGCAGAGCCGGGGCGGCAAGCCCCCGCCGCCGGGGACGACCGGCCTCTTCCACACGGCGATCCTCTATCCGACCCGCGCCGACCTCGCCGATGCGCTGCGCCGCGTCCTCCGAGCCGGCCACCCCCTCGCCGGCGCCTCCGACCACGGCGTCAGCGAGGCGCTCTACCTCGACGACCCGGACGGCAACGGCGTCGAGCTCTACTGGGACCGCCCCGAGGCGGACTGGCCCCGCGACGCGACCGGCGGTCTCGCCATGGTCACCCGCCGCCTCGACCTCGACGACCTCCTCGCCGAGCCCCCGCCGACGCAGGGCGGAGCCGCGTCCAGCGCCTGATGACAGCCTGCGCGATTGCGCGCAGTGTCCCCCGCCTTTGCCGGATCCCGGGCGAATCGCCCGTCGACGGCGGGTGGGGAGCGGGTTCGACGATGCGCGACGCGGACGGCCGGGGTGACAGCGACGGGGCGATGACGGTGCGGCTCGCCGCGCTGTCGGCGGCCGCCTTCGCCGCCGTGGGCGTGCAGGCGCCTTTCCTGCCCGTCTGGCTCGAGGCCACCGGGCTCGGCCCGAGCATGATCGGCGTGATCATCGCCCTGCCGATCTGCGTGCGCATGGTCGCGAGCGCGCCGCTCGCCGGGCTCGCCGATCGTGGCGTCTCCGCCCGCACGCTGCTCGTCTCCGCGCATGCGGCGCTGGCCTGCGCCTTCGCGCTCTTGTTCCTCGCGCCCGGCCCGTGGTCGATCGCGCTGGTCGTGGTCCTCGCCGCGCTCGCGCAGGCGCCGATCGTGCCCGCCACCGATCTCGTCCTCACCGATCAGGTTCGCGAGCGCCCGCGGCTCGACTACGGGCGGCTGCGCATCTGGGGCTCGCTCGCCTTTCTCGGGACCTCGGTGGGCATGGGCTACGTGCTCGAGGTCGCGCCCATCGACGCCGTGGTCTATGGGCTCGTCGCGGCAAGCGTGGCGAGCGCCCTCGTCGCCACGGCGACGCCACCGCGGCTCGAGGAGCGCGTCCCGCGCGATCCCAAGGCGCCCGGGCCGAAGTTGCCGGCGGCGCTCGTCCTGGCCATCGCGGCCGCCGGCCTCGTCCAGGCGAGCCACGCCGGCGTCTACGCATTCGGCTCGATCCACTGGAAATCGCTCGGCTTTTCGGGCTCGACGGTGGGCTGGCTCTGGGCCGTCGGGGTCGTCGCGGAAATCCTCCTGTTCTGGTTCGTCGGGCGCTCGGTCGGCCGTTCGTCGGGACTGGCGCTGATCGCGATCGGCGCCGGCGCGGCGATCGTGCGCTTCGTCGGTCTCGCCCTCGAGCCCGGCCCGCTCGCGACCGTCGCCCTCCAGGCCCTGCACGGCCTCACTTTCGGTGCGACGCATCTGGGCGCGATGGCGGCGCTCACCGCGCTCGCGCCGCGCGGGGCCCGCGGGCGCGCGCAGGGCATGCTCGCCGCCGTGCAGGCGCTCGGCATGGCGAGCGCGATGGCGCTCGGCGGCGTGATCTACGAATGGGGCGGGGGGCTCGTGTTCTTGGCGATGGCGCCGCTCGGCCTCGCCGGGCTGATCTGCGTCGCGGTCGCCCACCGGGCGCGGCTTAGGGGAGGGTTAAGCGGGCCACGCTAGGCTGACGCCGAAACCGAGGATCGCCAGCCATGACCGACCCGCGCAAGACCGATGCGCCAATCGCCGATACGCCAATCGCCGACCCGCGCATCGCCGATCTCGCCGATCTTCCCCTCACGCCCGAGGGCGTGCTCGCCCTGCGCCGGCGCTTCTACGGGAACGACGACGCGATCGATCTAGAGGAGGGCGAGATACTCTTCGCGCTCGCCCGCGCCGTCGGCGAGGCCGGCTGCCCGGAGTGGCGGGACTTCTTCTGCGAGGCGATCGCGGACCTCCTCGTCAACCAGCTCACCCCGCGCGGCTATCTCTCGGACGCGCAGGCCGCCTGGCTGATCGCGCGCCTCGACGGCCGCCCCGCGCTCTCGACGGAGTTCGCCGCGCTCCTGAAGGTGATGGAGCTGTCGCGCTCCGTCCCCGACCGTCTCGCCGGCTTCGGGCTGTCGCTGGTGCACGACGTCGTCCTCAGCGGCGAGGGAGAGGCGATCACCGGCGCGCGCCACGAGCCGGGCCGCGTCACCCGCGCGGACGTCGATGCGCTCCGCCGCGTGCTCTTCGTCGCCTCGAGCGAGGGCTTCGGCGCCGTCACCAGGACCGAGGCGGACGTGCTCTTCGACATCGCCGACGCCACCGCCGGCGCCGAGAACGACGCGAGCTTCGCCGACCTCTTCGCGCGCGCGGTGGGCAACCACCTCCTCGCCGGCCCGGGCCGCTTCGCGCCGAGCCGGGTCCAGGCGATGCATCGCGACGCGTGGCTCGACCAGCGCCGCAGCATCGGCGCGGGCATCGCCTCCACCTTCAAGGCCATGGCCAGCCAGGCCTTCGGCCTGGCCACCCGCGAGCCCGAGCCGGCGGCCGACGCGGCCGCGAACGCGCTCGCAGGGATCACGCCCGATCGTGTGGACGAGGAGGAGCTCGCCTGGCTGATGCGCCGCCTGGACGCGCGCCCCGGCTTCTCGGCGGCGGAGCGCGCGCTCCTCGCCTTCCTCGCGCGCGAATGCGACAACCTCGCCCCGCCGCTGAAGGCGCTGATCGCGCAGGCGGCGTGAGGCGCCGCACGGTTTCGGTGAACCGGCGGGACCGACCTCGTGCGCAGAGACGACGATGCAGGGCGCGACCCGCCGCAACGTCCCGCCTCTCCCTCGTGGCTACCCGCTTCACACGTCTTCCCGCGTCGTCGGAAGGTCCGCAGGAGCGGGCCGAGCCCTTCTCCTTCCCCGTAGGGGAAGGAAAGCGTGGCTCGCGATGATCCGTAGGAGACCCGAGGCCGCAGGAGATGTGTGCATCGGCTCTCCCCTCGTGGTGAGGGGCGTTCGCTCGTGGCCTTCGCCGCTGCGAGCGGAACCTCGACATCCGCGAACGCCATGGTCTCGACGAGGAAGGATGCCGAGGGAGCGAGCGCGCGCAAACGCCCACTTCCCTCGCGCCGCGCGCGGCTCTAGTCTCGGGTATCTTTTCGCAGCGCAGCACGGGCCATGATCGACGCCGTCACCACCGAATGGGCGAGCCAGCTCGGCCGCTGGATCCACGTCATCGCGGCCATCGCCTGGATCGGCTCGTCGTTCTACTTCATCGCGCTCGACCTCTCGCTGAGGAAGCGCGAGGGCCTGCCCGAGGGCGTGGGGGGCGAGACTTGGCAGGTCCATGGCGGCGGCTTCTACCGCATGCAGAAGTACCTCGTCGCGCCCCCCGAACTGCCGCGCGAGCTGACCTGGTTCAAGTGGGAGGCCTACGCCACCTGGCTGTCGGGCTTCTTTCTCCTGGTGTGGATCTACTACGTCCAGGCGGAGCTCTACACGGTCGACCCGGCGAAGCTGCCGCTCGCCGCCTGGCAGGCGGCGCTGATCGGCATCGCCGCGCTCGGCCTGTCCTGGCTCGTCTACGACGGGCTGTGCAAGTCGCCGCTGGGGAAGAACGACGTCGCGCTCGGCGCGGTGCTGTTTACCTTCATCATCGCGATGCACATGGCATTCCTTCAGGTCTTCTCGGACCGCGCGGCCTTCCTGCACACAGGGGCGATGATCGCCACCTGGATGTCGGGGTCGGTGTTCCTCACGATCATTCCCAACCAGAAGATCGTGGTGGCCGACCTGCTGGCGGGGCGCGAGCCCGACCCGAAGCTCGGCAAGCAAGCGAAGCAGCGGTCGCTGCACAACAACTACCTCACCCTGCCGGTGCTGTTCCTGATGCTCGGCACGCACTATCCGCTCGCCTGGTCGAGCAGCTACGCGCCCGCGATCGTGGCGCTGGTGATCGTGTCGGGCGCACTGGTGCGCCACTTCTTCAACACGATGCACTCGGGCAAGGGCTACGTCTGGTGGACCTGGGGCGGCGCGGCGGCGGCGCTCGCGGTGGCCGCCTTCCTCTCGGTGGCGGGTCGGCCGACCTTCGACAGCGTGGACTGGGAGGCGGGCGCCGAGCGCCCCGAGGCGCAGACGGCCGCGTTCCAGGAGGCGATGCTGGTCGTCCAGAGCCGCTGCGCGATGTGCCACGCCACCGAGCCCGCCTGGGCCGGCCTCGCCTCGCCGCCCAAGGGCGTGCGCTTCGAGAGCCCCGACGACATCCTGCGCCACGCGACCGCCATCCGTGCGCAGTCGGTGCTCACCGACGCGATGCCGCCGGGCAACATCACGGAGATGACTCCCGACGAGCGGCGCATCGTGGCCGCCTGGCTCGCCGAGCGCGGGCTCTGAGGCGCGCGCCGAAGCGGCTTACTCCCGCGTGCGCCGCGGGGGCAGGGGCTTGCCGACCTGGGCGGCGGAGTCGGCGCGCTGCGAGCCCTTGCGGGCGATCTCGCCGGCGTTCGGCTGCTCCTGGTCGCCGCCCGGCGTCCGGTGCCCGGGAATCGACTGCGCATGCGCGATCGCCTCGTCGCCGAGGCTCGGCGTCCCCTCCGCCTCGCGACGGCTGCGGGCCTCGTCGAGGCGGCTGTACTCGAGGTCTTGGCGTGGGATGGGGCGTTCGTCGTCGGGCATGGGAGACCTCCTCGTTCGCGGATCGTCGCGGCACGAGGCCAAGCCGCGCCTCCCGGCTAATGTTCCGCTCACGCCCGCGCCATCACCACCGCGGACACGGCGTAGAGCACGAGGATCGTCGCGGATTCGAAGCCGATGCCGCCGGGACCTTGCTTCTCGCGGCGCAGGAGCCCCATCAGCAGCACGCCGACCATGACGATCGTGGTCGCGATCACGAACTGGTCGGCGTCGCTGATCTGGTGGTAGAGCGAGCCGTCGCGGTAGGCGATGTCGGCCGAGGCGAGGAAGATCGTGTCGAAGGCGTTGCCGCCGATGATGCCGCTCACCGCGAGCGTCAGCGCGCCCCGGCGCACGGCGGTGACCGTGGTGACGAGCTCGGGCAGCGAGGTCGCAACGCCGGTCATGAGGCCGCCGACCGCGGTCTCGGCGATACCCGTTCGCTCGGCGATCGCGACGCCGGTCTGGCTGATGCCGAGCCCGGCCACGGCGACCGCGGCGGCGAGGAGGGCGAGTTCCGTCCACAGCCGCCGGAGCGGCGTCTGCCCGTCCTCGCCGTCGTTCGTCTCTTCCGCCTCCTTCTCCTCGTCCTGGGTCTCGCGCGTCATGCGCGGGAACCACATCGGCTCCTCCTTGGCGAGCTTCACGAGCCGGATGCCGTAGGCGTAGCCGCCCAGGATGATCAGCGTAGCGGGGTGGATGCCGAGGAAGGTCCAGTCCGGCGCCGCCGCCGCGGCGAGCGGGACCGCCAGCAGCGCGGCGAGCAGCGAGCCCTGCGACAGGTTCGCCACCGACGCGGCCGCATGCTCGAGGTTCGCCTTGCGATAGAACAGGTCGGCGACCGCGAGGAACGCGGTCTGCACCGCGATGCCGCCGATGGCGTTCGAGATGGAGAGGCTGGGATAGCCCTGATAGGCCGTCGTCACGGAGGTGAGGATGCCCGGCAGCGACGTCGACCCGCCGAGCAGGACCGCCCCCACCAGCGCCTCGCCCCAGCCGATCCGGTCGGCGAGGACGTCGGCGCGCCCGGCCAGCATCGTGCCCGCGATCGCGATCACGGCTGCCGAGGCGAGAAAGCCGGAGATGATCCAGACGAGCGAGAGTTGAGAGAGATCGAGCACGCGTCCTCCGCGAGGGATGGCTGCGACGCCAACCCGAGCGTGGCCGCGACGGTTCCCCGCCACCATTCTCCTTCCCTGTAGGGGAAGGTGGCTCGGCGAAGCCGAGACGGATGGGGCGCGCGGGACGCGCGTTCCGCGAAGCGGAATCCGTTACGGGCGCAGGGTCTCCGGCTCGCCCACCGCTGCCCGCTTCGGCTTCGCCGAACACGCCTTCGGCGTGCCCCATCCGTCTCGGCGCTTCGCGCCGATCCACCTTCCCCTACAGGGAAGGAAATCGCGGCTCGCGACCACGCAGTGAGCGCCGCTGCCGCAGGAGACGTCTGTATCGTCTAGCAACGGGGGATAGAGGAGGCTCTCGCGCCCCGCTCAGCCCACCGGGATCTCGCCCATCGCCTTCGGCACGTGGTAGCCCGCCTGCACCGCCGGGCGCGCGGCGATCGCGCGGTACCAGCGTCGCACGTTCGGGAAGGCGGAGAGGTCGATCTCCTGCCATTCGTAGCGCGAGATCCAGGGCCACAGCGCGATGTCGGCGATGGAATACTCCCCCGCGACGTACTCGGCCTCCGCCAGCCGGCGGTCGAGCACGCCGTAGAGGCGCTTGGCCTCGTCGGAGAAGCGCGTCTCGGCGTAGGGCGCGGCGCCCTTGTTGAAGCGCAGGAAGTGATGGACCTGGCCGAGCATCGGCCCCGCGCCGCCCATCTGCCACATCAGCCATTCCAGCACGCGGTAGCGCCCTTCGCCGGAGGTCGGCATCAGCCGGCCGGTCTTCTCGGCGAGGTAGATGAGGATCGCGCCCGATTCCATCAGCGTCTGGCCGGTGTCGTGATCGACGATCGCCGGGATCTTGTTGTTGGGGCTTACTTGCAGGAAGTCGGGGGCGTGCTGCTCGCCCTTGCCGATGTCGACCGCGATGGGGCGGTAGGGCAGGCCGAGCTCCTCCAGCGCGATGGAGACCTTGCGGCCGTTGGGGGTCGTCCAGGTGTAGAGATCGATCATGGCCTGTCCTCGATGAATCGTCAGAGCTGGAACCCCAGCATCCGGTCGCGCGAGCGGGAAATGTGCGTGCGCATCGCCTCGCGGGCGCGGGCGCCGTCACCAGCGCGGATCGCGTCGAGCACCGCGGCGTGCTCGTCGAGCACGACCGGCAGGCGCAGGGCGGCGCTCTTCTGGGCGAGCCGGCGCGCGGTGGCGATGCCGTCGCGCAGCGGCCAGCGCAGCATCTCCATCGTGCGCGAGAACAGGTGGTTCTGCGTCGCGGTGGCGATGGCGCGGTGGAAGGCGACGTCGGCGGCAGCACCCGAATCCGGGCCGTCGAACTCCCGCTCGAGCCGCGCCGCCTGCTCCTCGATGGCGGCGAGATCGCGCGCGGTGCGACGCTCGGCGGCGAGGAAGGCGGCCTCGCCCTCGAGCGCGACGCGCATCTCGTAGCAGCGAAGCAGCTCGGCGATGCTGCCGCTCGGCGCCTGCGCGACGAAATCCGGCGAGAGCGTGCGCACCACGAAGCTGCCGGCGCCCTGGCGCGACGCGATCAGCCCGTCGGCGCGCAGGCGCGCGAGCGCCGTGCGCACGATCGGCCGCGAGACTCCGAAGGCGCGTGCGAGGCTCGTCTCCGACGGCAGCCGATCGCCGGGGCCGAGCCGGCCGGCGCCGAGCTGGAGCAGGATCTGCTCGTAGACCTGGTCGGGCAGGCGGTCCTGTCGGTAGGGCGCGAAGAACGCGGGTTCCGCGCCCGCGCCCGCCTCGTCCGGCGCCGTTCCCCGGTTCTCTCCGCCGTCCACCGCTCTCGCCCCGCTCGCGCCCATCGTCTCCGATCCCGTGCGCGAAGACCATACCGGGACGACGCGCTCCGACAAGTTGTCTTTCAACTTGACAGGTTCGCGCCCCCCGGCGAACCTCTCGGAAGCGACGCCGGAAAACGGCGCGGAACAGGGAACGGAGACGTCGCATGAGTTCGGGCGCCGGGGCATCAGCCGCGGGATCGATCGCGCATGCCGGGCCGGCCGGGGACCTCACGGTCTCCGCGGAGCGCTTGCGCCTCCAGCTGGAAGCGCTGTTTGCGGCCTGGTCCGGTCCCGACCATGCGCAGGCCAGCGCCGAGGTGCTCGTCGAGGCCGATCTCATGGGCATCGACAGCCACGGCGTCACGCTGGTCCAGCTCTACGAGGAGCTCGTCGGCGAGGGCAAGATCGTGCGCGACGCTCGGTTGAGCGTGGCGCGCGGCTTCGGCGCGGTCGCCGTCGTCGACGGGGGAGGGGGCTTCGGCCACGCGCCCTCCCTGCGCGCGATGGATCTCGCCATCGAGAAGGCCCGCGCCTTCGGCGTCGGCGCGGTGGGGGTGCGCAATTCCAACCATTTCGGCGCGGCCGGCGTCTATGCGCTGCGGGCTGCGCGGGCGGGGATGATCGGCCTCGCGACGAGCGCGGTGCACATGGCCTCCATCGTCCCGGTCTTCGGCCGCGCCCCGCGGCTGGGCACGAACCCGATCGCCTTCGCGGCGCCTGGCGCGACGGGCGAGCCGTTCCTCCTCGACATCGCGACGAGCACCATCGCCATCGGCAAGCTGAAGCTCGCCTCGCGGCAGGGCAAGCGCCTGCCCGACGGCTGGGCGCTCGATGCGGACGGGCGTCCGCAGAACGACCCCGACGTGGCGCTGCGCGACCGGCTGATGACGCCGCTCGGCGGCGACCGCGCCATGGGCGGCCACAAGGGCTACGGCCTCGCGGCGATGGTCGAGGTGCTCTCGACGCTGCTCACGGGCGCGTCCTACGCGCCGTTGCGCGCGGCCGACGCGCCGCATTACGACGTCGGGCACTTCTTCCTCGCGCTGAATCCCGACGCTTTCCGAGATCCCGACGAGACGGATCCCGACGGCTCGGGCGCCGACGGCTTCGCGCGCGACCTCGACGCCTTCGTCGCCTGCCTGCGCGAGACGCCGCCGGCCGCCGGCTGCGAGGCCGTGCTCGCCCCGGGCGACCCCGAGCACGCGGTGCGCGCGGTCCGCACGCGCGACGGCATTCCCCTTCCCCGCTCGCTGATCGAGGCCGTCGAGGGCATCGCGGCGGAGCGTGGGGCGGCTTTCCTGCTGGAGGACCCAGCCGGATAGGTCGTCGTCGCAGACGGCCACGATCATCGCCAGAGGCCGTCCGTCAGAGGCGGCCGTATCCAGGGAGGAAACGACCATGAGAAAGACCACCCTCGCTCTTCTCGCGACCGTCGGGGCCGCCGGTTTCGCCGGCGCGGCGCAAGCCGAGAACCTCATGATGATGACCGGACCGCAGGGCGGCGCATGGTATCCGCTCGGGGGCGCGATCCAGAACATCGTCCAGAACGCGATGCCCGGCGTCTCCATCCAGGTGCTTCCGGGCGGCGGCGTCGCGAACGTCAAGGGCGTCGACACCGGCCGCGCGGACATCGCCTTCGCCAATTCCGTGTCGACGGTGGACGCGATCGAGGGGCGCGGCGCCTTCGAGGATGCGGCGACGAACGTCTGCAACGTCGCGACCCTCTACCCGCAGTACTTCCAGATCGTCGCGCTCGCGAGCTCGGGCATCGAGACGGTCGCCGACCTGCGCGGCAAGTCGGTCGCGATCCAGCCGCGGGGCAACACCGCGGAGGAGATCACCCGCGAGCTCCTCGACGCCGCCGGCATCGGCTACGAGGACCTGTCGCAGACCCATTTCGTCTCCTATTCCGACGGCGTCTCGCTGATGAAGGACAACAACGCCCACGCGATGACGCTCGGCACCACCGTCCCCGCCTCGTCGGTGATGGACCTCGCCAATTCCGCCGAGATCCGCCTGCTGGGGCTCGACGACGCGCTGATGAGCGAGATGCAGACCCGCAACCCCGGCTTCCAGCGCCTCACCGTTCCCGCGCAGACCTATCCCGGACAGGGCGAGGACGTGTCGGTGATCGGCTACGCGACGCATGTGGTGGCGCGCTGCGACCTGTCGGCGGACGTCGTCTACGGCATGCTCGACAACGTGATGGCCAACATCGGCGACCTGCAGGCGATCGCGGGCGCGATGCGCGGCATCGAGGCCGAGCAGATGGCCGCGGACATCGGCGTGCCGATGCACGAGGGCGCCGCGCGCTGGTACCGCGAGCAGGGCGTGATGTGATCGCGCGCTCGCCTGCGCCCGCCGGAGCAGCAGCGCTCCGGCGGGCGTGAGCCTCGTTCTCGCCCGCAGCATTCGAAAAGGCCAGGCGGCGATGTCGCAGACCTCGCTCTACGTCCGTGTCGTGCGCGCGCTCGCGCTCGCGGTCGCGCTCTCGATGAGCCTGTATCACCTCTATGTGGGCTTCTTCGGCACGCCGGACGCGTTTACGCTGCGGGCGACCCACGTCGGTTTCGCCCTCGTCCTCACCTTCCTGATCCTTCCGGCGCGCGAGGCCGATCGCGGAAAGGGGCCGCGGATCTGGGACTGGGCGCTGATCGCACTCTCGTTCGCCGCGGCGGCCTATCCCGTCCTGGTCAAGGACTACATCTACTCGCGGTTCATCTACATCGACGACCTGCGGACTGCCGACATCGTGCTCGGCGTGACGCTGACGGTCCTCGTCATCGAGGCCGCGCGGCGGGCGCTGGGGCTCGTCCTGCCGATCACGGTGGTGCTGTTCCTCGGGTACGCGCTGCTGCTGACGAACACGGCGCCGCTCCTCCTGCTCGAGCAGCTGTACCTCACGACCGAGGGAATTTTCGGCATTCCCGTCGCGGTATCCGCTACTTACGTCGTTCTCTTCATCCTCTTCGGCGCCCTGGTCGAGCGATCCGGCGCCGGCAAGCTGTTCATGGATTTCGCCATCAGCCTGACGGGCCACACGGCCGGCGGCCCGGCGAAGGTCGCCTGCGTGACGAGCGGCCTGTTCGGCTCGGTCTCCGGATCGGCGGTCGCCAACGTGATGACGACGGGCACCTTCACGATCCCCCTGATGAAGCGGCTGGGCTACCGCGCGCCCTTCGCCGGCGCGGTGGAGGCGGTGGCCTCGACGGGCGGGCAGATCATGCCGCCGATCATGGGCGCGGCCGCCTTCGTCATGGCCGAGTTCATGGGCGTGAGCTACCTCACGGTCGCGACCTACGCCCTGATCCCGGCGGTCCTCTACTACATCGCGGTCTTCTCCGCGGTCCATTTCGAGGCGCGGCGGCTCGGCATGCGCGGGCTGCCGCGCGAGGAGCTGCCGAAGCTCTCCGAGGTCCTGCTCGAGCGCGGACATCTGTTCCTGCCGCTCGTCGTCATCATCGCCGTGCTGTTCTCCGGCTACAGCGCGCCGTTCTCCGCCCTGTGCGGGATCCTGTCGGTGATCCCGACCGCGCTCCTGCGCAAGACGACGCGCAAGGCGGTGTCGCTGCGCATGATCGTCGACGGGCTCGAGGCGGGCGCCGTCGGCTCGCTCGTGGTGGCGCTCGCCTGCGCCGCTGCCGGGATCGTGATCGGCGTGATCACGCTCACCGGCGCGGGCCTCGCCTTCTCCGGCTTCGTGATCTCGGCCGCGCAGGACATGCTGCTCCCGGCGCTGCTCCTGACGATGGTCGCCGGCATCATGCTCGGCATGGGGATGCCCACGACGCCGGCCTACATCATCCAGGTGTCTCTCCTCGTGCCGGCGCTCGTGCGCCTCGGCGTGCCCGTCGAGAGCGCGCACATGTTCGTGTTCTACTTCGCGATCCTCTCGGCGATCACCCCGCCGGTGGCGATCGCCGTCTATGCGGCGAACGGCATCTCGGGCGCCCCGCTCTGGTCCGCCTCGGTCGCGGCGGTGAAGCTCGGCGCGACGGGCTACGTCATCCCGTTCATGTTCGTCTTCGGTCCCTCGCTGCTGATGATCGGCCCGTGGCCGACGATCGTGCTGACCACGGCGACGGCGACGATCGGGGTGGTCTTCCTCGCCGCCGGCCTGCACGGGTTCCTCGTCGCGCGCGCGACGCCGATCCAGCGGCTGCTCCTCGTCGGCGCGGCCTTCGTGCTGATCAAGCCGGGGCTGTGGACGGACGCGATCGGCATCGGGATGGGCGCCGTCGCCGTCGCGCTGCAGATCTGGACCCGCAAGGTCGAGCCGCCGCCGGAGCCCCTCGTCACGCCGGCCGAGCCGGCGGTGATTGCCGGGGACGGGCCCGTCGACGCCCCCGCGCCCGCGCGCTCCACAGGCGCGAGCAATCCGTTCCGTCCCGCCGAATAACCCTATGGGAGCGTCCGACGTGACCGCCAGAAGGCCCCCCGAGACCCTGCGCAGCGCCCGCTGGTTCGCCCCCGACGACCTGCGCGGCTTCGCCCATCGCTCGCGGATGATGCAGATGGGGCTCTCGCCCGACGACTGGGCCGGGCGCCCCGTCGTCGCGATCCTCAACACCTGGTCCGACCTCAACGCCTGCCACGCGCATTTCAAGCACCGGGTCGAGGACGTGAAGCGCGGCGTGCTGCAGGCCGGCGGCTACCCCGTCGAGCTGCCCGCGCTGTCGCTGTCGGAGACCAACGTCAAGCCCACCACGATGCTCTACCGCAACATGCTCGCCATGGAGGCGGAGGAGCTGATCCGCTCGCATCCGGTCGACGGCGTCGTGCTGATGGGCGGTTGCGACAAGACCACGCCGGCGCTGCTGCTCGGCGCGACGAGCGCCAACGTGCCCGCGATCTTCGTGCCCGCCGGGCCGATGCTGCGCGGCAACTGGAAGGGCAAGGTGCTCGGCTCGGGCTCCGACGCCTGGAAGTACTGGGACGAGCGCCGCGCGGGGACGATCTCGGACGCGGACTGGCTCGCGGTCGAGGGCGGCATCGCGCGCTCCTACGGCACATGCATGACGATGGGCACGGCCTCCACCATGACCGCGCTCGTCGACGCGCTCGGCATGACGCTGCCGGGCGCCTCCTCCATCCCCGCGGCGGACGCGAACCACATCCGCATGGCGTCCGCGGCGGGCCGGCGGATCGTCGAGATGGTCTGGGAGGACCTGACGCCCGACCGCATCCAGACCCGCCCGGCCTTCCTCAACGCGATCACCGTGGCGATGGCGCTCGGCTGCTCGACGAACGCCATCATCCATTTGATCGCCATGGCGCGCCGCGCGGGCGTCGAGATCGGCCTCGACGATTTCGACCGGGCGAGCCGGGAGGTGCCGGTGCTCGCCAATATCCGCCCCTCGGGCGAGCGCTGGCTGATGGAGGACTTCTTCTACGCCGGGGGCCTGCGGGGGCTGCTCTCGCGGCTCTCCCCGCTGCTCGACCTGTCCTGCCTCTCGGTGACCGGCCGGACGCTCGGAGAGAACCTCGAGGGCGCGGAAGTCTACGACGACGACGTCATCCGCCCGCTCGCCGACCCGGTCTACGCCGAGGGCGCGCTCGCGGTGCTACGCGGCAACCTCGCGCCGGAGGGCTGCGTGATCAAGCCCTCCGCCTGCGAGCAGCGCTTCCTGCGCCATTCCGGCCCCGCGCTCGTCTTCGACGACTACCCGTCGATGAAGGCGGCGGTGGACGACGAGAGCCTCGACGTCACCGCCGACCACGTCATGATCCTGCGTAACGCCGGCCCGCAGGGCGGGCCCGGCATGCCGGAATGGGGCATGCTGCCGATCCCGACGAAGCTCGTGAAGAAGGGCGTGCGCGACATGGTGCGCATCTCGGATGCGCGCATGTCCGGCACGAGCTACGGCGCCTGCATCCTCCACGTCTCGCCGGAGAGCTTCGTCGGCGGGCCGCTCGCGCTCGTGCGCACCGGGGACGTGGTGACGATCGACGTGCCCGCGCGGTCGATCCGGCTCGAGGTCTCTGACGCGGAGCTCGATGCCCGCCGAGCGGCCTGGACGCCGCCGCCGGCGCGCTACGAGCGCGGCTACGGCTGGGTGTTCTCGCGCCACGTCCGCCAGGCGCACGAGGGCTGCGACTTCGACTTCCTCGAGACGTCCTTCGGCCGCCCGGTCGATGAGCCGGTCATCTATTGAGGAGGATCGTGATGCCGCTTTCCGACACGACCCGCGCGACGCTGAAGACCGTCTCCACGGCGACGCTCTCCACCGCTCTGTTCAAGCGGGGCTTGCGCTCGCAGTTCATCCAGGACGTGCAGCCCCTGAACCCGGCCGCCGGGACGATGGTGGGCGAGGCCTACACTTTGCGCACCATCCCCGCGCGCGAGGACCTGAACCCGATCACGGTCTTCCAGGACCGCGGCCACCCGCAGCGCAAGGCGATCGAGGAATGCCCGCCGGGCGCCGTGCTCGTCATCGACAGCCGCAAGGACCCGCGCGCGGCGTCCGCCGGCGAGATCCTGGTGACGCGGCTGATGGTGCGGGGCGCGGCCGGCATCGTCACCGACGGCGGCTTTCGCGACGCCGCCGAGATCGCCCGCCTCGACTTCCCCGCCTTCCACCGGCGCCCGACGGCGCCCACAAACCTCACCCATCACCAGGCCATCGAGATCGGCGCGCCCATCGGCTGCGGCGATGCGCCGGTGTTTCCCGGGGACGTGATCGTGGGCGACGGCGACGGGGTGATCGTGATCCCCGCGGAGATCGCCGACGCCGTCGCCGCGGAGGCCGCCGAGATGACCGCCTTCGAGGACTTCGTCGTGGGCGAGGTCCGCCGCGGCCGCTCGATCCTGGGGCTCTATCCCCCCACCGATCCCGCGACGCAGACCGACTTCGCCGCCTGGCGCAAGGAGCACGGCCGATGAGGAGCTGCACATGAACCGCGTACGCGCAATCTGGGACGGCGGCGGGCAGGCCGTGGGGGCCTGGCTGCAGATCGGGGGCGCGCTCTCGGCGGAAACGATCGCCGGATGCGGCTTCGACACGGTGGTGATCGATCTCCAGCACAGCCTCATCGATTTCTCGACCTGCGCGGCGATGCTGCTGGCCATCGAGAAACAGGGCGTCGAGCCCATCGTGCGGATGCACTGGAACGAGCCCGCCGCGATCATGAAGCTGCTCGACGCGGGCGCCTACGGCGTCGTCGCGCCGATGATCGAGACCGCCGAGGAGGCCCGCGCCTTCGCCGATTGCCTGCACTATCCGCCCAAAGGCAAGCGCTCGTGGGGGCCGCGCCGGCCGCTGATCCGCTACGGCAAGGATTATGCGGCGCAGGCGAGCGCCAGCGTGGTCTCGATGGCGATGATCGAGACCCGCCGCGGGCTCGACAACCTCGACGCGATCCTCGCGGTGGACGGGCTCGACGGGATCTTCATCGGCCCCGCCGACCTGGCGCTGGCGCTCGGCCGCGCGCCGCGCGCCGACCACGACGATCCCGAGGTCGTCGCCACGATCGCGAACATCCGCGAGCGCACGCACGCGGCCGGCAAGAAGGTCGGTATCTTCACCGCCGCGCCGGCCTTCTCGGCGCAGAAGCTGCGCGAGGGCTTCGACCTCGTCACCATCACACCCGACCTGATGATGCTCGAGGCCGCCGCACGACGGACGCTGGCGGAGATTCGCGAGGCGTCGCGGCGGGATACGTGAGGAAGCGGGGCGGCGCGTTGCCGCCCGGGCTCTCCCGTGACACACTTTCACCGAACGGCGGATCGCCCGGCAAGAGGCGACCCCGGTCCACGAGGCCCGCGATGCGCGGGCGCACGAGCGCCGTCCGGATAGGGCGGGCGGCGCATCGACAAGCGGAGGAAACGCCATGACTCGCAAGCTCACCCACGGAGTCGCGCTCGGCGCTCTGATCCTCGCCGCGGCGGCGACGACCGCGCCGGCGCAGGCGCAGCAGACGCTCAGCTGGGCGCACGTCTACGAGGCCTCGGAGCCCTACCACACCTGCGCGCTCTGGGCCGCCGACGAGTTCGCCACGCGCACCGACGGCCGCTACACGATCGAGGTCTTCCCCGCCTCGACGATGGGCAAGGAGACCGACATCAACGAGGGCCTGTCGCTCGGCACCGTCGACATGATCTACACCGGCCAGCTCTTCGCCGGGCGCTCCCACGGCCCGATCGCCATCGGCGGCGCGCCGTTCATGTTCCGCGACTTCGACCATTGGAACGCCTATCGCAAGTCGGATCTCTTCGGCGAGCTCGCGCAGGGCTACGAGGATGCGACCGGCAACAGGGTCGCCTCGCTCACCTATTACGGCGAGCGCCACGTCACCTCCAACAAGCCGATCATGGGGCCCGAGGACATGGCGGGTCTCAAGATCCGCGTGCCGGACGCGCCTCTCTACACCATGTTCCCGCGCGCTGTGGACGCCAACCCGACGCCGATCGCCTTCGCGGAGGTGTATCTCGCGCTGAGCCAGGGCGTGGTCGACGCGCAGGAGAACCCGCTGCCGACGATCCAGGCCAAGCGCTTCTACGAGGTCCAGTCCGACATCAACCTGACGGGCCACATCACCGACGCGCTGCTCACCATCGTCGGCGGCCCGGCCCGCGAGAAGATCGACGACGCCGACGAGGAGATCCTGTTCGAGCTTCTCCAGGCCGCGGCCGACCGCTGCACCGACGAGATCACGACCCTGGAGGGCGAGCTCGCCTCCTGGTTCGAGGAGCAGGGGGTCAACGTCAACGAGGTCGATCGCGGTCCCTTCCGTGAGGCCACCATGGCGCTGCACAACGGCCCCGACGCGACCTGGGACCAGGCGACCTACGATCGGCTCCAGGCGGTCGGCGCGGACTGATCCGCGCGCGGGGAGGGCGCGCGCGTCCTCCCCGCGCTCCGCCTCGCGCAGTCATCGACGGCCGGCGGCGATCACGCGTCGCCGGCCAGAGTGCTCGCGCCCGTCCTCACCAGTCCCGGCGACTCCCATGACCGATCCGAAACCCGATGCCGAAACGTCCGTCGACGAGCTCTTCGAGGAGTGGCGCGAGGAGGAGGGCCATGTCGACCTCTCCGACCTGCGCTGGTCGGACGGGATAGTCTTCACGATCTTCTGGGCGCTGTTCGCGGTCGTCTTCCTGCAGTTCTATACGCGCTACGTCCTCAACAACTCCTTCGGTTGGACCGAGGAGATCGCGCGCTACCTGCTCATCGGCGTCACCTTCGTCGGCGCGGTGACGGCGATGCGCAAGGGCTCGCACATCGCGGTGGAGGCGCTGCTCGTCTTCCTGCCGAAAGGTCCGCGGCACTGGCTGCTCGTCGTCATCGACGGCATCGTGGCCGCCTTCTGCGGCTTCCTCACCTGGTACGCCTACCAGCTGGGGCGCCGCGCGCCCGGCATGATCATGTCGATCGACGTGCCGAAGAAATACATCTACTGGGCGGTCGCGCTCGCCCTGCTGGCCATGACCATCCACGCCGCGATCCGCTTCTGGAGGCGGCTACGCCGGCGCGAGCCGGACACGCCGCACGGCGCGGCGATCGACTGACACGACCTCCCGCACGCCCCGAGAGAAGGCCGCCCGCATGCTGATCGGCATCATGATCGCCGCCCTCGTCGCCATGATCCTGCTCGGCGTGCCGATCGCGGTCGCGCTCGCGGGCTCCTCGCTGCTCTACATCGTCATGGCGGGGACGATCCCCGAGATCACGGTCATCCACCGCATGGTCAACGGCGTCGACAGCTTCCCGCTGCTCGCGGTGCCCTTCTTCATCATGGCCGGGAACCTGATGAACTCGGCGGGCATCACCAAGCAGATCTTCGCCTTCGCGGTGGCGGCCGTGGGCTGGCTGAAGGGCGGGCTCGGGCACGTCAACATCGCCGCCTCGGTGATCTTCGCGGGCATGTCCGGAACGGCGGTGGCGGACGCCGGCGGGCTCGGCACGATCGAGATCAAGGCCATGCGCGACAACGGCTACGACGCCAAGCTCGCGGTGGGCATCACGGCGGCGTCCTCGACCATCGGCCCGATCGTGCCGCCCTCGCTGCCGCTCGTCATCTACGGCGTCGTCTCGGGCGCCTCGATCAACGCGCTCTTCGTCGCCGGCATCGTGCCCGGGCTCCTGATGGCGCTGTTCCTGTCCGGCGCGGTGACGATCATCGCCCACCGCCGCGGCATCGGGGCCGACGCGCGCTTCAACCTCGCGCGGCTCGGCTGGACCTTCCTCGACGCGATCCTGCCGCTGATGACGCCCGCCATCATCATCGGCGGCATGGCGCTCGGCCTGTTCACGCCCACCGAGGCCGCGATCTTCGCCTGCGCCTACGCGCTGCTGCTCTCCGTCGTCGTTCACCGGATCATGAACATGGTCCTGGTGAACTCCGGGAAGAAGCCGCGCTACTCCACGCTGTCCATCCGCCAGTTCGTGCGCGTGTCGATGGACACGATCGAGACGACCGCCGTCGTGCTCTTCATCGTCGCCGGCGCCTCGATCTTCGGCTGGATCCTGACGACGACCCGCACCACGGAGGCGCTCGGGGCCTTCATCCTGGAGGTGGCGACCAACCCGTTGATCTTCCTCTTGATGGTCAACGGCTTCCTCCTGATCATCGGCTGCTTCATGGAGACGATCGCGGCGATCACGATCCTCACGCCGGTGCTTCTGCCGGTGGCCGTCGAGCTGGGCATCGACCCGGTGCATTTCGGGATCATCATGGTGCTCAACCTGATGATCGGGCTCCTCACGCCGCCGGTCGGCATGGTGCTCTACGTGCTGTCGCGCGTCGCGGCGATCTCCTTCGAGGACTGCGTGCGCGCCGTCGCGCCGTTCCTGATCCCGCTGCTCGCGACGCTGGCGCTGATCACCTTCGTGCCGGCGACGACGCTGTGGCTGCCGCAATGGCTGCGCGCGATGGGCTATCTCTGAGCCGACACTCGGCCGCGCGACCCGGCGCGACTCGGTGCGATCGCGGGCGCGGCGAGGGCGAGGCGAGGCGCGGCACGGCCGCGCGCGCCGCCCAAATCGTTCATCGGCGCCCGCGCAATCGCGGACGAACAGCCTCCATCGAGGATGCGAAGTAAAAAAGCTCATTGATCTCAGATATTTAAACTGGATCACTTCGGCACGTCGTTTTGCCGACCGATTTTCTACACGCATTGAAGAAAACCGAACTGGCGTGTTCGGGCCGGAGAACGCATGGTCGTATTGTGCTTAGACGAAACGACCAAGAGCGAGGCCAGACGATGTTCGCCGCCACCCAGAAGAGCGATGCCGAAGACATGATGCTCGAGGCCGCCTGGAGCGTTCCCGTCGGCACCTCCGAGACGCTGGCTCGTATCGCCCGGCGTGGTTACCTAACGGCAGGCGTCTCCAAGGGCGTCCGCGGGCTTTCGCAGCGGACTGCGCGAGGCGAATACGAAGGCTTCGACGTCGACATCGCCCGCGGGGTCGCCGCGGTGATCCTCGGTCGCGCCGACGCGGTGCGCTTCACGCCTCTGGGTTCCGGCGACCGCTTCACGGCGATCGTCTCCGGCGCGATCGACCTCGGCGTCTACAACGCCAGCTGCTCGCTGTCCCGCGAGCTCGCCGGGGTCGTCTTCCCCGCCATCGCCCTCTACGACGGCGAGAGCGCCCTGGTGCGCGGCGACAGCGGCCTCGAGACGCTCTTGGGCTTCGCGAAGCCCACCATCGCCATCGTGGCGCAGACGACGACGGCGGCGAACCTCGCGGCCTATTTCGGCGACCGCCCCCACGCCCTGCGCGAGTACCCGACGCTCGAAGCCGCCACCGTCGCCTACCGGGCAGGCGAGGCGGATGCGGTCGTCTTCGACGCCACCGGGCTCGCCGGCGTGCGCGCCGATCTCCCCGATCCGGACGCCCACCGCATCCTCGCCGAGCGCCTGTCCAAGGAGCCCATGGGCCCCGTGACCAGCGCCTCGGACCCGGTCTTCTCGCGCGTCGTCGCCTGGACCTTCCGCGCGCTCGTGCTCGCCGAGGAGCTCGGCATCGACGCCGACCGGCTCGATGCGGCCGCTCCCGGCTCGCCGGCCGAGGCCTTCCTGCGCCGCGGCCTCCCCATCGCGTCCGACGACCCGCTCGCGCCCGCCAGGCTGGAGGCGCTGCTGAGCGCCGTCGGCACCTATGGCGACGTGTTCGAGCGCAACCTCGGCGCACATTCCGATCTGGCTCTCCCCCGGGGCCCGAACCGTATCTGGACTGAAGGCGGCCTCCTCTACGCGCCGCCGATCGGCTGAGCCGCCGCCCCACGCGGGGACCACGCCCACCTGGAGAGCCACGATGAGAACCGAAGCCCAACTGGCCGCCCGCATGGCGGACCAGCCCCCCCGACTCGTGCCCACGGCTCCCGCACAGGAGCGCCCCGTCGTCATCCTGGGCGTCGCCGCCTCGGACCCCCACGTCGTCGCCAACCACCTGATCGCGATGCATCTGCGCGACAGCGGCTTCGACGTGATCAACCTCGGCGCCTGCACGCCGGTGGAGGAGTTCGTCGAGGCCTGGCAGCGCCAGCCCGACGCCCTCGCCATCCTGATCGGCAGCCTCAACGGCCACGCGGCCGAGGATCTCGCCGGGCTCGGCGACCTCAAGCGCGACTATCAGGTCCGCTGCCCCGTGATCGTCGGCGGCAACCTGTCGGTCGGGGCCAACAAGACCGGCGACGAGGCGGCCCGCCTCCTCGCGGACGGCGTCGACGCCGTCCTCACCGACGCCGACCAGATCGTCCCCCACCTGAACGCCCTTCTCGCCGCCCGCGCCGCGGCGGTCATCCACGCCTGACTGACGAGGATCCGAGCATGATCGTCCCCACCAATCCACGCGTCGCCATCGCCGGCGCCACCGGCGCCGTCGGGCGCACGCTGATCGACCTGATGGTCGCCCGCGGCTTCCCCTACGCCAGCCTCGACCTGCTCGCTTCCGAGCGCAGCGCCGGGCAGATGATCGAGGTGAACGGGCGCGCCCACCGCGTGCAGTCGCTGGAGACCTTCGATTTCGGCGCCGTCGACATCGCCTTCTTCTCCTGCGGGACCCCGGTCTCGCGCGTCCACGGCCGCCGCGCCGCCGCCGAGGGCGCGCTGGTGATCGACAACACCAACGCCTTCCGGATGGACCCGGACACGCCCCTCGTCGTTCCGCAGGTCAATGCCGACGTGCTGCGCACGCGCCCCGCCTCCGGGATCGTCGCCAACCCGAACTGCTCGACCATCCCGCTGGTGCGGCTGCTCCGGCCCATCGACGCCCTGCACGGGGTCGAGCGCGTGGTGGTCTCGACCTATCAGGCCGCGTCCGGCGCCGGCGCGAACGGCATCGCCGAGCTCGAGGCCTCCGCCCGGCACGCGCTCGATACGCCGCAGACGCGCGACACCGCGAACGAGCGCTTCCCCGTGCCGCTCGCCTTCAACCTGATCCCCTCGATCGACGTGCCGCTGGAGACCGGCTTCACGCTCGAGGAGCAGAAGATGCGCCAGGAATCGCGCAAGATCCTCGGCCGACCGGACCTGCGCCTCACCGCGACCTGCGTGCGCGTCCCCGTCGTGAACGGCCACAGCGAGGCGGCCTTCGTCGTCTGCCGGGATCCGGTCGACCGCGAGGCGGTGGTCGCGGCGCTGCGCGCGGCCGACGAGGTCGCGGTGTTCGACGACGGCCCCGGCGCCGTCAGCTACCCGACGCCGCGCTACCTGCAGAACCCCGACCACGTCCATGTCGGCCGCATCCGGGTCGATCCCGACGATCCGCACGGCCTCTGGCTCTGGCTCATCGCCGACAACCTGCGCATCGGCGCGGCCCTCAACGCCATCCAGATCGGCGAGGCGGTTCTCGCCGGCGCCGGCGCCGAGACCCGCATCCTCGAAGGAGCCTTCTGACATGACCCCCTCCGTGATCAAGTTCGGCGGCTCCAGCTTCGCCACCCCCGAGCGCTACCGCGCGCTCGCCGCCGACATCGCGGTGCGCGCCCGCACCGAGCCGATGGTGGTCGTCGTCAGCGCCCCCCCCGGGCTCACCGAGGAGTGGCGCACCCGTCTCCACGCGGTGAACGAGGCGCCGTCAGACGAGACCATCGCCGGGCTGCTGCCCCGGGCCGACACGGTCGGCGCCTACCTGCTGCGCGCCGCCTTCGACCGCATCGGCGCGGCGAGCCGGGTGCTCACCGGCCCCGAGCTCGGCATCCGCACCGACTCGAACTTCTGCCGGGCCCGCGTCGAGGAGGTCGACACCCGGCGCATCCGCGACACGCTCTCCCGCGGCGCGATCGTGATCGTGCCCGGCGGCCAGGCGGTCAACGACGACCTGCAGCTCACCTGGCTCGGCAAGAACTCCTCGGACTTCTCCGCCATCGCGCTCGCCGCCGCGCTCGGCTGCCCCAAGGTCGACATCCACTCCGACGTCGAGGGCATCTACTCGAGCGATCCCGGCATCATCCCCGAGGCGCGTCTCCTGCCGCGCGTCTCCTACGCGGACGCGATCACCATGTCGGTGTCCGGCGCCAAGGTTCTCCACCACGGCAGCGTCGCGCACGCCCTCGCCAACGGTCTCGAGATCCATTGCCGCCGCAACCGCGACGACTATCCGATCGGCACGATCGTCGGCGCCGGCGCGCCGATCGACGCGGTAGTGCCCGACAAGCGCTCCATGGTGCTCGATTTCGCCGACGCCGCCGGGCAGATCGCCGCCGACGCGGCGCTGGCGCGGATCGCGGTGCCGACCGTGACGCTCGGCGCCGAGGAGACCGGCAACCGCGGCTCGACGCTGGTCGTCACCTGCGGCTTCTTCGACGCGGTCGGCTTCCTGCGGGGCGAGGGCATCCACGCCCGTGAGACCGGGCAGAAGCTGCTCACGGTCGTCGAGCGCGGCCGCCCGGTACGCAGCCTCTGGGCCGACGAGGCCCTGCTCGAGGCCGCCGCCCGCTTCAGCCACGAGCGCCTCTACGGCGCAGCCGGCCGGGAAGCCTCACTCTACGACGTCTCGGCCGCGGCCTGAGCCGCACGCGAACGCGAGGACGACAGATCATGTTCGATGATTATCGCACATACGAGGCACGGCGCGGCCGGGAAGCGCCGGACTGGGCGGAGACGGTGTCGCACCTGCGCGCCTCCGAGAAACCGACCGTCGCGGGCCTGCTCGCGAAGGCCGACGCCGAGGGCCGCATGCTGGTCCAGCCGCGCTGCGGCGTCGGCGGCCAGGAGGCGATGGGCGCCCTGCTGCAGGGTCTCGAGGCCGGCGGCGCGCCCGACGTGCTGAGCCTCACCATCGACGCCCACACGCGTCTCCTGCGCCTGGAGGTCGCCGAGCGCACGCTCGCGGCCAACCCCGGCAACCTCAACGGCTACCCGCTGATCGCCCACGGCTGGCGGCGCGGCCGCGAGCTCGACGCGCTGGTGCGCGCCCCCATCGAGGTGCGCCACGGCTCTCCCGATGCGCGCCTTCTCTTCGCTGCGACGGTGGCGTCGGGCATCACCTCCTTCGAGGGCGGCGGGCTCACCTACAACATCCCCTACTGCAAGGACGTGCCGCTCGCCGAGTCTCTCGCCGCCTGGCGCGACGTCGACCAGCTCAGCGGGGACCTCGCGGCCGAGGGCGTGATCGTCGATCGCGAGCTCTTCGGGACGCTCACCGCGGTGCTGATGCCGCCGTGCGTCGGCATCTCCATCGCGCTGATCGAGGCGATCCTCGCTGCGCAGGCCGGCGTGCGCTGCCTCTCGATGGCCTATTGCCAGACGGGGCATTTCGCCCAGGACATCGCGGCCCTGCGCGCCCTGCGCAGCCTGGCGGCGCGCTACCTGCCCGAGAGCGTCGCCGCCTACCCGGTGTTCCACCAGTTCATGGGCGCCTTCCCCGGCGATCGCTCCCACGCCGACGCCCTCATCGCCTACGGCGCCATCACGGCGCGGCTCGGGGGCGCGACCAAGATCATCAACAAGACCCACCAGGAAGCCTTCGGCGTCCCGACGGTGGAGGCCAACGTCGCCGGCATCGGGCTGACCCGCATGGCCACGAGCTGGATCCTCGACCTCGTCCCCGTCGACCTCGCCGCGGTCGCCGAGGAGCAGCATTGGATCGAGCGCGAGGTCGCCGAGATCGTCGAGCCCCTGCTCGCCGCGCCCGATCTCGCCGCCGCGGTCGTGGCGGCCTTCGCCGCGGGCCGGCTCGACGTGCCCTTCAGCGCGAGCGTCCACGCCCGCGCCGACGTCCTGCCGGTGCGTGACGCGACCGGCGCCATCCGGGTTCGCCGCTGGGGCGAGATCCCGGTCTCGGAGGCCGTCCAGAGCCGCCATGCGCGGCTGTGCGATGCGCCCGGCACGCCGGAGCTCGGCGGGCTCTTCGAGAAGATCCGCTCCGACATCCTCTTCTTCTGCCGAGACACCGCGCCGCTGCGCGCTCAACACCAGGCTGCGGCCTGAAACCCTGGAGACTTCGACATGCTGACCAACGCCATCGCCAACGCCGCCGGCATCTCCCACGAGCTCGCCGCCGATCCCGCCCCGCAGCCGCGCCGCTTCGTCAAGACGCTGCGCCTGCCCGACAGCGTCCGCGACGCGCTCGCCGCCGGCTGCGTCGGCCTGCCGAGCCCCTACGCCGAGCCGCGCTCCTTCGTCGTGCGCTCGCTGCCGATCTTCGCCGCCAATCTCGGCGACGAGCTGCTCGACGAGATCATCTCCTTCGGCACCGATCCGGACGCGCCGGGCGCGCTGCTCCTCGACAATCTGCCCGTCGACCCGAACCTGCCGCCGACGCCCGCCAACGGCGAGCCGAGCCCCGGCCAGACCGACTTCGTCGGCGAGGCGTGCGTGCTGGGGCTCTCGAAGCTCATCGGCGAGCCCGTCGGCTACGCGACCGAGAAGTCCGGCCGCATCATCCACAACCTGGTGCCGGTCGCCGGCGCCGAGACGACGCAGTCGAACCGCGGCTCCCGCGTGCTGCTGAGCTTCCACAACGACTCCGTCTACGACGAGAGCCTCCACTTCCACACCTTCAACCCCGACTTCCTCATCCTCTACTGCCATCGTCCCGACGTGGACGGCGATGCCGTCACCCACTTCGTCGATGCGCGCACGCTCGGCGCGGCGCTCGATCACGACGACATCGTCGCCCTGCGCGAGCCGCTCTACCGCATGGCGGCGCCGTCGAACTTCACCATGCTGCTCAACAACGGCGAGAAGGTCTGGTCGAAGCCGATGCCGATCCTCTCGGGCCGCGCCGACTGCCCGGAGATCACCATCGCCGCCAACGGCGTGACCCCCACCGACGATCGCGCCGCCGGCGCGCTCGAGCGCCTCTTCGCGGTCTGCCGCGACGGCGCGCAGCGCTTCGACGCCCCGCTGCGTCCCGGCCAGGCGCTGATGATCAACAACCGCAAGGGCGTCCACGCCCGCTCCGCCTTCAACCCGACCTTCGGGCCCGAGGAGCGCTGGTTGCTGCGCGCCAACGTGCGCCGAGACATCTGGAGCATGCGCGACCGCTGGACCGGCAAGGGCCTGGTCTTCAATTGAGCATCGCGAATGCCCCGTCCGCCGCCGTGGCCCCGCGCCCGGCGGCGGACGATCCCGCCACGCAGATCATCTCTTCAGCGCCGACAAGGACCCCCTCGCCATGAACACGCTTTCTCCCCGTGCCGTCGGCACGCTCGAACTCATCGCCGCCATGGTGCTCTCGGGCACCCTCGGTTTCTTCGTCTTCGAATCCGAGCAGAGCGCCTGGAACGTCGTCTTCTTCCGCTGCGTCTTCGGCGCGATCAGCCTGGGCCTCTACTGCTGGGCGCGCGGCATGTTCCGCGAGACGCATTTCAGCCGGCGCACCTTCGTGCTCACGCTGATCGGCGGCGCGGCGCTCGTCTCCAACTGGGTGCTGCTGTTCTCGTCGTTCGAGTACGCCTCGATCTCGATCTCGACGGCCGTCTACCACACGCAGCCGTTCTTCCTGCTGCTGTTCGGCGCGCTGCTGCTCGGCGATCGTCCCGGGCCCGAGAAGCTGGTGTGGTTCCTCGTCGCCTTCGTCGGCCTGCTGTGCGTGATCGAGATCGACACGACGGGCGCGAGCTTCTCGGCCGACTACGTCTTCGGCCTCGCCCTCGCCATCGGCGCGGCGGTGCTCTATGCGGTCGCGACGCTGGTCGCCAAGCAGCTCAAGGGCATCCCGCCGCACCTGCTGGCGCTGACCCAGGTCACGCTCGGCATCTTCATCCTGTTCCCCTTCGCCGATTTCGGCGCGGCGCCCGGCTGGAGCTCGGCGTGGATCTACCTGGTCGCGCTCGGCGTGATCCATACCTGCGTGATGTACATCCTGATGTACTCGGCCTTCCAGAAGCTGCCGACCCCGGCCATCGCGGTTCTCGGCTTCGTCTACCCGGCGGTCGCGATCATCGTGGACTACGCCTTCTACGACCAGAGCCTGCACCTCGTGCAGTTCCTCGGCATCGCGCTGATCATGCTCGGCAGCGCCGGCGTGAACCTCGGCTGGCGGGTCCTGCCGAACCGCGCGAAGCCGGTGGCGGACGCGGGCTGACGCGGCATATCCCGCGAGACCGGCGAAAAAGCCGGGGCGCGACGCGCTTAGGCATTCGGCCACCGAGGACATACAGCTACCGCAAGGGCTCCGGCATCCCGTCGGAGCCCTTACGTTCATCGGCCTTGATGAGAATCGTCAAGAGGTGAGCTGCGGGTGGGTGGCTATTGAGGATCATACGGAAATCTGTATATTGGGCTCTGGAGGTGGTCGTCATGGACATGGACGATGTCGCATACGGGCTATACCAGGACTTCAGGAAAGCTCGGATGGCCAGAGGGTTGCAGCAGGAGGCCTTGGCGCGGGACCTCGGCGTGGCCCAGCCTCGAATCGCCGAGCTCGAGGCTCGGCTACGTGACGGGAAGCTGACCAAGCAGATGCAGCTGTTCCTGCGGGCCGCGGCTGCCATGGGTCTCGTCCCAGTCCTCGTCCCCGCCGAGGTCGCCGAGGCGACTAGGACGACCGATCTGGGACCCATGGTGCGCTCCACCTGGGATGAGGTCTTCGTCGATCTGGCCGGAGACGATGAGGACGAAGTCGAGGCAGCGCCCACTCCATGAGAGCGCTGGAGATCTCCTTGCGCGAGGGGGCGAGGAGTTTCCACGTGGGAACTCTCGTTGAGACCAAGGCCGGCGAGACCGTCTTCGCCTTTTCCCCGCGTTTCGTCGACCTGGGACCGGAGCGTCCCATCTTGAGCCTGCTCTGGCATTCCGTCGATGGCGACGACTCAACGCGACGCCGGATGGCGTACGGCCCCGACAAGATCGGGCGCCGAGGTTTTCTTCCGCCGTGGTTCTCCGGGCTCCTCCCGGAAGGCGCACTGCGAAACATGGTCGAGCGCGAACTCGGTCCGGGCCGCCACGGCGAGTTCACGGTTCTGACCCGCGTCGGGGCGGACCTGCCGGGAGCGGTCGTTGCCTCGCCCGCGGCCGACGATATCTCGCTGGCAGCCGATCAGAACCCCGACGGATTGATCCGGTTCTCGCTAGCCGGTGTGCAGATGAAGTTCGCCGCCGATCTCGACAAGGATCGGATCACCTTTCCGGCGCACGGCCGCGGCGGAGCGTACATCGCAAAGACGACAAGCGCGACGGTGCCGCAGATCGTCGAGGCCGAGCACGCCGCCATGACGCTCGCGCGCGTGCTCGGCATCGAGACGGTGGACTTCCGCCTCGCGACGATCGACGAGGTGGACGGCGTGCCCGAGCAGTTTCTCCGTCACGGCCAATTCATCTTCCTGTCACGCCGCTTCGATCGGCCGGGCGGCGAGCGCCTGCACGCCGAGGATTTCGCGCAGATCGCAGAGGCGACCGGCGACATGAAATACACGGCGGGAACCTACGAGACCTGCGTCAACATCGTGAAGCGGTTCTCCACCCGACCCGACGATGACGTGCACCAGTCCCTTCGCCGGATGGTCGGCGACGTCTTGCTCGGGAACGGCGATGCCCACCTCAAAAACTGGTGCTTCACCCTCGGGTCCGAGGGCCCGCGTCTGTCACCAGCCTACGACATCGTTCCCCACGCATTCTGGGGAGACAATCGCCTGGCGCTCAGGCTCGCGGGCCACTATACGACTGATACGGTTTCGCTGGGCCGTATTACGCGGATTGCAAATTTTCTGAAGTTGGCTCCGGGGAGCGCCTCAGACCTCGTTTCGGAGATGGTCGAGCGGGCCTTCCGTCTCTGGCCGAAGGTGGAATTGCCGACAGCGACAGGGGCCGAGGTCAAAGAATTCCTGTTCAGGCGCCTCGAAGAGTTGCAGCTCGTGCGGGACGTGCGCCCGACCCTCGTGCCGGGCCACGCCAAACAAACAGAAGCCGCAGAATACGACGGGGGAAACTCGCATCGGGAGCCGCCATCCGGTGCGGAATAGATCGGCCACGCGCGCCCCGGCTTTCGCACGTCGACGTTCCCTTCGGATCAGATGGCGAGCACCGGATCGGCTTCGCGCGTCATGCGGGCCTGGTCCTTGACCCAGCGCATGAAGGCCTTCGCGGCCGGGCGCGGCGTGCGCAGGCGCGAATGGACGAGGAAATAGGACGGCTGATCGCGCAGCCACGGCCCGAAGGGCGCGACGAGCTTGCCCTGCGCGATCAGGTCGTGGACCAGCACGCGCCGCCCGAGCATGACGCCCTCGGCGCTCAGCGCCGCCTGGATGGTCAGATGCGCATCGCTGAAGACCAGCCCGCGCTCGCATTCCACGCGCGTGACCTCCGCCGCGCCGAGCCATTCCCGCCAGCCGATCTTGCGGCCCGTGAGCGCCCCGTTCTCGTGGAGCAGCCGCACGCTGTCGAGATCCTTCGGCGCGGTCAGTGCCGGCCGGTTGTGACCCGGCTCGAGGAGGTCGGGATGGAAGACCGGCGCGACCGCATCGGGCAGCAGCAGCTCGGAGACGGCGTCGGGGTAGTTGCCGAGGCCGTAGCGGATGCCGACCTCGACGTCGTCGCGATCGAAGTTCACCACGGTCGGCGTGCTGTCGATCTCGATGTCGATGTCGGGATGACGGTCGGAGAAGCTCTGCAGGCGCGGAATCAGCCAGTGCATCGCCAGGGACGGCAGCACGGTGAGCCGCAGACCCGTGGCCCCCGTGCGGCCGAGCGCGCGGTCCGTCGCCTCCGAGACGATGTCGAAGGCCTCGGTCAGCCGCTCGAGATAGAGCATGCCGCGATCCGTGACCGAGAAGCCGACCCCGGTCCGGGCGATGAACTGCACGCCGGCCCAGTTCTCCAGGATCCGCACCTGCTGGCTGATGGCCGAGGGCGAGACGTTCATCTCGTTGGCCGCGGCCGTCACGCTGCCGAGCCGGGCGGCGGCCTCGAACGCACGCAGGGAATTGAGCGGAGGAAGCACTCGATTGCGCATGGTGGTCTTGCGTCGCCGCACTCCGATTCGTCGCGGACGCAGCAACCCCCAGGCACGCGCGAGGCGGGGTGCGTCGCGTCAGAGGTGGCATACAATCGGCAATGACTTCAAGGTCGGGAAAACGCTTCTATCCATAATTATGAAACGAGTCGTGATTCAACCTCAGCCTTCCGCGGTGGATCGGCCCCAGGACGCTCGCAGGTGATCGAGGCGGCGGCGATGGCGAAGGCCAGCGCATCCGCGACCGCCTCCGGGGTGAGGGTGTCGAGCCCAGTGCGGGTGAGGAGGCCCGCCTCGTCGAGCCGCGCCAGCAGCCCCGCGTGGACCGTATCTCCCGCGCCGACCGTGTCGGCCACCGCGACCGCGCGGCCCGGCGCCGAGAGGCGTGCGACGCCGTCTCCCCTGCGCAGCCACGCCCGCGCGCCGTCCGCGCCGAGGGTCACGACGACGAGGCGCGCCCCGGCGGACAGCCAGCTCTCGGCCAGCGCCGCGAGGGCCGCGTCGTCCTGCGGATCGACGCCGAACCCGTCCTCGATGTCCTCCCCGCTCGCCTTGACGATGTCGGCCACCGCGAGGAAGTCGGCGAAGCGCGCGCGCCAGGCGGCGATGTCGGGCGTCACCATGGCGCGCAGGTTGGGGTCGAGACTGATCACCCGCCGGCGGGCCTCGCGCCGGGCGAGCGCGAGGTAGGTCGCGCCCGCCGGATCGACGGCGATGGAGAACGACCCGAAGGTCAGCGCGGTGACCTCCTCGGGCAGCGCGCGGGCGAGATCGGCGCCGGTCAGGCTTCGGTCCGCCGCGCCGTGGCCGTGGAAGGCGTAGGAGACGTCGCCGTTGGGGCGCTTGGCCACGATGCTCACCGTGGTCGGTGCGGCGAGCCGTGGCGCCAGGCGCATGTCGACCCCCTCGCGGGCGAGCCGCCCGGCGAGCGTCTCGCCGAACCGGTCGGTCGAGAGCCCGCCGCAGAAGCCGGCCGCGCGGCCGAGCCGCGCCAGCGCGATCGCGACATTGAAGGGCGAGCCGCCCGGCACCGCGCGCGCCGCGAGCGCGGTCCCGTCGTCCTCGCCCACGAACAGGTCGATCAGCGCCTCGCCGCACACCAGGATCATGTCGCATCTCCGTTTCGGGTCGCTCAAGCAAGGGGAGCGCATGCGCCGTGTCAATGCGCAGGCGCTCGCCAGCCGCGAGAATCGGTACGTGGCACGGGCGGGAGCGTGTCCGGCGTCGACCGGATGGCGCGCCTCTTGATCCGGCCGGCGGCTTTCTATATTAGAAGTCTCTAAATTACTCACACACGAGGCCCGTCATGCCCCGCAAGCCAGTTCCGTCCGTCGCCGCGCGGCGCCTCGCACCGGCGCTCGCCGCGCTTCTCCTCGCCGCCTCCGCGCTGGGCGCGCCGGCGTCGGCCGAGAGCGTATCCTCCGTGACCGTCACCTCGACGAAGGCCGTCTACGGCACCGTCGAGGCCCGCGACCGGGCTCCGGCGCGGGCGCGAATCGGCGGCACGCTCGTCGAGCGCACGGTCTCCGAGGGCGACCTCGTCGAAGCGGGCCAGGCGATCGGCCGCGTCGTCGACGAGAAGATCGCGCTCGAGCGCAACGCCCTCGAGGCGCGGCTGCGCGCGCTGCAGGCCGAGCTCGACAACGCCCGCACCGAGCTCGGCCGGGCCGAGGAGCTCGTCTCCCGCGGCATCGCCACCCAGCAGCGTGTCGACGAGCTGAGCACCCGGGTCCAGGTGATCGACAACCAGATCGCGGCGGCGCAGGCCGAGCGGGCGGTGATCGACCAGCGGACCGCGGAGGGCGCCGTGCTCGCCCCGATCGCGGGCCGCGTCGTCGCGGCCCCCGCCACGCCGGGCTCCGTCGTGATGCCCGGCGAGACGGTGGTGACGATCGCGGGCGGTGGGCTCTACCTGCGCCTGTCGTTGCCCGAGCGCCACGCCGACCTCCTGGAGGAGGGCGCCACCGTCACCATCCGGTCGGAGGAGGGCGCCCGCGAGGGCGTCGTCGCCAAGGTCTATCCGCAGATCGAGAACGGCCGCGTGCAGGCCGATGTCGAGGTCGCCGACATCGGCGGTTTCTTCGTCGGTGCGCGCACGCTCGTCGAGGTGCCGGTCGCCACCCGCGAGACGCTCGCGGTGCAGGCCGAGGCGGTCGACACCCGCGGCGGCATCGATTTCGTGACCCTCGCCGGCCCCGACGGGCCGCGCGAGGTCGTGGTCCTTCTCGGCGAGCGCCTTCCCGAGGGCGCCGTCGAGGTCGTGTCCGGCCTGCGCGCCGGCGACGAGGTCGTGCGATGAGCAACCAGAACCAATCCCTCGGCATCGCGGGCGGCCTGACCCGCGCCTTCATCGCCTCGCCCCTGACGCCGCTGCTGCTGCTCGCCTCCCTCGCGCTGGGCCTCGTGGCGCTCGTCACCCTGCCGCGCGAGGAGGAGCCGCAGATCTCCGTGCCCATGGTCGACATCCACCTCCAGGCCGCGGGCCTGCGGGCGGAGGACGCGGTGAAGCTCGTCACCGAGCCGCTGGAGACCATCGTCAAGTCGATCGACGGCGTCGAGCACGTCTATTCCCAGACCGTCGACGACGGCGCCATGGTCACCGCCCGCTTCGAGGTCGGCACGCAGGCCGATGCCGCGATCCTGCGCGTGCACGACAAGGTGCGGGCGAACCTCGACCGCATCCCCGTCGGCATCCCCGAGCCGCTGATCGTCGGGCGCGGCATCGACGACGTCGCGATCGTCGTGCTCACGCTCACTCCCGAGCCCGCGATGGCCGATCGCTTCACGGCGAACGACCTGACCCGGATCGCGCGCGAACTGCGCGTCGAGGTCTCCAAGATCGAGGACGTCGGCCTCACCTACCTCGTCGGCGAGACGCCGGTCGAGATCCGCGTCTCCCCCGATCCCGCGGGGCTCGCGACGATGGGCGTGACGCTCCAGCAGCTCGCCGCCAAGCTGGAGGGGGCGAACCGCGCCTTCCCGGTCGGGCAGGTGCGCGTCGACGGGGACCAGCTGGCGCTCGCCGCCGGCGAGACGCTGTCGAGCCCCGCCGAGATCGGCAACCTCCTTCTCACCACCCGCGACGGCCGCCCCGTCTACGTCCGCGACGTGGCCGACGTGGCTTTCGCCTACGACGCCACCGACCACTACGTCTTCGACCTCGCGCCCACCGAGGCGGGCGGGCTGTCCGCCGCGCCGGCGGTGTCGCTCGCCGTCGCCAAGCGCCCCGGCGCCAACGCCGTCGACATCGCCCACGCGGTCGTCGCGCGCGTCGAGAGACTGCACGGGACGCTGATCCCCGACGGCGTCACGGTACGCGTCACCCGCGACTACGGCGAGACGGCCAACGAGAAGGCGAACGAGCTGCTCTTCCATCTGGGCCTCGCCACGGTCTCGATCATCCTCCTCGTCGGGCTCGCGATCGGCGTGCGCGAGGCGCTGGTGGTGGCGATCGTCATCCCCGTGACGATCCTGCTCACGCTCTTCGCCGCGAACCTGATGGGCTACACGCTGAACCGGGTGAGCCTGTTCGCGCTGATCTTCTCCATCGGCATCCTCGTGGACGACGCGATCGTCGTCATCGAGAACATCGCCCGCCACTGGGCGATGCGCGACGGCCGCAACAAGACGAAGGCCGCGATCGACGCCGTGGCGGAGGTGGGCAACCCGACCATCGTCGCGACGCTGACGGTGGTGGCCGCGCTCCTGCCGATGCTGTTCGTCTCGGGGCTGATGGGCCCGTACATGAGCCCGATCCCGGCGGTGGCGTCGGCGGCGATGATCTTCTCCTTCTTCGTCGCGGTGATGGTCACGCCCTGGCTGATGGTGAAGCTCGGGAAGGAGCACGCGGCGGGTCACGACGGCGGCGAGGGCCACGGCGCCCACAGCGGCGGGGCGCTGGGGCGCGGCTACGCGGCCGTGGCGCGCCCGCTGCTCGCGAGCCGGGCGCGGGCGATCGTCTTCCTCGCCCTCGTCGGCGTGGCGACGATCGCCTCGGTCGTACCGTTCTACACCCGCGACGTGACGGTGAAGCTCCTGCCCTTCGACAACAAGTCGGCGCTCTCGGTGGTCGTCGACCTGCCGGAGGGCGCGAGCGTCGAGGCGACGAACCGCGTCCTCTCCGCGCTGGCGCAGGAGCTCGCCGCGATGGACGAGATCGTCGGCATGCAGACCTATGCCGGGACGGCCGCGCCCTTCGACTTCAACGGCCTCGTGCGGCACTCTTACATCCGCTCGCAGCCGCAGATGGGCGAGATCCAGGTCAACCTGGCCGCGAAGGAGGCGCGCGACCGCGCCAGCCACCCGATCGCGCTCGAGATGCGCGAGCGGCTCTCCGCGGTCGCGGTTCCCGAAGGCACGGCCGTGAAGGTCGTCGAGCCGCCGCCCGGCCCGCCGGTGCTGGCGACGCTGCTCGCGGAGATCTACGGCCCGGACGCCGAGACCCGCCGCGCGGTGGCGGCGCGGGTGCGCGAGGCCTTCGAGGCGGTGCCCTTCGTCGTCGATGTGGACGACAGCTTCGGAGAGCCCGCCGAGCGCGTGCGCCTCGCGCTCGTCGACGACGCGCTCGAGTTCCACGGCGTGGAGCAGCGCGACGTGTTCGACACGATCGGCGCGCTCTTCGGCCGCCAGGTCGTCGGCTACTCGCATCGCGGCGAGGGGCGTGCGCCGATCCCGATCGTCCTCGCCCGGCCCGAGGCCGAGCGGCAGGTGGGGGAGGCGTCGCTGACGACGCCGATCCCGGCGAACCTGCTCCCGGGCGACCGGGGCGTGGTCGAGCTCGGCGACGTGGTCGAGGTGGTGACCGAGCGGGCGTCGTTCCCGATCTTCCGGCGCAACGGACGCGCCGCCGAGATGGTGATGGCCGAGCTCGCGGGCGACTTCGAGGCCCCGCTCTACGGCATGCTGGCGGTGCAGGACCGCCTCGACGCCATGGACTGGGGCGACCTGCCCAGGCCCGTGATCGCCTATGCCGGCCAGCCGGCGGACGAGAGCGCGCCCGTCCTGCTCTGGGACGGCGAGTGGGAGGTGACCTATGTCACCTTCCGCGACATGGGCGCGGCCTTCGGTGTCGCGCTCATCGCGATCTACATCCTGGTCGTGGCGCAGTTCGGCTCGTTCAAGGCCCCGCTCGTGGTGCTCACGCCCGTGCCGCTGACGCTCATCGGCATCGTCTTCGGGCACTGGCTCTTCGCCGCGCCGTTCTCGGCCACCTCGATGATCGGCTTCATCGCGCTCGCGGGCATCATCGTGCGCAACTCGATCCTCCTCATCGACTTCATCCGCCACGCCGAGCAGGGCGAGCGGACGCTGGTCGAGGTGCTGATCGAGGCCGGCGCGGTGCGCTTCAAGCCGATCCTGCTGACCGCATTGGCGGCGATGATCGGCGCGGCCGTGATCCTGTTCGACCCGATCTTCCAGGGGCTGGCGATCTCACTCCTCTTCGGGCTGATCTCGTCCACCCTGCTGACCGTGCTCGTCATCCCGGCGATCTACGTGGCGATCCGCGGGAAGACGGGGCCGACGACGACGGTGCGGGGGAGGGTGGCCGCGGCGGGGTGAGGGATCAGCGAGAGCGCTCCGGCGGCGGATCCCCGCCCGCGCACGGCAGCGTCAGCGTGGCGACGAAGCCCTCGGGCGTCGTTTCGCAGGCCAGCGAGCCGCCCCACGCCTCGGCCACGTCCACGACGATCGCGAGGCCGAGCCCGGCGCCGGAGCCGCGCGTGTCGAAGCGTCCGCCACGGGCGAGCGCCGCCTCGAGCGCCTCGGGCGCGATGCCCGGCCCGTCGTCGTGGACCGCGACGACGGCGCGGCCGCCTCCCGCGTCGCGGACCGCGACGGTGACCCGCGTGCGCGCGTGGCGCGCGGCGTTCTCGACGAGGTTGCCGAGCGCCTCCGTCAGGTCGTCCGCGTCGATGCGGGCGGCGAGGCCGCCCTCGGGCGCGTCGATCCGCCAGGCCTTCGCCGCGCCGTCGGGCGTGCGGCGCACCACCGAGACCACCTGCTCCGCCACCGCGACCGGATCCGCCCGCGCGATCTGCGAGCGCCCGGCGAGGCGCGCGCGGGCGAGCTCGCGCTCGACGTGCCGGCTCATCGCGGCCAGCACCGTCTCCACGTCCCCCGCGAGCGCCGTCTCGCCCCTGGCGCGCAGCCGCGCCACGTCGCCGGCGAGCGCCTGCAGCGGGGTGCGCAGGCCGTGCGCGAGATCGGCGGCGCGGGCGCGCGCCTTCTCGACGTCCGCCTCGCGCGCCGCGAGGAGAGCGTCGAGCTCGCGCGCGAGCGGCGCGACCTCGGTGGGAAAGCCTCCACCCACCCGCGCCATCGCGCCGGAGCGCACGGCGGCCACGCGCTTCGCCACAGTCCGCAGCGGCCGCAGGCCGACGCCGACCTGCGCGACGCTGGCGGCCGCCAGCAACGCGCCGATCACCGCGAGATAGGGCAGCAGATCCGCCCGGAACGCCGCGGACGCCGCGGCGATCTCGGCGCGGTCCACCGCCACCGCCACCCGCGCCGGCGTCGCGCCGAGCCGCCGGGGGAGCACCACGCCGCGCTCGACGACGAGGAGCGTCGCGTCGGCCGGCCCCTGCAGGCGGTGCACGTGCGCGCGCCCGTCCGCCGGCACGTCCGCGGGCAGCGTCAACGCCGCGTCCCACAGCGAGCGCGAGCGCAGCGTCCGGTCCTGCGCCACGATCTGCCAATAGAGCCCCGACAGCGGCTGCGAGAAGCGCGGATCGCCGGGCACGCGCGTGACCACGAGCGTCCCCGCGCCGTCGCGGTCGATCCCGGCGACGAGCTGGTCGAGCTGCACCGTCAGCTCCGCGATCTGGCGGCGCTCGACGTGACCCTCGAACAGCAGCGTGAGCCCGAAGGCGGCGAGCGCCAGCGCGGCGGCGATCGACACCACGCCGGCCGAGATCAGCCGCAGCCGCAGCGATCCGCCGGTCATGCCGGCGTGTCCGGGATGCAGTAGCCGAAGCCGCGGCGCGTCTCGATCACGCCCGCGCCGATCTTGCGCCGCAGCCGCGCGACGAGCGCCTCCAGCGCGTTCTGGTCGCGGGCGTCGTCGCCGCCGTGGAGATGCTCCATCAGCTCGTGCGCGGCGACGACCCGGCCGCGATGATGGGCGAGATAGGAGAGGAGCCGGTACTCCAGCGGCGACAGGGAGAGGGAGGCGCCGCCGCGGGTGACCGACATGCGGCGCGGGTCGACGACGATGTCGCCCAGGGCCAGCTCCGGCGCGGCGTGCCCGGCCGAGCGGCGCACCAGCGCGCGGGCGCGCGCCACGAGCTCCGCCATGAAGAACGGCTTGGGCAGGTAGTCGTCCGCGCCGGCGTCGATGCCCTCGACCCGCTCGATCCAGGAGCCGCGGGCCGTCAGCACGAGCACCGGCATCTCCCGCCCGTTCGCCCGCCAGCGCTTGAGCACGGCGAGGCCGTCGAGCTTCGGCAGGCCGAGATCGAGCACGACGAGGACGAAATCCTCGGTATCGCCTCGGAACCAGGCGTCCTCCCCGTCACGGGCGATCTCGACGACGAAGCCGGCGGCTTCGAGCGCAGCCGCGATGTCGGCCGCGATCTTCGCATCGTCCTCCACGCACAGCGCGCGCATCAGTCGTCGTCCTCCTCGAGCTCCAGCACCCGCGCGGTCGCGGCGTCCACCGCGAGCTCGCGCACCCGGCCGGACGGCGTCACCGCCGTGATCTCGTAGACCCAGCGGCCGTCGTCGCGCTCGATCTCGATCGCGATCACGCGCCCGCCGACCTGCCTGCCGAGCCGCGCGAGGATGTCCGCGAGCGGAAGCACCGCCCCCTCCTGCAGCGCGGCGCGGGCGCGCTCGTGGTCGTCGTCGTCCTCGTAGCGATGATCGTCCGCCGACGCAGGCGGGGAAGCGACCGCGAGGGCGGCCGCGAGGAGGATCGGCGCGAGGGCGCCGAGCGTGCGGCGGGGGAGGCGAGGGGCAGCCATGCGCCGATCCTGCCCGATCGCGCCTGACGAAACGCTGACGCCGGGCGTCAGGAGCCCGTCAGCGCCCATCGGCCAACGTCTTCGCGTCGATGCGGGACAGGCCCGCGTCGCGGACCTCGAAAGGACACCACTCATGCGACTGCGCTCCACCGCCTCCCTCGCCGCCGCGACCCTCGCGCTGGCGATCGCCGCCGGCCCGACGCTCGCCTCCTCGGATCGCGACGATGTCCGCCTCGGCGAGCGGGTCCCCACTGCCGAATGGCTTTCGGTCGTCGAGGTCGCCCAGCGGCTCGAGGCCGACGGGCTCACGGTCACCAAGGTAGAGGCCGACGACGGGCTCTACGAGGTCTACTTCACCGAGGGCGGCGTCCGCTACGAGGCGAAGGTCCACCCCCGGACCGCCGAGATCCTCTATCGGGAGCGCGACTGACCGGGGAGGAACCCGACGCAGCGGGCGACGGAGGCGGCGAACGCCGCCCCCGCGGACGATCGCGGCGGCGGTGAGGCTCGGGTCGAGCCGGGTTGGCGTGGCCGGGGGGCGATACCCATCTCTCGGCCATGACCCATCGCATCGCCCCCGCGGCCCTCGCCGCCGCCCTGTTCGCTTCCCGCCTGTGCGCCGCCGTTCCCGCGGCGGCGCAGGGACCTGCGCCGCTTCCCCTGCAATCGCCGTCCGAGCGGATGATCGACCAGTCCAATCGCGATCTCCAGCTCCAGCGCCGGATCGGCGAGATCGAGCGCCAGCGCGCGTTCGAGGAGGGCCAGTTCCGCCAGCGCCTCGACCGGCTGGAGATGTTCCCGCGCCTGACGACGCCGCCGGCGCCGCCCGCTCCGGACTATGGGGCGCCGAATCTCGGGACGCCAGGCATGGGACGTCAATGACGTCCACCGGGCTCGGCGGTCAGAGCTCGACGTCCTCTGGCGGCGGGTCGTAACTTTCGGGTAAGTCCACGTCCACCGCCGCGGTCGTTTGTAGCCAATCGAGGAGGAGCGAGCGGCCGCGGAGAGAGGCGACCCGCTCCCCGAGCGCCGACTTCGGAATTGCGACGATGTGCTGGGTGACGAGCACGCATTCCCGCCCCCCGATCACGAAGATCGGGTTGAGGCGGGCGGCGCTCGGCGGACCTCCTCTTCTTGGGAGAAGGGGAACGACGACCCGAGTACCCAGCCGCTCGAGGAGATCGGCTTGGACGTCCAGGACGTAGCCTTTCCCATCGGGGCTGCGGTGGACGTCGAGACGCGCCATCAGATGGGGCGGAAGCGCGCGAGCGGCAAGCCGTTGGCCTCGACCCAGGCGTTCGCCCCGTCGATCGCCGCCGCGTTCTCCTCGAGCCAACGTGCGGCGCGCGCGTCTCCGATGGCGCGTCGAACGCCGTCTTCGGCGGCGCTCGAGACGTCGACCGCGAGCCGCTCAGCCTCGCGGACGAGCGCGCCGTCGACCGGGATCTGCGTCTCTACCCCGATATCATGCGACACGGTTTCGCTCCTGGTGCAGCGCCGATGAGATTAACGCCCCGCAAACGTCGAGGCAACCGGACCGTCGATGCAGCCGAACGAAGAAGGGCGGCCCCGCGGGACCGCCCTTCTCGTTTCCGGCTCGAACGGGGCCCCGAGGGCCTCACCCCTTCGCCGCCGCCCTGCCTCCGCCGAGCATCTTCTTGATGTTGTCCCACAGCTCGATCTTCACGCCGTGGCGGCGCATGATCCAGCCCTGCTGGATGACCGAGAGGAGGTTGTTCCACGCCCAGTAGATCACCAGGCCGGCCGGGAAGGAGGCCAGCATGAAGGTGAAGATTACCGGCATCCAGGTGAACACCGCCTTCTGGATCGGGTCCGGCGGCTCCGGGTTCATCTTCATCTGGACGAACATCGTCAGCCCCATGATGATCGGCCAGACGCCGACCGTCAGCAGCGCCGGGGTCGAGAAGGGCAACAGCCCGAACAGGTTGAAGATCGAGGTCGGGTCGGGCGCGGCGAGGTCCTGGATCCAGCCGAAGAAGGGCGCGTGCCGCATCTCGATCGTGACGAACAGAACCTTGTAGAGCGCGAAGAACACCGGGATCTGGATCAGCACCGGCCAGCAGCCGGCCACGGGATTGATCTTCTCCCGCTTGTAGAGATCCATCAGCTCCTGCTGCTGCTTCATCTTGTCGTCCGCGTACCGGTCGCGGATGGCCATCATCTCGGGCTGCACGGCCTTCATCTTGGCCATGGAGGCGTAGGACTTGTTGGCCAGCGGCAGGAAGAGGATCTTCAGGAACACCGTCACGATCAGGATCGCGACACCGAAGTTGCCGAGCAGCCCGAAGAAGAAATCGAGCGCGTAGAACATCGGCTTGGTGATGAAGTAGAACCACCCCCAGTCGATCACCAGGTCGAACTGCCGGATGCCGAACGCCTCGGCGTAGCCGTCGACGACCTGGACCTGCTTCGCGCCGGCGAACAGGCGCTTCGTCGAGGTCGCCGTCTCGCCCGCGGCGATCGTGCGCGCGGCGCCGAGCGCATCGGCCTGGAACACGGGCGCGCCGCCGCCCGACTCCGCCGTGAAGCGGCCGGTGAAGGCCGTGTCCTGATCGGGGACGATGGCGGTGGCCCAGTACTTGTCGGTGATGCCGACCCAGCCGCCGGTCTCGGCGGTCCAGGTCTCGCCGGTCACGGACGGAGACAGCCGGTCGGCGTCCTCCACGTCGTCGTAGCCCCATTCCTGCAGGCCTTCGTCGCCGAGGACGCCGATGAAGCCCTCGTGGATGACGAAGAAGCCGAGGATGTTCGGCAGGCCGTGGCGCGAGACGAGCCCGTAGGGATAGAGCGTGATCGGCTCGCCGCTCTCGTTGAGGACGGTGTCCTCGATCGTGAACAGGGCGTCGTCGTCCACCGTGATCGTGCGCTGGAAGGTGAGGCCGGCCTCGTTGGCCCACGTGAGCGTGACGGGGTTCGCGGGCGTCAGCGATTGCGCATCCGTCGACCAGACGGTCTGCGCCGTCGGCACGCCGCCGGGCACCTCGCCGCCGCCGACCCAGCCGAACTCGGCGTAGTACGGGTTGGCGCTGCCGGTGGGCGAGAGCAGCACGATCGGGTCCGACTCCGGATCGGGCGTCTCGCGGTAGTCCTTGAGGATCAGGTCGTCGATCCGCGCACCGCGCAGGTTGATCGAGCCCTCCTTGGAGGGCGTCGAGATCGGCAGGCGGGGCGCGGCGGCGACGGCGGCCTCGCGCGTCGCGGGAAGGGTCTGGCCCGGCGCGACGACGGGGCCCGGCGCGCCCGGCGCGGTCCCGCCGTCGGAGGGCAGCGGCAGGTTCGGCTGGCCGGGCGCCGGGCCCTGCAGCGCCTGCTGCTGCTCCGCCCGCTGCGCGGCGAGCTGCGCCTCGCGCTCGGCCTGCGGCGCCGCGTAGAAATACGTCCAGGCGACGAACACGATCACCGAGAGGACGATCGCCAGGATGAGGTTTCTTGAATCTTCGTCGCGCATGGGACTTTACGAGGTCGCTTCGGAAGTGCCGCGGGGAGGCGCGTCGCGCCGGCTCGTCGTGTCGGGAGGCTCGGGTGTCCTGCGTTCGCCGCCGCTGCCGCGACGGGGGCCGCGGGGAGCGCTCCCGCGCTCGGGCCGCGCGCCGCCGGGCTTGGTCACCAAGTGGAGGGCGCGGACGAAATCGTCAATGAGGGATAGATACGTGGCCTCGAGCGCCGGGCGCCGGGCGATGATCACCACGTCCGCCGGGGGCAGCGGCTGCGGAGGCGCTTGCGGCTCGGCGCCGGCGCGCGGCGCGGCGTCATGCCGCGCATCGTCGGCGGCGGGCGCGGCGCCGCGGGCCAGAGCCTCGCGCGTCGCGTGGCGCAGCCTGCGCTTGATGCGATTGCGCTCGACCGCGTGGCCGACCTTCTTCGTCACCGTGAAGCCCACGCGCAGCGGACCTCCGTCGTCGCGCAGGCGGCCCTGAACCGTCATGCGCTCCGAATGGAAACGGCGGCCCGAGGCCGCCGCGACGAACTCACGTCGTTTCGTCAGGCGACCGACCCGCGGCGCGTCTTCTGGTGCGCGCATCGACCGATCGCCCTCCGAGATCGACCGTCCGCTTACGCGGACAGGCGCTTGCGGCCCTTGGCGCGGCGATTGGCGATGATCTTGCGGCCGCCGACGGTCGCGATGCGCGCACGGAAGCCGTGACGGCGCTTGCGCACGAGCTTGCTGGGTTGGAACGTCCTCTTCACGGCCTGATCTCCGGTCGCTTTTTCTGGGGCGCGGTGGTCCGTGCGAGAAAGTCTCGCGCGGCGCCCGCGTCATGTCGTGGTGCAAATGTGAGCCGACGTCGCTCGCACGAGCGCCGCTCCAGTCGGGCGGCTTATGACGGATGGGGCTTCGAAAGTCAACGCGAGACGGCTCCGACGACAGGGCCTGCGCGACCGCGTCCCGCCGGCTGCGTCATGGCCGCGACGACGCGCCCCCGCGCGCCGCGGGAAAGCCGCTCGACCGGGCCTCGCGACCATGCTACGGACCCACGCCAACTCACGGCCGAGGGCGCAGGCGTGCCCCTCCGGCTTTCCCGCCGCGACGGAGTTGGCTCCATGGCCCGAATCATCGAAGACAGACTGATCGAGGGCCTGACCTTCGACGACGTTCTCCTGCGTCCCGCCCATTCGGAGGTGCTGCCCTCCGACGTCGACGTGCGCACCCGGCTCACCAGCCAGATCCGCCTCAACCTGCCCATCATCGCCTCCGCCATGGACACGGTGACGGAGGCCCGCATGGCCATCGCCATGGCTCAGATGGGCGGCATCGGGGTGATCCACCGCAACCTCGACGCCGACGAGCAGGCCAAGCAGGTCCGCATCGTCAAGAAATACGAGTCCGGCATGGTGATGGACCCCATCACCATCCACCCCGACGAGACGCTGGCCGACGCGCTCGAGATCATGCGGCGCAATTCCATCTCGGGAATCCCGGTGGTCGAACGCGGCCCGGCCGGCCGCAAGGGCAAGCTCGTCGGCATCCTCACGAACCGCGACGTGCGCTTCGCCGACCGGATGGACCAGCCGGTCTCGGAGCTGATGACCAAGGACCGGCTCATCACCGTGCGCGAGGACGTCAGCCAGGACGAGGCGCGCCGGCTGCTCCACCAGTTCCGCATCGAGAAGCTGCTCGTGGTCGACGATCATTTCCGCTGTACCGGGCTGATCACGGTCAAGGACATGGAGAAGCAGGTCGCCTATCCGAACGCGGCCAAGGACGCGCATGGGCGCCTGCTGTGCGCCGCCGCCACCACGACGGGGGAGGGCGGCTTCGAGCGCTCCGAGCTCCTGGTCGAGGCCGGCTGCGACGTGATCGTCGTCGACACCGCCCATGGCCATTCCGCGGGCGTGCTGAAGGCGGTCACGCGGGTGAAGACGCTCTCCAACCACGTGCAGGTCATCGCCGGCAACGTCGCCACCTACGACGGCGCCAAGGCGCTGATCGACGCGGGCGCCGACGCGGTGAAGGTGGGCATCGGGCCGGGCTCGATCTGCACGACGCGGATCGTCGCGGGCGTGGGCGTGCCCCAGCTCACCGCCGTGATGGACGCGGTGCGCGCGGCCGAGAGCACGAAGACGCCGGTCATCGCCGACGGCGGCATCAAGTTCTCCGGCGACGTCGCCAAGGCGCTGGCGGCGGGCGCCTCGAGCGTCATGGTCGGCTCGCTGCTCGCCGGCACCGAGGAGGCGCCGGGCGAGGTGTTCCTCTACCAGGGCCGCTCCTACAAGGCCTATCGCGGCATGGGCTCGGTGAGCGCCATGTCCCGCGGATCGGCGGATCGCTACTTCCAGCAGGACATCAAGGACCAGATGAAGCTCGTGCCCGAGGGCATCGAGGGGCAGGTGCCGTTCAAGGGCCCGGTCGCCGCCGTGATCCACCAGCTCGCCGGCGGGCTCAAGGCCGCCATGGGCTACACCGGCTGCCGCACGCTGGAGGATTTCGCCACGCGCACCGAGTTCGTGCGCATCACGAATGCGGGTCTTCGCGAGAGCCACGTCCACGACGTGACCATCACCCGCGAGAGCCCGAACTATCCGGCGCGCACGTGACGGGCGGGGCGGTCTCGGCGGGGGCGCTCCTCGCCCCCGTGCTCGTCCTCGTGGCGATGACCTTCGGGCTCCTCCTGTGGGGCGGACGCCTGCGCTTTTCCGCGGTCGGCCGCGGCGAGGTGAAGATGCGCGACATCGCCCTGCGCGAGCCGAACTGGCCCCGGCGCATCACGCAGATCGGCAATTGCTACCAGAACCAGCTCGAGCTGCCGGTGCTGTTCCACGTGCTCGTCGGCCTCGTGCTGGTCACGGGCGTGGGCACGTGGGTGGACCTCGTCCTCGCCTGGGCCTTCGTCGCCGCCCGCCTCGCCCACGCGGCGGTGTTCGTCACCTCGAACGACCTGCGCAAGCGCGGCCCGATCTTCGTCGTGGGAATGGGCGTGCTGCTCGCGCATTGGGTTTGGTTCGCAGCCGGGCTGTACGTGTTCTGATCGGCGCCGCGCTCGCGATCGGAGGCGGCGCCACGCGCGTCACGGCGCCAGAACCTCCAGCGGGTCGTTCAGGCCCCCACCGATACCGCGATCCGCTCCGAAGCAGATGCAGCTGCCGTCGCCAAGATCGTCGCAGCTCGTCCCGCCCATGAAGCCGCACAGACGGCAGCAATCCGTCGTCGGAGGAGGCGGAGGCGGCGGCGGGGGCTTGGGCTTCTTCTTCTTGCGGGCGGCGCGGACGTAATCCTCGTTCTTGGAGAGCGCGAAAAGGACCTTTCCGGTCTTCTCCGATACCACGAACACGGTCTCGAACGGCGACGCGTCGACCGCCTTCAGGCCCTCCGCGATCGTCCGCGACGACGAAATGCCGAGAATGGCGAGCGCCTTTGCGCGCCGACGGCCGCGGCTGGACAGCGCGATCTCGATCTCGCCGAACTCGTCGCAGACGATGTGGTGATATTGATGGGCCTTGTGCTTCTCCAGTGCCTCCAACTCGGCATCGGTCATGATGGAGCCCCCCAGAACGTCGTCGCCGGACCGGCACCCCGCACGAGATGCCAGGAGCGGTACTGTCCGACGACGGCGCGCGACAATCAAGTATTTTGTCCCTGAAGCCGGTGCGTGCACGTCGAGGGTGTGCGCATTCGGGCGCCCGCGTCGACGGCGTCGAGCGAGCCGACCGATCCCCAGGCTGTCAGCCCAGCGTCGCGAGCGCCGGGAAGGTCTCCAGCAGCCAGAACGAGGCGGTCTGGATGCCGCCCGTGAGGAAGGCGATGCCGGTGAGCACGAGCAGCGCGCCCATCGCCTTCTCGACGTAGACGAAGCGCGACTTCATGCGCTTGAGGAAGGCCACGAAGGGCCGCATCGCGAAGGCGGCGAGGATGAAGGGGATGCCGAGCCCGGCGGAATAGACCGCGAGCAGGAAGGCGCCCTGCCCGACGCTCGATTCCGAGCCCGCCACCGCCAGGATCGCGGCGAGGATCGGACCGATGCAGGGCGTCCAGCCGAAGGCGAAGGCGAGCCCCATGACGTAGGCGCCCCCCAGGCCCGCCGACGGGCCGCCCTGGAAGCGCGCCTCGCGGTAGAGCAGCGCGATGCGGAAGACGCCGAGGAAATGCAGCCCCATCACGATGATGACGACGCCGGCGAGGTAGCCGAACACGTCCATGTACTGGCGCACCATCTGGCCGAACAGGGAGGCGGTCGCGCCGAGCGCCGTGAACACGGTCGAGAAGCCCGCGACGAAGACGAGCGCGGTGAGCAGCGCGCGCCGGCGCACCGCCCAGTCGTCCTCCTTCTGCATCTCCTCCACCGAGACGCCGGCCAGGTACGACATGTACGGCGGCACCAGCGGCAGCACGCAGGGCGACAGGAAGCTGATGAGGCCCCCGAGCAGGGCGGCGTAGAGCGAGACGTCGGTCATGAGCTTCGTGTAATCCCGATGAGGGTCGAGCGGAAGCGCGTCCCACACGCTCTCGCGGCCTCGTGATGGCCCGTGATAGAGGATGGCCACGCTAGAGAATGGGACCGGCGCGCGCGATGCGCGAGATCAAGAAGGCGGATGGCGATGTCGCAGGGGAGCAACACCATCACCGACGTGGCGGGCGTCGCGGTGGGCAACGCGCACGATGCGACGCTCGCCTCCGGCGTGACGGTGGCCGTGTTCGACGAGCCGGTCGTCGCGTCGGTCTCGACGCTCGGCGGCGCACCCGCGAACCGCGACACCGCCTGCCTCGAGCCCGACTCGACCGTGCCTGGTATCGACGCGATCGTGCTCTCCGGCGGCTCCGGCTACGGCCTCGACGCGGCCGGCGGCGTGCAGGCCTGGCTGCGGGCGCGCGGGCGTGGCTTCCCGGTGGGACCGGTGACGGTGCCGATCGTGCCGCAGGCGATCGTGTTCGATCTCCTCAACGGCGGGGACAAGGGCTGGGGCCTCTACCCGCCCTATCGCGAGCTCGGCCACGCGGCCTGCGAGGCCGCCGGCCCCCGCTTCGCGCTCGGCAGCGCGGGCGGGGGCTACGGGGCGACGACCGTCGACCTCAAGGGCGGGCTCGGCTCCGCCTCCGCGGTGACGCCGAGCGGGCACACGGTCGGGGCGCTCGTGGTCGTCAACGCCATCGGCTCGGCGATCGTGGGCGCGGGGCCGCATTTCTGGGCGGCGCCCTGGGAGGTCGACGGCGAGTTCGGCGGCCTCGGCCTGCCCGCGGACGTCGCCGTGCGGGGCCGCGCCCTCGCCTGGAAGGGCGGGCCGCAGCCGGCGACCACCATCGCCCTCGTCGCCACCGATGCGGTGCTGACGAAGCCCCAGGCGCGCCGCATCGCCGTGCAGGCCAACGACGGTCTCGCGCGCAGCCTGCGCATCACCCACGCGCCGATGGACGGAGACACCGTGTTCTGCGCCGCCACCGGGCGCGCGCCGCTCGGCCCGGACCCGCTGCGCGCCCTGACCGAGATCGGTGCCATGGCCGCCGACGTGCTCGCCCGCGCCGTCGCCCGCGGCGTCTACGAGGCGACCGCGCTGCCCTTCCCGGGCGCGACGCCCGCGTGGCGCGACCGGTTCGGGTGAGCCGCGCCCGGCGCTAGCCCCCCGGACCCGCATATTCCAGCTGCAGCGCCACGAAACGGGCGACGGAGGGGCCGTAATCTGCGCGGATGCGTGCGAGCGCGTCGTCGAGAGCGAGCGCCGGACGGTCGGCGCGCAGGTCGACAATGCGATCGTCGGCCTCGGGCCGCGGCCGGTCGGGGACGATCAGCAGCCCCGAGGCGCTGCGCACCGGCGCGGGCGCGACCGCGACGGCGGTCGAGCGGTACGTCCGCGAGAATGCGTCCGCGGCGAGCGCGAGCGCGATCTCGTCGACGCCCTCCGCGATCGGCAGCGCGTAGGTGGCGCGCGCCCAGACGGCGAGCCAGCCTCCGATCGCGGTCGTCACCGCGCCGGCGTCGAGGCCGAAGGCGGCCGAATCGTGCCGGGCACTCCAATCCCCCGCGCCGAACCGCTCCGCGGCGGCCTGCGCCGTCTCCCGTCCGCCGATCGCCTCGACCAGCGCGAGCGAGAACGGGATCGAGGCGGTCACGCCCGTGGTCGTGGCGGTGCGCCCGTCGACGACGTAGCGCCGGTCTGAGACGAGGCGCACGCCGTCGGCCGCGCGCCGCACCTTGCCGGTCTCGTACCAGTGCGTCGTCGCGTCCCGCCCGTCGAGGAGCCCCGACTCGGCCAGCACGATCGCGCCGCCGCAGATGCCGCAGACGATGGCGCCGTGCTCGTGTTGCCGCAGGACGAAGTCGATCACCGCCGGCGCCCGCGGGTGGTGCAGTGCCGGCACGATCACGTAGTCGGCGCCGTCGGGATGCGCGGCCTCGAAGGAGGCGAAGGAGCCGGTGGGCTCGACGGTCAGCGCCGGCATGAGCCGCAGCGGGCCGTCCTCCGGCGCGAGCGCGTGCACGGAGGCGACGCCGCTTCGGGCGAGGACGCCGAAGGGCACGATGAAATCCGTCGTCTCGGCGCCGTCCGCATCCGCGACCACGGCGACGACGGGCACGCCGGCCCGGCGGGGCGCGAGCCCCTCGACGAGGGCGGCCTGCGCCTCGGGCGCGATGCCGCCCGCGGCAGCGCGGGTCTCGGGAAGGCGGATCGTGCCGAGCGCGAGCGCGGTGCCGGCGAGGCCCTGTAGAACGGTTCGTCGATGCATCATGTCCCTCGGTCGCGGGCCGACGGTTGTAGCAGCTCCGGGTCCGGGAGAAAGCCCCTGCTCCCGCCTTGATTTCGCCCACGGCCCGATCCACACCGGCGCGCGATCCGCCCGTCTTCAGCCCGTCTTCGCCGTTTGACATTTCGGCCCGGATTGCGGAGATGACCCGCGCCGCCGGAGCCCCTGATGACGACACTCTCCCTCAACCGCGACGGTAGCTTCCCCAAGCCGGATCGCGGCTCGGCGGGCGGCCGGGTCCTCGCCTTCGCCGAAGGCGGGCACGGGCGTGCGGCGTTCCTCCTCGTGCTCGTCTGCCTCGCCTGCTTCCTGCCCGGGTTCGTCTCGCTCCACCCGATGGACCGCGACGAGCCGCGCTACGCCCAGGCGACGAAGCAGATGCTGGAGACGGGAGACCTCGTCGACATCCGCTTCCAGGACGAGGCGCGCCACAAGAAGCCGGTGGGGATCTACTGGATGCAGGCCGCCGCGGTGTCCGCCGCCGACGCGCTCGGGCTCGAGAACGCCCGCTCCACGATCGCCGCCTATCGCGTCCCGTCGCTGATCGGGGCGATCGCGGCGACGCTGCTCACCTACTGGGCGGCGCTGGCGCTGGCGCGGCGGCGCGAGGCGTTCCTCGCCGCCGCCTTCGTGGGCGCGAGCGTCATCCTGATGGTCGAGGCGCGGCTCGCCAAGACCGACGCCATGCTGCTCGCCTGCACCGTCGCGGCCATGGGCGGCCTCGCCCGCGCCTGGCTCGGCCGCGGGGCCGCGGCGCTGCCGACGCCCGCCTTCCTGCTCTTCTGGCTCGGCATCGGCGTCGGCGTGCTGGTGAAGGGGCCGATGGTGCTGCTCTTCGTCGGGCTGCCGGCGATCGCGCTCTCGCTGCACGAGCGCTCGGTGCGGTGGCTCGGGGCGCTGCGGCCGCTGCCGGGGATCGCGCTGGCGCTCGCGATCGCCGCGCCGTGGTTCGTGATGATCGGCCTGCGCTCGGGCGCCGACTTCTTCGCCGCCTCCGCCGGGGAGGACCTGCTGGGCAAGGTGGGGACCGCGCAGACCTATCACTGGGCGCCGCCGGGCTTCTACCTCGTCGCCTTCTACGCCACGTTCTGGCCGGGCGCGCTGATGGCGACGATGGGGGCGGAGTTCGTCTGGCTGAACCGGCGCGTGCGCGAGGCCGCCTTCCTCGTCGCCTGGGTCCTGCCCGCGTGGGTCGTGCTCGAGCTCGTGCCGACGAAGCTGCCGCACTACACGATGCCGCTCTACCCCGCGCTGGCCATCGCCGCCGCGCTGGGGATCGGCCGCGGCTTCGTCGGGCCCTACAAGGTCCGCTTCCGCGTCTTCGGCTGGCTGCTCGCCCTCGTGCCCGTCGCCCTGCTGATCGGCCTGCCGATCGCGGCCTACACGCTCGGCGACCGAATCGGCCTGCCGGCGCTCGCGGCGCTGGCGGTTTCCGCCGGCGTCTCCCTCCTCGCCTGGCGGCTGTATGCGAAGGCGCGGGTCGAGAACGCGGCGTTGGCGGGCATCGTCTCGGCCATGGTCCTGTCGGTCGCGGTCTTCGGCCTCGCGAACCGCGATCTCGACGCGCTGAAGCTCTCCCCGAACCTCGCCGCCGCGGCCGAGCGCGCTCTCGACTGCGCGGGTCCGCGGCTGGGCACGCTCGGCTACCGGGAGCCGAGCCTCGTCTTCCTCGGCGGCACCGATCTCGCGATGCTCGACGCGCCCGCCGCCGCCGCCGCCTTCCTCGCGGACGGCGATTGCCGCGCGGTCTTCGTCACCGACGCGTTCGAGGTCGGATTCGGCCAGGCGCTCGCTTCCGCGGGCGTGGAGGCGCGCCAGGCCGAGCGGGTGATCGGCTTCAACATCAACGGCGGCGACCCGCTCGGCATCGGCGTCTACGTCCGGGCCGGGGAGGGCGGACGATGAGCCCGCCGGTTCTCTCCGTCGTCGTGCCGGTCAAGAACGAGGCCGGCAACATCCTGCCGCTGATCGCCGAGATCGAGGCGGCCTGCGCGCCGCTCGCGCCCTTCGAGATCCTGTACGTCGACGACGGCTCCGACGACGGGACGCCGGGCGAGCTCGCCGCCGCGCGCGCGACGCGCCCGCATCTGCGCGTGCTGCGCCATGCCGAGAGCTGCGGCCAGAGCGCCGCCGTGCGCACCGGAGCCCACGCCGCCCGCGCGCCGCTCGTCGCGACGATCGACGGCGACGGGCAGAACGACCCCGCCTTCATCCCCGCCCTCGTCGCCGCGCTCGAGGCCGCGGGTCCGGCCTGCGGCCTGTGCGCGGGCCAGCGCACGAGCCGCAAGGGCCGGTTCAAGGCCTTCCAGTCGCGCGTCGCCAACGGCGTGCGCCGTCGCGTCCTCAACGACGCCACGCGCGACACGGGCTGCGGCCTGAAGGTCGTGCGTCGCGACGTCTACCTGATGCTGCCCTATTTCGATGCGCTGCACCGGTTCATGCCGGCGCTCGTCGCGCGGGAGGGGTTCGGCGTCGTGCATGTCGACGTCGTGGACCGGCCACGCCACGCCGGCGTCTCGAAATACGGGATGCTCGACCGTCTCTTCGTCGGCATCCTCGATCTCGCGGGCGTCTGGTGGCTGATCAGGCGCCGTCGCAGGCCGGCGCGGGCGAGCGAGGTCGCCGGCGCGGCGGCGACGCTCCCGGCTCCCAGTTCCATCACCGCGCAAGGGTCGTCTCGATGATCGCCAACCTCCTCAACGATCTCGGCGGGCGCCTGCACACGATCTTCATCGACGGCTTCGACACGGTCGTCCTGATCGGGCTGCTCGGCCAGCTGCTGTTCACCGCCCGCTTCATCGTGCAATGGATCGCGTCCGAGCGCGCCGGCAAGAGCGTGGTGCCGATCTCGTTCTGGTTCTTCTCGCTGGGCGGCGGCTTCATCCTCCTCGGCTACGCGGTCTACCGGCAGGACCCGGTATTCATCATCGGCCAAGCGCTGGGCTCGTTGATCTACATGCGCAACCTGATGCTCATCGCCAAGTCGAAGCGCGAGACCAAGACGCTGACGTCCTGACCGGGGAGCGCCCCATGCCCGATCCGCGCGAGAGGCCCGCCTTCGCCGACGATCTCGAGGAGATGCTCGCCCATGCCTGGCGCCAGCTGGCCCGAGGCGTGAAGGACCGCCGCTCGGCCTTCCACACGCCGAGCGTGGGGACGATCGGCCTCGACGGGCGTCCGCGGCTGCGAACGGTGGTGCTGCGCGGGGTCGAGCCGGCGATGGCGCGGCTTCGCTTCCACACCGACGCCCGCGCCGAGAAGGTCGCGGAGATCGCCGCCGATCCGCGCATCGCGCTCCACGCCTACGACGCGCAGGGCAAGTTCCAGGTCCGCATCGAGGGGAGGGCGGTGGTCCACGCGGACGACGCGCGCGCCGAGGAGGCCTGGCGCGCCGCGCGCCCGACGAGCCGCTCCGTCTACGGGACGCAGCCGGCGCCCGGCGACCCGCTGGACCGGCCGGACGCCTTCCGGGCGCCCGCCGACGCGGTCGAGATCGACGCGGGGCGGGAGAACTTCAGGGTGGTGGAGGTGGTCGCCGAGAGGCTGGAGACGCTCTGGCTCGCCCATGACGGGCACCGGCGGGCGCGGTTCGGGCTCGAGCGAACGAACGAGGCGGGGAGGGCCGCGGTCGCGCGCGAGCGGACCTGGCTCGTCCCCTGACGGCTCACCCCGCCGCCCGCATCCGCGCGAAGCCCGCGTCGAGATCCTCCTCGAGGTCCTCGAGGTCCTCGAGCCCGATGTGGAACCGCAGCATGGGGCCGTCGTTGGGGAACCGCGTCGCCGTGCGGTACGTCTTGCAGTCGAAGGGCACGACCAGGCTCTCGAAGCCGCCCCAGGAATAGCCCATGCCGAACAGGGCGAGACCGTCGAGCAGCGCGGCGAGCGCCTCCTGCGAGACCGGGGCGAGCTCGATCGAGAACAGGCCCGAGGCGCCGGTGAAGTCGCGCGTCCAGATCGCGTGGCCGGGATCGTCCGGCAGCGCCGGGTGCAGGACGCGGGCGACCTCCGGTCGGGCCTGCAGCCAGCGCGCCATCGCGAGCGCCTGCGCCTCGTGCTCCTTCAGCCGCAGCGCCATCGTGCGCAGGCCGCGCAGGCACAGGAAGACGTCCTCCGGGCCCGGGCAGTTCGCGAAGAGATCGTAGGTCGCGCGCAGCTGCGGCCAGGCGCGCGCATTGGCCGAGACGACGCCCATCAAGAGGTCCGAGCCGCCGGAGAGGTACTTCGTCCCGGCCTCGATGGCGAGGTCGACGCCCCGCGCGTGCGGCGGGAAGAACAGCGGCGTCGCCCAGGTATTGTCCATGATCACGAACGCGCCCTTCTCGTGGGCGACCGCGGCGATGGCGGGGATGTCCTGCATCTCGAAGGTCTGCGAGCCGGGCGCCTCGGTGAACACGACGGACGTGCTCGGCCGTATCAGGTCGCCGATGCCCGCGCCGACGAGCGGGTCGTAGTAGGTGGTCTCGACGCCCAGTCGCGCGAGCATCTTGTCGCAGAACTCGCGCGTGGGACGATAGACACTGTCGGTGACGAGCACGTGGTCGCCCGCCTTCACGACGCTCATCAGCGCGAGCGCGACGGCGGAGAGGCCCGAGGGCGCGAGCACCGTCCCGGCGGCGCCGGCGAGCTCGGTCCACGCGGCCTCCAGCGAGTCCGTCGTGGGCGTCCCCTTCGTCCCGTAGCTGTAGCGGCCCCGACGGTGGAGGATGTCGTCGTACGTGGGGTAAAGCACGGTCGATCCGCGGTAGATCGGCGTGTTGACGAAACCGTGTTGTTGTTTCGGGTCGCGGCCCGCATGGACCAGCCGCGTCCGATCTTTCCACCCGTCGCCTGCTTTTTCTTGCGTCATTTGCATCCTCGACTTGCATGGTGCGTGAGCAATTCAGCCCTGCGGGGCCCGCGCCCGCGAAAAAACCCGCGTTTCTGCGGCAGGGATTCGCGCATCGGCACTTGACCCCGTTGACACGCTGCCCTGAGATGCAGCCGTGAGGGTACCCGAGCCGGGAGGCGTAATGCCGAATGCCGAAAGGGCATTGACGCACAATACGCATTTTGCCAGAGATCGCGACGCGCGCCGAAGCGTGGCCGGGATCCGCTCGGTGCGCCCTACCACGCTGGGGCTGACTTGAATACGGGTCGGCGCACAAGACCTTCCTTGGGAGAGCAACAAGCATGAAAAGAGCGCTTACCACCATCGCCTTCGGTCTCGCCGCCTCCGTCGCGTTCAGCGGCGCGGCGAGCGCTCAGCAGACTCTCGCTCAGGTCACAGACCGCGACGAGCTGATCTGCGGCGCCAACCCGGGTCTCGCCGGCTTCGGCGTTCCGGACGCGCAGGGTAACTGGACCGGCTTCGACGTCGACTATTGCCGTGCGATCGCCGCGGCGATCTTCGGCGATACGCAGAAGGTCTCCTTCATCCCGCTTTCGGCGAAGGATCGCTTCACGGCGCTCCAGTCCGGCGAGATCGACGTTCTCGTCCGCAACTCGACCTCCACGATGTCGCGCGACACGTCGCTCGGCCTCGACTTCCCGGGCATCAACTACTACGACGGCCAGGGCTTCCTGGTGCGCCGCGATCTCGGCGTCACCTCGGCGCTCGAGCTCGAAGGGGCCTCCGTCTGCGTTCAGCAGGGCACGACGACCGAGCTCAACCTCGCGGACTTCTTCCGTAACAACAACATCACCTACGAGCCGGTGGCCTTCGCGACGTCCGCGGAGACCTTCGAGGCCTATCAGAACGGCCGCTGCGACGCGTTCACCACCGACGCCTCGGGCCTCTACGCCGAGCGTCTGCGCGCGCCGACCCCGGCCGACCACATGGTCCTGCCGGAGATCATCTCGAAGGAGCCGCTCGGCCCGGTCGTTCGTCACGGCGACAACCAGTGGGCGGATATCGTGCGCTGGGTGCACAACGCGATGGTCGAGGCCGAGGAGCTCGGCGTCACCTCCGCGAACGCGGAGCAAATGCGCGACACGTCCGAGAACCCGTCGATCCGTCGCCTCCTGGGCGTCGAGGGCAACTTCGGCGAGATGATCGGGCTGCAGCCGGAGTGGGCCTTCAACGTCATCTCGATGATCGGCAACTACGGCGAGGTGTTCGAGAAGAACATCGGCATGGACTCGCCCGTCGAGATCAGCCGCGGCCTGAACGCGCTGTGGACCGAAGGTGGCCTCCAGTACGCCCACCCGGTCCGCTGACGTGGAAAAAACGAGCGTCGCGCTTCGGCGCGGCGCTCTTCTTGCATCACGAAAGAAGCAAGGGCCGAAAAGGCCGAGGGGCGCACGGGCTCGTTGCTCGTGATCGGGACGTGTTTTTCCGGCGCGATGTCGTGCCGGCAAGTGGAGGGTAGGTCGTGGCGAGCGTCGTCGACCAAGCGCCACCGCGTGGATCGCTGTTGTACGATCCCAAGGTTCGTGGCCTGTTTTACCAAGCGGTTCTGGTGCTCGTCATCGGCTTTCTGGCCTACGAAGCCGTCACGAACGCGATCGAAAATCTCCGCGCCGCGCGCATCGCGTCCGGCTTCGGGTTCATGGGCGAAGCCGCGGGCTTCGACATCAACCAGGCCTTCATCGAGTATTCCGCCGCGGGCTCGACCTACGGCGAGGCCTTCATCGTCGGCCTGCTCAACACCCTGATCGTCGCCGCGATCGGCATCGTGCTGGCGACCATCATCGGCTTCACGATGGGCATCGCGCGGCTGTCGAAGAACTGGCTGCTCGCCAAGGTCGCCTCGGCCTACGTCGAGATCATCCGCAACCTGCCGCTCCTGCTCCAGCTGCTGTTCTGGTACAACGCGGTGCTGGCGACCCTGCCGTCCGCGCGGGACTCGATCGGGCTCGGCGCCGGCTTCTACCTCAACGTGCGCGGGCTCTCGATGCCGGCGCCGGTCTATGCCGAGGGCGCCGGCCTGATCCCGATCGCGCTCGTGATCGGCATCGTGGCGAGCTATTTCATCCGCCGCTGGGCCAAGGCGCGGCAGGCCGCGACGGGGCAGCCGTTCCCGATCGGCTGGACCACGCTCGGGCTCGTGATCGGCTTGCCGGTTCTCGTCTGGGCGCTGATCTCGCTCTTCGGCACGAACCCGATCTCCTTCGACGTTCCCCAGCAGGGCCGCTTCAACCTGACCGGCGGCATGCAGCTGTTTCCGGAGTTCGTCGCTCTCGTGCTCGGCCTGTCGATCTACACCGGCGCCTTCATCGCCGAGGTGGTGCGTGCGGGTATCCTCGCCGTCTCGCGGGGGCAGACCGAGGCCGCCTCCTCGCTGGGGCTGAAGCCCGGGCAGACGATGCGGTTCGTGGTCATCCCGCAGGCGATGCGCGTCATCGTGCCGCCGCTGACCAGCCAGTTCCTGAACCTCACCAAGAATTCGTCGCTCGCGGTCGCGATCGGCTACCCGGACCTCGTGCAGGTGTTCATGGGTACGGTGCTGAACCAGACCGGCCAGGCCGTCGAGGTGGTGACGATCACGATGCTCGTCTACCTGACGATCTCGCTGGTCACCTCGTTCTTCATGAACATCTACAACCGGCGCATCGCGCTGGTCGAGCGGTGAGGGGCGCGCCATGACCGTCATGACGCAAGACACGCACCGCGCAGAGCACAAGCGCTTCGTCCGCTCGGAGCCGGTGGAGGCTCTGCCGCCGCCGAAATCGGTCAGCGGACCGCTGGCCTGGGTGAAGGACAACCTCTTCTCCGGGCCGATCAACACGGCCTTCACCCTCGTCGTCGCCTGGTTCCTGTTCTCGATCCTCCCGCCGATCTTCGACTACATGATCGGCGACGCGGTCTGGCAGGGCACGAGCGGCGACGCCTGCCGCGAGGACGTGATCGGCCGCGAGGTGGGGGCCTGCTGGGCCTTCGTCCTCGATCGGATGAACTACTTCGTCTACGGCTCCTATCCGGGCGAGCTGCGCTGGCGGCCGAACCTGTTCTTCCTCTTCCTGGCCATCGGCCTCGTCTGGATGCTGTGGCTCGACGCGCCCAAGCGCGGGCTCGGAGCGATCTACTTCTTCCTGGTCGTCCCGTTCCTGTCCTACGCGCTCCTCGCCGGCTTTCCGGCGCTTGGCCTGCGCACCGTGCCGACCGGGCTGTGGGGCGGCATCCTGGTCACGATCGTCGTCTCGGCGGTGGGGATCGTGATCTCGCTGCCGCTCGGCGTGCTGCTGGCGCTCGGGCGACGATCGCAGATGCCGATCGTGCGGCTGTTCTGCGTGGTGGTCATCGAGTTCACGCGCGGCGTGCCCCTGATCACCGTGCTGTTCATGGCGAACACGATGCTGCCGCTGTTCCTCTCGCAGGGCATCACCGTGGATCGTCTCGTGCGACCGCTCATCGGCGTCGCCTTCTTCGCCTCCGCCTATATGGCCGAGGTGATCCGCGGCGGCCTCCAGGCGATCCCCAAGGGGCAGTACGAAGGGGCGATGTCGCTCGGCCTGTCCTACCCGAAGATGATGTACTTCATCATCCTGCCGCAGGCGCTGCGGATCGTGATCCCCGGCATCGTCAACACCTTCATCGGCTTGTTCAAGGACACGACGCTGGTGTCGATCGTCGGCATCTTCGACCTCATCCGCACGGTCGAGTCGGCCCGCGTCGACCCGTACTGGGCGGCGCCGTCGGTGAACTATTCGGGCTACGCGTTCGCCGCGATCTTCTACTTCCTCTGTTGCTGGGGAATGTCCTGGTATTCGCAGTCCGTCGAGCGAAGGCTCGCGGCCAGCGAGAAACGATAATGGGAACGGAACGATGGACAGCATGAGCCTCGACAAGCCGCAGACGGCAGCCAGCCAGGCCTCGCAGACGGACGTCGCCGTCGAGATGGCCGGCGTCCACAAGTGGTTCGGTGAGTTCCACGTCCTGCGCGACATCAACCTGCGCGTCATGCGCGGGGAGCGGATCGTGGTTTGCGGGCCCTCGGGCTCGGGCAAGTCGACCATGATCCGCTGCATCAACCGCCTGGAGGAGCACCAGAAGGGTCGGATCATCGTGGACGGGACCGAGCTCACCAACGACCTCAAGCGGATCGACGAGATCCGTCGTGACGTCGGCATGGTGTTCCAGCACTTCAACCTGTTCCCGCACCTCACGATCCTGGAGAACTGCACGCTGGCGCCGATCTGGGTGAAGAAGATGCCCAAGAAGGACGCGGAGGAGGTGGCGATGAAGTTCCTCACCCGCGTCAAGATCCCCGAGCAGGCGAACAAGTATCCCGGCCAGCTCTCCGGCGGCCAGCAGCAGCGTGTCGCCATCGCCCGCTCGCTGTGCATGAACCCGAAGATCATGCTGTTCGACGAGCCCACCTCCGCCCTCGACCCCGAGATGGTCAAGGAGGTCCTCGACACCATGGTCTCCCTCGCCGAGGAGGGGATGACCATGATCTGCGTCACGCACGAGATGGGCTTCGCGCGCCAGGTCGCCGACCGGGTCATCTTCATGGACTACGGCCAAGTGGTCGAGATGAACACGCCCGAGGCGTTCTTCTCGAATCCCGAGCACGAGCGCACGAAGCTCTTCCTCGGCCAGATCCTGCACTGAGGCGGCGCGCCCGCGCGGCGCACCGGGAGAGGACGATACGCGCCGCACGGGCTCCGGCCTGCGCGGCGTTCGTCGTATCCGGCCCGCTCCCGCCGCCGGCGCGGCGCGTCGAGCGTTGCGCCCGTGTCGCTGCGACACGCGAGGCGGGTGAGGGCGGGGCTTCTCAATTTACCTCTTCCGTGGTGTACTCCATGGGCGCCGGAGCGAGCGAGCCGTCAGAGCCCGCCACCCGAGAGCGCGGGAAGAATCGGGCTCGGCGCGTTCTGGAACGCGTGTGGGCCCGGCCGGCTTTCGCCGGTGGGGCTCGTTGCGCGAAAGGTCGCTCTCGTGGACCTGATGACTTTCGGGCGTGCTGCGCTCGCCTGCTACTTCACCTTCGTGGCCGTATTCTATACGGCGAAGCTGTTCGCTCTGCGGGCGCGGACCGGCCACTCGCACGCGAGCCGCGGCCGGCGCGGTTCGGCGCAGCACGTCGGTCGCACGCTCTTCAACGTATTTCGGCTCGCGATCTGGGCGGTCTGTGTCGCCCGGGTGTTCGACCCTCGCGTGGACGCCGCGATCGGCCGCTTCGATCTCCTCTATACAGGCCCGATCGTCGCGAGCGGGCTCATCTTCCTGGTCGCGTCGCTGGCGCTCGTGGTCTACACGCATTCCTACATGGCCGAGGACTGGATGTCGGGCATCAGCGAGGCGGGGCCGCGCCGCCTCCTGACCGGCGGCCCCTTCGCCACCATGCGCCATCCGCTCTTCGTCGCGGTGGCGCTCGGCCAGATCGGCTTCTTCCTGGCGATCCCGAGCGTGTTCTCGCTCGTGGCGCTGCTCGTCGGGCTCTCCGTCCTGCGCGTCCAGGCCCATGTCGAGGACCGCGCCCTCTCCGTCCGCTTCGGCGCGGACTGGCGCGACTACGCCGACCGCGTGCCGGCCTTCGCGGTGCCCGGGCCGTTCCGGCGGCGGGCGCGGGGCTGAGCCGAGGACGGTGCCGTTCATGACCACGATCCGATCCGAGATCCCCGACGACACCGCCACGATCGGCACGATCACCACCGACGCCTTCGCGCTCGCCCCGCACAAGAGCGGAGCCGAAGCCGCCATCGTCGACGCCCTGCGACGGGCCGGCGCGCTGACGCTCTCGCTCGTCGCGGAGGAGGACGGCGCGGTGGTGGGGCACGTCGCCTTCTCGCCCGTGACGGTGGACGGCCGCGATGTCGGCTGGTTCGCGCTCGGCCCCGTCGCCGTGCGGCCGGACCGGCAGGGCCGGGGCCTCGGCGCGGCGCTGGTGCGCGAGGGGACCGCCCGCATGCGCGACGCGGGCGCGCGCGGCATCGTGCTGGTCGGCGATCCCGGCTACTACGGCCGCTTCGGCTTCGGCCCGGTCGTCGGGCTCGTGATGCACGGCGTGCCGCCGGAATACGTGCTCGCCCTGCCGCTCGAGGGCCCGGCCCCGGTCGGGGAACTCGGCCACCACGCGGCGTTCGGGGCGACGGGGGCGTGACACCTCACCCCCCGTCCGTCTCCACCGGGCAATCCTCCCGCGTGCCCCACTCGGCCCAGGAGCCGTCGTAGAGCGCTCGGGGCGGGCGGCCGACCTTCTCGAAGGCCAGCGACAGGATCGCGGCGGAGACGCCGGAGCCGCAGGACGTGATCACCGGCCGGGCGGGATCGACCCCGGCGCGCGCCAGCGCGGCGCGGATCGTGTCGGCGTCGGCGAGCCGCCCGTCCTTCACGATCTCGGCGAAGGGAACGTTGTAGGCGCCCGGCATGTGGCCGGAGCGAATGCCGGGGCGGGGCTCCGGCGCGCGGCCGGCGAAGCGGTCGGCGGGGCGTGCGTCCACCACCTGCACGGAGCCGGTGTCGAGCGCGCGCTTGATGTCGTCGACGTCGGCCACCGCGGAATGGTCCACCCGCGGCGTGAAGGCGCGCTTGGCGCGTGGGCGCGCCGGGCCGTCCTCCACGGGCAGGTCCTTCGCCCGCCAGGCGGGGAAGCCGCCCTCCAGGATCGCGACGTCGCTCGCGCCGAAGGTCTTGAACGTCCACCACACCCGCGGGGCGGAGAACAGGCCCGCCCCGTCGTAGACGACGATCTGCATGCCGTCGCCGATGCCCATCGCCCCGACCTTGGCGGCGAAGACCTCCGGCGTCGGCAGCATGTGCGGCAGGTCGGAGCCCTCGTCGCGCACGGCGTCGATGTCGAAGCGGATCGCGCCGGGAATGTGCGCCTCGAGGAACTCCGCGTCTGCGTCCCGGCCCATCGTGGAGAGGTAGTAGGAGCCGTCGACGACGACGAGCCCGGGTGCGACCAGGCGCTCGGCGAGCCACTCGGGGGTGACGAAAGGCGTGTCGGTCATCGGGCGCTCCTCGGTCGTGGTTCGGCTCAGCATAGACCGGCGCTCAGGCGAGCGCGATACGCACCCGGCGATTCTGCTTGCCCTTCTTCTGGATGTCGGTGACGAGAACCGTCCCGATCTCCCCGGTCGACTTCACGTGCGTGCCGCCGCAGGGCTGCAGGTCGATGTCGCCGATGGCGACGAGGCGCACGCGCCCCGCGCCGCGCGGCGGCTTGACGGACATCGTCTTGACGAGCTCCGGGTTGGCGTCGAGCTCGGCGTCGGAGATCCAGCGCTCCGAGACCGGCGCATCGCCGGCGATCAGCGCGTTCAGCTGCCGCGCGAGCGCGTCCTTGTCGGCGCTCGCCTCGGGCAGGTCGAAGTCGAGCCGCCCGTCGCCGTCGCCGATGGCGCCGCCGGTGACGGGGTAGGGGAGAACGACGGTGAGGAGGTGGAGCGCGGTGTGGATGCGCATGCGCTTGTAGCGGAGGTCCCAATCGATCTCGGCGACGACGTCCTGGCCCACTAGGCCCGGGCTCGCGCCGTTCGCTCCGTCCGGGCCCACGCCCGGCGCGGGCACGTGCACGACCGTGGATCGATCCTCGGCATAGACCGTGTCGACGATCGGGATCGTCGTCCCGTCCTCGCGGCGCAGCATCCCCAGGTCGCCGGGCTGGCCCCCGCCGCGCGGATAGAAGATCGTGCGGTCGAGCGCGATCCCCTGCTCGGTCACGGCGATGACCCGCGCCGTCGTCCGCGTCAGATAGGCGTCGTCTCGAAACATCAGGGTCGTCACGATGGTCCTCCGTCGGCGGGTCGTCGGGCGCGCAACGCTACGGGGCGCTCCCTCCGCTTGCAAGCGCGCCGCCTCCGCCGCACGTCGCTTCTCGATGGCGCCCCTCGCGAGCCCCATTCGCGCACCCCTTGCGCAGTATCGCTTACGGCTCTATACCTATTTCGCTGCGGCGAAGCTCATTTCATCGTCCGCGATACCGAAAGTCGCCCCGCGGGTTGATCCAGCATCGGACCAGTCGCGTACATCATAACGACGCGGCACATTCGTTGTCTCCGCCGCAAGAGGTGACGTCAGTGACTCCGACCGGGCAGACCGACCAACCGCTCGACACGCTCCTCGCGAACTACGCCCGTGGTTCGCTGAGCGCGCCGCTGCACGCCCTCGTTGAAAGCCATCTCGTGATCCGGCCCGAGGGGCGACGCTTCGTGTCCGCGCTCGAGGCGGCGTCCGCAAGCCAGATAGAGCGCGTCGAGCCGGTGTCGATGCCGGATCGCGACCGGCGGCTCGCGGCGATCTTCGCGCAGGCCGACGAGCCGGTCCGCACGCCCGCGCCGCCGCGTTACGCCCGCGATGCGGTCGTGCCGTATCCGCTGGCGCGATATCTGGGCACGAGCCTCGCCGAGACGCCGTGGCGCACGCTGCTGCCCGGCGTGAAGGAGTATCGCGTCAGCGACAACGAGGACGGCGAGGCGACGCTCTACTGGATCCGCGGTGGGCGCAAGATCCCGTCCCACACCCACGAGGGCTCGGAATACACGCTCGTCCTGAAGGGCGCCTTCTCGGACATTCACGGCCACTACGCCCGGGGCGACATCGCCATCGCCGACATGGACGTCGACCATCAGCCCAAGGCCGACCCGGACGAGGACTGCTTCTGCTTCGCCGTCACCGACGCGCCGCTGAGGCTCACCGGCCCGATCGGCCGCATCGTCCAGAAGATCTTCCGGCACTGACCGCGGTGGGAGGGGAGAGCGCTCGAGCCCCGCCCGGCGTCTCCAGCACGATCTGCCGCACGTCGGTGTTGCGCGTGGCGAAGCCGACCTCACAATAGGCGAGGTAGTACGTCCACATCCGCCGGAAACGGGCGTCGAAACCGAGCGGCGCGATCAGCGGCCAGGCGGCCTCGAAGCGCCCGCGCCACTCCCGGAGCGTGCGGGCGTAATCCTCGGTGAACCGCCGGTCCGAGATCATCGCCATCCCGTGCTCGGCGCACAGCGCGTCCACCACCGCGTCGGACGGCAGCATCCCGCCGGGAAAGACGTGCCGGCGGATGAAGTCCACCTGGCCGCGATAGGCCTCGTATCGCCGATCGTTGATGGTGATGAGCTGGAGCCCCGCGCGCCCGCCCGGGCGCAGGCGCGCCTTCATCGTCTCGAAGAACGCATCCCAATAGGCCTCGCCGACCGCCTCGAACATCTCGATCGAGACGATCCGGTCGAACGTCCCCTCCACGTCGCGGTAGTCCTCGAAGCGCAGGTCGATGCGGTGCTCGAGCCCGGCCTCGGCGATGGCGCGGGCGGCGTGGGCGTGCTGCGCCCTCGAGATCGTCAACGCCGTCACCCGGCACTGCAACGTTCGCGCCGCCCAGATCGCGAAGGAGCCCCAGCCGCAGCCGATCTCCAGCACCCGCTCGCCGGGCCGGATGCCCGTCGCCTCGGCGAGCAGGCGGTGCTTCTCGGCCTGCGCGGCCTCGAGATCCGCTGCGCCGGTCGCGAACACCGCGCTCGAATAGGTCATCGTCGGGTCGAGCCAGGCGGCGTAGAAGGCCTCGCCCAGGTCGTAGTGGTCGGCGATGTTGCGCCGCGCGCCCTCGCGGGTGTTGCGCCGCGCCGCCTCGCGCAGCCGGCGCAGCAGGCGCAGCGGCCAGGGCTCGTCGACGACGCGCTCGCCTTCGCGGCGGTTGACCGCGAACAGGGTGAGCAGCGCGCCGAGGTCGGGCGTGTCGAAGGCGCCGTCGCAGAACGCCTCGGCGAAGCCGATCTCGCCCTGGAGGAACACGCGCCGGGCGAGGCCGGCGTCCACGATCGTCATCTGCGCCTGCGGTCCCGGCCGCGCGCCGCCGAAGACGAGGCGGCGCCCGTCGGGCGCCACGACCGTGAGCCGCCCGGCCTCGATCCGCAGCCCGATCGCGAGGAGCCGACGCAGCAGGAAGGGGAGGCCGCTCGTCGCGGCCGCGAAGCCGGAGCGGGTCAGTGGGGTGTCGGTTTCGGGACGCAACGCGTGCGGGCTCCAGGGACAGCGAGAGGCACGGCTCAGGTGGAATGCCTCGGATGCGGCACGATCCGCAAGCCCTTGCGCCACAGCCGGACCGCTTCGAGGTGGATGGCGGCGGTGACCTTCAGCGTCATCAACGGCGTGCGCAGCAGCGTGGCGAGAAGGCCGCGGGTGGTGAGCGGCCGCCGCGCGCCCGCGAACAGCGCGGTCAGTACCGGTCCGCGTGCGTCGTGCTCGACGATCGACACCCGCGCCATCGCGTCCGGGGCCGAGAGGCCGAAACGATAGGTATGCCCCATGTCGAGGAAGGGCGAGACGTGGAAGGCCTTGTCGGCCCGCGCGCGCGCCCCGCCTTCGAGCGCCAGCACGTAGCAGTGGCGCTCGCCGAAGGTGTTGCGCACCTCCGCGATCGCGCCCACCAGCCGGCCCGCCGCGTCGAAGCCGTAGAACAGGCTCAGCGGGTTGAAGGCGTAGCCGAACAGCCGCGGATAGGCGAGGAGGCGCACACGCGTGGCGGGAATCCCGTTCGCGGCGAAGCTCTCCCGCGCCCAGTCGGCCAGCGGCTGCGCGCCGCGCGCGCCGTGATCGGCGGTGCGCAGGCACACCAGGTTCGCGCGGTCGACCGAGAACAGGCGCGAGAGCCGATCGGCCTCCCCGAGCCGGTCGAGATCGACGTAGAGCGTGAAGACGCGGTAGCGGAAGCGGTGGGGCGTCGGCGCGAGCCGGGCGTGCATCACCAATCCGACGTAGAGGCCGGCCGGCGCGTCCCCGTCGGCCGAACCGGGGCCGTTCACGCCGCCGCCTCCCGCAGGCCGCGCGGAGCGATCCGCCAGGGCGCGGCGGCGCCGAGCGCCTCGGCGACCGCGAGGCCGGAATGCAGCCCGTCCTCGTGGAAGCCGTACTTCGTCCACGCCCCGCAGAACCAGAGCCGGTCGGCGCCCTGCAGCCCCGCGAGCGCAGCCTGCGCCGCGATCGCGGGCTGGTCGAACTGCGGGTGAGCGTAGTCGTAGCGCGCGAAGATCGTCTCCGCGCGGGGCGGGCGCGGCGGGTTGAGCGAGACGAACAGCGGCCGCTCCGGGTCCAGCCCCTGGAGGGCGTTCATCCAGTAGGTGACGCAGACCGCGTCGCGGTTGCTCTTGATCACGTTCCAGGCAGCCCACGCGTTGCGCGAGCGCGGCATCAGGCTCGCGTCCCGGTGGAGGTAGACGGCGTTGTCGCGGTAGCGGATCGCCGACAGCATCGCGCGTTCCTCCGGCGTGGGGTTCGCGAGCATGGCGAGCGCCTGGTCGCAATGGCAGGCGAGCACGACCTCGTCGTAGAGCGCTTCGTCGCCGGCCTGCGTCGCGACGCGCACGCCGTCCGGTTCGCGGGTGATGCGCGCCACCGGCGTCTCGAGGCGCAGCCCTTCGCGGTAGGCGGCCGTCATCCGGGCGACGTAGCTGCGGCTGCCGCCGGCCACCGTGCGCCAGGTCGGCCGGTCGAGGCGCAGCAGCCGGTGGTTCTCGAAGAAGGACAAGAAGGAGGCCGCGGGAAACTCCAGGATGTCGCCCGGCGGCATCGACCAGATCGCCGAGCCCATGGCGATCACGTAGTCCTCGCGGAAGCGCTTCGAATAGCGCTCCCGGGCCAGATAATCCCCCAGCGTCAGCCCCTCGAGACGGCCGGCATAGAGATCGGCCGCCCCGCGGCGGTTGAAGCGCACGATGTCGCGGATCACCCGCACGTGCACGGGGGAGGGGATGCCGGCCTTGATCGGCAGCCAGCCGCCGAACACGTCGGCCGCGCGCGAGGTCCAGGCGAGATCCACGCCCCGCGCGTCGTCCCAGTCGGACACCGAAAAGCTCATGTCCGACGCCTGCGTCTCCACCCCGAGATGCGCGAAGAGGCGGGTGAGGTTGGGGTAGTTCGGCTCGTTGTAGACGATGAAGCCGGTGTCGACCGAGAGCGTCTCGCCGTCGTAGTCGATGTCGACGGTCGCCGCGTGCCCGCCGGGGCGCGCCTCCGCTTCGTAGACGGTGACCTCGTGGTCGGAGGCGACGGACAGCGCCCAGGCCGCGCCGGCGCCGGCGATGCCGGACCCGACGACCGCGATACGCCTGCTCGAATCTGCCCCGGGCTCGGTCAAGGTCCGCCTCACGCCGCCGCCTGCTTCATCTGCTGGAGGGCGTCCAGCGCGCGCCGGCGACCCTCGTCGTGCGCGACGATCGGGCGGGGATAGGTGTCGCCGAGCGTAACGCCCGCCTTGTCTAGCACGTTCCGCGGCGCGTCCCAGGGCCTGTGGATGAAGGAGGCGGGCATCCCGGCGAGCTCGGGCACGAAGCGACGGACGTAATCGCCCTGCGGATCGAACTTCTCGCCCTGCGTCACGGGGTTGAAGATCCGGTAGTAGGGCGCCGCGTCGGCGCCCGAGCCCGCCACCCATTGCCAGGAGGCGGCGTTGTTGGCCGGGTCCGCGTCGCACAACGTGTCCCAGAACCACTCCTCGCCGAGCCGCCAGTCGATCAGCAGGTGCTTCACCAGGAACGACCCCACCATCATCCGCACGCGGTTGTGCATGAAGCCGGTCTCCCAGAGCTGGCGCATGCCGGCGTCGACGAACGGGTAGCCGGTGCGGCCCCCCCGCCACGCCTCGAGGCTCGTCTCGTCGGTGCGCCAGGGGAAGGCGTCGAACTGGCGGTGCATGTTCGCGCGTGCGATGTCGGGCTGGCCGAACAGCAGCTGATGCGAGAAGTCGCGCCAGCCGAGCTCGGAGCGCAGCATGGCGTAATCGTCGTGCGGAACGCGCCCCGCGTCGCGCGCATGCAGCGCCGCGTGGACGATCTGGCGCGGGGAGATCTCGCCGAAGCGCAGATGCGCGGACAGCATCGAGGTCGAGCCCAGGTCCGGCCGGTTGCGCGATGCGGCGTAGCCCACGAGCGGGCCGTCGACGAAGGCGGCGAGCCGCGCCTGCGCCCCGGCCTCGCCGCGCGTCCAGGCCTCGCGCAGGCCGCCGGCCCAGTCGGGCCGCGCGGGCTCGAGCGCGAGATCTCCGAGCGCGACGTCCTGCATGGGCAGGTCCGCCGGCCAGGCGTCCCCGACGATCCGATCGGGCGCCTTCAGGGGCGGCGATGGCGGGTCGTATTCGAGCGTGGCGTTCCGGTAGGGCGTGAAGACCTTGTAGAGGCCGCCGGTCTTGGTCGTCACCTCGCCGGGCTCGTAGAGCACGCGCGCCTTGCAGCTCCGGGCTGCGACGCCGGCATCCTTGAGGGCTCGCTTGACGTCCTCGTCGATCGCGCGCTCCGGCCCGTAGCGCCGGTTCCAGACGACGTGCGCCGCGCCCGTCGCCGCCGCGATGCGCGGAATCACCTCCCGCGCCGCCCCGCGCAGGATCACGAGCGCGCCGCCGAGCCGCTCGAGGCTCTCCGACAGCTCCGCCAGCGACCCGTGCAGGAACCAGCGCGACGCCCCGCCGAGCGGGCGGACCTCGGGGCTCTCCTCGTCGTGGAGATAGAGGCACAGCACCGGCGCGCCCGTCTCGACGGCGTGCGTCAGCGCGGGATTGTCGCTGACGCGCAAATCCTCGCGAAACCAGACGAGCGCGGGGCCGGACACGGCACTCTCCTCGGCAACCGAAACCAGCCCCTTGATACGAAGCTTCGCGCCCGGTTTGAACCGACGTTCGTGTGACTTGGGGCCGCAGAGGGGGACGTGAACGGCAGATGCCTTCGAATGCGCAGCAAGCCGCGTGCGGTCCGATGAAAATGCGTAGGAAAAAGAAGGTGATGGCTCCGGCGGTAGGATTCGAACCTACGACCAACGGATTAACAGTCCGCTGCGCTACCGCTGCGCCACGCCGGAATAGACCACCTCGTCGGCGGGGACGCGAAGCGACCCGTCCGCCGGTGGGAGCGATATATCGGCCCCGATCCCTCGGCGCAAGCCCCGATGCTCGCGAGCCGACGAAATTCGCGTCCCGGGCGCGGCCCCCAGGGCCGCCCGCCCTCAGAACAGCCCGAGGATCACCGACACCACCGTCGTGCCGGCGAAGACCAGGAAGCCGATCCATACCAGCGCCACCAGCGCGCCCGCGACGACGAGGAGCCCGTCGCGCTCGATCAGCCCCACCGCGAGGATGGCGACGCCGATTCCCGGCACGGTGTTCGTCAAGGGCAGCGGCACCGCGATCGAGAGCGAGGCGATCAGCATGGCGAGGCCCACCACGCGGTCGAGCGGGCGCGTCGTGAGCGCCACGAGCCGGGGGCGGGCGAGCGTTTCGAAGCGCACGAGCCAGGGCCGGGCGCGGGCGATCATCGCCACGTAGTCGGCCTTGGCGAAGGCGCGCGCGCGCAAGCCCTCGGGGAGCCACAGCGCCGAGCGGCCGATCACCATCTGCGCGGCGACGAACACCATCGGGATCGAGACGATCTGCGGGACGCCGTAGAGGAAGGGGATGGCGCAGGGCAGAGCGAGCACCAGCATGACCAGCCCGAAGGTGCGCTCGCCCAGCGCGTCGACGAGGTCCCCGAGCGGGATGCGGTCGCCGGGCGCCTCCTCCGCCACGCGGGCGAGGACGTCGGAGGCGCGCTCGTGCGGGAACTCTCGGGGGGCGTCGTGCGGGGCCTCGCCGGGGGCGTGACTGTCGGACGTCTGGGTCATGATCGGCCTCTCGACGCGCTCGGCGGCGTCCGCGCGCTCGTATCGGGAAGCGCGGACGAAGTCCACCGCGGGCGAGGCCGGGTCCGCGAAAAAGCATTGCGCCGAAGGGGGGGGCGTGCGCGTTCGCTCGACGACACGCGGCTGTCAAGCAAGTCGGCTAACCCCAGTGCGACTCGATCCGGGAGGGGTTCATGGCGAGCGACCAGGAGACACGGGCGCTGCTCGACGAGCTGGAGGCTCTGCGCGACGAGGTGGCCGCCGGGGGACGTCGCCGCTTCGTAGCGTCCCGGCCCGAGCTGGAGACGCCCGCCTTCGCGGCGGGCGCGCTCAACCTCGCCCACTATCTGGCGCTGCGGCAGCGGGACCACCGTGGGCTCCAGCGCGAGCTGATGCTGCGCGGGCTCTCGTCGCTCGGCCGCCTGGAGGGCCGTGTGCTCGCGACGCTCGACGCCGCGATCGTGGCGCTCGCCGCACTCGCCGACGCGCCCACGCGTCGGCGCGCGCCCTCGCGGCGGCAGTTCTTCCGCGGCGAGGCGCGCTTGCGCGACGCCACGACCGCCTTGTTCGGCCCGCCACGCGACACGCGCCAGGGCCGTATCCTGGTGACGCTCCCCAGCGAGGCCGCGCGCGACCCCGCGCTCCTCCACGCCATCGCCGCCGCCGGCGCCGACGCGGTGCGGATCAACTGCGCCCATGACGGGCCCGACGCATGGGCCGCGATGATCGCCCACGCCCGCGCCGTGGAGAGCGTCGCGGGGCGCCGGCTGCGCATCCTGATGGACATCGCCGGGCCCAAGATCCGCACCGGCGAGGTGCGCACGCCCGCCGACCGCGCCCGCATCGACGTCGGCGACCGGCTCCTTCTGGCCGAGCGCCTCGCGCCGGAGCTCGCCGACGCCTACCCCTTCCAGGCGACCTGCACCGCGCCCGCGATCCTCGACGCCATCGGCGTCGGCGCGCGGGTCTCGATCGACGACGGGCGCTTTTCCGGCGCGGTGGTCGGGCGCGCGGGCGAGGCGCTGGTCGTGGCGATCGATCAGGCCAAGCTCGGCGGCGCCAAGCTCAAGCCCGAGAAGGGGCTCAATTTCCCCGAGACGGCGCTCGCGCTCGACCCGCTGACCGCCAAGGACCGCGCCGATCTCGACTTCATCGTGCGGCACGCCGACATGATCGGCTATTCCTTCGTGCAGACCGCCGACGACATCCGCCGCCTCCAGGGCGAGCTTTCGGCGCGCAGCGCCCGCTGGCGCGAGATCGGGATCGTGGCCAAGATCGAGACGCCGGTCGCCGTGCGCAACCTGCCGGAGATCCTCGTCGCCGCCGCCGGCCGCCAGCCCTTCGGCGTGATGATCGCCCGCGGCGATCTGGCGGTGGAGATCGGATTTTCCCGCCTCGCCGAGATGCAGGAGGAGCTGCTCTGGCTTTCGGAGGCCGCCCACGTGCCGGTGATCTGGGCGACGCAGGTGCTGGAGAAGCTCGTGAAATCCGGCCTGCCCTCGCGCGGCGAGATGACCGACGCGGCCATGGCGGCGCGGGCCGAATGCGTGATGCTCAACAAGGGCCCCAACGTCACCGCCGCCATCGAGGCGCTCGACGGCCTGTTCCGCCGCATGGCCGAGCACCAGTCGAAGAAGACGCCGACGTTGAGGGCGCTCAGGACGTGGTGAGGGCGTGTAACGCGAAGAGCCCGGCCGTCGCCGGCCGGGCTCCCCGTCGTCTCGTCTCGTCTCGCGATCGCGTGCGGCGCGTGGCTCAGCCCGCGGCCATCGCCTTCTTGAGGTTCTCGTCCACCTTGTCGAGGAAGCCGGTCGTCGTCAGCCACGGCTGGTCGGGGCCCACCAGCAGCGCGAGGTCCTTTGTCATGTGGCCCTCCTCGACGGTGGCGATGCAGACCGCCTCCAGCGTGTCGGCGAAGCGCGCGAGCGCGTCGTTGCCGTCGAGCTTGGCGCGGTGGGCGAGGCCCCGGCTCCAGGCGAAGATCGAGGCGATGGAGTTCGTCGAGGTCTCCTTGCCCTTCTGGTGCTCGCGATAGTGGCGCGTCACCGTGCCGTGGGCGGCCTCGGCCTCCACGGTCTGCCCGTCGGGCGTCATCAGCACGGACGTCATGAGGCCGAGCGAGCCGAAGCCCTGGGCCACCGTGTCGGACTGCACGTCGCCGTCGTAGTTCTTGCAGGCCCAGACGTAGCCGCCCGACCACTTCAGCGCCGAGGCGACCATGTCGTCGATCAGGCGGTGCTCGTAGGTGATGCCCGCCGCCTTGAACTTGTCGGCGAACTCGTTCTCGTAGACCTCCTGGAACAGGTCCTTGAAGCGCCCGTCATAGGCCTTGAGGATGGTGTTCTTGGTCGACAGGTAGACCGGGTACTTGCGGTTCAGCCCGTAGTTCAGCGAGGCGCGGGCGAAGTCGCGGATCGACTCGTCGAGATTGTACATCGCCATCGCGACGCCGGCGCCCGGGAACTGGAACACCTCCTTCTCGATGACCGTGCCGTCCTCGCCCTCGAACTTGATCGTCATGCGGCCCTTGCCCGGGACCTTGAAGTCGGTGGCGCGGTACTGGTCGCCGTAGGCGTGGCGGCCGACGATGATCGGCTGCGTCCAGCCCGGCACGAGGCGCGGCACGTTCTTGCAGATGATCGGCTCGCGGAAGATCACGCCGCCGAGGATGTTGCGGATCGTGCCGTTGGGCGAGCGCCACATCTGCTTGAGGCCGAACTCCTCGACGCGCTGCTCGTCGGGCGTGATCGTGGCGCACTTGACGCCGACGCCGTGCTTCTTGATGGCGTGCGCCGCGTCGATCGTCACCTGGTCGTCGGTGGCGTCGCGGTGCTCGACGCCGAGGTCGTAGTACTCGAGGTCGATGTCGAGATAGGGGTGGATCAGCTTCTCCTTGATGAACGTCCAGATGATCCGGGTCATCTCGTCGCCGTCGAGCTCCACCACCGGGTTGTCGACCTTGATCTTCGCCATCGTGCGACCTCTCGAAAATGCGTGCGGGACGCTCCGCGCCCCTTCCCGGGCGCGTCTTAGCGGCTTCCGCGCCCCCGGGGAAGTCCGGCTTTCGCCGGGTAGGGGTGGAATCAGATCGGGACCCGTCCGGCTGCTCCGCGCGCCTGATCTAGCGGGATTGTCTCTTCGCGTTCACTGTGGCGGATCTCCGCCGGGAACGCCGATCCACGCCGAGAGATCGAGCGATCCTGTTTCTCGGCTCCATGCGCTCGTGGAGGACGCGCAGAACGATGGTGCCGTCGCTCCCGTTCGAGAGCGTGCCGACGATGTAATATAGACAATGCGCGGCGCCGCCGCTTCGACCGGCGGCCAGCTCCAGATGAAAAAATCTGACGCCGGCCGCGAGCTCGGACCGGTCCCTGGAGCCGGCCCTGTTCGGATCTGCGCCGACCAGATCCAATCCCTTTTCAATAATGTCCGTGTACGCGTCCAGTTGAATTTCGCCGAAAATCTTGAGCGTCATCGTCAATATCTCTTCGATGTCGCGTTCGGCTGCAATCGTCAGCTCATAGCTCATCGCCCAATGTGTTTCTTTCGGATGTCGTTGGCGATGTTTCTCACGGACTTCGTGGACATCTTTCCTTCTGCAGCGTCAGCAAGGCCGATCCCGACCTCCCTGCGCAGGATTTCGATCTTCTCGTGCTCGATGGCCTTCTCGCGGCGCAGCAGTCGGAGGGCATCACGGACCACCTCGCTCGCGGACACGTAGCCGCCCTCGCGGATCTCGATCTCGACGAACTCGACCATGTCGTCCGGCAGGCTCACATTCATCGTCGCCATCGCGAACCTCCTCGTCCCTAGGGAAATTGTGCTCATTGGCAAAACTTGTCAATCAGCGGCACACCTCACCCCATCCGCCCCAGCACCCGCCGCGCGCGCTTCAGGTGCGGCATGTCGATCATCTCGCCCTCGATCGCGACCACCCCCGCGCCGGGGTCCGCCGCGAAGGCGGCGACGATGGCCTGCGCGCGGGCGACCTCCTCGGGGGAGGGGGTGAAGGCGGCGTTGATCACCGGCACTTGCGCCGGATGGATGGCGAGCTTGCCCACGAACCCGTCGCGGCGCGCGGCGCGGCACTCGGCGGCGAGCCCGTCCATGTCGCGGAAGGCGGTGTAGACCGAATCGATCGCATCCACCTCCGCCGCCGCCGCCGCGCCGAACAGGGTGAGCGATCGCGCCAGTCGGTAGGGCTCGGTATAGGCGCCCGTCTCGTCGCGATTGGCCTCCGCGCCGACGTCGGCGGAGAGGTCCTCGCCGCCCCAGGCGAGGCCGCGCAGGCGATGGCTCGCGCCGCCGTAGGTGCCCAGCGCGAAGATCCCCTTGGCCGTCTCGGTGGCGATGGCGAGGATCGTCGTGCCCCCGTCGGCGAGGTCGTACTCGGCCTCGCGCACGGCGATCATGGCGGCGAGATGGGCGACGTCATGCCCGCCCGCGGCCTTCGGGACCACGATCCCGTCGGGCGCGGCCGGCATGACCGCGTCGAGATCGCCGCCGATGAGGTCGGTGTCGAGCGCGTTGACGCGCACGAGGAGCCGCGGGCGGTCCGGGACGCCGGCGGCGCGCGCGAGGAAGGCGGCGGCGACCGCGCGGCCCCGCGCCTTCTCGCCGGGCGCGACCGAATCCTCGAGGTCGACGATCAGCGCGTCGGCGCCGGCCGTGAGAGCCTTCTCGAGCTTCTTCTCGCTGTCGCCGGGGACGAAGAGATACGAGCGCATGGGGTCCTCCTCACGCCGCCGGGCGCTTGAGCATGAACGCCTGGCGCGTGCATTGCGCCACCAGCGTGCCGTCCTGCTTGTAGGCGCGGTGATGGAAGGTGACGATGCCCGCGTTGGGGCGCGATTTCGACTCCCGCTTGTCCTTCACCTGCGTCTCGCAGCGCACCGTGTCGCCCTCGAACAGAGGCGCGGGGAAGGTGACGTCGGTCATGCCGAGATTGGCGATGGTGGTGCCCACCGTCGTGTCGTTGACCGAGATGCCGATCATCAGGCCCAGCGTGAACAGCGAGTTCATCAGCGGGCGGCCGAACTCGGTCTCGGTTGCGCAGAAATGCGCATCGATGTGCAGCGGCTGCGGGTTCAGCGTCATGTTGGAGAACAGCATGTTGTCCATCTGCGTCACCGTGCGGGTGAGGCGATGGGGGATGGTCGTGCCCGGCTCGAAATCCTCGAAATAGATACCCCCCCGGGGATGGCGGCGCGCCTCGTCGACCATGCGTGTCCTCCGTGTTTCGTTCTCGAGTTGCGTTTGCGCGACCTGCGTCGCGCTTCAGCCTTCGTTTACCATGATGCGGCGATGATACGCCTCATGCCCGTCGTGCGCCTCGCGCAAGGGAAGGGCAGGGGGATCGTCGTCGCGCAATGTTCCTGTTCACAACCCCTCCCGCATCCCAGGCCCCGACGGGCGGCGCCGCGCCGCGCCCGATCGTGGACGCGATCCGCGACGGCGCGCGGGCGAACGGGCTCAATTTCGACTATCTCCTCGCCGCCGCGCAACGCGAATCGGCGCTCGATCCGCAGGCGAAGGCCGGCACGTCCTCGGCGACGGGCCTGTTCCAGTTCATCGAGCAGACCTGGCTCGGCCTGGTGAAGGGCGAGGGCGCGCGGCTCGGCCTCGCTGACGAGGCACGCGACGTCACGCGCAACGCCGACGGCACGTTCGAAGTCGCCGATCCGGCGCGCCGGCAGGAAATCCTGGCGCTGCGCGAGGACCCGCACGTCTCGGCTCAGCTCGCCGGCGCCCTCACCCTGCAGAACCGCAATGCGCTCGCCGCCGATCTCGGGCGCGAGCCGAGCGACGCCGATCTCGCGGTGGCCCACGTTCTCGGCGCGAGCGGCGCGGCGGCGCTGATCCGCGCCGCCTCCGAGAACCCCGGCGCATCGGCGGCGGCGATGTTCCCCCGCGCGGTCGCGGCGAACCACGCGCTCTTCCACGACGCCGACGGCGTGCCTCGCGGCGCGGGCGAGCTCTACCGGATGATCGCGGCGGCGCACGAGCGCGCGCGGGCCGTCGCGCCCTCCGCCGCGCCGGCCTTCGCGGAAGCGGCGCCGCTCGCCTTCGCCCGCGACGACGGGCAGGCCTTCCACGGCTTCTTCCGCACCGACACGACCGCCGGCCCGATCTCGGGGGCGGTCGCGAGCCTGTGGTCGACGCCGCCGGGCGGCGAGGGCGCCTCTCCGGGCATGCTGCCGGACGGCGCGGTCGGCCCGGCGCAGGCCGCGGTCGCCGAGGTCCGCGCGCGGCGCGCCGCACAGGCGGGCCCCCTCGATCTGTCGGCGTTCATGAGGGCCACGCGATGATCGTGCGGCGCTTCCTGCTTTGGGCCCGCACCGCGTCTCCCGGCGATCGCGCCGAGGCGGTGAGCGCGCTCGCCCGCGCCTACCTCTACGGCGACCTCGCGCCCGGCGACGTGCGCGACGCCGAGACGGCGCTCACCACCATGCTCGACGACCCGTCGCCGCTGGTGCGCCGGGCGATGGCGGAGGCCTTCGCCAACGCGCCCGACGCGCCGCGCCACATCGTCGTCGCGCTCGCCTCCGACCAGAGCGGCATCGCCGCCCTCGTGCTCGCCCGCTCGCCGCTGCTGACAGACGCCGACCTCGTCGACGCGACGGCGCTCGGCGACGACTTCACCCAGACCGCGATCGCGCTGCGCCCGAGGCTCGGCTCGGCGGTCGCGGCGGCGCTCGCCGAGATCGCCTGCGCTCAGGCGGTGATCGAGCTCCTGGGCAACCCCGGCGCCGAGCTGGCGCAGACCACATTCGGCCGCATCCACGAGCGCCTCGGCGAGGACTCCGATGTCCGCGAGGCGCTGCTCGCCCGCGCCGACTGCCCCGTCGACGTGCGCCAGACGATCGCGGTCGCGCTCGCCGCGCGGCTCGAGAACTTCGTCGTCGGCCGCGGCTGGCTCTCCTCCGAGCGCGGCGCGCGGGTGGTGCGCGAGGCGCGCGAGAAGGCGACGGTGGCGCTCTCCGCCGGCCCCGTCGCGGACGCGGCCCGGCTCGTGACGCACCTGCGCCGCACGGGGCAGCTCACGCCGGCGATGATCCTGCGTGCGGTGCTCTCGCGCGCCATGCCCTTCGCCGAGTCCGCCTTCGCCGATCTCGCGCAGATGCCGGCAAAGCGCGTCGTCGCGATCCTGCACGATCCGCACGGCGCCGGCTTCCCGGCGCTCTACCGCAAGGCGGGCCTGCCGCCGGCGCTGATGCCGGCCTTCGAGGCCGCCCTCTCGGCCCTGCGCGAGGCGCAGGGCGACCGACCGAGCGCCGGCGCGCAGCTGTCGCGACGCATGGTCGAGCGGGTGCTCTCCGCATGCGCCGCGCTGCCGAGCGAGGAGGCGGGCCGGCTCCTCGTGCTGCTGCGCCGCTACGAGGTCGAGGCCGCCCGCGAGGAGGCGCGCGAGGCGAGCCGCGCCATGGCCGAGGACGCGGCGCTGGACCTCGCGCTCGCCCATGTCGAGCGCGGCATCGTCGCGGCGATTCGCGCCCGGGGGCTGGTCGCGGCCTGACCGCGCGCCGGAACGAAGCGCCCACGCCCCCAGTTGGTCCTCTCGAGAGACGACCGCGCCGCCGCCCCGCGGATCGCGCGCATCGATCGAGGGAGACGCGCCATGGCTTCGAGGACCGCCAGCGTCGTGACGGCCGCGCCGCCGCCCGCACCCGTCCCTGCGTCCCCCTGAGACGTCGGCCATGGCGGGCTCCGTTCCCATCGACGCCCTCGAGGCGCGCGCCTACCGCATCCCCACCGATGCGCCGGAGGCGGACGGCACGCTCGACTGGGACGCGACCACCCTCGTCGTCGTCACCGCGGTCGCGGGCGGCGTGCGCGGTACGGGCTATGTGTACGCGGACGCCGGCGCAGCGGGCATCGTGAACCGCACCCTGGCGGCCGACGTGCTCGACGAGAGCGCGATGGACGTGGCGCGCGCTTGGGACCGCATGCGCCGGCGGGTGCGCAACATGGGCGCGTCCGGCGTCGCCGCCGGGGCGATCTCGGCGGTGGATATCGCCCTGTGGGATCTCAAGGCCGGCCTGATCGGCGTCTCGCTCGCCGACCTGTGGGGCGCGCGGCGCGAGAGCGTGCCGATCTACGGCTCGGGCGGCTTCACCAGCTACGACGACGCCCGCCTCGCCGCGCAGCTCGGACGCTGGGTGGCCGACGACGGCTGCACACGGGTGAAGATGAAGATCGGCGCGGATCGCCGCCTCGAGGAGCGGCGCATGCGCGTCGCCCGCGAGGCGATCGGCGACGCCGTCTTGATGATCGACTCGAACGGCGCCTGCACCCCGCGCGAGGCGCTCGCTATGGCGCAGATCGCCGACGGCTTCGGCGTCGACTGGTACGAGGAGCCCGTCACCTCCGACGACGTGGAGGGCCTCGCCTTCGTGCGCGCGGGGCTCCCCGACGCGATCGACTGCGCGGCCGGGGAGTACGTCTGGGGCCCCCACGATGCGCGCCGGCTGCTCGAGGCCCGCGCCGTCGATTGCCTCCAGCTCGATGCCACCCGCTGCCTCGGCTATACCGGCTTCCTGCAGGCGGCGGCGCTCGCCGAGGCCTTCGCAGTGCCGATCTCGGCGCACACCGCGCCCGCCCTGCACCTGCCCGTGTGCCGCGCCGCGCCCTATTGCCGGCACATCGAGTGGTTCCACGACCACGTGCGCATCGAGGCCATGCTGTTCGACGGCGCGCCCGTCCCCACGGACGGGGCGATCGCCATGGGCGACGCCGCCGGCCACGGGCTGACCTTCAAGGCGAAGGACGCCGAGCGCTTCGCCCTGTGACCCCGACCCGCGAGGAGACCCGCATGACCGCACCAACCCGCGTCGTCGAGCGCAACGCCTCCGGCCGGATCGTCAGCGAGGCCGCGCGCTTCGACGGGGACACGGACGCGCTCGCCCGCGATCTCGCGGCGCATGTCGACGGCGAGGTGCGCTTCTCCGACGGCGACCGGGCGCTCTACGCGACCGATTCGTCGAACTACCGCCAGGTGCCGATCGGCGTCGTCGTGCCGCGCTCGGTCGAGGCTGGCGCGGAGGCGGTGCGCATCGCCGGGCGGCACGCGGCGCCGATCCTCTCGCGCGGCGGCGGCACCTCGCTCGGGGGGCAATGCACCAACGCGGCGGTCGTGATCGACTGGTCGAAGCATTGCAGGCGCGTGCTCGACGTCGATCCGGCGGCGAGGCTCGCCCGCGTCGAGCCCGGCTGCGTCCTCGACGTCCTGCGCGACGCGGCCGAGCGCCACCATCTCACCTTCGGCCCCGATCCCGCGACGCACAGCCACAACACGCTGGGCGGGATGATCGGCAACAATTCCTGCGGTGTGCACTCGGTCATCGGCAAGCGCACCGCCGACAATGTCGAGGCGCTCGAGGTGATCACCGGCCGCGGCCTGCGGCTCACGGTGGGCAAGACCTCGGACGCGGACCTCGCCCGCATCCGCGCCGAGGGCGGGCCGCTGGCCGACCTCTACGACGACCTCGACGCCTTCCGGAACACCTGTGCCCGTCACCTGCGCGAGGGCTATCCCGACATCCCCCGCCGGGTCTCGGGCTTCGCCGACCTCGACAAGCTCCTGCCGGAGCACGGGTTCGACGTGGCGAAGGCGCTGGTGGGCACCGAGGGCACCTGCGTCTCGATCCTCGGCGCGACGCTGAACCTGATCGAGAGCCCGCCCGAGCGGGTTCTGTGCGTGCTGTCGTTCCCCTCGATCTTCGAGGCCGCGGACGCGGTGGTCGCGGTGCGCGAGCACGGGCCGATCGCCATCGAGGGCGTCGACGGCTTCCTCGTCGACGCCATGCACCGCAAGCACCTGCTCGAGGAGGACCTGAAGGTCCTGCCCGAGGGCGACAGCTGGCTCGTCGTCGAGTTCGGCGCCTTCGACCGCGCGGAGGCGCAGGAGAAGGCGCACCGCCTGCGCCGGGCCTACGAGGCGAAGGGCGTGCGGGCGCGCGTGCTGGCGGCGCCGGAGAAGGAGGCCGAGGTCTGGAGCGTGCGCGAGGCGGGCCTGCCGGGCTCCGCCTACATCCCCGATCGGCCCGAGACCTGGGAGGGCTGGGAGGACACGGCCGTTCCGCCGGCGAAGCTCGGCGCCTACACCCGCGAGCTGCAGAAGCTCTACGAGAAGTACGGCTACGTCTCGCCGATGTACGGCCATTTCGGCGACGGGCTGGTGCATTGCCGCGTCTCCTTCGACCTGAAGCACGAGGACGGCATCGCCGAATGGTCGCGCTTCCTTTCGGAGGCCGCTGATCTCGTGGTGACGTACGGCGGCTCGCTGTCGGGCGAGCACGGCGACGGCCAGGCGCGCGGCGCGCTGCTCGAGCGCATGTACGGCCCCGAGATGCTCGCCATGTTCCGGGCCTTCAAGGCGATCTGGGATCCGGACGGGTTGATGAACCCGGGCAAGATCCTCGATCCGTATCCCGTCACCTCGAACCTCCGGCTCGGCCCCACGGTGGAGACCGAGGAGCCGCGCACGGCGTTCTCCTACCACAAGGAGGGCGGCTTCGTGGCCGCCGCCGAGCGCTGCGTCGGCGTCGGCAAGTGCCGGCGGCTCGACTCCGAGGGCGGCGTGATGTGCCCGTCCTACATGGTGACCCGCGAGGAGAAGCACTCGACTCGTGGGCGCGCGCGCCTCCTGTTCGAGATGCTCCACGGCGGCGCGATGAAGGGCGGCTTCAAGGCCGATGCGATGGAGGAGGCGCTGTCCCTGTGCCTCGCCTGCAAGGGCTGCAAGAGCGATTGCCCGGTCAACGTCGACATGGCGACGTACAAAGCGGAGTTCCGGGCGCGCTACTACCAGGGCAAGCTGCGGCCGCGGGCGGCCTATTCGATGGGGCTGATCCACCTCTGGGCGCCGCTGGGCGCCCGCGTCGCGCGGCTCGCCAACCTCGCCACGCGGATGCCGGGGGTGCGCGCGATCGCCAAGCGCGTGGCCGGGGTGGCGCAGGAACGCACGATCCCCGCCTTCGCTCACGAGACCTTCCGGGCCTGGTTCGCGAGGCGCACGGATCGCCCGCGCACGGGCGAGCGGGTGCTGATCTGGCCCGATACGTTCAACGACCATTTCCGCCCGGACACGCTGATCGCGGCGACGCGGGTGCTCGAATCGGCCGGCTACCGCGTGGAGATCCCGCGCGAGCGGCTGTGCTGCGGGCGGGCGCTCTACGCGGAGGGGTTTCTCACCACGGCGCAGAGGCTGTGGTTCCGCACGCTGTCGTCTCTCGCCGACGAGATCGCGGCGGGAACCCCGATCGTCGGCGTCGAGCCCGCCTGCACGACAGCGTTCAAGGACGAGCTCGTCAACCTGTTCCCGGACGACCCGAAGGCGCGGGCGCTCTCGGGGCAGGTCTCCTACTTCTCGGATTTCGTGATGGCGAACGAGGATCGCTTCGACCTGCCGCGGATCGGCGAGGGCGCGCTCGTGCAGATCCACTGCCACCACCACGCGATCCTGAAGGACTCCGGCGAGCGGGCGCTGTTCGACAAGCTCGGCCTCGACGTGCAGGTCGCGCCGTCGGGCTGCTGCGGCATGGCGGGGTCGTTCGGCTTCGCGACGGAGACCTACGAGACGGCGCAGGCCTGCGGCGAGCGGGTGATCCTGCCGATGGCGCGGGAGGCGGGCGAGGACACGATGATCCTCGCCGACGGTTACTCTTGCCGCGAGCAGATCGAGCAGGGCGCCGGGCGCCAGACGCGTCATGTCGCCGAGCTGATCGCCGAGCGCATGGGGTTGGTCTAGCCCGGCGCGCGCGTCAGCCCTGCTTGTTGGCCTCGAGCAGCGACACCGCACGCTGCGCGAACTCGGCGGCGGGCAGGCCGGGCGGGATCGGCTCGGCGTAGGTGACGGTGATGGCGCCGGCGCGCTTGGGCGCGCCCGAGCGCCAATAGAGGCCCGAATTGACCGCCATCGTCACCGCCGGAACCGCCAGCGCCGTGTAGAGAAGCTCGGTCCCGCGCTTGAAGGCCACCGGCTCCGCGGGTGCGCGGCGCGTGCCCTCCGGGAAGATCAGCACCGGGCGGCCCTCCGCGAGCGTGTCGCGGCTCTGGTCGATCATCTCGCGCAGCGCCTTGCCGCCGCTGGCGCGATCGATGACGATCATGCCCGAGCGGCGCAGGTACCAGCCGAAGACGGGGATCTGCAGCAGTTCCTGCTTGGCGATGATGGCGACGCCGGGGAACAGCACCAGCGCCGCGAACGTCTCCCACGTCGACTGGTGGTTCGCCACGACGAGGCAGGGTCCGTCCGGAATGTTCTCGCGCCCGCGCTCGACGTGCCGAAGGCCGACGATCGCGCGAAGCCCGACGAAGGCGCCGCGCACCCACACCCGCGTCGCCGCCCGAATCGCCGGCTTCGGCGAGCCCAGCAGCCAGAAGACCGGGATGGCGAGGCCGAACAGCCCCGTCCACACCGCGAGATATCCGTCGAACGCACGCGAGCGCGCGGTCGCGACGAGCCGCCGAGGGGACAGCGGCGAGGCGGGGAGCGCCGGGGGAAGCGCGCTCGTCCGGCTCATTTGCGCGCTTTGCGAGCGGCGTACCGGGCGTCGCGCGCGGCCTTCTGCTGAGCCAGCAGATCCGCCTCGCTGCGGACGGCGTCCGCCTCCACGGTCGCGGCGCGCTCGCGCTCGGCGGCTTCGGTGGCGATGCGCTCGGCCTCGAGGCGTTCCTTCTCCTCGGCGCGGGCCGAGGCGCGCTCGGCGCGACGCGCGTCGCGCTCGCGGGTGGCCGCCTCGCGCTCGGCGCGGCGTTCCGCCGCGGCGGGGTCGTTCGCCGGCGACTTCGCCTTGGCGCGCTCGAGCATGGCGCGCTTGGCGCTCGCCGCGTCGCTCTGGCGGTCGGAGAAGCTCTTCTCGCGATAGCTGCTCATATCCGGATCTCGCTCTCGCGCACCGCGAGCTCGGCCGCGCCGGACTTCACGCGGTAGGACGCCTCGCCGGTCTGGTCGGGCGGCATCAGGCGAACGATCTCGTAGGTGTCGGCGCCGCCGAAGCGGCCGTCCGGAACAGGGGCCCGGGACAAGCGAACCCGCTGCCCGATCTTGTAACGATGCATTCTGTCGTCCTCTCGTCGATGCGCCCTGGCGTCGGGTCTCCGCAGAGCGTCGACGGCCGGATCACGCATCGGCACAAATGCGTGAAGCCACCCGTGCGACGGGGTGGCTTCGATGTGCACGTCTCGCGACGAGGTAAGCCTCAGGCGGCCTGGATGTTGTTGACGGCGATCTTGCCGGTGCGGCGATCCTCCGCCGTGTCGAAAGCCACCTTCTGGCCCTCGACGAGGCCGCGCATGCCGGCGCGCTCCAGCGCGGTGGCGTGCACGAAGACGTCCTTCGAGCCGTCCTCCGGCTGAATGAAGCCGAAGCCCTTCTGGTCGTTGTAGAACTTCACGGTACCGTTGGTCATTGGTCGTCCAGTCTTGATGTGCGTGCATGCAAGCGGGCGCACAGGGTGTGCTCCCGGTCACGGTCGTCGATGTTTCGGTAGATTCTGAACGCCCGCACGGCTCAGCCAGCGCGGCACGGCCCGATTGTCCGGCCAAAAGATCGTATCTCCATATACGCCTCTTCTTCCGGGATCACAAGGAGTCCTCGTCGATTTCACGCGAGAACATCGCATTCGCCCTGCGCGACGCGGCGAAGGCCTTGCGACAGGCGAGATCGCGAGGTGCGGAACGAACGGCCTCAGCGGGTCGGGATCGGAATCTCGCCGCGGTAATCGTAGAACCCGCGCTTCGCCTTGCGGCCGAGCCAGCCGGCCTCGACGTATTTCACCAGCAGGGGGCAGGGGCGGTACTTGGTGTCCGCCAGGCCGTCGTGCAGCACCTGCATGACGGACAGGCAGGTGTCGAGGCCGATGAAGTCGGCGAGCTGCAGCGGGCCCATCGGGTGGTTCGCGCCCAGCCGCATGGCGGTGTCGATCGCGTCGACCGAGCCCACGCCCTCGTAGAGCGTATAGATCGCCTCGTTGATCATCGGCAGCAGGATGCGGTTGACGATGAAGGCGGGAAAGTCCTCCGCCACGGTCGTCGTCTTGCCGAGCTTGTCGATCAGGGCCTTCGAGGACTCGAAGGTCGGGTCCTCGGTGGCGATGCCGCGAATCAGCTCGACGAGCTGCATCAGCGGCACCGGGTTCATGAAGTGGATGCCGATGAAGCGCTCCGGCCGGTCCGTGGAGGCGGCGAGGCGCGTGATCGAGATCGACGACGTGTTCGAGGCGATGATCGTCTCGGGCCGCAGCACGGGGCACAGCGCCGTGAAGATCGAGCGCTTGACCTCCTCGTTCTCGGTCGCCGCCTCGATGACGATGTCCGCCGGCGAGAGCGCCTCGAGCGTGACGGCGGGGCGGATGCGATCGAGCGCCGCCTTGCGCTCCGCCTCCGAGATCATCTCCTTGGAGACCTGCCGGGCCATGTTGCCGTTGATCGTGGCGAGGCCGGTGTTGACCCGCTCCTCGCTCAGGTCGTTCAGGAGAACGTCGAGACCCGCGAGCGCGCAGACATGGGCGATACCGCTGCCCATCTGCCCCGCGCCGATCACGCCGACCGTCTTGATCTCCATGAGATCGTCCTCACCCGTCCGTTCGCGCGACGCGACGCCGCGCATATCGTTACCCGCGGGCGGATCGCCCACGGCGCAGACATTCGCACTTTCCGGCTCGGATGCCCATGCCTCCGTGCTCGAAAAACCGCTGAAGAGGGCGGCCGCGCCTGGACCTCCGGACGCGGCGCGCCGGGCGTCACGATCCGAGCTTGCCCTCGAGCTCGGGCAGGATCGCGAAGAGGTCCCCCACCAGCCCGTAATCGGCCACCTGGAAGATCGGCGCCTCCTCGTCCTTGTTGATGGCGACGATGACGCGCGAATCCTTCATGCCGGCGAGGTGCTGGATGGCGCCCGAGATGCCGACCGCGATGTAGAGGTCCGGCGCGACGACCTTGCCGGTCTGGCCGACCTGCCAATCGTTGGGGGCATAGCCGGCGTCGACCGCCGCGCGCGAGGCGCCCATCGCAGCGCCGAGCTTGTCGGCGATCGGCTCGATGTAGGTCTTGAAGTTCTCCGTCGAACCCAGCGAGCGGCCGCCCGAGATGATGATCTTGGCGCTGGTCAGCTCGGGGCGGTCGGAATGGGCGATCGCCTCGCTCTTGAAGGTCGACAGCCCCGGATCCTCCGCCGCGGAGACCTGCTCGACGGCGGCCGAGCCGCCGGTCCCCACCGCCTGGAAGGAGGCGGTGCGCACCGTGATCACCTTTTTCGGCTCCGCGCAGGTGACGGTCTGGAGCGCGTTGCCGGCGTAGATCGGGCGCACGAACGTGTCGGGCGCCTCCACGGCGACGATATCGGAGACCTGCATCACGTCGAGGAGCGCGGCGACCCGCGGCATCACGTTCTTGCCGGTGGTGGACGCCGGCGCGACGAGCGCGTCGTAGCTCCCGGCGAGCGAGACGATCAGCGCCGCCAGCGGCTCGGCGAGGAAGCGCTCGTAGGCGGGTGCGTCGGCGTGCAGCACCTTCTCGACGCCGTCCAGCGTGGCGGCCTCCGCGGCCACCGCGCCGGCGCCGGAGCCGGCCACCAGGACGTGGACGGGAGAGCCGAGCTGCGACGCCGCGGCGAGCGTCTTGTGCGTCGCGTCCTTGAGGACGGCGTTGTCGTGTTCGGCGAGGACGAGGATCGCCATGGTCAGAGCACTCCCGCTTCGTTCTTGAGCTTGCCGACGAGCTCGTCGACCGAGCCCACCTTGACGCCCGCCTGGCGCTTGGGCGGCTCCGCCGTCTTCACCACCACGAGGCGCGGCGTCGGGTCGACGCCGAGCGCCTCGGGCGTGGTCTCGTCGAGCGGCTTCTTCTTCGCCTTCATGATGTTGGGAAGGCTCGCGTAGCGCGGCTCGTTGAGGCGCAAGTCCGTCGTGACGATCGCCGGCAGCTTCAGGGTCACGGTCTGGAGGCCGCCGTCGACCTCGCGGGTGACGTCGACCGTGCCCTCGCCTGGCTCGACCTTCGAGGCGAAGGTGCCCTGCGCCCAGCCCAGCAGGGCGGCGAGCATCTGGCCGGTCTGGTTGCAATCGTCGTCGATCGCCTGCTTGCCCATGATCACGAGGCCCGGGCTCTCGGACTCGACGACGGCCTTGAGCATCTTCGCCACCGCGAGCGGCTCGACGACGCCGTCGGTCTTGACCAGGATGCCCCGGTCCGCGCCCATGGCGAGCGCCGTGCGGATCGTCTCGGCGGCCTGCGCCGGCCCGATCGATACCGCCACGACCTCGGTCGCGACGCCCTTCTCCTTGAGCCGGATCGCCTCCTCGACGGCGATCTCGTCGAAGGGGTTCATCGACATCTTCACGTTGGCGAGGTCGACCCCGGACCCATCCGGCTTCACCCGGATCTTCACGTTGTAGTCGACAACCCGCTTGACTGGCACCAGGATCTTCATGCGTTGACGTCCTCGTCGCGGAGCGCCGTTTCGCGCCCGCCTCGGCCGCGCGCGAAGGCGGCCTCGTCTGGCGTTGAACCGAAAGCGTGCGGACCGTACAGACCGCCGTTCTCGCTTGTCAACGCGCGAAAAGGGCCAATCGGTCCGGCTTCGCGACGCGCGTTTGCCACGGCGCGTCGTCGCAGCGGCTGCGGTTCACCGATTCTTCCCCGGCACCCACAGCACGTCCGCCTCGCCCTTCCCGTTCACGTGGCGGCTCGCCACGAAGAGGAAGTCCGAGAGGCGGTTGAGGTACTTCACCGCGGCCTCCGACACCGGCTCGTCCGCCTTGTCGGCGAGCGCCACGACGAGGCGCTCGGCGCGCCGGCACACGGTGCGCGCGAGGTGCAGCGCCGCCGCGGCCGGCGATCCGCCGGGCAGGACGAAGGAGCGCAGGGGCTGGAGGTCCGCGTTGAGCTGGTCGATCTCCCGCTCCAGCCGGTCGACCTGCGACTGCACGATGCGCAGCGGCTCGTAGGGGAGAGCCTCCCCCGTGTCCGGGGTCGCGAGGTCGGCGCCGAGGTCGAAGAGATCGTTCTGGATGCGTGCCAGCATCGCATCGACGTCCGGCGCCGAGGCGGCGGTGTGCAGCCGCGCCATGCCGATGCAGGCGTTGGTCTCGTCGACGGTGCCGTAGCTCTCGACCCGCAGATCGTACTTCGGACGCCGCTCGCCGCTCGCGAGCGCCGTGGTGCCCTGGTCTCCGGTGCGGGTGTAGATGCGATTCAGGATGACCACATGCGCCTCCGTGCTCGGGTTGGTCACGCCCGAGATAGGGCGTCGTCTCAGAAGGAATAGCCCAGCCGTGCGCCGAAATTGGTCATGCTGCTCGTCTCGTCGCACACGCCCCGATTGGAGAGGTGCTCGACGGAGGCGACGAAGCTCCAGGTCTCGCTCAGGCGATAGCCGACCGACGCGCTCTCGCGCAGGCTCGGCGCGCAGCCCGCGGCGACGCCGCTCGCGCGCTGCTCCGGGGTGAAGGCGGCGGCCCGCGTCTCCTGCCAGGCGCCGCCGACCGACGCCTCGACGAAGACCCGCGGGTTCAAATCGAAGCTCCAGGTCAGGCCGGCGAACGCGAAGTTGACGCCGCCGTCGAGATCGAGGCTGCCGCCCAGGTGCGGGCGGGGCACGAAGTAGCTGGAGAACAGGTCCGCCGGCGTGAAGGGCTTCTCGAACAGGATCTCGGCGTGCACCGCGGCGGACCAGTCGTCGTTCTCGCTGAACGGCTCGACGGAGAAGACGCCGAACCGCGCCTCCGAGAGGAACCCGCCGCGCATCCCGACGGGGACCGGCGCGGCCGCGGGCTCCTGGAGGCCCTGCTGCATCGGGCGGTCCGCGGCGTCGGCAGCGCCCAGCCCCAGGAGGCAGGCGATCGCCGATGCTGTGACCGTGGTGAGACGCATGGTTCCGGTGAACTCCTGTCTCGCGCTTCGTAGCGCTAAACGTCGGCGAAGGGAAGGCGATTTCCCACCCGAAGGACGAAGGATCGCCGCCTGCTCACTGGAAGATCGCCCGAATGGGGCGAAAATCGGGCAAAACGCGACCACGAGACGGTGCAGCCTACACAGCGCGCCACCAGATGACCCCCATGATCACCACGATCGCCAAGAATTGCAGCAGGACGCGCATGCGCATCAGCTGCTGCGATCTGCTGGCGCTGCCCCCGCGCAGCATGTTCGTGAGCCCCATCACGAGCACGATCAGCACGAGGCCGATCGCGACCGCGACGATGATGTCCTCGAAAGCCATGTGCCGATCCTGACATGAGCGGGCGCTGCCCGTTGGCCAGCGCGCGACGTTTCCCGAGCCGACGACCTAGGGCGCGGGCGCGCCGTGGCGAGCCCGCGCGTCCCGGCTCAGACGTCGGGCAGCGCCCGGGGCGCCGGCCCGATCACCGCGGCGCCCCCGCCGCGCACCTCGTAGACCGCGAGCGCGCGATCGTTCAGGCCTTCGGTCCGGAAGCGGAAGACGCCGTCGACGCCGTTGAAGCCCGAGCGGTTGGTCAGCACCGCCTCGGAGAAGCGCTGCGTGCCCTGCGTGCGGTTGAGCGCCGCGGCGAGCGAGACCGCGTCGTAGGCCAGCGAGGCGATCCGGATCGGCGCCGCGCCGTTCGCCTGCTGGTAGCGCGCGGCGAAGTTCTGGTAGCCGGTCTGCTCGGGCGCCGCGAACCAGCCGCCCTGGAGCGAGGCCAGCTGCAGCGCCGCCGGGTCGTTCCACAGGGCCGTGCCGATCGGCTTCACCCGGCTCGGGTCGAAGCCGGCGCTCCGGAGGGCGGCGTCCACCGCCGCCAGTCCCTGCGGCCCTTCGGGAATGAACAGCGCGTCGACCTGCGGCGAGGGACCCGACACCACCCCCGCGAGGCGGGCGATGGCAGGTTGCGGCTGGCCGGGGGTGTAGCGCTCCACCTGCACGACGCGAATGCCGCGCCGCGCCGCCGTCTCGCGGAACTGCGCCTCGACCACGTTGCCGTAGGTCGTCTGCGGAATCAGCGCCGCGACCGAGCGCCGGCCGTTCTGGGCGGCGTAGTCGACGGCGCGGTCGACCTCGGCCTGGGGCAGGAAGCCCATCAGGTAGACGCCGCGGGTCGCGACCGTCGCGTCGGTGGAGAAGGCGAGGACCGGAACGTTGGCCGGGCGCGCCACCTCTCCCGCCGCCTGGACCGAGCCGGCGAAGAGCGGGCCGATGATCAGCTCCGCGCCGTTCGCGAGCGCGGCCGTCGCGGCCGCGCGGGCGCCCTCGGTCGTTCCCTGCGTGTCGTAGACTGTCACCGCGAGGTCGGGATCGCGGAACTCGGAGAGGGCGAGCCGCGCGGCGTTGCGCATGTCCTGCGCCGCCTGCTGGCCCTGACCCGCCCCGCCGAGCGGCAGCAGCATGGCGACGGCCACGGAGCCCTCGCTCAGGCGCTCGCCCGCCGGCGCGGAAGGCGTCGTCGCCAGGGGTCCTCCGTCTGTGAACGGCGTCACGCAGGCCGCCAGCGCGAGCGTGGCGAGGCCGGCGAGGGCGGCGCGCGCCGCTCTCCCGACGCCCGACGCCGTCGCGCGTCGCGCCAATTCCCGGTTCTGGTCCATACGCACCCCTTTCCTCGTCTCGCGCCAGCGGCCTAGGATGGCGCTCGCGCGTCGCGTGATCACTCGCGCCTCTCCGTGGCACGGACAGGGCGTTGACGCAATTTAACTCGAATGCGACGGACGCTGCCAGCCGTCCGGCCGCGTTTCGACTCCGGGATCAACCGTTCATGCCCCGTCCGATCGACAATCGAACCCGCCGTTCGCCCAGGACCGGACGCGGTACGGGCGGTGTCTTCACCGCCTTCGGCCTCGCGGCGGAGGCCGAGCCGCTCGAGGCCGGTCTCTACGTCGTCGCGACCCCGATCGGCAACCTGCGCGACATCAGCTTGCGCGCCTTGGCGACGCTCGCCGCCGCGGACGCCGTTCTCGCCGAGGACACGCGGGTGACGAAGCACCTGCTCGCGCATTACGGCATCGCCACTCCGCTCGTCTCCTACCACGAGCATTCCGGCGAAATCGTGCGCGAGCGCATGCTGACGCGGGTGCGCGAGGGCCAGGCGCTGGCGCTCGTCTCCGACGCGGGCACGCCGCTGGTCTCGGACCCCGGCTACAAGCTGGTCCAGGCGGCCATCGAGGAGGGGCTGCCGGTGACGCCGATCCCCGGCCCCTCGGCGATCCTCTCGGCGCTCGTCGTCTCGGGCCTGCCGTCGGACCGATTCTTCTTCGAGGGCTTTCTGCCCGCGAAGGCCGGGGCGCGCCGGGCTCGGCTGGAGGCGCTCGCCGGCATTCCCGGCACGCTCATGGTGTTCGAATCGCCCCATCGCCTGCCGGAAATGCTCGCCGACGCCGCCGACGTGCTCGGGCCGCGCCCCGCCGTCGTCGCCCGCGAGCTCACCAAGATGTTCGAGACCGTGCGGCGCGGCACGCTGGCGACGCTCGCGGGGGAATTCGCCGAGGAAGGACCACCCAAGGGCGAGATCGTGGTCCTGATCGGCGAGGCCTCCGACGAGAGCCGCCGCGAGGAGGCGGAGACCGGGCTCGACGGGGCGCTCGGGCGCGCGCTCGCGACCCACTCGATCAAGGACGCCGCCGCCCTCGTCGCGGCCGAGACGGGGCTGTCCAAGCGGGAGGTCTACGCGCGGGCGCTTGTGCTAGCGAAGGAGAAGGGGTGAGGGTGCGCCTTCTATCGCAAGTTCAACAGTGCTTTCACCTTCGCGCGAACGTCCGCGACGAGTGCCGGAGGCGCCGCTTCAATGAAGGCGGCCTTACGTTGCTCCCAGGACATGCTCTTGAGTTGGTCCGTCAGCACGAAGCCTGTCGTCGAACAGGAACTCGGAACGGCGCTCGCCAGCTTCCAGCCCTTGTCCTTCGTCGTGATCGGGCAGACGACGCACAGGCGGCTGATGGCGTTGTACCGCCGCGGCGAGAGTACGAGCGCAGGACGTCTCCCGGCTTGCTCTCGCCCTGCCTGCGGGTCGAAATCGAGCCAGACGATCTCGTCCTGCTCGGGGCAGTAGGGATCAGGCAAACTCGTTACCCACGGCGCCGCCGGTCGACGTCTCAGGGTGAGCGTGATCGGTGGTCATGCCGGCGAGGAGGTCGTCGAGATCGTAGTCCGGCGCATGCTCGAGCAGGCGAACGACCAGTCGGCCGTCCTCCACGTTGACGTCGGCCGCCACGCCCGGGCGCGCGTCGATCTCCTTCGCCATTGCGTTCGGGATCCGCAGCGCCAAGCTGTTGCCCCATTTCGCAAACTGAACGACCATCGCTCCGCCTTTCGAGCCAGGCACCTCATGTATCTACGCCGTATATACGTCAGCCGGCACGAAGACGCAAGCCGATGCCGCTCAGCTCTGCCCTTCCCCCTCCCGGTCCGCACCCCGCTCTCCGGGCTCCGACGCGAGGCCGTAGGGCGCCACCAGGCGCCAGACGTGGTCGGGGATCATCGCGCGCATACGCCTCGGCCGGGCGCGGCGCAGGTGGAGCACCGTCTCGGCCGCCTTCATCTCGACGCGGGCGCGGGCGAACTCGAGCCCGCGCGGGCCGATGCGCGGCTGCAGCCAGGCGACGATCGGGCGGGCCCAGTCCGGCATCGCCCGCAGCGGCAGCCCGCCGGCGGCGCGCGCGACGTTGCCGACGAAGCCCTTCACGGCGGACGCGCGCGAGCCCTTCGAGCCGCAGGCCTCGAGCGTCACCTCGTCGCCCAGAAGCGAGACCAGCTCCTCGCCGCGCTCGTTGCGCACGATCAGCCATTGCCGGCCCTCGCCGCCCATGTAGCCCACGGTGACGTCCGCCAGCACGTTGGTGTAGTCGACGCAGGTGCGGCAGGTCAGCGGGAAGAAGTCCGCCGGCAGCTTCGAGATCGGCAGCTTCAGGAACGGCACCGTGCGCACCCGCCCGTCGTCGTGGCGGATCTCGACCCGGTAGTCGGCGCGGAATTCGAGGTAGGAAATCGTCTCGGGCTGCGCGTCGAGCAGCGCCAGGAACTCGTGGAAGCGCTCGGTGGTGGTGTTGTCCGAGCAGGGCGTGCCGATCACCCAGAGCCGGTCGAAGCCGAGCTCCGCCTCGAGCGCGCGCAGCGCATAGACCTGGCAGGGGATGCCGATGACGGCGAGCCGGGTGATTCCCCGCGCGCGGGCGGGCTCGAGCAGCGCCAGCAGCGGCGCGTAGCCCATGCGCATGCCGCGGCAGTTCGCGAGCTCGGCGACGTCGGTGACGAGGACCGGCGTCGGGCGCCAGCGGTCGGCGGGGTCCGGCGCCATGGTCAGCACCGCCTCGACGGCCTTCGTCTCCAAGAGCCGCTCGGCGATGCGCGTGGTGATGCCGGTCCACTGCGCGCCCTCGCGCGGCGCCTTCAGCGCGGCGCGCACCATGCGGCGGAACGGGCCGAAATGCAGCTCGTCGGGCCGCTCGGGGTCACGGGCGCGGCCGTGCACACGCGTCTCCAGCCGCTCGTAGTCGGGCTTGATGAACTGGCAGGCGCGACCGCAGCGCTTGGGGTCGCTCATGCGCGAGACGCCGCAATCTGTGCACAGGTCGCGCGGCGGCGGCTCGGAGAGCGCCGGCGTCATGCCCGCCGGCGCCGCGGCCTCGTCGAACCCTCCGTCCACGCGTCCTCCCCCGGTCGAGCCGTTCTGCGCGCAGGCTAGCGGAGCCGTGTCGGCGCGTCCGCTTCGCAGGATTGCGGATGGGGCGCGCGGCCGGTGCGGGGCCGCTCTCAGCTGAAGCGGGCGAGCTTCTCGCGGGTGGAGAGCGCGTCGATCTCGGCGAAGGCGTCGATGTCGAAGGACGCGTCGTCGTCCGAGCCCAGGGCCTCCGCGTCCACGTCGTCGGCGGCGTTCTCCACCTCCGGCTCGACCGGGTCCGCGGCGTCCGCGTCGACGGCCAGGGTCTCCGGCTCCTCGAACGCGAGCTCCTCGAACGCCGGCTCCTCGAACGCCGGCTCCTCGACGAACGCGACGTCGGTCGCGTCCGCGAGCGCCTCGACATGCCCGTCCAGCGGCTCGAGCTCGGTGAAGGCGGTCTCGTCGCCCTCCCAGGCGATCTCGTCGACCGACGTGGCGGCGCGCGGGGCGCGGGGCTCGATCTCCGGCTCGAGGATCGCGACGCTCCGCGAGGCGCCGACGATGACGTCGTCGATGCTCTCCTGGTCGAGGCCGGAGAACACCTCGAGCTGCGCACCGAGGCCGTCGCGGCGTGCGCCGGGCTCGGCGCCGCCCGCCTGCGGCGCGTCGACGTCGTCGACGGAGGCGCCCCAGATGTCGATCATCGCGTTGATGCGGCCCTCCAGGAAGCGCAGCGTCTCGATGATGCGCTTGGTGCGCTGGGCGGTGAGGTCCTGGAACGAGCAGTGGGTGTAGATCTCGGTCGCGCGCCGGTCGAGCTCGTCGCAGAGGTCCTCGCGCGCCCCGTCCTCGCGCAGCGTCCAGGCGGCTTCCTGCACGTTCTCGGCGGCTTCGAGGATGTCGGACGTGGCCCGCTCCGTGGTGACGACGATGCCGTCGAGCGCCTCGGACGCCACCCCGAGATCGGAGGGCGCGCCCTCGCCGGGGCGGATCGCGGCGATCTCGCGCTTCGTCGAGGTGATGGCGCGCGCCATCTCGACGAGATCGAAGCGCAGCCGGTCCATCCGGTCCGCCTCGCGCTCCCGCGACACGGCGTTCTCCAGGCGCTCGATGGCGCCGAGCAGCACGTTGGTGTCCGCGTTGCGGTTGCGCCGGGCGTATTCCGAGAGGAACCAGCGCCCGCGCTGCGTCTCCATGACGGCGGCTTCGATCGCTCCATAGTCTTCGTCGGCGATCGGCGAGAGGGCTTTCGACTCGCTCATGGGACCTCGAGGCTCGAATCGTCGCGGGAAGCATGCGCGCGGGAGGGGCCCGGCGGCAAGCGCGCTTTGAAGAAGGAGGCTGCATCGGCAGGGGTTGAGGGCGAGTTACCGCTCCGCTCGACCGCGGCCGTTCGCACGCGACGCGATGAACGAAGGGTGAAGAGCGCGGCTCGAATGCCGCGCATGCGCGACGTGCGTCGCCCCTGTGCGCCGGCCCCGCCGCTCCCTATCTTCACGACGACGCAATGCGAGGAGCACGCATGATCCGCCTCACCCTGAACGGGCGCGAGACCACGCTCGACGTCGATCCCGAGATGCCGCTCCTGTGGGCGCTGCGGGATCACGCCGGGACGACGGACCCCAAGTACGGCTGCGGAATCGCCCAATGCGGGGCCTGCATGGTCCATGTCGACGGGCAGGCGGTGCCGTCCTGCGTGACGCCGGCCTCGGCGGTCGAGGGCGCGGTCGTGACGACGCTCTCGGGTGCGCAGGGGCCCGTGGCCGAGGCGGTTCGCGCCGCCTGGGCCGAGATCGACGTCGTGCAATGCGGCTATTGCCAGCCCGGGCAGATGATGAGCGCCATCGCGCTCCTCACCGAGAACGCCGCGCCGAGCGACGACGAGATCGTCTCCGCCATGGACGGCAATCTCTGCCGCTGCGGGACGTACCTGCGCATCCGCGCCGCGGTGCGCGACGCCGCCGGGCGGCTCGGCTGAGGAGGCGCGCCATGCTGTTTCGTCCGACCGCCCTCCCGCTCACCCGCCGCGGCCTCCTCGCCGGGGGGCTGACCCTCGGCGTCGCCCTCGCGCTCGGCGGCCGGCCCATCCGGGCCGCCGCGGCGGCGACGGGCGCCTTCGACGCGCCCGCCGCGCCCAACGCCTTCGTGCGCCTGGTCCCGGACGACCGGGTCCAGGTCCTGATCAAGCATCTCGAGATGGGGCAGGGGATCTCGACGGGTCTCGCCACCCTCGTCGCCGACGAGCTCGACGCGGATTGGGCGCAGGTGGAATGGGCGTCGGCCCCCTCCGACGCCGCCCTCTACGCCAACCTCGCCTGGGGCCCGGTCCAGGGCACCGGCGGCTCGACCGCGATGGCGAACTCCTTCACCCAGATGCGCAAGGCCGGCGCCGCCATGCGCGCGATGCTGGTCGCCGCCGCCGCCGCCGAATGGGGCGTGCCGGAGGGGGAGATCACGGTGGCGCGCGGGCGCATCGCCCACGCCGCGAGCGGGCGCGAGAGCGGCTTCGGCGCCTTCGCCGAGGCGGCGTCGCGGCTTCCCGTCCCCGCCGCGCCGCGGCTGAAGGACCCGTCGGAGTGGATCTACATCGGCAAGCACGTTCCCCGCATCGATGGGCCGAGCAAGATCGCCGGCGTCGGCCCCTTCGCGGGGGACCTGCGGGCGGATCGGCCGGCTTCGGTCGCCGTCGTGGCGCGCCCGCCGCGCTTCGGCGCGCGCGTGACCTCCTTCGATGCGCAGGCCGCCCGCGCCGTGCCGGGGGTCGAGACCGTGGTCGAGATCCCGGCCGGCGTCGCGATCGTCGCCCGCGACACCTGGTCGGCGCTGAAGGGACGCGAGGCGCTCGTCGTCACCTGGGACGACAGCCGCGCGGAGACGCGCTCCTCCGCGCGGCTCGCCGCCGAGGCGCGCGCGTTGCTCGACCGCCCGGGCGCGGTTGCGGCCTCGTCGGGCGACGCCGCCCGTGCGCTCGCGAATGCAGTGACCGTGATCGAGGCCGAGCACGTCTATCCCTACCTCGCGCACGCGCCGATGGAGCCCATGAACGGGCTCCTCTACCGCGACACGGGCGGCGACTGGCACGCGGTGGGCGCCTTCCAGATCCCGACGATCGACCACGCCGCGCTCGCGCACACGTTGGGCGTCCCGCAGGCGCGCGTGCGCCTGCACACCACTGCGGCCGGCGGCTCCTTCGGCCGGCGCGCGGTGCCCGGGGGGGCGGACTGGATCCTGGAAGCGGCGCAGATCGCGCGGGCCGTCGGCACGGGCGCGCCGATCCGCCTCTTCCGCACCCGCGAGGAGGACATGGCGGCGGGCCATTATCGCCCCCTCGTCGTCCATCGCGTCCGCGCCGGGCTGGACTCGCAGGGGCGCATCGTCGGCTGGGAGCACCGCATCGCCGGCAAGTCCATCCTGAAGGGCACCCCCTTCGAGGCGCTGATCCTGGCGGGCAGCGTCGACGCCACCAGCGTCGAGGGCGCCCGCGCGCTGCCCTACGCGGTGGGCAATCACCGGCTCGAGGTGCACGACACCCGCGAGCAGGTGCCCGTCCTGTGGTGGCGCGCGGTGGGCCACACCCACACCGCCCACGCGATCGAGACAATGGTCGACGAACTCGCGACCGCCGCCGGGCAGGACCCGGTGGCCTATCGCATGAGCCTGCTCGAGCCGGGCTCGCGGGAGGCCGCGGTGCTGGCGCTCGCCGCCGAGAAGGCCGGCTGGCAAGGCCCCGTCCGAGACGGCGACGGAGGCGGGCGCGGCGTATCCGTCCACACCTCCTTCGGCACGGCGGTCGCCATGGTGGCGGACGTGCGCGTGGACGGAACCGAGATCCGGGTCGAGCGGATCGTGGCGGCGGTCGATTGCGGCATCGCGGTCAACCCCGACGTGATCCGCGCCCAGATCGAGGGCTCCGTCGGCTTCGGCCTCGCCTCCGTGCTGCGCGAGGCGATGACGCTGGACGGCGGCGTGCCGCAGGAGACGAACTTCGGCTCCTACCTCCCCACGCGGATGTCCGACATGCCCGAGGTCGCGGTCCACATCGTGCCCTCGCAGAACCCGCCGTCGGGCATCGGCGAGCCGGGCGTGCCGACGCTCGCCCCCGCCATCGCCAACGCCGTCTTCGCCGCCACGGGCCGGCGGCTCGCCTCGCTGCCGCTCGATCTCTCCGGATCCGAGGGGTCGTGAAAGTAAATGCGCCGGCGTGGGATCGGCGCGGAACCGGCATGGAACCAGAAGGGCGCGGGCGCGTTTCCATGCGTCCCGAGTAGACTCTCTTTAGGGTGACCTCCAAAGGAAGAGCTTCTTCCGGCCCGGCGAAAGCCGGGCCCTTTTTTTGTCCGCTCCCGCCCGGGCGCGCGTCCCGCCTGCGGCGGATCGAGGCCTCGCTTTCGCCTCTCCGGGCCCTTATCTCCCGCGCCATGACGACTTCCCTCGACGCCGTCCTGGCCGACCTGCGCGCCTGCCGTATCTGCCGGGACGCGCCCTCCCGCGGCGGGCCTCTCCCCCACGAGCCGCGCCCGATCATCCAGGCCCATCCGTCCGCGCGGCTCTTGATCGCGAGCCAGGCTCCGGGCAATCGCGCCCACGTCGCGGGCGTGCCCTTCCTCGATCCGTCGGGCGTGCGCCTGCGCACCTGGCTCGGCCTCGACGAGGCGGCCTTCTACGATCCGCGCAACGTCGCGATCGTGCCCATGGGCCACTGCTTTCCGGGCTACGATTCGAAGGGCGGGGACCTGCCGCCGCGGCGAGAATGCGCGCCCGCCTGGCGCTTGCGGGTGCTCGACGCGCTGCCGAGGCTCGAGCTCGTGCTGGTCATCGGCTCCTACGCGCAGGCCTGGCACCTGCCCGAGCACGCCAAGTCGGGGCTCACCGACACCGTGCGGAACTGGCGCGCGATCCTCGACGCGCCGGGCGCGCCGCGGGTCCTGCCGCTGCCGCACCCGTCCTGGCGCAACAACGGCTGGCTGAAGAAGCACCCCTGGTTCGAGGACGAGCTCTTGCCGGTGCTGCGGGCGCGGGTGCACTCTCTGCTCGCCGGTGCGCGAGAGACCGCGAAGGAGGACGCATGACCGAGGTTCTGAGGACCACCCGCGAGGACGGCGTCGCCACCCTCACCATCACGCGGCCGGAGAAGCTGAACGCGCTCACTGCCCGCGTCCACGCCGAATTGCGCGGCGCGCTCGCCGCCTGCGCGCAGGACGATACGGTGAAGGTCGTCGTGCTCACCGGCGAGGGAAGGGCGTTCTCCGCGGGCCAGGACCTCACAGAGGACCTGCCGCGGGGCCCCGACGGGCGCATCGATCTCGGCCCCCCGCTCGCGCGCGACTACAATCCGTTGATCGAGATGCTGGTCTCGTATCCGAAGATCACCATCGCGGCGCTGAACGGCCCGGCGGTGGGCGCCTCGATGAACATCGCGCTCGCCTGCGACATCCTGCTCGCGGCCCGCTCCGCCTACCTGCAGGAGGCGTTCGCGCGCATCGCGCTCATCCCCGACGCGGGCGGCACCTGGTTCCTGCCCCGCCTCGTCGGGCCCAAGCGCGCGCTCGCCCTGATGCTGACGACCGACCCGGTGTCGGCGGAGAGGGCGCAGGCCATGGGGCTCGTCCACGAGGTCTTCGACGACGCCGACTTCGCCCGCGAGGCGCAGGCCTTCGCGCTGCGCCTCGCCGCGGGCCCACGCCTCGCCTACCGCCTCACCAAGGAAGCCGTGGCGAAGAGCCTCGACAACGACCTTCCCACCCAGCTCGCGCTCGAGGCGCGACTGCAGCAGGAGGCGGGGTTCTCCGACGATTTCGCGGAGGGGATCGCCGCGTTCAAGGAGAAGCGCAGGCCGAAATTCCTCTGAGCGGGCGCCGCCCGCGTTCCCACGACGGCGCAAGCTCGCCCGGGCCTTCGTGATCGTCGAGGCGCGGCCGATCCCGGCGGTATGAGGCTTTTCGCGCGTCTCGCCACGATTGCGGCGCGTTCGCCTTTCAGATAGACCCGCGCGAGGGGATGCGGCCGGCGCGCGCGGGCGCGGGCCCCCGAGAGGACCAGAGAGACGTGAGCAACGACCTCAACGACGGCGCGGAGGCCGCCGGTACGAAGGGACGCCCGGTGAAGGCGAAGCAGAAGAGCGACGGCGGCATTCTCGAGACCGTCAAGGTCATCGTCCAGGCGCTGCTGATCGCGCTCGTCGTGCGCACGCTGCTCTTCCAGCCGTTCAACATCCCCTCGGGGTCGCTCGTGCCGACGCTCCTCGTGGGCGACTACCTCTTCGTCTCCAAGTATTCCTACGGCTATTCGCGCTACTCGATCCCCTTCGGCCCGCCGCTCTTCGACGGCCGGGTGTGGGGCTCGCAGCCGCAGCGCGGCGACATCGCCGTGTTCAAGCTCCCCGCCGACAATGCGACAGACTACATCAAGCGCGTCATCGGCCTGCCCGGCGACCGGGTGCAGATGATCGACGGGCGGCTCTGGCTCAACGGCGAGATCGTCCCGCGAGAGGCGGTCGAGCCCTACGTGTCGACCGATCCGTTCGGGCGCACCGTCTCGGTGCCGCGCTATCGCGAGACGTTGCCCGAGGGAACCGAGTATCACGTCATCGAGCGCGACGCCGATCGCGGCTTCTGGGACAACACCGAGGTCTACACGGTGCCGGAAGGCCACTTCTTCATGATGGGCGACAACCGGGACAATTCCACGGATTCGCGCGATCTCTCGTCGGTCGGCTTCGTGCCCTACGAGAACTTCGTCGGCCGCGCCGAGATCATCTTCTTCTCGATCGGCGAGGACGCCTCCGCGTGGCGGCTGTGGGAATGGCCGTGGACGGTGCGCTGGGAGCGCATCCTCGACCAGATCCGCTGACGCGGCCGAGATGGGCGCCGACCGCAAGAGCAGGGATCCGCTGGCCGAGCTGGAGGCGCGCGTCGGCTGGTCCTTCGGGAACCGCGCGCTGCTCGAGGAGGCGCTCACCCACATGAGCGCCGCCAAGGAGGGGCGGGGCGCGCACTACCAGCGCCTCGAGTTCCTCGGCGACCGGGCGCTCGGCATCGTGGTGGCCTCGCTTCTGTTCGAGACCTATCCGGACGCCAACGAGGGCGAGCTCTCGAAGCGCTTCTCGGAGATCGTGCGCAAGGAGACCTGCGCCGAGGTGGCGCAGGGCTGGGACGTGGCGCCGCACATCGTCTTCGGCCACGGCATCGGCCGCACCGCGGCGCGGGCGAACCGCTCGATCCTGGGCGACGTCTGCGAGGCGATCCTCGGCGCGGTCTACGTCGACGGCGGCCACGAGGCGGCGAGGCGGGTGATCGAGGCCGGCTTCGGCGAGATGGTGCGCGCCACCCGCGCCGTGCCGCGCGACCCGAAGACGGTGCTCCAGGAGCATCTCCAGGGGCAGGGCGGCGCGCCGCCGCGCTACGTGCTGATCGAGCGCACGGGGCCTGAGCACGCGCCGCTGTTCAAGGTCGGCGTCGAGATCGCCGGCATGGAGACGATCGCCGGCGAGGGCCCGAGCAAGCGCGCCGCCGAACAGGACGGCGCCCGGGCCGTTCTCGTCCAGATGGGCTTGTGGAAGGACGCCGATGCCGGATCATGAGGACGACATCCCGGAGGCCGGAGAGGCCGGAAGGACGGGGGAGGGCGCGGACGAGGCGCGCGAGGCGGGGCCGACCACGGCCGGCTTCGTCGCGCTGATCGGCGCGCCCAACGCCGGCAAGTCGACGCTGCTCAACCAGCTCGTGGGCTCGAAGGTCTCGATCGTCTCGCGCAAGGTGCAGACGACGCGCGCGCTGGTGCGCGGCATCGCCATCCACGGCCGCGCGCAGATCGTGTTCGTCGACACGCCGGGCATCTTCAAGCCCAAGCGCCGGCTCGACCGGGCGATGGTCGGCTCCGCCTGGGGCGGCGCAGGAGACGCCGACGCGGTGTGCCTGCTGGTCGACGCGCGCAAGGGGATCGACGAGGAGGTCGAGGGCATCCTCGACAAGCTCGGCGAGGTGCGCCAGCCCAAGATCCTGGTGCTCAACAAGGTCGACGTGATCGAGCGCTCGAAGCTGCTGGCGCTCGCCGCCGCGCTCACCGAGAAGGCGGATTTCGCGCACACCTTCATGATCTCCGCGCTCAAGGGCGACGGCGTCGACAAGCTGATGGAGACGCTCGCCGCCATGATGCCGGAGGGCCCGTGGCTCTATCCGGAGGACCAGATCTCGGACGCGCCGCTGCGCATGCTCGCCGCCGAGATCACCCGCGAGAAGATCTACGAGCGCCTCCACGAGGAATTGCCCTACGAGAGCCACGTCGAGACCGAGAGCTGGGAGGTCCGCCCGGACGGCTCGGCGCGCGTCGAGCAGACGATCTACGTCGCCCGCGAGAGCCAGCGCAAGATCGTGCTGGGCGAGGGCGGGCGCGCCATCAAGGCCATCGGCCAGCTCGCCCGCAAGGACATCGCGGAAGCCGCCGAGCACCCGATCCACCTGTTCCTGTTCGTGAAGGTGCGCGAGCGCTGGGCCGACGACCCGGAGCGCTACCGCGCGATGGGGCTCGAGTTCCCCAAGTCCTGAGGGCGGGGACGGCGCCATGGAGTGGACCGACGAGGGGATCGTTCTCGGCGCCCGCTCCCACGGCGAGAGCGGGGCGATCCTGGAGCTGCTCACGAAGGAGCACGGCCGCCATCTCGGCTACCTCCACGGCGGGCGCGGCAAGCGGCTCGCGCCGGTGATCCAGCCGGGCAACACGGTGGCCGTTTCCTGGCGCGCCCGGCTCGACGAGCAGATGGGCAACTTCACGCTCGAGCCGCTGGTCGCGCGCGCGGGTGCGCTGATGGGCTCGCGGGCGGCGCTCTACGGGCTCGCGACGATGAGCGCGCTCCTGCGCCATCTCCCCGAGCGCGACCCGCATCCGGCGCTCTACGCCGCCGCGCAGGCGCTGGTCTCGCATCTCGACGACCCGGAGCTCGCCCCGCGCCTGTTCGTGGCCTTCGAGCTGGCGCTCCTCGCCGAGCTCGGCTTCGGGCTGGATCTCGGCGCCTGCGCCGTCACGGGCACGACCGAGGGGCTCGTCTGGGTCTCGCCGAAGACCGGGCGGGCGGTCTCGCGCGAGGCGGGCGCGCCGTATGCCGACAAGCTCCTGCCGCTGCCGGCCTTCCTCGGCGCGCGGGGGGAGGGCGAGGATCCGAGTCCCGAGGAGATCGCCCAGGGCTTCGCGCTGACGGGATATTTCCTGGAGCGGCACGTGTTCGCGCCCCAGGGCGCGCAGGCGCCGCCGGAGCGGGTGCGGTTCGTGGGGATGGTGGTGGGCGCGTAGGAGGTGACGATGACGAGCGACCACGGGCGACCCGACGAGCGCAGCCTGACCCGAGACTTGGCGCAGGCGCGGGCGGCGCGCCTGCGCGCCACGATGGCGCGGCTCGGCGTGCCGGCGGTGCTGACCTCCGACCCCCTCGACATCCTCTACGCCTGCGGGGCGCGGAACATGACCGTGTTCTCGCTGATGGGCCCCTTCCGCTTCATGCTGGCCTTCGCGGACGGCCCGACGATCCTGTGGGAGTTCGCCGGCTGCGAGCATCTCGTCGCCGATAGTGCGGCGGTCGACGAGGTGCGCGTCGCGCCCGGGATCACGGCGCTCGCCGGCGCGCGCTACCCCGCCGCCGTGCGCGCCTTCGCGGAGGAGATCGCGGCGGACTGCAGGCGCCACGGCGCCGGCGGCGCCCTCGCCGTCGAGGGGTTCGACCCGCCGGTCTGCGACGCCCTGCGCGCCCGCGGGCTGCGGCTGGGCGACGCGACGGCCGTCTTCGTCGAGGCCAGGCGGATCAAGCAGGCGCCCGAGATCGTCGCGATGCGCGAAGCCGTACGGCGGGTCGAGGCCGCCGCCGCGGACCTCGAGGCCGGCATCGCGCCGGGCGCGAGCGAGGTGGAGGTCTGGGCGCGGTTTCACCGCCACCTGATCGCGACCGAGGGGGAGTTCGTCTCAACGCGCCTGTTCCAGTCCGGCCCGCGCACCTTCCCCTACTTCCAGGAGGCCGGCTCCCGGCGCATGTGCGCGGGCGATCTCGTCTGCTTCGACACCGACGCGCTGGGCTGGCTCGGCTACGCGGTCGATTTCTCCCGCACCTTCCTGTGCGGCGACGCGCCCGCCTCGCCCGTCCAGAAGGCGCTCTATCAGCGCGCCCATGCCCAGCTCGAGCACAACGCCGCCCTGCTCGGCCCCGGCGTCGCCTACGAGGACTTCGCCCGCCGCGCCTGGCCGGTGCCGCCGGAGCACCGCGGCCACGGCTACTACTGCCTCGCGCACGGGCTCGGCCTGTGCGGCGAGTACCCCTACGTGCCCCACGCCTTCGACGGCGTCCCCTACGACTTCGAGGGCGCCTTCGAGCCCGGCATGGTCGTGTGCGTGGAGAGCTACATCGGCGCGGCGGCCGAGGCGGAGGGGGTGAAGCTGGAGGACCAGTTCCTGATCACGCAGACCGGCGTGGAGCGGCTCACGACGTATCCGTTCTGCGGGCGGCTGCTGGGGTAGGGGCGCAGTCGCCGCGCGGTGCGGGCGGACGATAGCGAAGAGTGGACAACCCTCCTCACGCCCTTGCCGCCGTACCCCATCCGTTCTAACCATCTGATTCGAACACCAACCCGAGGCCCCACATGGGCAAGCCCGTAGACCCGCCGTCCGGCCCCGAGGCCGAGAGCATCAACCTGAAGGACGCGCTGGAGGAGCGCTACCTCGCCTATGCGCTCTCCACGATCATGCACCGCGCGCTTCCGGATGCGCGCGACGGGCTCAAGCCCGTGCATCGGCGCATCCTCTACGGCATGCGGCTCCTGCGGCTCGACCCCGGCTCGGCGTTCAAGAAGTCGGCCAAGGTGGTCGGCGACGTCATGGGCTCGTTCCACCCCCACGGTGACCAGGCGATCTACGACGCGCTGGTGCGGCTCGCGCAGGACTTCGCCTCGCGCTATCCGCTGGTCGACGGGCAGGGCAATTTCGGCAACATCGACGGCGATTCCGCCGCCGCCTACCGCTACACCGAGGCGCGGCTCACCGAGGTCGCGCGCCTGCTGATCGACGGGATCGACGAGGACACCGTCGACTTTCGCCCGAACTACGACGGCTCGACGGACGAGCCCGTGGTGCTGCCCGCCGCCTTTCCCAACCTGCTCGCCAACGGCTCGCAGGGCATCGCGGTGGGCATGGCGACCTCGATCCCGCCGCACAACGCGGCGGAGCTGTGCGACGCGGCGCTCTACCTCATCGACCACCCGGACACGACGTCCGAGCAGCTCCTCGCCTTCGTGCCGGGGCCGGACTTCCCCACCGGCGGCATCGTCGTCGAGAAGCGCGAGCAGATCGTCGAGGCCTACACGACCGGGCGCGGCGGCTTTCGCGTGCGCGCGCGCTGGCACAAGGAGGACCTCGGCCGCGGATCCTGGTCGGTGGTGGTCACCGAGATCCCCTACGGCGTCGGCAAGGCGCGGATGATCGAGAAGATCGCCGAGCTGCTCGCCGAGCGAAAGCTGCCCCTCGTCGCGGACGTGCGCGACGAATCGGCCGAGGACGTGCGCGTGGTGTTCGAGCCGCGCTCGCGCACGGTCGACCCGGCGCTGATGATGGAATCGCTGTTTCGGCTCACCGATCTCGAGGCGCGCATCCCGCTCAACATGAACGTGCTCGTCGGAGGCACGGTGCCGCGCGTCATCGGCCTCGCCGAGGCCCTGCGCGCCTGGCTCGACCACCGGCGCGACGTGCTCCAGCGCCGCTCCCGCCACAGGCTCGGCGTCATCGACCGCAGGCTGGAGATCCTGCGCGGCCTCTTGATCGTCTACCTCGACCTCGACCGGGTCATCCGCATCATCCGCGAGGAGGACGAGCCCAAGGTCGAGCTGATGCGCGCCTTCGAGCTCAGCGAGATCCAGGCCAACGCCATCCTCGATACGCGCCTGCGCAGCTTGCGCAAGCTCGAGGAGATGGAGCTCAAGCGCGAGCTCGACACGCTCGGCGACGAGCGCGAGGGCCTCGAGGCGCTGCTCGCGAGCGACGCGAAGCAGTGGAAGACCGTCGCCAAGCAGATCCGCGACGTGCGCAAGACCTTCTCCGGCGAGACCGCGCTCGGCCGTCGGCGCACGACCTTCGAGGACATGCCCGAGGCCTCCAGCTTCGACATCGCCGAGGCGATGGTGGAGCGCGAGCCGGTGACGGTCATCGTCTCGAAGAAGGGCTGGATTCGCGCGCTGAAGGGGCACGTGCAGGACGTCTCCTCGGTCGCCTTCAAGGGGGACGACGCGCTCGCCTTCTCCTTCCACACCGAGACCACGGCGAAGATCCTGGCGCTCGCGACCAACGGCAAGGCCTTCACGCTCGACGCCGCCAAGCTGCCCGGCGGGCGCGGGTTCGGTGACCCGATCCGCCTGATGGTGGATTTCGACGACGATGCGGAGATCGCCGCCATCTTCCCCTACAAGGCGGGGCAGAAGCTGCTCCTCGTCTCCTCGGACGGCCGCGGCTTCGTCGCGCCCACCGACACGCTCGTCGCCAACACTCGCAAGGGCAAGCTCGCGCTCAACGTGGATCCGGGCGCGAAAGCCGTGATCGCCGCGCCGGCGGAGGGCGACCACGTCGCCATCGTGGGCGAGAACCGAAAGCTCCTGGTCTTCCCGCTGTCGCAGGTGCCCGAGATGACCCGCGGCAAGGGCGTACGGCTGCAGCGCTACCGCGACGGCGGCGTCTCCGACGCCAAGGTCTTCGCGATCGAGGAGGGGCTGACCTGGGTCGACACCTCGGGCCGGACCTGGACCGTCAAGGGTGAGGATCTGCGCGAGTGGATCGCGAACCGGGCCGATGCCGGCCGCCTGCCGCCCAAGGGGTTTCCGAAGACGAACAGGTTTTCATGATTGCCCACGTCTCGGGGCCCAAATATTCAATCGGCAGTGAAGGCTCGTTAACCGGCGCTCGGCATCATCGCGGTGAAGTACTGATGCAACGAGCGCGGGCCCACCGCGCTGAACGGGGAGAGTTTCGGCCATGCCGTTGACGCGTCTCGTCTACGTCAGCCGTCCGAACGGGGAGCGCATGCGCTCCGACTTCGTCGCGACCTGCGACGCCATCCTGCTCGCGTCGCGACGCAACAACGAGATCGCCGCGGTGACCGGTGCGCTGATCGCCGCGCCGCGTGCCTTCGCGCAGGTGCTGGAGGGTGACCGTGAGGCGGTCTCGGAGACCTTCGCGCGGATCTGCCGCGACGAGCGCCACGAGCGCATCGAGATCATGGACATGTGCGAGATCGACGAGCGGCGCTTCGGGGACTGGACCATGTCCTTCTGCGATCTCGCGGGCATCGGCGATGGCCTGACGCGCCGCTACCGCCACGGGCGCGACTTCGATCCGACGGCGCTTCGGCCGACCGCCCTCCTCGCCTTCATCGAGGAGGCCGCGAAGGCGCAGGCCGCCGACAACGCCATCCTCGGCGCGCCGCGCCCGCGCATCGACATGAGCGACGACATCGTCTTCGTGGAGGCGGCGGAGTAGGGGCGGGGGCTCACGCCGCGCGCTCGGCCTCCACCGTCTCCCACCAGCCCGCGAGCGCCGCCGCGCTGCAGGCGAGCTGCGTGTCGAGCCCGCCGGCGAAGGCGTTCCAGGCGTCGACGAAGCGCCGCGGCACGCCGATCACCAGCGGCACCCCCTCGGCGACGCACAGCCCGATCTCGTCCGCGAGGCCGAGGCCGTCGGCTTCCATCTTGCCGAACTTGTTGATCAGGACGCAATCGGGGCGCGCGTCGATCCCCACGCGCAGGAGCGCGCCCGCCTGGGCGAGCCCCCGCGGGTCGATCCGGCAGCCGGTGGCGTTCGCGCCGAGATCCTGGCAGATCGACACGACCTCGCCGCTGCCGAGATCCTTCAGGGCCATGTCGCGCACGAAGCAGGCGTCGCCGGCGGGATCGGCCTCGATCAGCCCGGCGACGGTGCGCCCCTCCGCCACGAGACGCCCGGCGAAGCCCGCGAGCACGGCGTCGATGCGCTCGCGCCGGTCGTAGAGGACCGCGGCGATCCGGTGCTGCTCACCGCTCATGCCGCACCCGCCTTGCGGATGCGGAAGACGAGGACTTCCGCTCCGGCGTCGCTCGCCTGCTTGTCCTGCGCCTCGATCGCGTCGCCGGTCTGGCCGACCAGGTGCGGGATGTCGATGACGGCCATCGGATCGGTGCAGGACACGACGAGGACGGCGCCCGGCGCCGCCCGCGAGAGCGCCTTGCGGGTCTTGAGCGCGGGGAGGGGGCATTTCAGCCCGCGCAGGTCGAGGTGTGTTTCGCTCATGGTCCGCCGTCGATCGTCGTTTCGCCGGCATCGTTACGCGCCGATGCGCGCCGAGACAACGGGCGAAACGGCGCGGGTCACTTCACGGCCTTCGCCAGCTCCGCCTTGGACATCTTGGAGCGGCCGGAGATGTCCTGCTTCTTCGCCTTCTCGTAGAGCTCGGCCTTCGTCGGCTCGGACTTGCCGCCGTCGCGGTGCTCGGCGGTCTTCTTCTTCACGTCCTTCGGCTGGCTGGAGTGCTGCTTGCCCTTCTTCGTATCCCGCCGCTTCTTCTGCGTGGTGCGCGCGTACTCCTCCTTCGAGAGGTGTTCGCGCGCCGTCTTGGGCAGGTAGCGCTCGCCGGTCTCGCCGCTCGCCTCGCCGGATTTCGTGCCCCACTCCTCCTTCGTCCACGCGTGCAGGTGGGTGTCCTCCTGCTTGGCGCCCTCGTAGCCGCCGCCGCGGGACTTGTAGTCCTGCACGGCCATCTGCGCCTTGCGGGCCGACCATTGCCCCGGCTCGCCACCCTTGCTCGACTTCGTCACCTCGGTCTTGACCTCGTCCCAGAGCTTCGGGTCGGTCTTCTTCGCGGTCTGGGCCATCGCGACGTCCTTTCGCAATCGTGGCGTTGGGGATTGGAACGGAGCCTCGCCGGGCGAGTTCCGGGAGGTTGACAGCCGCGACGCTCGGGCGCATGGAGAACGCCATGATCATGCCGCACGCCCGCGCCCGACGTCTGCCGATCTCCGCCTCGCGGCGGCGATGAGGCGCGCGTGAGCCTGCGCCGAACGCCCCCCGAGGCCGCGCCCGAGCGCGGCCTTTTTCATGTCGGCAGCCCTCACCGACGCACGAACGACACGGGACGCACCACCATGCCCGAACCCACGCTCTTCATCGACGGCGAAGCCGGCACCACGGGGCTCGAGATCCGCGAGAAGCTCGCGCACGTGCGCGGGCTCACCGTGCGCTCCATCGACCCCGCCCATCGCAAGGACCCCGCCGCACGCCGGGAGATGATGGCTTCGGTCGATCTCGTCGTGCTCTGCCTGCCGGACGCCGCCGCCAAGGAGAGCGTCGCGCTCGCGCAGACGTTGGGCGCCGACGCCCCGAAGATCCTCGACGCCTCCACCGCCTACCGCGTCGATCCGGATTGGGTCTACGGATTCGCCGAGATGGCGCCGGGGCAGGGCGTGGCCATCGCCGCCGCCGCGCGGGTCTCGAACCCGGGGTGCTACCCGACCGGCGCGATCGCGCTCCTGCGCCCGCTCGTCGAGGCGGGGCTCGTGCCGCGGGACTTCCCCGTCTCCATCAACGCCGTCTCCGGCTATTCCGGCGGGGGGCGGCAGATGATCGAGGCCTACGAGGCGGGGACCGCGCCCGCCTTCGAGCTCTACGGCCTCGGCCTCGAGCACAAGCACGTGCCCGAGGTGCAGGGCTACGCGCGCCTCACCCGCCGGCCGATCTTCGTGCCCTCGGTGGGCAATTTCCGGCAGGGCATGCTGGTGTCGATCCCGCTCCACCTCGACGCGCTGCCCGGCGCGCCGAAGGCGGCGGATCTCGAGGAGGCGCTTTCCGCCTATTACGGCGCCGGCGGGCTCGTCACCGTCGTGCCCACGGCTGGCGAGAACCGGATCGAGCCGCAGGCGCTCAACGGGACGGACACGCTGGAATTGCGGGTCTTCGGCAACGAGGGCATGCGCCACGCCCTTCTGGTCGCCCGCCTCGACAACCTCGGCAAGGGCGCCTCGGGCGCGGCGGTGCAGAACATCGGGCTGATGCTGGGGCTGGTTTGAGCCGCGCCGTCTCGCCTCCTTCCCTGTAGGGGAAGGTGGACCGACGCGAAGCGGCGGGACGGATGGGGCACGCCGGAGGCGTGTTCCGCGAAGCGGAATTCGGGCGGCCCCGAGCCCTCCAGGCTTGCGCCGTCCAGCCCTGCACCGTTTCGGCTCCGCCGAACGCGCGTCCCGCGCGCCCCATCCGTCTCGGCTTCGCCGAGCCACCTTCCCCTACAGGGAAGGAGAATGGTCGGGACGCCCGCGGATCACGCCCGAGGGGGCGACGGGAGACGATTGGCGTCGCCGAACACGCCGCCCCGACGCTCACCCCGGGTGGGCCCGCACCCGCTGCTGCTGCTCGCCGAGCTTCTCGATGCCGAGCTTGATCCCGTCGCCGTCCTTCAGGAAGCGCGGCGGCTTCATGCCGAGCCCGACGCCCGGCGGCGTGCCCGTGGTGATCACGTCGCCCGGCTCGAGCGCCATGAAGTGGGAGATGTAGGACACCAGCTGCGCGCAGGAGAAGATCATGGTCTTCGTCGAGCCGGTCTGTACCCGCTCGCCGTTCACGTCGAGGAACATGGAGAGGTTCTGCACGTCCCCGACATCGTCCTTGGTGACGAGCCAGGGGCCGAGCGGGCCGAAGGTGGGGGCGCTCTTGCCCTTCATCCACTGGCCGCCGCGCTCCATCTGGTACTCGCGCTCGGAGACGTCGTTGCAGACGCAGTAGCCGGCGACGTAGTCGAGCGCCTCGTTGGCCGCGACGTAGTGCGCCCGCTCGCCGATGACGATGGCGAGCTCGACCTCCCAGTCGGTCTTCACCGAGCCCTTGGGCAGGATCACGTCGTCGTCGGGGCCGACGATGCAGGAGGGCGCCTTCGAGAACAGGATCGGCTCCGCCGGGATCGGCGCGCCGGTCTCGGCCGCGTGGTCGGCGTAGTTCAGCCCCACCGCGATGAAGTGCCCGACGTCTCCGACGCAAGGCCCGAGCCGCGCGCCCTCGGGCGCCTTCGGCAGCCGCGCCGGATCGAGCGTCGCGAGCGCCGACAGAGTCGCCGCCGACAGCGCCGGGCCCGAGAGGTCGGCGATCTCACCCGACAGGTCGCGGATCGATCCGTCCGCGGCGACCAGACCCGGCCGCTCCTCTCCCGCCAAACCGTAGCGCACCAGCTTCATGCCGTCCTCCTCGTGTGACGCGCGGGAGTGTGGCCGCCCCGGCGCGTCGTGGCAACCTCGGCCGCGCGGCGCGGACGCGAGGGTCGTGTTGGGGCGACCGCGCCGCCCGCGGCGGATGTGGCGCTGCGGCCACAGGGATTGAAAATGCGTATCCGGCGAAGCGGTGCCCGGAGACGGGAGGACTGCCGCCTCAGGTAGAAACAGGCCTTGCCAGCCCTTGTTATCCCGAGGGAATTAAAGCTCGTTAAGTGGATGTTGCGGCGCAGCGATCCGGTCCGCCCCGCCTAGCCGGAGCCCCTGCCAAAAGTTGCAAAGCCGCTCGGGTTTGCGAAGATCGTTCACGTCTAAACCGCGAATCGTGCTCCCGAACCCCACAAAGCGAACAACACAGGAAACGACCATGGCATCGTTGCGCACGGCCCTCGTCCTCGCCTCCGTGTCCGCCGCCGCGCTCGTCGCCGCCGGCCCGGCGGACGCGAGCTCCTTCTCGCTTCGCTCCGGCCAGAGCGCCCAGGGCCTGGGCATGGCCTTCGCAGGCGCCGCCTCCGGCGGCATCGGGCTCGGCGCCATGGCCTGGAACCCGGCCACGATCACCCTCTTCCCGGGCCGCAACAGCCAGCTGAACGCGACCTACATCCTGCCGCGGGCGAGCTACACCGTGACCGATCCGGCGACGCTCGGAACGGCCGCGGCGTTCGGCCTCCTGCCGGGCACCGGCGAGATCGGCGGCAACGGCGCGTTCGTCCCCGCCTCCTACACGAACTTCCAGGTGGGCGATCTCCACCTCGGCTGGACGACGGGCGCGCCCTACGGCCTGTCGTCGAAGCCGGAGAACCAGAACTTCCTCGGGCAGGTCTACAACCGCTCCGCAACCGTCCGGACGCTCAACTTCGCGCCGACGATCGGCTGGCGGGTGAACGACTGGCTGGCGCTCGGGGCCGCCATGCAGATCCAGTACCTCGACATCACGCTCAAGCGGGCCTCCGGCCTGGCGGTGGGCGCGCCACCGGTCATTCTCGAGGGCGACGATCTCGCCTTCGGTTTCCGCGTCGGTGCGGTGCTGACCCCCTGGCAGGGAGCGACCATCGGCGTCGGCTACCGCTCCGCGATCGAGCACGACCTCGAAGGCTCGCTCGCCCGACCCGGGCTCCCGACCTTGCCGATCAATGCGCGCCTGCACCTTCCCGACTCGGTCACCGTCGGCTATTCACAGGTCCTGAACGATCGCTGGACAGTGCATCTCGGTGGCGAGTGGACGAACTGGAGCTTGTTCGACAGCATTCCCGTCAACATCACCGGTACCCCGATCACAGCGACGACCCTGAGCTTCGAGTACGACGACAGCATCTATGTCTCTGCCGGGGCGGAGTATGCTTGGAACGACAGACTGACACTTCGAGGAGGTGTCGCCTACGAGTGGTCTGCCGTCTCCGATCGGGTGCGCAACGTCATCATCTCGGACAACGACCGGCTCTGGCTTTCCGCCGGCATCGGCTACCAGGCCACGCCGCAGCTTCGGATCGACGCCTCGTACGCCCATCTCTTCGTGAAAGACGCGCCCATCGACCTGTCGCCGACGTCGGGCAATCCGTCCTATGTCGCGCCGGTGACCTATCGCGCCGTGGCGGAACCCTCGATCGACGTCGTCTCGCTGTCGTTGACCTATCGCTGGGACCGACCCTCGAGCCCGGCCCCCGCCCAGGGCGTCTTCAAGCCCTGAGACCCGTCGCGGACGTCGGCGCTTGACCGCCCGGGCGTGCGGCGGCACAAGACGCCGCCTGCCGCGGGGAGGATGATGCGCGTCGACGATTTCGACTTCGAGCTGCCGGACGAGCGCATCGCGCTGCGCCCGGCCGAGCCGCGCGACGCCGCGCGGCTCCTCGTCGTTCATCCGGGCGAGGGGCTCGGGGCGGCTCTCGAAGACCGCGTCGTGCGCGACCTGCCCGAGCTGCTCTCCCCAGGCGACGTGCTCGTGCTCAACGACACCAGGGTGATCCCCGCGCGTCTCCATGCGCGCCGCCGCCGCGGCGAGGCGGTCGCCGGCGTCGAGATCCTGCTGCACAAGCGCGAGGGGGCCGCGCGCTGGCGCGTCTTCGCCCGCCCGGCGAAGAAGCTCGCGGCCGGCGATCCTCTCGTCTTCGGCGATGCGTCCTCCGGCTTCGGCACGGCCGAGGCGGTGGTCGTCGAGAAGGGCGAGGCGGGCGAGGTCACGCTCGACTTCGCGCTCTCGGGCCCCGATCTCGACCTCGCCATCGCCCGCATCGGCGAGATGCCGCTGCCGCCCTACATCGCGGGCAAGCGCGCCGCGGACGCGCGCGACCTCGCCGACTACCAGACGATCTACGCCCGCGAGGCGGGGGCGGTGGCGGCGCCCACGGCGGGCCTGCACTTCACCGACGACCTGTTCGCGCGTCTCGACGCGCGCGGTATCGAGCGCCGCTTCGTGACCCTCCACGTCGGCGCAGGCACGTTCCTGCCGGTGAAGGTCGAGGACACCGCCGAGCACCGCATGCACTCCGAATGGGGCACGATCACCGCGCAGACCGCGGACGCGCTGAACGCCGCGCGCGCCCGTGGAGGGCGGATCGTCGCGGTCGGCACCACATCGCTGCGGCTCATCGAGAGCGCCGCGCGCGCGGACGGCACGATCCCGCCGTTTTCCGGCGATACCGACATCTTCATCACCCCGGGCTACCGCTTCCGCGCCGTCGACGTGCTGATGACGAACTTCCACCTGCCGCGATCGACCCTGATGATGCTCGTCTCCGCCTTCGCCGGGCTCGAGACCATGCGCGCCGCCTACGCCCACGCCATCGCGCAGGGCTACCGGTTCTACTCGTTCGGCGATTCGAGCCTCCTGTTCCGGTCCGAGCCGGACGGCGCGGCGCCGGTACGCAGGCCATGAGCAACGCCGGCCCCGACCTGTTCGGGCGCTCCGCGGGTCCCGCGGAGCCGCCGAACGTGGATCTCCACTACGCGCTCGTGAGCGGCCCGAGCGACGACGAGGCCGTGCTGCGGCGGGCCGACTGGGTCGCGCACCACATCGGCCCGCCGCCGCCCGGGCTCGGCGCCTACGACCACATGGCCTATCGCGAGCTCGTCGCGGCCTACGTCTCGGGCCGGCACATGAGCTGCATCCTCCTCGCCGGCAGCGTCGTCGAGCGCCATCTCACCCTGATGCACCGCGTCCACGGCGGGCGCTGGCGCGGGGCGCTCGAGGAGAAGGTCGAGCGGATGCGCGGCCTCGACACGCCGATCGGCTTCCTGCGGCCGAAGCTGCTCGAGATCGTCGCCGCGGTGCGGGCGCTCGGCGCCGACATCCGCGCGCTGATCCCGCCGTCGGACGCGGGGGAGGGGACGAGCTGGGAGGCGCGGCTCGAGCGGGAGGCGAAGAACGCCCTGCCGGTCGCGATCTTCGTGATGACGCGCTTGCCCGCCCATCTCTTCCGGGTGGCGAAAGGAACACAATGAGCGAGGAATTCCTCTTCACCGTCGCCGCCCAGGACGGCGCCGCCCGCTCCGGCGAGGTGCGCATGCCCCGGGGCGTCATCCGCACGCCGGCCTTCATGCCGGTGGGCACGGCGGCGACCGTCAAGGCGATGTATCCCGACCAGGTGAAGGCGCTCGGCGCCGACGTCGTGCTCGGCAACACCTACCACCTGATGCTGCGGCCTACCGCCGAGCGCATCGCCAAGCTCGGCGGCCTGCACCGCTTCATGAACTGGCCCTACCCGATCCTCACCGATTCGGGCGGGTTCCAGGTCATGTCGCTCGCGGGCCTGCGCAAGCTCGACGAGGACGGCGTCACCTTCCAGTCCCACATCGACGGCTCGACGCACCGGCTCACGCCCGAGCGCTCGATCGAGATCCAGGGCCTGCTCGGGTCGGACATCCAGATGCAGCTCGACGAGTGCGTGAAGCTGCCCAACACCGACGAGGCGGTGGCGGGTGCGATGCGCCTCTCGTTGCGCTGGGCCGAGCGCTGCCGCGTCGCCTTCGGCGAGCAGCCGGGACGCGCCCTGTTCGGCATCGTCCAGGGCGGGGCGAACGAGGCGCTGCGGGTGGAGAGCGCGCGCGAGCTCGTCGGTCTCGACCTCAAGGGCTACGCCATCGGGGGGCTGGCGGTCGGCGAGCCGCAGGACGTGATGCTGGCCATGATCGAGACGGTGGAGCCGCACCTGCCCGCCGCCAAGCCGCGCTACCTGATGGGAGTGGGCACGCCCGACGACATCGTCGAGGCGGTGCGCCGCGGCGTCGACATGTTCGACTGCGTGATGCCGACCCGCGCCGGGCGCCACGGCATGGCCTTCACCCGCGCCGGGCGGCTGAACCTGAAGAACGCAAAGCACGCCGAAGACATGCGCCCGCTCGATCCGGGCTCCAAGTGCGAGGCCGCGATCTCCTATTCGCGGGCCTACCTGCATCATCTGGTCCGCTCCAACGAGATCCTGGGCATGATGCTGCTCACCTGGAACAACCTCGCCTACTACCAGGACCTGATGGCCGGCCTGCGCCGCGCGATCCGCGAGAAGCGGCTCGAGGACTTCATCGCCGAGACGAAGGAGGGCTGGGCGAAGGGCGCGATCGACGAGGGGGCGGAGCCGGTCGGGCAGGGTGGGGCGGAGGAATAGGGTCGCGGGTCGCGCGACGGCTTGTTCGATCACGCGCCTCGTCGTATGATCATGTCATACCGAGGGAGGCGCGCATGACGGTCAAGACCACGTTGAGCTTCACGGACCGCCACCACCGCTTCATCGCGGAGCAGGTGGAGAAGGGTGTGTACGCCACGGCGAGCGCCAGCGTCGCCGCCGCGATCGAGCAGATGATGCAGGCCGAGGAGGAGCGCCAGCTCATGATCTCCGCGCTCGCCGACGTGATCCGCGAGCGGGCCGCGACGCCGCGCGAGGATTACGTCGACGCGCAAGAGGCGTTCGCCGAGATCTCCGCGGAGCTGGGGCTCGACGACGAGTGAAGCGATACACCGTCCGGCTTCATCGTGGCGTCTATGAAGACTTTCGCGCGATCGAGCGCAGCATGAAACCGCATGCCGGCGCGACGACGGCCAAACGCATCCTTCGGGAGCTGCGTCATGCGGCGCTCGCGCTCGGCGAGACGCCGCATCGTGGCACGATCAGATCCGAGCTTCTCCCGGGGCTGAGAGTCGTCGGCGCGAGCCTGCGGGGCGCGATCGCCTTCAGCGTGGACGATGACCGGCGCGAGGTCTTCGTCCACATCGTCTCGTACGGGGGCTTCGATTGGATGGCGCGGGTGGACGAGCGTCGTCGGCACTGATCCGAAGTCTTGTCGCCGACGAGGCCTCCGGGCGCTCCGGCAGACCAGCCTGGTGCGGCCCTTCGATCACGATTTCGGTTGCGGCGCGCGAACGGGTCGCTATGTTCCGGGCTCTTTCGCAAGCCCCGACGACGCGGCAAGGACCACGCGCGCGAATGACGAAACCGATCCGGATCTCGCTCGACGCCATGGGCGGCGACCACGGCCCGTCCGTCGTGGTGCCGGGCGCCGCGCTCGCGCTGGAGCGCCACCCGGACATGCGGTTCGTGATGCTCGGCGACGAGGCTCAGGTCCGCCCTATTCTCGATGCGCACCCCGCGCTCGCCAAGGCGACCGAGCTGCGCCATGCGTCCGTCTCCGTGAAGATGGACGACAAGCCGAGCCAGGCGTTGCGGGTGGGGCGCTACAAGTCCTCCATGTGGCTCGCCCTCCAGGCGGTGCGCGACGGGGACGCGCAGGCCTGCGTCTCCGCCGGCAACACCGGCGCGCTGATGGCGATGTCGATGTTCTGCCTCAAGACCATGCCGCAGGTCGGCCGCCCGGCCATCGCCGCGATCTGGCCGACCGTGAAGGGCGAGTCCATCGTGCTCGACGTCGGCGCCTCGATCGGCGCGGACGCGGAGCACTACGTCAACCTCGCCGTCCTCGGCGCCGCCATGGCCCGCATCGTCTTCGACGTCGAGCGCCCGGTCGTCGGCCTGCTCAACGTCGGCCGCGAGGAGATCAAGGGCATCGAGGCGGTGAAGGAGGCGTCGCGCATGCTGCGCGAGGCGAACCTCCCCGGCATGGCCTATCACGGCTTCGTCGAGGGCGACGACATCGGCAAGGGCACCGTCGACGTCGTCGTCACCGAGGGCTTCACCGGCAACATCGCGCTCAAGACCGCCGAGGGCACGGCCAAGCAGATCGGCGAATATCTCCGCGGGGCGATGAGCCGAACCCTGATGGCGAAGATCGGTTACCTCTTCGCCAAGCGCGCCTTCGATGCGCTCAAGGCCAAGATGGACCCGAGCCGCGCCAACGGCGGCGTCTTCCTCGGCCTCGAGGGCGTGGTGATCAAGAGCCACGGCGGCGCGGACGCCAAGGGCGTCGCGGCGGCCATCGACATCGCCTACGACATGGCCCATTACGACCTGATGCGGACCATCAGGGACATGCTCGAACAGACGCCGGCGCCGTCGGCGTGAGGAAGTGAGACCGTGACAAAGCTGCGTTCCGTCGTCAGGGGCTGCGGCTCCTATCTTCCCCCGAAGATGGTGCCGAACGCCGAGCTCGAAGGCGTGGTCGCCACCTCCGACGAGTGGATCGTCCAGCGCACCGGCATCCGGCAGCGCCACATCGCGGCGGAGAACGAGACCACGTCCGTGCTCGGCCTCGCCGCCGCGAAGGCCGCGCTCGCGGACGCCGGCATGACGGCCGACGACATCGACCTGATCGTCTGCGCCACGTCGACGCCCGATCACACCTTCCCCTCGACGGCGACGATGATCCAGGCCGGTCTCGGCATGCATCACGGCGCGGCCTTCGACGTGCAGGCGGTGTGCACCGGCTTCGTCTACGCCGTGGCGGTGGCCGACAAGTTCCTCGCCACCGGATCGGCGCGCCGTGCGCTCGTCGTCGGCGCGGAGACCTTCTCGCGCATCCTCGACTGGTCCGACCGCACCACCTGCGTGCTCTTCGGCGACGGCGCGGGCGCCATCGTGCTCGAGGCCCAGGAGGGCGTCGGCAACAGCGCCGACCGCGGCGTGCTGACGACCCAGCTGCGCTCCGACGGGCGCTACAAGGACAAGCTCTACGTCTCCGGCGGCCCGGGCTCCACCGGCACGACGGGCCATCTGCGCATGGAGGGCCGCGAGGTCTTCCGCTTCGCGGTGGGCATGGTCACCGACGTCGTCGAGGCGGCCTTCGAGGCCACCGGCACGAGCGCCGAGACGCTGGACTGGTTCGTGCCCCACCAGGCGAACAAGCGCATCATCGACGCCTCCGCCGACAAGCTCGGCATCGCCCGCGAGAAGGTGGTGATCACGGTCGATCGCCACGGCAACACCTCGGCGGCGTCGATCCCGCTCGCGCTCGACGTGGCCGTGAAGGACGGCCGCATCAAGCGGGGCGATCTCGTCATGCTGGAGGCGATCGGCGGTGGCTTCACCTGGGGCTCCGCCCTCATTCGCTGGTAGATCGGTCGGGCCGTCGGCGGCGTGGCGGTTGATTCACGATGCTGCACGGCATAGCGTTCGAGGCGCTGGATCGGCGGGACTAGGGGGCTTCTCCATGGCGGGACGGACGGTGACGCGCGCGGACCTCTGCGAGGCCGTCTACCAACGCGTCGGGCTATCGCGCACCGAGTCGGCCGAGCTGGTCGAATCGGTTCTCGGCGAGATCTGTGATTGCCTGGAGCGCGGCGAGACCGTGAAGCTGTCCTCCTTCGGGTCCTTCGTCGTGCGCGACAAGGGTGAGCGGATCGGCCGCAACCCGAAGACCGGCGTCGAGGTGCCCATCGAGCCGCGGCGCGTGATGGTGTTCAAGCCGTCGAACGTGCTCAAGGCGCGCATCAACGGCGAGGCCGGCGGCGCCGACGCCGAGGACTGAGCGGCGGCCGAGCCGCACCAGGAGGGACGGGATGGACAAGGGACCCCAGGCCTTCCGGACGATCAGCGAGGTCGCCGAGGACCTCGACCTGCCCCAGCACGTGCTGCGCTTCTGGGAGACGAAGTTCACCCAGATCAAGCCGCTCAAGCGCGGCGGCGGCCGGCGCTTCTACAGGCCCGAGGACGTCGATCTCCTGCGCGGGATCCGGCATCTGCTCTACGGCGAGGGCTACACGATCAAGGGCGTGCAGCGCATCCTCAAGAGCGAGGGCGTGCGCTTCGTCGCGGCGGTGGGGCGGGGCGAGGCCAAGGTCGAGCCGTCGCACGCGCCCGACGGCGCCGGCAACGACGCCGACCGCACCGCCGACGTCGCGGAGGAGGCCGCCTTCGCGCGGGAGGAGCGCGACAGCCTGCTCTCCGACGAGGCCGCCCGCACGCTGCGCGGCGCGCTCGACGAGCTCGTCGAATGCGAGCGCCTCCTCGCCGCCCTGCGCGAGCCGAGCGGAAGCGCCTGACGCTTTTCGCCCTCGCCGCGCCGGATCGGGCTTGCGCCCGCCGGCCCGAGCGGCTATCTCCCTCCTCACGTCGGAGCGTAGCGCAGCCCGGTAGCGCACTTGTCTGGGGGACAAGGGGTCGTCGGTTCGAATCCGGCCGCTCCGACCAAAATCTCACTCTTGATATCGCGAGCCCGGGCCTCCCGGCGTCGCGCCCGCGCGCGGGTTGACCCCGCACCTCGGCTGGGGAAACGTCTCTGCGCCACCCCGCGTCCGGAGAGACCCATGCCCGATCCCGTCACCGCCGCCCGGAGCCCGCTCGCCGCCGAGATCGCGGAGTTTCTCACCCGCGCCCGGCCGGACGATCGGCTGGAGATCACCTCGGTCGGCCGCAAGGAGGTCGTGCGCAAGTCGCAGGTGGTGGTCGGGCGCGAGACGCTGGTCATTACCGAGGGTGACGACGCTCGGGTGATTCCCCTTCACGCCTTGTCGTATATTCGCATCTCCCCGCGCAGCTTCTGAGTAAGATTCCCGCTCTGCGAGCAAGTTGCTCCAACACACTCGATAAGTTTAAACTTTATTGTCCAGAACTCTGTTACGCTCCTCTCAAAGTTGCAAAATAGGCGATTTCATGTTTTTATGCTCGTTTTTGGTTTGACACGTGAAGATTGCCGCGTCAGAAATCGGAACAAAGGGTGTTCCTCGGCGCGAGTGGGGATGCGGCGTTGCCGTGTTTCGTCGAGCTCGCGAATCCGAGGAGCGCGCAGCGGGTCCTCGGCCGGCGAGATGCTGCTCTTCCTTCCGCCGCGCCGTTCGAGAACAGCGAGCGCGCCAGTAACACGGCGCAGCGGCAGAGCCTTGGAGCGCGATATGGGCGACGAAACCAAAGCCGATACCAAGAAGCATCCCACCGACGTCGATCGCGAAATCGGCCGGCGCATCAAGGTGCGCCGTAACGAGCTGGGGCTGAACCAGCAGCTTCTCGCCCAGCAGATCGGCGTGTCCTATCAACAGGTGCAGAAGTACGAGAACGGGACGGACCGCGTCGGCGCCGCCCGGCTCTTCATGATCGCCAATGCGCTGCGCTGCGATATCTCCGGCTTCTTCGAGCCGGACCTCGGCCATTTCCGCGAGAGTCCCGCCGCCTACGACGGCGCGGTGGAGACGCAGCGCCTGCTCGCGACGGAGGACGGCCGCATGCTCGTGCACGCCTTCCTCGCGATCGAGGACACGGCGGTGCGGCGCAAGCTCGTCGAGCTCGCGAACGCCACGGCCGGCATGGCGCGGCGTCCCAACGCCGTGCGACGGACGCGGCGATCCCCTCCGCGGACCTGAGGGCGGAGGGCTCCGGGGCACACGCCGCGGGTCTAACATTTGAGAAAAACCCGTTGCCTACGGTCACGTTTCGGCCTAATTTTCGGCGTGCGCCTGTGGGGGCGTACATCGAGAGCACCTCAAACCCGTCGACTTCGCGTCGGCGGGTTTTTTTCGAGGACGCGCGGCGTTCGACGCGCCGGCCGAGCGTCCCGACGGGGATCGGGGGACGCCGCTCTTGCGTCTCGCCCCAGCGCGCCGTACCAAGAACCGACCCGCCCTGAGCGTCACCGAGGGAGCCTTCGCCGTGCAGACCTTCTTCGTCGAGATCAAGTGCAAGCTCGGCAAGACCTACGACGTCGCCCGCGAGCTGGCGGACCGCGAGATCGCCTCGGAGATCTACTCCACCGCAGGCGACTACGACATCCTCGCCAAGTTCCACATCGACCGGGACCTCGACATCGGCCACTTCGTCGCCGAGAAGGTCCAGACCATTCCCGAGATCGACGACACCAAGACGGTGATCACGTTCAAGGCGTTCTGACGCCGAAGACGCGCGCGCCTCGTCGCGACCCGTTCCGTTCCCGCACACCGCGCCGGGCCGATGCTGCGCGCACGCGCGCCGCGCCCCGGCCGTCGCGCGGCCGGCCGCGGACGCGAACCGTCCGCCAGACCCGTCGGATCGACGGGCCGTGCGCTCGAGCGCGGAATTAATCTTGACAATTTACGACCTAAGAGGGCATTAGTCTGCACGACATCCGCTTCTAGTTAGCACTGCGTACTCGCCGACCGCGTTTGCCATTCGCTGCGGGGAATGATCATGTGCGCCTTGCTGATCCGTGACGGTGAACCCCATTGGTGGAACAGCCCCGACATCTGGGCCGTTCCCGGCAATGATCCGAACGGCGCGCCCGGGACGCCTCAGGTCGGCCAAGGGGCGTTTGTGTGGGCACGTGTGCGCAACGAGGGCCGGAGCGAGCTCGCCGACGTGCAGGTGCGCTTCTACTGGTCGAATCCGGCCACCGGCGTGCTGCGCTCGAACTCGACGCTGATCGGCTCCAGTTTCGCGACCCTCGCGCCGGGCTCCGACGTGGAGGTCTTGTGCCTGACGCCCTGGCTTCCGAGCGGGGCGAACGACGGGCACGTCTGCCTCGTGGCCGAGGCGATCCATCCCGCCTTCCCGTTGCCCCAGCCGCTACCCGACGCGTTCTCGCCGCCGACCTACGATCAGGTCGCCCAGCGCAACATCGATCTGCTGCCGATGGCGGCGGGCATGATCCGCATGATTGCGATCCAGGTCGCCGCGCCGCGCCGCGTCGCCATGCGTACGGTCGTCGCGGTCGAGCGGCGCGAGAAGCCCCTGCCGGACGAGGTCGCCCGCAGCCTCGGCCTCGGCGAGCGCCGCTTCACGGCGGATCTCCCGATCGAGGCGGGGCTCCTGGAGCGACCGGAGATCGACTGCGGGAGCTTCCGGCCCCAGCCCGAGCTGAAGCGCGCCACGCCGCCAGGCGGCGTCGGCGTCGTCTGGCTCGCCGTCCGTGCCGAGAAGCTGGACCGCGACGCCTACGGGATCCTCGACGTCGTCGAACGCGACGGCGAGACCGGCGCCCTCGTCGGCGGCGTCACCTACGTCATCGTCGCAGCGGAGGCTTGAGCCATGGCCGCCACCCAGCTCGTCCTGGCGAACCGCCCGTTCGCCGTGGAATTCTTCAGCGACGTGATGATGCCCGACGGCATCTTCGACACGGCGCTCTACCTGCAGCGCATCACCGCCTTCATGCGCAACACCTCGGGTCGGGATCTCGTCGACGTCGACGTGTGGCTCGAGGGCGTCTCCGACCCGGGCATCGTCCCCGTCGGCGTCACCCACCGCTTCGCGCGCATCCCCGAAGGGGCGGCGGTCCGGGTCTCCTGGGTCGCGGATTTCCGGGCCGGTGCGCCGGGCAAGCCGTTCGTGAGCATCATGGCTCGCGAACAGGGGCAGAGCTCCGCTCGCTCGCTGCGGCAGATCTTCGTCTCGCGCACGACCTACGACGAGACCACGCGCGAGTTCACGATCGAGGTTCCCGAAGGCTCTCTCAAGGTCTGGGACCTGAAGGCCTACGGCCCGAAGAGCGACCGCTGGAAGCCGCGCTGCGACCCCGACGACAAGGACGGGCGCGGAGACGGTCTCGGCCCCTACCTGCCGGCATCGTTCAAGTCGGCCTGGACGCCGAACCCCGCTTATGCCGGCACGCACGGCGAGCTGCCGTTCGCCGATCCCTGGTGGAAGATCCTCGGCTGGATCGTGTTCGCCGTGGCTTCCATCGTCGCCGTCGTGTTGGCCGCGACGTCCGGCGGGACGGCCTATGTCGGTGTCAAGGGCAAGTTCGACGAGACCGGCACGGTCGACCCGGCGATCGATTGCTGCGAGCCGGACTACAAGTCGGTCGCCAAAGAGACCGGGCTCGACAAGGGCAAGGTCACGGGTGCGGGCGTGGCGAGCGCGGTGGCCACGGTGGGACTCGCCGTCGGCCTCGCCGACGACGCGGATCCCTGGTGGCGCGGCCAGGAAGCGACGCCGCCGCCCGCGGGGGCGCTCACCACGAGCGAGTCCGTCGAGACGCACTTGACCTATCTCGACCCTCCGAATGCCGGGAAGGCCTACCGCGTGCGTGCCGATTGGCGCTATCGGCGCACCACGACGGTCGGCAGTGCGGACCACGCCGTCGACGAGGTGCGCGAAAACACCCACGTCTCGGACGGCGTCACGGTCGTCACGTCGAGCCCGATCAACGGCTTTTCCGAGCCGTTGCGAATCCGGGCGCAATTCCTGCGCGAAGGCGGCGCCCTCTATCGCGGCATCGAACTCTACGCCTTCGCCCTCGTGGTCTCCCCCGACGCCACCTTCGCCGTCGTCGTGCCGCTCACCGACGACGGGCTCTCGCCCGACTCCAAGCCCGAGGACGGGACCTACAGCGGCGCCGTTCATCTCGAAAGCGCCTTCCCGATCCTGCGCAAGCGCGGCGCGCCCTTCGAGGGCCGTTGGCGGATCTACGTCTTCGCGCAGGACGTGAACCTCGCCGATCCGAACGAGCTGCCCGAGATCCAGGCCCAGACCATCGGTGGCTACGTGATCGCGAGCCCGATCACCATTACCTTCGACCCGAGCCTGCCCTGCCCGATCACGGCACAGGCGGTGGTGGACGTGGTGATCTGACGGAGCGGACGAGGGCCGATGTTCCAGGGGCGCCGCCACCAGTCGCCCCCCATCCCGCCTTCCAATCCCCGCCCCACCGTCTATATACGCCCCGGACCCACCAGCCCACGCACCAGACCCGGGAGCGCCCCCATGACCGGAACCACCCGCTCGAGCGTCGATCTCGACACGCGGCGCAAGAAGATCCTGTTCCGCTCGTGGCATCGCGGCATCCGGGAGATGGACCTGATCATGGGCCGCTTCGCCGACGCCGAGATCGGGAGGTTCTCCGACGAGGAGCTCGACACGTTCGAGGCCCTGATCGAGGTGCCCGATCGCGACCTGTTCCGCTGGATCACCGGCGAGGACGAGACGCCGTCGAACTACGACACGGCGCTGTTCCGGCGCCTCAAGACGTTCCATACCCACGACGCGCCGATCAACGTCTGATCCGGCCGCCGCGCAAAGCCCGCGCCCGCCCGAACCGGAGGCGGGCGCTTTCCGTTGCAGACCAGCACATCCGAGAAGCCCAAGACCCGATGCCCAAAGCGCCAGCCGCCCGCGCGCCCCTGTCCCATCTGCCCAACCGCGCGCTCGATCTCGTCGGCGCGGGGGAGAGCCTCACGCTGGCCTCCGCGCCCGACGGGTTCGACGCGCTGGCGCTCGCCGATCTCGCGCTGGGGCTGAAGGACAAGGCCGAACGCTCGGCGATCCTCGTCCACGTGGCCCGCGACGGGCAGCGGGCGCAGGCGCTGGAGCGGGCGCTCGCCTTCGTCGCGCCCGGCCTCGAGGTGCTGTCCTTCCCCGCCTGGGATTGCCAGCCTTACGACCGGGTGTCGCCTGCCGGCGCGGTCTCGGCCCAGCGCATGACGACGCTCGCGCGCCTCGCCCGCACGAAGTCGAGCCCCGAGCGCCCGCGCATCCTCTCGACCACGGTGAATGCGCTCCTCCAGCGCACGGTGCCCAAGGCCCGCATCCTGGCGGACACGTTCTCGGCCCAGCCGGGCAACGTCATCGCCATGAAGTCGATCGTCGAGTGGCTGGAGATCAACGGCTTCCTGCGCACCGGCACGGTGCAGGAGACCGGCGAATACGCGGTGCGCGGCGGCATCCTCGATTTGTGGGCGCCGGGCCTCGCGACGCCGGTGCGGCTCGACTTCTTCGGGGACAGCCTCGAATCGCTGCGCGCCTTCGACCCCGAGACGCAGCGCACCACCACCCCGATGCGTGGGCTCGACTTCGTGCCGATGAGCGAGGTGCAGCTCACCACCGCCACGATCAAGCGCTTCCGCCAGGGCTACGCGGCCGCCTTCGGCGCGCCGACCCGCGACGACCTGCTCTACGAGGCGATCTCGGAGGGCCGGCGCTACGCCGGGCTCGAGCACTGGATGCCGCTGTTCTACGAGAGCCTCGACAGCCTCTTCGCCTACGTGGAGGGCGCGCCCGTCGTGCTCGACCCCCAGGCGGAGGACGCCGCCTCCGAGCGGCTCGGCACGATCCGCGACTATCACGAAGCGCGCCGCCAGCAGATGGACGAGCGCCAACCCGGCGTCGCGCCCTACCGGCCGCTGGACCCGAAGGCGCTCTATCTCGCGCCCGACGAGTGGGCGGCCCGGCTCGAGAGCGGTTCGACGGTGCGGCTCACGCCCTTCGCGGTGCCCGAGAGCGAGAGCCGCCTCGTCGTCGATTGCGGCGCGCGGCGCGGGCGCGCCTTCCTGGCCGAGCGGGAGGCCGAGGGCGCGAACGTGTTCGAGGCCGCGGCCGAGCACGTCAAGGCGCTCCAGCGTGCCGGCAAGGCCGTGGTCCTCGCCGCCTGGTCGGAGGGCTCGCGCGAGCGGCTCGGCCACGTCGTCGCCGACCACGGCATCGACCGCACCAAGCTCATCCGCCGCCTCGCCGAGGTGGCGGACCTGGCGCGTGACGAGGTCGGCCTCGCCGTGTTCGGCATCGAGGCCGGGTTCGAGACCGACACGCTCGCTGTCGTCGGCGAGCAGGACATCCTGGGCGATCGCCTGGTGCGCCCGCGCCGGCGCTCCAAGCGCCCGCAGGACGTGCTCTCGGAAGTCTCCGCGCTGACCATGGGCGACGTCGTCGTCCACGCCGACCACGGCATCGGCCGCTTCGTGGGCCTCAAGACCATCGAGGCCGCGGGCGCGCCGCACGACTGCCTGGAGCTGCATTACGCCGGCGGCGACCGGCTGTTCCTGCCCGTCGAGAACATCGAGCTCCTGACCCGCTACGGGTCGGAGGACACCGAGGTCCAGCTCGACAAGCTCGGCGGCGGCGCCTGGCAGGCCCGCAAGGCCAAGATGAAGAACCGGATCCGCGAGATCGCGGGGCAGCTCATCCAGATCGCGGCCGCGCGCATCCTCAAGGAGGCCCCCAAGCTTTCCGCGCCCGAGGGGCTCTACGACGAATTCGCCGCCCGCTTCCCCTTCGAGGAGACGGAGGACCAGCTCGCCGCCATCGACGCGGTGCTGACCGACATGGCGTCCGGCCGGCCGATGGACCGGCTCGTGTGCGGCGACGTGGGCTTCGGCAAGACCGAGGTGGCGCTGCGCGCGACCTTCGCCGCCGCGATGGCGGGCAAGCAGGTCGCGATCGTCGCGCCGACGACGCTGCTCGCGCGCCAGCACTTCAAGACGTTCTCCGAGCGCTTCAAGGGCCTGCCGGTCCAGGTCGGCCACGCCTCGCGCTTCGTCGGCACGGCGGAGACGAAGCGGGTGAAGGAGGGCCTCGCCGACGGCACGATGGACATCGTGGTGGGGACCCACGCGCTGCTCGGCAAGGGCATCTCCTTCCGCGATCTCGGCCTCGTCGTGGTCGACGAGGAGCAGCATTTCGGCGTCACCCACAAGGAGCGCCTGAAGGAGCTGCGCGCCGAGGTGCACATGCTGACCTTGTCGGCGACCCCGATCCCGCGCACGCTCCAGCTCGCGCTGACCGGCGTGCGCGAGCTCTCGATCATCGCGACGCCCCCGGTGGACCGGCTCGCGGTGCGCACCTTCGTGACGCCCTTCGACCCGCTGCTGGTGCGCGAGGCGCTGCTGCGCGAGCGCTACCGCGGCGGCCAGGCCTTCTACGTCGCGCCCCGCATCGAGGACCTCGCCGAGGTGAAGGCCTTCCTCGACCGGGAGATGCCCGAGGCCAAGGTCGCGGTGGCCCACGGCCAGATGGCGGCCACCCAGCTCGAGGACGTGATGACGGCCTTCTACGAGGGCAAGTACGACATCCTGCTCTCGACCACGATCGTCGAATCGGGGCTCGACATCCCCACCGCCAACACGCTGATCGTCCACCGCGCCGACATGTTCGGCCTCGCCCAGCTCTACCAGCTGCGCGGGCGCGTCGGGCGCTCGAAGACCCGCGCCTACGCGCTCTTCACCGTGCCGGCGAACCGTACGCTGACCGTACAGGCGGAGCGCCGCCTCAAGGTCCTGCAATCCCTCGATACGCTCGGCGCCGGCTTCCAGCTCGCCTCGCACGACCTCGACATCCGCGGCGCGGGCAACCTGCTCGGCGACGAGCAATCGGGCCATATCAAGGAAGTGGGCTACGAGCTCTATCAGCAGATGCTGGAGGACGCGGTCGCCCAGCTCAAGGAGGGCGTCGAGGAGCCCGTGGCCGACCAGTGGTCGCCCAACATCGCGCTCGGCGCGCCGGTGATGATCCCCGAGAGCTACATCGCCGACCTCCAGGTGCGCCTGAACCTCTACCGTCGGCTGGCCGGCTTCGAGAGCCAGGAGGACATCGAGGCCTTCGGTGCCGAGATGGTCGACCGCTTCGGCGAGCGCCCGCCGGAGGTGGACCAGCTGTTGAAGGTGATGGCGATCAAGCTGCTCTGCCGGCGCGCCAACATCGAGAAGGTCGACGCCGGCCCCAAGGGCATCATCGTCGCCTTCCGCGACAATTCCTTCGCCAACCCTCAGGGCCTGGTGGCCTACGTCGCCGACCAGGGTCCGGCCGCGAAGGTGCGCCCCGACATGCGCATCGTGTTCTCGCGCGACGTGGCCGACGTCGACAAGCGGCTGAAGACGACGACGGTGATCCTGCGCAACCTCGTCAAGATCGCGGAGGGGCGGGCGGCGGCGTGAGGGTCTCCTTCCCTGTAGGGGAAGGTGGATCGACGGCGAAGCCGGCGAGACGGATGGGGGGCGCCGCAGGCGCGGTCCGCGCAGCGGACATCGGGCTCCTCTGCGCCGTCCAACCTTCCGCCGTCCAGCCCTGCACCGGTTCGGCTTCGCCGAACGCGTCGCTCCGCTCCGCGCCCCATCCGTCTCGGCTTCGCCGAGCCACCTTCCCCTACAGGGAAGGAGATTGGTGGCTCCATCCCCGCGACGTGGGAGCGCCCCCCCCGGTCACGCCTGCGCCAGCGCGCCCGCGATCCGCGCCGCCAGGGCGGCGTTGTTCCGCACCAGCGCGACGTTGGTGGCGAGGCTGCGGCCGTCGGTGAGCTCGACGAGGCGGCCCAGCAGGAAGGGCGTCACGGCCTTGGCGCTCACGCGCCGGGCGGCGGCCTCGGCGAGGGCGGTGGCGATGTGGCCGTCGATCTCCTCGCGGGGGATCTCGGCCTCCTCGGGGACGGGGTTCGCGACGAGCACCCCGCCGTCGAGGCCCAGCTCCCGCTTGGCCGTGACGAGGGCCGCGATCGCCTCGGGCGTGTCGAGCCGCAGCGGCGCGGGCAGGCCGGACGAGCGGCTCCAGAAGGCGGGGAGCGCGTCGGTGCGGTAGCCGATCACCGGGACGCCGCGGGTCTCCAGCGCCTCCAGCGTACGCGGCAGGTCGAGGATCGCCTTCGCCCCGGCGCAGACCACGCAGACCGGGGTGCGGGCGAGCTCCTCGAGATCGGCGGAGACGTCCATCGTCTCCTCGACGCCGCGATGCACGCCGCCGATGCCGCCGGTGGCGAAGACGCGGATCCCCGCGAGCGCCGCGCAGATCATGGTCGCGGCCACCGTCGTCGCCCCGTGCCGCCCGGCGGCGATCGCGAAGGGGAGGTCGGCGCGCGAGAGCTTCATCACGTCCTCGCCAGCCTTCTCGCTCGCCTGCGCCAGCCACTCCAGCGTCTCGTCGTCGAGCCCGACGCGGATGCGTCCGCCGATCACGGCGATGGTGGCGGGAAGCGCGCCGTTCTCGCGCACCGTCGCCTCCACCGCCCGCGCGGTCTCCAGGTTCTTCGGCCAGGGCATGCCGTGGGTGATGATGGTCGATTCGAGCGCGACCAAGGGCCGCCCGGCGGCGAGGGCGGCGGCCACGTCCGGGGCGACGTCGAGGTGGGGCTTTCGATCAGGCATCGGTCTGTCCTTCGTACGACGGGTCGCGGGCGGGGAGGGCGCGAGCGAGGAGGGCGGGCCCGAGGTCGGCGCGCACGGCGCCGGGGCGGGCGATGGTGAGACGAGCGAGGGCCTGGCCGGTTTCGAGAGCAGCCGCGAGCGGCGCGCCGCCGGCGAGCGCGTGGAGCGTGCCGGCGATCAGCGCGTCGCCCGCGCCGGTGACGTCGACGACGTCGGCCGCGAGCGCCGGGCGCCGGCTCGCGCCGGCGGCGTCGGCGTGGACGAGGCCCTGTGCGCCGAGCGTCACCACCGCCGCGCGCGCGCCGCGGGCGACGAGGGCGGCGGCGAGCGCTTCGGGGGTGCGCCCGGGCCCGACGAGCGCCTCGGCCTCGTCGCGGGCGCAGAACAGGAGGGCGACGCCGGAGAGGTCCCTAGGCAGCCGCGCGGCCTTTGGTGCGGACACCGCGTCGAGCGCGAGCATCCAGCGCGCCGTGCGGGCGTGCTCCACCAGCGCCACGAGGGCGTCGACCGTGCAGTTCGCGTCGGCGAAGACGATGTCCGAGGACTCGAGCCGCGCCGCCGCGCGGGCGACGAAGCCGGCGTCGAGCCCGGCGAAGAGGTCCATCGCGGCGAGCCCGATCACCAGCGCGCCGTCGACGTCGAGCACGGCGACGTATTGCGCGGTGGCGGCATCGGGCGCGGTCTCCACCCCCGCGACGTCGCAGCCCAGCGCCCCCAGCGCGGAGACGAGCGCCGCGCCGCCGGCGTCGTCGCCGACGCGCGAGACGAGGGCGACCGCGTTCTCGAGCCGCGCCAGCGTCTCGGCCACGTTGCGCGCGACCCCGCCGAAGGACGCGCCCGCCGACGCCGGGTTCGAGGTGCCCGCGCGCACCGGCGCGTGGGTGCGGTAGGTCCGGTCCAGCGCGGCGCCGCCGAGGCAGACGATGCGGCGGCGCGGGGGAGGGGGCATGGCGAGGGTCCTCGACGAGGGCGGCGCGACGGGTCTACGCCGATCCGCGCCGCGAGGGAACGCGCCTCAGGCGGAGAGGGGGCCCACCGTGCGGATCTCGCCCACCGCGTGCTTGTTCCAGTTCGTCAGCCCCGGCGTCGCGAACCCGTCGAGCAGCGCCCGCTCGCGGTCGTCGAGGTCGAGGAAGCGGCGGATGACGGCGGCCATCATCGCCTCCGCCGCGCGGGTGGCGCCGTCCTCGCATTTCAGCGCGACGCCGAGCCCGAGCTCCGGCAGCGCGGCGCAGTAGACGCCCTCCGCCCCGGTCTTGAGGAACACCCGCGGCCCGAGCCCCTCCATCACCCGCGTGTCGAACTTGCCCGTGCCGCCCACCATGAACGGGTTCGCCGCGACCGCCTTGCGGATGCGCGTCGAGGCCCGGGCGTAGTCCGCCGAGAGATTCGTGCCCGTGCCGAACTTGGCGAAGCCGTAGGCGAGGCAGGTCAGCGGCATGGCATAGGTCGGGATCGAGCAGCCGTCCATGCCCCGCCGGTCCTCGGCGAGCGTCGCGCCGGTGACCTCCTCGAGCGCCGCGCGCACGGTCTCCTGCACCGCATGGTCCGGGCGGACGTATCCCGACGGGTCGATCCCGGAGGCGCAGGCGAGGCAGACGAAGCCGGCATGCTTGCCCGAGCAGTTGTTGTGCAGCTGGCTCGGCCGTTCGCCGCGCTCGGCGAGCGCGCGCGCGGCCTTCACGTCGAAGGGCCAATGGCAGCCGCATTCGAGCGTCGCCTCCTCGCGTCCCGCCTTGGCCAGCATCGCGGCCGCGGCCTCGGTGTGGGCCGGCTCGCCGGAATGCGAGGCGCAGGCGAGCGCCAGCTCCGCATCGGTGATCCCCAGGCCGTCGGCCGCGCCGCTCGCCACGAAGGGCAGCGCCTGGATCGCCTTCACCGCCGAGCGCGGGAAGACGGGTTCGTCGACGTCGCCGACCGTGAGCGCGGCTGCGCCCTCCGCATCGACCACCGCGAGCGCGCCACGGTGGCGGGATTCGACGAGCAGACCGCGCGTCACCTCGACAAGCACCGGATTGTTCATGAAGAGATGGCCTCTGGATCGAACCGTGCGCCTTCGGGCGCCCCGTCGCCGGGACACGCGCCCGTAAAGGCGCGCCTTGTGCCCAATGCGGACGGCGAAGTCAAAAGCGCCCGGCGCAGACCAGGGTCGCGCGGGGGCCAATGCGGGCTCGGGGACGGCAGGGCCTTGCGGCGCGCGCGCTCCCGCGGTCTCATCGCGCCGGACCAGGAGGCGCCCGATGAGCGAGCCGATCGACTACGACGCGCAATACGACAATCGTGCCCGCGTGCCGGAGCATCCCGGCATCATCGCGGGCTGGGCGCGCGACGCCGCCGCCTTCCGCGAGGCGCATCCGCCCCTCGAGATCGCCTACGGGGAGGGCCTCCGGCAGCGGCTCGACCTGTTCCGACCCACGGAGGACCGCGCGCCGGCGACCGTGATGGTCATCCACGGCGGCTACTGGCAGGCGCTCGACCGCTCCTATTTCAGCCACCTCGCCGCCGGGCTCCTCGCCCACGGCGTACAGGTGGCGATCCCGAGCTACACGCTCGCGCCCGAGGTGCGGGTGACGCAGATCGTCGAGGAAATGCGCCTGGCGGCGCGGGAGATGGCGCGCTACGACCGCCCCCTCGTCGTCGCCGGCCACTCCGCCGGCGGCCACCTCGCCGCCTGCCTGCTGGCGACGAGCTGGACGGCGATCGCCTCCGAGCTGCCCGCCGACCTCGTGCGCGCGGCCTACGCGATCTCGGGTCTGTTCGACCTCGCACCGCTCCTCCACACCAGGGTCAACGACAAGCTCGGCCTCGACCCGGTCGAGGCCCGGGCGATGAGCCCGCTCCTGTGGGAGCCGCACGGCGAGCTGGGCCTGACCCTCGACGCCGTCGTCGGTGGGATCGAGAGCGCGGAATACCATCGCCAGAGCCGCGCCATCGTCGACGCCTGGGGGGCGAAGGGCGTCGCGACGCGCTACGAGGAGGTCCCCGGCGCCCACCATTTCGACGTCATCGCCCCGCTCGCGGACCCGGATTCGGCGATGGTCGCGCGGCTCGCCGCGCTGGCGATGCGCTAGGCCGGGCCGCCGCCGGCGGCCCTGCGGCTCTCGAGCCGCGACAGCGCGAACAGGCCCCAGATCAGCCCGAGCAGGAGCCAGTAGTGGCGCCAATGGTCGGTGTCGATGGTCAGGCCCTGGAGCATCTGCACGAACAGGACCGACCAGACCGCGATCGCCAGCGGCTGCTGCGAGAAGCGCGTCGCGACGGTGGCGAAGCCCACCGCGATGGTCGCCAGCGTCATCGCCAGATAGGACATGCCGCCGAACCAGCCGTAGGAGGCGAAGGCGTTGAGGTAGACGTTGTGCGGATCCTCGGGCCAATGATTGCGGAACTGGAGCGGGCCGTAGCCGTTCGGGAGCGCGAGCAGCTCGGGGATCGACCGGACATGCCGGCCGAAGCGTCCCTCAGGCCCGACGTCGTAGGACTGGCCGAGGCTCGCGCGCACCTCGAACATCGCGCGCACCTCGTCGACCGAGAGCGCCGCCGCCAGCCCCGCGACGGCGACCACAGGCGCGAGGGCGGCGAAGCCGACGACGCGCAGGCGCACGCGGGGCGTCGCCGCGAGCAGGAACGTCAGGCCCACCATCATCGTCAACGACGCGACCGCATGTCCCCAAGCACCCCGTGAGAACGACAGGAACACGGCGCCGCCGAGCAGCAGCGCCACGAGCGCCGCCTTGCGCAGGAAGCCGCCCCGCCCGGTGAGCATGTCCTGCGCGAGCAGCACGATCGGCAGGACGACGAAGGCGCCGAGCACGTTCGGGTCCTTGAAGGTGCCCGAGGCGCGGTCGTGCAGCGTGAAGGCGGCGGAGAGGCCGGCGACGTCGAAATAGCCGAGGATGCCCGCGATCGCCGCGAGCGCCGCCCCCGCGATCAGGCCGGCCCGCAGGGCCCGGAGACGCTCTGCGCCGCGGTCGAGGACCATCGCGGCGACGACGATCGTCGTCACCATCAGGTAGACGGAGATGGCGATGAAGCGCACGGCGTCGGCGTCGTGCAGGAAGGGCGCGAGGCTGACGATGCCGCCCAGGTTGAACAGGCCCATCAGGACGACGAGCGGCAGCGTCGAGCGGTGCAGCCGCAGGCCGCCGATGACGAGGAGGAGAAGGCACAGGCCGAAGGCGAACTCGTAGGGCGACGGCTCGACGAGCGTGATCGCTCCGCCGAAGCCCAGCAGCCACAGCGCGGCGGTCTCGAGCCGAGGCGAGACCGCGCGCGGCGCCGCCGCGTCGAGCTGGGCGGCGCCCGCGCTCAATACGCGTTCTCGCGATCGGAGAGCAGGGCGAGCGGCGTCATGGCCAGGATCTGGAGATCGAAGAACACCGACCAGTGCTCGATGTAGTAGAGGTCGTGCTCGACGCGCCGCTGGATCTTCTCCTGCGTGTCCGTCTCGCCCCGCCAGCCGTTGATCTGCGCCCAGCCGGTGATGCCGGGCTTGACCTTGTGGCGGGCGAAGTAGCCGTCCACGACCTGGTCGTAGAGCCGGTCCGCCGCCTTGGCGTGGAGCGCGTGCGGCCGCGGGCCGACGAGCGAGAGGTTGCCGAAGAACACCACGTTGAAGAGCTGCGGCAGCTCGTCGAGAGAGGTCTTGCGGATGAAGCGCCCCACGCGCGTCACCCGCGGATCGTCCTTGGTGACGAGCCGCGAGGCCGTCGTGTCGCACATGTCGACATGCATCGAGCGGAACTTGAAGACCTCGATCAGCTCGTTGTTGAAGCCGTAGCGCTTCTGCCTGAAGAAGATCGGCCCCTTCGAGTCGAGCTTCACGGCGATCGCGGTCGCGAGCAGAACGGGCGAGAGCGCGACGAGCAGCAGGAGGCCGACGATCTTGTCGAACAGGCCCTTGACCACGAGGTCCCAATCGGCGATCGGCCGATCGAAGACGTCGAGCACCGGCACCGAGCCGATGTAGGAATAGGAGCGCGGGCGCAGCCGCAGCTTCGAGGTGTGCGCGGCGAGGCGGATGTCGATCGGCAGCACCCAGAGCTTCGAGAGCATCTGCAGGAGCCGCTCCTCGGCCGAGATCGGCACCGTGAAGATGACGAGGTCGAGCTGCGTGCGCCGCGCATAGTCGACGAGGTCGTCGACGCGGCCGAGCTTGGGGTAGCCGCCGATCACGTCCGACGAGCGCGTGTCGGAGCGGTCGTCGAACACGCCGACGATCTTGATGCCGGTGTCGGGCTGGGCGTCGAGCGCCTTGATCATCGATTCCGCCGCGGGCCCGCCGCCGACGATGGCGGTGCGGCGATCGAAGCGCCCGGCGCGGCTCATTCCGGCGAAGACGAGGGAGACGACGAGGCGCTCGCCCGTCAGCGCGACGAGGCCCGTCGCGAACCACGAGACCAGCCAGACGCGGGAGAACTCGTCCCCCGCCTTGAGCAGGAACACCGCCGCGAGCGCCATCAGGAACACGAGGCCCCAGCCGACGACGATCTTCACGCCGTAGTGGAAGAAGGCGCGGAAGGCGCCGATCGAGTAGGCCCCGAGCGCCTGGAAGGTGAGGAGCGCGAGTGCGCCGAGACCCAGCAGGGCGCCCCAGTAGTTCGCATCGAGCGGTCGTGCGAGGTAGAGCGCGTGGACGAGCACCCCCGAGCCCACCACGATCACGGCCTCGAGGAAGCGCACGACCCCGACCAGCACGACGGGGGAGACGCTTTTCGCGACCGGCAGCCCGGTGGCGCTCTCCGCGATGGCGGCGGGACCCGAACCGCCCGAGGCGGGCCGCGGCTGCGCCGGCGCGTCGGCCGCGACGCCGGCCGCCGCCTGCATCAGGTCTCGAATGTCCAGTCCGCTCATGATCCGTGTCCCGCCGGCTCACCGCATCGCATTTCAATCGCCTTGTAACGAAGCAGCGTGAGCGAAGGCTTAAGACGAATGCGCCGCCACGAGCGCGCCGGCCGCCCCCGCACGCGCCGCGAGCGCGCTCGCGTACCCGGCGAGGACGCCCTCGACCATCGTGTCGAGCGAGAAACGCCCGCGCACGTGCTCGGCGAGCGTCTGCGCGGATGCGGCGCGCGCGCTCTCGGGCTCGTCGAGCTTGGCGAGCAGCCGCTCGGCGAGCCGCGCCGGGTCGTCGGACGCGATCAGGTCGCCCGCATAAGGGCCGAAGATCTCGGGAATGCCGCCGACATTCGTGGCGATCAGCGGCTGGCGCGCGGCGGCCGCCTCCAGCACCACGTAGGGCAGGGATTCCGCACGAGAGGGGACCACCATGACACGCGCCCGGCCGAGCACGGCGCGGATCGGCTGCGGCCCCTCGAACACCACGTCGTCGGAAAGGCCGGCGTCCGCGGCGCGCGCCCTCAACGCATCGCGGTCGGGCCCGGAGCCGACGGCGAGCAGCCGGATGCGGCGTCCGTCGCGCGCACGCACGAGCGCCAGCGCATCGATGAGGGTGTCGATGCCCTTGAGCGCGCGAAGCTCCCCGATGTAGAGCGCGTCGAAGGCCGCGCCCGACGGGTCGACGGGGTCGAACTCCGCATCGGCGATGCCGTTGTGGACCACCCGGATCCGGTCGTCCGCGCCTCCGATCTCCGTTTCGAAGCGCCGGGCGACATAGGCGCTCTCGAAGGTGAAAAGCTCGGTGCGGCGCGTCAGCAGGCGCTCGGCCGCCATGTAGAGGCGGTGCTTCGCCGTGCCGGGAAGATAGTGGAAGCTGCCGCCGTGCGGGGTGTAGACGCGCGCCACCTGCGCGCCGCGCGGCAGCGGCAGGGCGCGGACGTAGGCGCCGCCCTTGGCGCCGTGCCCGTGCAATACGGTCGCGCCGGTCTCGCGACGCAGCCGGGCGAGCGCGCGGATGCCGGCGATGTCGGAAAGCCCCGGATCGCGGGCGATCGGCCGGCGGTGGAGGCCGAGCGGCAGCCGGGGCGAGAGCGCGGCGAGGGCCGCCTCCGCCGCGTCGCCGCCGATCGTGGAATCGCAGAGGAGCCCGACCGCGTGCCCGCGGGCGAGCTGGGCTTCGGTGAGGTCGAGGACGTGGCGGAACAGCCCGCCGAGCGGCGCGCGGAACACGTGCAGGATGCGCAGCGGCTGCGTGAAGGTCATGTCGCGACTCCCGTGCCCTGGCAGCGGCGGGAGAGGCGCAGGCGACCTACAGCCAGCGCTCTGCGACTGTGATCGTATCCCCCGGCTGGACCGGGAAAGTCATTGGCACGGCTTCGGTTACGATTGCGTCACCGACGACGCGGCTGATCTCGGCGTTCACCCGGTTGGCGCGGGGCGAGAAGCCGCCGGCGATGGCGACGGCGGTCTGGACCGTGAGCCCGTCGACGTAAGCGTATTGCCCCGGGCTCCCCACCTCTCCCAGGATGAAGAACGGCCGGTAGGCGTCGACCTCGACCGTGACCTGCGGATCGCGCAGGAAGCCCGCGCGCAGCCGCGCGGCCACATCCGCCTCCACCCGGCGCGTCGTCGCGCCCTGAACGGGCACCGCCCCGATGAGCGGCATCGCGATCCGCCCCGTCGTGTCGACGGTGTAGAGGTTCGAGAGATCGTCCTGGCCGAAGACGATGATCCGCAGCCGGTCGCCCGGCGCGAGCCGATACTCGCCGTCCACGACGCCGTCGAGCAGTGTTGGCCGAGCCGTGACGCAGCCCGCGAGGAGGGGCGTCGCGAAGAGCAGGCCGAGAGCGTTACGCCTGGTGATCATGCCGGTGACGAGTCCTTGTCCGCAGGACCGTTTTAGACGGACATGGTTAATCGATCGTCACCCGTGTCGACGGTTCTTCACGCTACGTAAGCCATACCGTCAGCCGACGATCGCCTCCGCCTCGATCTCGACCCGGTAGTCCCCCACCAGCCCGCCGACGGCGAGCAACGTGTTGGCCGGCCGCACGTCGCCGAAATAGCGGCCGTGCACGCGCGAGACGGGCTCCCACTCGGCGACGTCGCGCAGGTAGACGCGGGTGCGCACGACGTCCTCCATCCGCCCGCCCAGCGCCTCGATCGAGGCGCGAATCTTGTCGAGGATGTAGACGGCCTGTGCGCCGGGGTCCTGCGGGCAGACGACCTCGCCCGCGCCGTGCGTCGCGGTGGTGCCGCTCACCAGGATTCGCTCGCCGATCCTCATCGCGCGGGCATAGCCGGCGATGCCCTCCCATACGCTGCCGGTGTCCACCCGCAGCCGATCGGGGCGGCCCGGGACCGGGGACGCCGCATAGACCGGGGGGAGGGCGTCGAGATGGTGGCTGAGGTCGCCGGACGCCGTGAGGAACGGGGGCTTGCGGTACTCGTCGCCGCAATCGCCCGGCACCCGCCCGGTCTTCGCGAAGGCCTCCTCGAGCCGGGCGTGGTCGTCGGCGTCGAGCGCGAACGAGAACAACTTCATCGTGTCGGCGCGGTGCTCGCGCTCCGTCAGCCGTGCGCCGACGATGATGGCGGCGACCGCCTCCTGCTCCAGCACCCAGCGCGTCGCGACGTTCGCCACCGAGACGCCGTGCCGGTCCGCGATCGCCTTCGCGGCGGCGAGCAGGGTCTGGAGCGCGCCCCACCCGCCGATCGCGTCGATGAAGCGGCGGTACTTCGACTTCGACCAATCTGGGATGTCGGCCTGCGTCGGCTCGGGCCGGCCGACCCATCGGTCGGTCAGGAAGCCGCCGCAGAGCGTCCCGTAGGCGAGGAGCTTCGTCCCGCTCTCACGGCAGAGCGCCGTGAGGTCCTCGCGGGCGCGGCGGTCGACGAGGGAGAACGAGACCTGGTTCGTCGCCACGGGGACGCCCATGCCGACCAGCACCCGCAGGTGGTCCGTGTCGAAGTTGGTGACGCCCAGCGCCCGGATCAGGCCCTCGTCCTTCATCGCCGCCATCTCGCGCATCGCGTCGAGATAGGCGGGGTGCGCGAAGCTCCACCAGTGGAACTGCATCAGGTCCACCGTCGCGACCCCGAGCCGCTCCATAGAGCGCCCCACGCCGGCGCGCACCGCCGCGCGGGTCATCGGCCCGGGTTCGGGGCACCACTTGGTGAAGCAGGCCGCCCCGGGCCCGGCGTGGCGGGCGAGGAAGCGGCCGGCGATGTCCTCGGCCGAGCCGTAGTGATCGGCCATGTCGAAGGCGTCGAAGCCCGCTTGCGCATACCCCGCCATCGCCTGCGCCGCCGCGTCCGGGTCGAGCAGGCGTCCGCCGCGCTCCTGGTCGGCCACCTGCCAGAGGCCGGTGACGACGCGCGGGATCTCGAGCCCGGGCGCGAGGGCGATGCGGGGCGGGTAGGCGGGGGTGGGCATTGGGGTTCTCGTTTCTCGTGGTTAGGGCGCCGCCGCCGCGCGAGCCACCAATCTCCTTCCCTGTAGGGGAAGGTGGATCGGCGCGAAGCGCCGAGACGGATGGGGCACGCCGAAGGCGTGTTCGGCGAAGCCGAAGCGGGCCGCGGTAAGCGTGCCGGAGAGGCTGCGCCCTGCACGGTTTCCGCTTCGCGGAACGCGTCGCTTCGCTCCGCGCCCCATCCGTCTCGGCTTCGCCGAGCCGCCTTCCCCTACAGGGAAGGAGAACGCCCCGGCTCGCTCGTACAGACTGTCAGACGACGCGGGACGATGTGTAGATCGGCTAGCCCTCGTGGAGAGGGGCGGGGGTGTGGGGCGTGCAGGGCGATCGCCGACGGCGTTGCAGGCGATGCTCTCCCGGGCTTCCCCGGCCTGGAGGCCAACCCGAACGCCCCACACCCCCGGCCCCTCTCCACCAGGGAGAGGGGAGACGAAGGCGGTGGAGGCGAGTGGGGATTGGCCCCCCCGAACGCCTTTACTGCGCGATCTCGGCCTTCACGGCGTCGACCTCCTCGGTCGTCATCTGCGCCACCGTGGTGATCTCGCCGTCGACGATGCGCCACTTCCGGAAGGGGCCGGTGATGTCGCCGTTCTCGTCGAAGGACACCGCGCCGATGACGCCGACGTAGCGGATCGGCGTGCCCGCCGCGATCAGACCGAGCGCCTTCTCGAACTCCTCCGGCCCTGCGTGGATCACCTCGCCGCCCTCCGCGGTCACCGCGCGGATGCCCTCGACGATCGCCGCCGGCTCGGCCGAGCCCGCCTGCGCGATGGCCAGCCCGAGGATCGCCGCCGCGTCGTAGGCGCGGTCCGCCGCCGGCGCGCCGGCGTCGAAGCCGCCCGACATCGGCGGGTAGGCTTGTGCAAAATACTCGGTCGAGGGGGTGGTCACCGTGCCCGAGGAGGTGCCGTAGGTCTCGTTGAGGAATTGCGGCCCCACGCCCTCGATGAAATCCGCCGAGTTCATGCCGTCGTTGAGCAGGAACGTCGCCGGCCCGCCCTGCGAGATCCAGGTGCGGGCGATGGTGGTGCCGTCGCCGGGATAGGAAACGAGGTAGAGCGCGTCGGGGTCGCCCTGCAGGCCGGCGGTGACTTCCGGCGCGTAGGAGGCCTGGTTCTGGTTGTAGGCCGTCACCGAGGTGACCGTGCCGCCGAGCGCCTCGTAGGCCTTGCGGAACTCCGCCACCATGTTCACGCCGAAGTCGTTGTTGACGTGGATGATCGCGAGCTCGGTCAGGCCCTGGTCCATCGCGTACTTGGCAGCCGCGGTGCCCTGCAGCGCGTCGGACGTGATGGTGCGGAAGAACATGCCCTTCGACTGGCCTTCCTCGGCGATCCGCGTGAGGGTGGGGGAGGAGGACGCCGGCGAGATCTGCACGACGCCCGCATCCGCCGTCACCGAGGTGAGGATCGGGATCGAGACCGAGGAGATGATGCCGCCGATGATCGCCGGCACGCCCGCGAGATCGACGAGCTGGCGGGCCTGGTCGACCGCGACCGAGCCCTGGCTCTGCGCGTCGCGCAGGTCCATCGCGAGCGTGCAGCCGGCGACGCCGCCCGCCGCGTTCAGGTCGCCGAAGGCGAGCTCGACGGACTTCGACGCCGCCTGCCCGAAGCGCCCGGCGGGACCCGTCAGCGAGACGACGACGCCGATCGTATGCTCGCAGCCCTGCTGCGCGGCGGCCGGCTGCGGCGCGGCGGCGAGACCGAAGGCCGCGATGGCGGCGGCCGAGACCATGGATGCGAGACGCACGGAAATCCCCTCTGTCTTGTTCGTGTGGGCGCGGCGGAACCGCACAGCGCGAGTGTCGGAGACCCGGCTCGGCTTTGCAAGCGCGGGATTGACCGTGGGGAACGCGTACCGGCGGCCGGCCCGACGAATGCGCCGCGCGTCTGTCGCGGATGTGCAACAGCCGCGCGCGCGGCGTACCCGCGGCTTGGCGTTTTCGTGATTTGCCTTATTTTGGCCCGTCTGGTCATGGTTCGTAAACGACGTCACGGCATCCTTCCCGAGGTCGTACGCCGGTGGATATCCGCCGGCGGGAGGCCCGCCCCGCATTCGAGAGTCGTCCCCGCATCATGCTCGCTCGCGCCCTCCTAGTCACCGGCTCGCTCGCCCTCGCGTCGCTCGTCGCCGCGCCCTCCGCGCAGGCGCAGACGCAATTCGCGCAGTATCAGGCGGAGTGGGCCCAGAACTACGACGCCGCCACCAACACGCGGGTGACCCGCGTCGACACGCCGATCCTGTCTCCCGACACGCTGCGCGCCACCGAGGAGACGATCGCCCGCTATGCCGACATCGTCTCGCGCGGCGGCTGGGGTACGGTGCCGGAAGAGCGGCTGAGCCTCGGCGTGCGCTCGCCGAGCGTGGTCTCGCTTCGTCGCCGGCTGATCCTCTCCGGCGACCTCGACCCGACGGCCGGCGCCTCCGATACCTACGACAGCTTCGTCGAGGCGGCCGTGCGCCGCTTCCAGACCCGGCACGGGCTCACCCCCACGGGCGCGCTCAACACCGCCACCGTGGTCTCGCTGAACGTGCCGGCGCAGGTGCGCCTCCAGCAGCTCGAGCTCAACGTGGTGCGCCTGCGCTCCTACTCGGGCGATCTCGGCGCGCGCCACGTCATCGTGAACATCCCCTCGGCGACGGTCGAGGCGGTACAGGACGGGGTCGTGGCGAGCCGCCACGCCGCCGGTGTCGGCAAGATCGATCGGCCCTCGCCGATCTTCAACTCGCGAATCACCGAGATCAACTTCAACCCGACCTGGACGGTGCCCGTCTCGATCATCCGCCGGGACCTGATCCCCTTGATGCGCGAGAATCCGTCCTACCTCGCCGACAACCGCATCCGCATCCTCACCCACCAGGGACAGGAGATCGCGCCGGAGAGCGTCGATTGGTTCTCCGACGAGGCGACGCGCTACGTCTTCCGCCAGGACCCCGGCGGCGAGTTCAACTCGCTCGGCTTCGTGCGCATCAACATGCCCAACAAGGACGCGGTGTACATGCACGACACGCCGGCCCGCGGCATCTTCGGCGACGACTTCCGCTTCGTCTCCTCGGGCTGCGTGCGCATCCAGAGCGTCCGCGAGCTGGTCGTGTGGCTCCTCGCCGAGCAGGAGGGCTGGGACCGCGCCGCGATCGACGGCACGTTCCGCTCGGGCGAGCGCATCGACGTGCGCCTGTCGCGGCCGGTGAACAACTACTGGACCTACATCACCGCCTGGGCCACGCCCGACGGCCTCGTCCAGTTCCGCGACGACATCTACGACCGCGACGGCATCGCCGGCGTCCCGATCGCCCGGGCTCCGGGGTCGGAGGACGGCTGAGGGCGTCGCGTGGGATAATCGATCGCGGAGGGGCGCTGCGGCGCCCTTTTTCGTTTGTAGCGTCCCCGACAAGCGTTCGGCCCCGTCGGCACTTGACCCCCGCCCGCCCGCGCGCGAGCTTCGTCTCGCGCGGCGCGAGACCGCGGGCGGAGGGACGGCATGGATCTCGGGGCGCGGCTCGCCGGGCGGCATGTGCTGATCACGGGGGCGTCGAGCGGGCTCGGCGCGCATTTCGCGCGGCTCGTCGCGCGCTGCGGTGCGCGGGTGACGGTGGCGGCGCGCCGGCGCGAGCGACTCACCGCGCTCGTGGCCGAGCTCGAAGCCGCCAGCGCCGCGGGGGCGCACGCCCTCGACCTCGACGTCACCGACGCCTCGTCGGTGGCCGACTGCTTCGCCGCGCTCTCCGCGCCGCTGGACGTGCTCGTCAACAACGCCGGCATCAGCGGCTCCGGCACCGCGATCGACCTGCCGATCGACACGTTCGACGCCGTGATGGCGACGAACCTGCGCGGCCCCTGGCTGATGGCGACCCACGCGGCCCGCGCCTGGCGCGACGCCGGGCGGCCGGGCGCGATCGTCAACATCGCCTCGATCGTGGCCGAGCGCGTCGCCGGCGGGGTCGCGCCCTACGCGATCTCGAAGGCCGGCGTGAAGCAGATGACCGCGGCGCTCGCGCTCGAATGGGCGCGCTATGGCATCCGCGTCAACGCGCTCGCGCCGGGCTATATCGAGACCGAGATCAACGCGGGCTTCTTCGACACGCCCGCGGGCGAGGCGCTCGTCAAGCGTATCCCCATGCGGCGCCTGGGCCGCCCCGAGGACCTCGACGCCGCATTCCTGCTCCTCGCCGGCGATGCCGCGCCCTGGATGACGGGCGCCTTCCTGCCCGTCGACGGCGGGCACCTGGCGTCGAGCCTGTGACCACACCCGCGCGCATGCACCCGGAGTGACCATGGATTTCACCATCCCCCCGCACGTCGAGGACCTGCGCGCCCGCATAGCCGAGTTCGTCGCCACCGAGCTGATCCCGCTCGAGAGCGACCCCGCGGCCTGGGACGCGCACGAGAACATCGCGCTGCCCGTACTCGCGCAGATGCGCGAGAAGGCGCGGGCGCAGGGCCTCTGGTGCCTCCAGCTGAAGCCGGAGACGGGCGGCGGGGGCCTCGACAAGCAGGGCATGGCGGTCTGCTACGAGGCGACGAACCGCTCGATCTTCGGCCCCGTCGTGTTCAACTCCGCCGCGCCCGACGACGGCAACATGATGGTGCTGGAGAAGGTCGCGACCCCCGCCCAGAAGGAGCGCTGGCTCGCCCCGATCGTCTCGGGCGCCGTGCGCTCGGCCTTCGCCATGACCGAGCCGCATCCCGGCGGCGGCTCCGACCCGTCCATGATCCAGACGCGCGCCACGCGCGTCCCCGGCGGATGGCGGATCTCGGGGCGCAAGTGGTACATCACGGGCGCGGCGGAGGCTGCGCATTTCGTGCTGATCGCCAAGACCTCCGACGACCCGCGCCGCGGCCTCACCGCCTTCCTGTTCCACCGGGACCAGCCCGGCTGGGAGATCGCCCGGCGCATCCCGATCATGGGGCCGGAGGAGCACGGCGGGCATTGCGAGCTCGTCTTCGACGGGCTCGAGGTCGCCGACGAGGCCGTGCTGATGGGGGAGGGGGACGGGCTCAAGGTGACCCAGATCCGGCTCGGGCCCGCGCGGCTCACCCATTGCATGCGCTGGCTCGGCCTCGCCAAGCGCTGCGTCGAGATCGCCACCGCCTACGCCGCCGTGCGCGAGGGGTTCGGGGTGAGGCTCGCCGAGCGCGAGAGCGTGCAGCTGATGCTGGGCGACCTCGCCATGAAGATCGAGGTCGGCCGGCTGCTCGTGATGAAGGCCGCCTGGGCGCTCGATCAGGGCTCCTTCGCGCGCAAGGAGGTCTCCATGGCGAAGATCGCGGTGGCGAACCTCCTCCACGACGCCGCCGACGTCGCCATCCAGATCAACGGCGCGCGCGGCTATTCCAAGGACACCGTGCTCGAGTGGATCTACCGCTACGCCCGCCAGGCGCGGTTGGTCGACGGTGCCGACGAGGTGCACCGGATGGTGCTGAACAGGCATCTGGCGCAGGAGGGGGAGGGGTTTTGGGCTTGGGGGGTGGGCGGCTGAGCGCCTCCCCCCTGCCCATCCGCTAACCACCCCTGCCTCCCTTTTCACCCTGCCTCGAAATTGACAGCGCCCTCCGCTTTTGATCACATGGTCAAAATTGGAGTCGGTCCAAAAGAGACCGGCCGAGGGTGAACGTGTCCGATCATCGAGACGAGGCCCGCGCGTCGAGTTGCCGTGCAGCCCGGGGAGGCTCATCCATGAGCGCGAAACCTGACATCGGGGCCGGGCGCATCCCGGCGGAGGCCATCGAGGCCGGGTTCGGGGACCTGCATCCGGCGCTCGACCGCAACGAGGCGCGCATCGCCTCCGAGCGCTGCCTGTTCTGCTACGACGCGCCCTGCATCCAGGCCTGCCCGACTGGCATCGACATCCCGCTGTTCATCCGCCAGATCATGGCGGACAATCCGCAGGGCGCGGCCAAGACCATCCTCGACGCGAACGTCTTCGGCGGCATGTGCGCCCGCGTCTGCCCGACCGAGACGCTCTGCGAGGAGGCCTGCGTGCGCATGGCCGAGGGCAAGCCCGTCGAGATCGGGCGGCTCCAGCGCTACGCGACCGACGCGCTGTTCTCGGCAGGACGCCAGCTCTACCGGCAGGGCGCGGCGACGGGCGCGCGTGTCGCTGTCGTCGGCGCGGGGCCGGCGGGGCTCTCCTGCGCCCACAAGCTCGCGACGCTCGGGCACGCGGTCGACGTCTACGAGGCGCGCGAGAAGGCCGGCGGGCTCAACGAGCACGGCATCGCCGCCTACAAGGCGACCGGGAATTTCGCCCAACGGGAGGTCGACTGGATCCTCGAGGTCGGGGGCATCACCATCCACCACGGCAAGCGGCTCGGCCGCGACGTCACGCTCGCCTCCCTCGCGTCGGAGTACGACGCGGTGTTCCTGGGCCTCGGCCTGCAGGCGGTGAACGCGCTCGGCGTCGACGAGAGTGGCCTCGCCAACATCGAGGACGCGGTCGCCTTCATCGAGCGGCTGCGCCAGACGCCGGACCTCGAGACGCTGCCCATCGGCCGCAAGGTGATCGTGGTCGGCGGCGGGATGACCGCGATCGACGCCGCCGTGCAGGCGAAGAAGCTCGGCGCGGAGGAGGTCACCCTCGTCTACCGCCGCGGCGCCGACGCCATGCCCGCCTCGCGCTACGAGCAGGAGGTCGCGCTCAAGAACGGCGTCGTCATCCGCCACTTCGCCCGGCCCTACGCGGTGCAGGGGGAGGGCGGCGTCCTCGCCTCGGTGCTGCTCATGCGCACGGCGCTGGAAGGCGGCAAGCTCGTCGACACCGGCGAGACCTTCGCGCTGCCCGCCGATCAGCTGTTCAAGGCGATCGGGCAGGTCTTCCTGCCGACCGACGTCGCCGACGAGAGCGCGGTGCTCGAGATGGACGGGCCGAAGATCAGGGTCGACGCCGAGCGGCGCACCTCGCTGCCCAAGGTCTGGGCCGGGGGCGACTGCATCGCCGGCGGCTCGGATCTCACCGTCGTCGCGGTGGAGGACGGCAAGCAGGCCGCCCTCTCCATCGACCGGGCGCTCGCCGCCCGCTTGGCCGTAGCGGCAGAATAAGGGAGGACGAGACCATGGCCGATCTGTCCGTGAACTTCTGCGGCATCAAGGCGCCCAACCCCTTCTGGCTCGCCTCCGCGCCGCCCACCGACAAGGCCTACAACGTCGAGCGCGCCTTCCGCGCCGGCTGGGGCGGCGTCGTCTGGAAGACGCTCGGCGAGGACCCGCCGGTCGTCAACGTGTCCGGCCCGCGCTACGGCGCGATCCACGGGCCCGATCGGCGTGTGATCGGCTTCAACAACATCGAGCTCATCACCGACCGCCCGCTCGAGGTGAACCTGCGCGAGATCAAGGAGGTCAAGCGCAAGTGGCCCGACCGCGCCATGGTGGTCTCGCTGATGGTGCCCTGCACCGAGGAGAGCTGGAAGGCGATCCTCGCCCGTGTCGAGGAGACCGAGGCCGACGGCGTCGAGCTCAACTTCGGCTGCCCGCACGGGATGTCCGAGCGCGGCATGGGCTCGGCGGTGGGGCAGGTGCCCGAGTACGTCGAGATGGTCGCGCGCTGGTGCAAGCAGCACACCCGCATGCCGGTGATCGTGAAGCTCACGCCCAACGTCGGCGACATCCGCAAGCCGGCGGAAGCCGCCAGGCGCGGCGGCGCGGACGCGGTGTCGCTGATCAACACCGTCAACTCCATCATGCATGTCGATCTCGACGCGATGTCGCCCTGGCCCCACACGGGCGGGAAGGGCACGCACGGCGGCATGTGCGGGCCGGCGGTGAAGCCGATCGCGCTCAACATGACCGCCGAGATCGCCCGCGCGGAAGCCACCCGCGGCCTGCCGATCTCCGGCATCGGCGGCATCGAGACCTGGAAGGACGCCGCCGAGTTCATGGCGCTCGGCGCCGGCACGGTGCAGGTCTGCACCGCGGCCATGGTCTACGGCTTCAAGATCGTCGAGGAGATGAAGTCGGGCCTGTCCGACTGGATGGACCAGAAGGGCTATTCCCGCGTGTCCGACTTCGTCGGCCGCGCGATCTCCAACGTCACGGACTGGCAGTACCTGAACCTCGACTACGCCGTGAAGGCGCAGATCGACCAGGACGCCTGCATCAAGTGCGGCCGCTGCCACATCGCCTGCGAGGACACGTCCCACCAGGCGATCACCAACATGGTCGAGGGGATGCGCAAGTTCGAGGTGATCGAGGAGGAATGCGTCGGCTGCAATCTTTGCGCGGTCGTCTGCCCGGTGGAGAACTGCATCACCATGGTGCCGCTGGAGAACGCGGTCGACAAGCGCACCGGGCGCCTGGTCGACGGCTCCTACCGGAACTGGACGCAGCACCCCAACAACCCGATGGCGAAGGAGCCCGTCGCCTACGACACCGACGCCGCCCTCGAGCCGGCCGAGTGATTCGGCCGCCCGCGCGGCGATCGTCACCCGCGCGGCATCGCCCCGTCGAGGAGGAGGCGCACGAGACCCTCGCGCGTCTCCTCGAAGAAGCCCTCGTCCGCCAGCGTGCGGCCCGTCACGGCCGCGACCTGCGAGGAGAAGTCGGCGTAATGCTGCGTCGTCGCCCAGATCGCGAAGATGAGCGTGTGCGGATCGACCGGGGCGAGGCGCCCGGCGGCGATCCAGCCGCGCAGGATCGCGGTCTTCTCGTCGACGAGCGCCTTCAGCGGGCCGTCGAGAACGCGCCCCAGCAGGGGCGCGCCCTGCAGGATCTCGAGCGCGAAGAGCTTCGAGGCGGATGGCAGGTCGCGGGAATAGGCGAGCTTGCGGGCGACGTAGGCCTCGAGCGCCGCGCGCGGGTCGCGGGCCTCGTCGAGTTCGCGCAGCGGCTCGAGCCACAGCTCGAGGGTGCGGCGCAGCACGGCGAGGTAGAGCGCGTCCTTGGTCTTGAAGTAGTAGAGCAGGTTGGGCTTGGAGAGGCCGGCCGCCGCGGCGATGGCGTCGATGCGCGCGCCGTGGTAGCCGCGGCTGGCGAAGGCGTCGAGCGCGGCGTCGAGGATTCGCTCCTCGTTGGCCTCGCCGGCGCGCGTACGGGGTCCATTGCGCGGCCCGTTGCGCGGCGTTGCCGTCTCCTCGTCGCCCACGCGCATCGCCTCGTCCATGCCGTCCTCCAAGCCCGGCGCGACCGTATGGCCGGGACGTGGGGAGAGGCAAGCGCCGAGGCGAGCGCCCAGGCGTGCACGCACCACCCGGCGTTCCGACTCGCGCCGATGCCGCGACGCGCGGCGCGCTGCCGATCGGTTGGGCACAGGGCGCGGGCGATCCGGCGCATTCGCGCCGGGAGCGGGGCGGCACGGGTCTTGCCGGGATCGTGGGTCGGGAGAGGGCGAACGGGCTCTTGCGCGGCCGGCTCGCGCGGACGAAGCTGAAGGGGCAGTCGGGAACATGCGTTCGGAGGAGTACATGGCAGGGTCCGCCGCACCGATCGGCGTCGAGCAGAGCGCGCCGGCGCGCGCCGCCGGGAGCGGCGCTCCGGTGATCGACGTCCGCGGGCTGTCGCTGACCTTCCAGACGGCGGACGGGCCCGTCTATGCGCTCTCGGACGTCGATCTCCAGGTGGCGGAGGGCGAGTTCGTCTCCTTCATCGGCCCGTCGGGCTGCGGCAAGACCACGCTGCTTCGCGTCATCGCCGACCTCGAGCGCGCCACCGGCGGGAACATCACGGTCAACGACATGAGCCCGGAGGAGGCGCGCCTGAAGCGCGCCTACGGCTTCGTCTTCCAGGCGCCGGCGCTCTATCCCTGGCGGACCGTGGGCCGGAACGTGGAGCTGCCGTTGGAGATCTTCGGGCTCTCCAGGGCCGAGCGGCGGGCGCGCGTGGCGCAGATGCTGGAGCTCGTCAATCTCGGCGGGTTCGAGAAGAAGTTTCCCTGGCAGCTCTCGGGCGGCATGCAGCAGCGCGCCTCGATCGCCCGCGCCCTCTCCTTCGACCCCAAGCTGCTCCTGATGGACGAGCCCTTCGGCGCGCTGGACGAGATCGTGCGCGACCACTTGAACGAGCAGCTGCTCCAGCTCTGGGCCAAGACGAAGAAGACGGTGGTCTTCGTCACCCACTCGATTCCCGAGGCGGTGTTCCTGTCGACGAAGATCGTGGTCATGTCCCCCCGCCCCGGCCGGATCATCGACGTGATCGATTGCGACCTCGGCCCGGACCGCCCCCTCGACATCCGCGAGACGCCGGAATTCCTGAAGATCGCCCACCGCGTGCGCGAGGGGCTTCGTGCGGGGCATTCGTACGATGATTGAGGGCATTCTCGCGAACGCAGCGCCGGTATGGCGTTCGGGGATATCGCGCGCGCCGACGATGCTCGTCGCGTCGACGAAGCCCTTCCTTCCCCCTTGTGGGGAAGGTGTCGGCGAAGCCGACGGATGGGGGTCGGGGGGCAGTGCTGGTGCTCGGAGGCATTGCGAAGCCCTTGCTGCAGCCCTGCAACTCCGTCGAGAAAATCCTGCGCGACCCCCACCCCCGACCCCTCCCCGCAAGGGGGAGGGGAGACCGGCAGCGGCCTTCACGAGCGGTCGGGAACGCCTGATTTCCGTGAAACCGATAGCCCCTGCGGGGAGGTGTCGGGACGGCGCCCTTGATCGTCGGGCGGAGGCCGCCCGATGACCTCCGCAACCTCCATCCCCCTCGTCGGCGCCGCTCGCCCCGGGCTCCTGGGCAAGCTCTGGCGCGGCAGTACCGGCCCGGTCCTCGCCGTCGTCGCGGCGATCCTCGTCGCCTGGTACGTCGCCGCCGTGCTGATGAACTGGACCGGGGTCTCCGAGCGCTTCGCGCGGATGGGGCAGCCCGCGACGACGAGCACGGTGTTCTGGCAGACCATGGCCGAGGACCGGCCGAAGCTGCCCGCGCCGCACCAGATCCTGGCCGAGCTCGACAAGACCATCCTCGACGTCGCGCCCACCTCGCGCCGCAGCCTCGTCCACCACGCGACCCACACCCTCTCGGCGACGCTGGTGGGCTTCCTGATGGGCTCGGCGCTGGGCGTCCTGCTCGCGGTGGGCATCGTGCACCTGCGCACGCTCCAGAAGAGCCTGATGCCCTGGGTGATCTCCTCCCAGACCGTGCCGATCCTCGCCATCGCGCCGATCATCGTCGTGGTGCTCGGCTCGATCGGCCTGCGCGGGCTGATCCCCAAGGCGATCATCTCGTCGTATCTCTGCTTCTTCCCCGTCACGATCGGCATGGTGAAGGGGCTCGAAGCGCCCGACCGCATCCAGCGCGACCTCATGCGCACCTATTCGGCCTCCTCCTGGGAGATCTTCTGGAAGCTGCGGCTGCCCGCCTCGCTGCCCTACCTTTTCGCCTCGCTGAAGGTCGCGATCGCGATCTCGCTCGTCGGCGCTATCGTCGCCGAATTGCCGACCGGGGCGCAGGCCGGGCTCGGGGCGCGGCTCCTGGCGGGCTCATACTACGGTCAAACCATCCAGATCTGGTCGGCGCTGGTCGTGGCGGCCGCCTGCGCGGCGCTCCTCGTCGTGGCGGTGGGCGTGCTCGAGAAGGTGGTGATGAAGGCGATGGGAGGCCGGCCGTGAGCGGGTTCGTCCAGCGTCGCCTCGCGAGTCCCGCCAAGGTCGCCTGGCTCGTCGCGATCACCTGGGTCGGCTGCGTCTACGCGCTCGGGCTCGTGCACAGGCCCGAGGTCGCGGGCGACGCGTCGGGCGGCTTCTGGGCGCTGGTGATCGCGCTGTGGGCCGCCGCAACGCTCTCGGTCGTCGGCCTCGCCGGGCTGAAGACGCGATCGAGGACGGCCCAGGGCGCGATCGACCTCGCCACGCCGCTCCTCTTCGGCGCTTTCCTGTTCTTCCTGTGGGAGGTGATCGTCGTCGGCTTCGGCGTGCCCGGCGCGCTGATGCCGCCGCCCTCCGCCATCTACGCCCGCATCCTCGCCTCGGCGGACCTGCTCTGGGCCGACTTCCAGCAGACGTTCCTCAAGGGCGTGCTGATCGGCTACGCCGTCGGCTGCCTGTCCGGCTTCGCGGTGGCGATCCTGGCCGACCGGGTGCCGTTCCTGCGCCGCGGGCTCCTTCCCGTGGGCAACTTCGTCGCGGCCCTGCCGATCATCGGCATCGCGCCGATCATGGTGATGTGGTTCGGCTTCGACTGGCAGTCGAAGGCCGCGGTCGTCGTGGTGATGACGTTCTTCCCGATGCTGGTGAACACGGTGGCCGGCCTCGAGGAGGCCTCGCGCATGGAGCGCGACCTGATGCGCTCCTACGCGGCGGGCTATTGGGAGACGCTGGTGAAGCTGCGCCTGCCGGCCGCGCTGCCCTTCGTCTTCAACGCGCTCAAGATCAATTCCACCCTCGCGCTGATCGGCGCCATCGTGGCCGAGTTCTTCGGCACGCCGATCGTGGGCATGGGCTTTCGCATCTCGGCCGAGGCGGCGCGCCTGGGCCTCGACATGGTCTGGGCCGTGATCGCGATGGCCGCGATCGCCGGCTCCACCTTCTATGGTCTCGTCGCGCTCATCGAGCGCGCCGCGACCTTCTGGCATCCGTCGATCCGCAAATAACAGGGGCGCGGCGACGCGAACGAGGGAGAGAGAAGCATGGTCAAGAATACGGTACTCTCAGGGGCGGTCGGGCTCGGGTTGCTGGTCGGGCTCTCCGCCGGCGCGAGCGCGCAGGACGCGATCACGCTGCAGTTGAAGTGGGTCACGCAATCCCAGTTCGCCGGCTACTACGTGGCGCAGGAGAAGGGCTTCTACGGTGAGGAGAACCTCGACGTCACGATCAACCCGGGCGGCCCGGACATCGCGCCTCCGCAGCTGATCGCCGGCGGCGGCGCCGACGTCATCGTCGAGTGGATGCCCGCCGCGCTCGCCGCCCGCGAGCGCGGGGTGCCGCTCGTCAACATCGCCCAGCCCTTCGAGCGCTCGGGCATGATGCTGACCTGCCGCGAGGACACGGGCATCACCTCGCCGGACGACTTCCCGGGCAAGACGCTCGGCGTCTGGTTCGCGGGCAACGAGTACCCGTTCCTCGCCTGGATGTCGCGGCTCGGCCTCGCCACCGACGGCTCGGACGGCGGCGTCACCGTGCTGCGCCAGGGCTTCAACGTCGACCCGCTGATCCAGGGCCAGGCCGACTGCGTCTCGACCATGACCTACAACGAGTACTGGCAGGTCATCGACGCGGGCTTCACCCCCGAGCAGCTCGTCGTGTTCCCCTACGCGGACCAGGGCGTGGCCACGCTGGAGGACGGCCTCTACGTCGACGAGAGCCGGCTGGAGGATCCCGCGTTCGTCGACGCCATGGCCCGCTTCGTGCGCGCCTCGATGAAGGGCTGGGACTACGCCCGCGAGAACCCGGAAGAGGCGGCCATGATCGTCCTCGAGAACGACGCCAGCGGCGCCCAGACCGAGGAGCACCAGGTGCGCATGATGGGCGAGATCGCGAAGCTCCTGGCCAGCGGCGACGGCGCGGGCCGCCTCGATCCGGCGGCCTACGAGCAGACGGTGGAGACGCTGCTGTCCTCGGGCGGCGACAGCCCGGTGATCTCGGCCGCCCCCGAGGGCGCCTGGACGCACGCGATCGTCGACGCCGCGGGCCTCTGAGCCTCTCGGCCGACCCCGCGAGGTCGGCCGGACGCCGGCCGGCCTCGCACCTTCAACGAAACGGAATCGCAGGGGAGGGACCCATGGCGTTCGTCATCAAGGGCGGAACCGTCGTCAACGCCGACATTTCCGAGCGCGCCGACGTGCTCGTGGACGGGGAGACCATCGTCACGGTGGGGCCGGACCTCGAGGTGCCGTCGGGAACCGAGGTGATCGACGCCGCGGGCGCCTACGTCATGCCCGGCGGCATCGACCCGCATACGCACATGGAATTCTCCTTCATGGGAACCGTGTCCGCCGACGATTTCGAGTGGGGCACGAAGGCCGCTCTCTCCGGCGGCACCACCATGATCGTCGATTTCTGCATTCCCGGCCAGGGCCAGACCATGGTCGAGGCCTACCGCGACTGGCGCGCCAAGTCCGAGAAGGCCGCGGGCGACTATTCCTACCACCTCGCCGTCACGCACTGGGACGAGGACGTGTTCGAGGACATGGCCGCCATCGTCAACGAGCACGGGGTGAACACCTTCAAGCACTTCATGGCCTACAAGGGCGCGCTGATGGTGGAGGACGACGTGCTCTTCCACTCGTTCAAGCGCTGCGCCGACCTCGGGGCGATGGCCATGGTGCACGCCGAGAACGGCGAGGTCGTCGCGCAGCTGCAGGAGGACTACATGGGCCGCGGCATGACCGGGCCCGAGTTCCACGCCTATTCGCGCCCCCCCGAGGTGGAGGGCGAGGCGGCGAACCGCGCGATCATGATCGCCGACATGGCCGGCTGCCAGCTCTACATCGTGCACGTGTCGTGCAAGGACGCCCACGACGCCATCGCCCGCGCCCGCGCCGCCGGCAAGCGCGTCTACGGCGAGCCGCTGATCCAGCATCTCACGCTGGACGAGACCGACTACCACAACGTGGACTGGGACTACGCCGCGCGCCGCGTGATGTCCCCGCCCTTCCGGCCGAAGAAGCACCAGGAGAGCCTCTGGACCGGCCTCCAGGCGGGCTCGCTCCAGGTGGTGGCCACCGACCATTGCTCGTTCACCAGCGAGCAGAAGCGCATGGGGCACGGCGACTTCCGCAAGATCCCCAACGGGACGGGCGGGCTCGAGGACCGCATGCCCGTGCTCTGGTCGAAGGGCGTCAACACCGGCATCCTCACGCCCAACGAGTTCGTGGCGGCGACCTCGACCAATTCCGCGAAGATCCTCAATTGCTATCCGCGAAAAGGCGCGATCCGAAAGGGCGCGGACGCCGACATCGTGATCTGGGACCCGGAGGCGACGAAGACGATCTCGGCCGCCACCCAGGTCTCCCGGATCGACTACAACGTCTTCGAGGGCGTGGAGCTGAAGGGCCTGCCGGCGAAGGTGTTCCTGCGCGGGCGGCTCGCGGCGCAGAACGGCGAGGTGCTGGCCGAGCGCGGCTGGGGCACGTTCATCGCGAGAAAGCCCTTCCCCGCGCCCGCCCGCGCGCTCGCGACCTTCAAGGCGCTCACCGCGCCGCGGCCGATCGCGCGCGAGCACGGGACGGTGGTGCCGTAAGCTCCCTCCCCGCAGGGGAGGGGACGATCCGCGAAGCGGATCCGGGGTGGGGTCCGTGCCCTTCCCGGTTTCCGCTACGCGGAACGCGCCTCGCGGCGCGCCCCATCCGTCTCGGCGCTTCGCGCCGATCCACCTTCCCCTACAGGGAAGGATCAACGAGCGGCGCGGTGCGCCTCTCCCTCCCTGTAGGGGAGGGGACGATCCGCGGAGCGGATCAGGGGTGGGGTCCGTCGCCGGTGGCGAGACACAACGAGAAACGACCCATGCAGAACCTCACGATCGACGCCCAGCGCCTCTGGGACACCCTGATGGAGACCGCCGAGGTCGGCGGCACCGCGAAGGGTGGCATCAAGCGCCTCACCCTCACCGATCTCGACCGCGAGATCCGCGACTGGTTCAAGGCCGAGTGCGAGAGCCTCGGCTGCACGGTCGTGGTCGACGAGGTGGGCAACATGTTCGCCACGCGCCCCGGCAAGCGCGCCGACGTCGCCCCCATCGCCATCGGCTCGCATCTCGACACGCAGCCCACGGGGGGCAAGTTCGACGGCGTGCTCGGCGTGCTCGGCGGGCTCGAGGTGATGCGCACGCTCCACGCGCTGAACTACGAGACCAACGCGCCGCTGATGCTGGTGAACTGGACGAACGAGGAGGGCTCGCGCTTCGCCCCCGCCATGCTCGGCTCGGGCGTCTATGCCGGCGTCTTCGACACCGCCTTCGCCGACAGTCGCGAGGACCGCCAGGGCGTCACCTTCAAGGAGGCGATCGAGGCGATCGGCTATCGCGGCCCCGAGAAGCCCGGCGCGGTGAAGTTCTCCGCCATGCTGGAATTGCACATCGAGCAGGGGCCGATCCTGGAGGCCGAGGGCAAGACCATCGGCGTCGTGCAGGGCGTGCAGGGCATGCGCTGGTACGAGGTGACGCTGACGGGTCGCGAGGCGCATACCGGCTCGACGCCGATGCGGCTGCGCAAGAACGCGCTCGTCGGCGCGGCCCGCCTCGTGGAGCGGATCGACGCCATCGCCCACGAGCACGCGCCGGACGCGGTCGGCACGGTGGGGCTGCTCGAGGTGACGCCGAACTCGCGCAACGTCATCCCGGGCCAGGTGTTCTTCGCCGTCGACTTCCGCCACCCGCAGGACGCGGTGCTCGCGGCTATGGAGGCGAAGCTCGGCGCCGCGATCGCCGAGGTCGCGGACGCGCTGGGGCTCGAAGCGGAGCACGTGAAGGTGTGGGATAGCCCCCCCGTGAAGTTCGACCCCGGCCTCATCGCCGCCGTGCGCAGCGGCGCGGAGAAGGCGGGCTTCCCCCACCGCGACATCATCTCCGGCGCCGGCCACGACGCCGCCTACACCGCCCGCGTCGCGCCCACCACGATGGTGTTCGTGCCCTGCGAGGGCGGGCTGTCGCACAACGAGGCGGAATCGACGTCGTTCGAGGAATGCGCAGCGGGGGCGCAGGTGCTGCTCAACGCGTTGTTGGAATACGACGCGCGTTTCGCGTGAGGGGGCTCACCCCGCCTTAGGCCCGCGCTTGCGCTTCGCGGGCCGGGTCTCGGGCGCGCGTGTCCCGGACGTCTCGCCCGTCGGCGCGTCGTCCTCGTCCGCGAGGGCGGCGAAGCCGGTGAGGATCACGTCCGGGCGATCGGGGAAGCGCGCGACCAGCTCGAGCCGGCCGCCCATGGCGGCGACGTAGTCGGTGAGCGTCGAGAGCAGCAGGTCCGAGCGCTGCTCCAGCCGGGACACCGAGTCCTGCCCGATCTCGAGCAGCTCCGCCATGCGCGCTTGCGTCAGCTCCCGGGCGCGCCGCAAGTCGCGCAGCGTCATTTCCTCGCCGATCAGCGCGGCCGCGCGCCGCTCCACCTCGGCGCGGCGATCTGGAGGGAGCCGGTCGATGATTTCTTGCAGGGTCACAGTCATGACCCCTCGATTGCACGACCGCAATATGGAGTGAAATACATTTTCTGGTAGAAAGAAAAAGGGACCTCCGGTTGGGAGGTCCCCGTCGTTCGGTCCGCGAAGCGACGCCGTGCGCTCACGCCTGCGCGAGATGGCTCTCGTCCACGGCGCGCATGTGCGGCTCGAGCTCGCTCTTGATGTGGTACATCGCCTCGCCGTCGCGCTCGCCCGGCACGATGCGGATCACCTCGTAGGTGATCGCCATCTGATTCGGATGAATCCGGATCATCTGCCGCTCATCGGCGATGAGCCGCACGCGATCACCGAGGGTGAACCTCGAAGTTTCCGTCAACATGGTACGTGCCTCCTTACCGTCGAGGAGACAACGCCCGAGCTACGGGAAAGTTCGGAGCGGAGCGGTGAGATTCCTGGCACTGAGAAAAGAAACACGTGCGAAAAGCTACTCGGCGGCTTGCCGCGTCGTACGCTTGGCGGCCGACTTCTTCGCGCCCGCTTTCGTCGTATCGGCCTCCGTGCGCGTCGTCTTGCCGGACGGCTTCGCCTCGGCGGCCGTCTCGGCCTTCCGCACCCTCTTCTTCGCCGGCGACTTGACCGCCGCCGGCTCCCCCGCCGGCGTCTTCATCGGCCGTCGCGCCAGCACCTCCGCCAAGAACCGCCCCGTGTGGCTCCCCTCGGCCGCGGCAATCGTCTCCGGCGTGCCTTCGGCGACGATCCGCCCGCCGCCGTCGCCGCCCTCGGGGCCCAGATCGATCACCCAGTCGGCGGTCTTGATGACCTCGAGGTTGTGCTCGATGACGACGACCGAGTTGCCCTGGTCGGCGAGCTCGTGAAGCACCTCGAGCAGCTTGGCCACGTCGTGAAAATGCAGGCCCGTGGTCGGCTCGTCGAGGATGTAGAGCGTGCGGCCGGTGGCGCGCTTGGAGAGCTCCTTGGACAGCTTCACCCGCTGCGCCTCGCCGCCCGACAGCGTGGTGGCCTGCTGGCCGACCTTGACGTAGCCGAGCCCGACGCGCGCCAGCGTCTCCATCTTCTCGCGGATCGAGGGCACCGCCTTGAACAGGTCGCGCGCCTCCTCCACCGTCATGTCGAGCACGTCGGCGATGGACCGGCCGCGATACTTCACCTCCAGCGTCTCGCGGTCGTAGCGCTTGCCCTTGCAGACGTCGCAGGTGACGTAGACGTCCGGCAGGAAGTGCATCTCGATCTTGATGACGCCGTCGCCCTGGCAGGCTTCGCAGCGCCCGCCCTTGACGTTGAAGGAGAAGCGCCCCGGCTGGTAGCCGCGGGCCTTCGCGTCCGGCAATTGCGAGAACCACTCGCGGATGGGCGTGAAGGCGCCCGTGTAGGTCGCGGGGTTCGAGCGCGGCGTGCGGCCGATGGGCGACTGGTCGATATCGATGACCTTGTCGAGGTGCTCGAGCCCCTCCAGCCGGTCGTGCGGGGCGGGGTGCTCCATGGCGCCGTTGAGCTTCTTCGCCACCGACTTGTAGAGCGTGTCGACCACGAGCGTCGACTTGCCGCCGCCGGAGACGCCGGTGACGCAGGTGAAGGTGCCGAGCGGGATCTCGACGTCGACGTTCTTCAAATTGTTGCCCCGCGCGCCGACCACTTTCAGCATGCGCGACTTCTGCGGCTTGCGCCGCAGCTTCGGCGTGGCCACCGTCATCTCGCCGGTGAGGTACTTGCCGGTGAGCGAGGCGGGGCTCGCCATCACCTGGGCGGGCGTGCCCTTGGCGATGATCTGCCCACCGTGGATGCCCGCGCCCGGGCCGACGTCGACGACGTAGTCCGCCTGCCGGATGGCGTCCTCGTCGTGCTCGACGACGATCACCGTGTTGCCGAGGTCGCGCAGGCGCTTCAGCGTGCCGAGCAGCCGCTCGTTGTCGCGCTGGTGCAGGCCGATCGAGGGCTCGTCGAGCACGTAGAGCACGCCGGTGAGCCCCGAGCCGATCTGCGAGGCGAGCCGAATGCGCTGGCTCTCGCCGCCCGACAGCGTGCCCGAGGCGCGCGAGAGGGTGAGGTATTCGAGCCCGACGTCGTTGAGGAAGGTCAGCCGATCGCGAATCTCCTTGAGGATCCGCCCGGCGATTTCGCTCTGCTTGGCGTTGAGCTCGGCGGGCAGCGCCTCGAACCAGCCGGCGGCGTCGAGCACCGAGAGGCGCGCCACGTCGCCGATGTCGCGCGCGGCGATCTTCACCGCCAGCGCCTCCGGCTTGAGGCGCTTGCCGCCGCAGGCCGCGCAGGGCGTCTCGGACATGTAGCGGGAGATCTCGTCGCGCGCCCAGTCGCTCTCCGTCTCCTTGTAGCGCCGTTCCAGGTTGGGGATCACGCCCTCGAAGGGCTTCTTCACCTCGTAGGCGCGCAAGCCGTCGTCGTAGGCCATGCGCACGGCCTCGCCGCCCGAGCCGTAGAGGATCACGGCGCGGGCTTTCTCCGGCAGGTCGCGCCAGGGCACGGTCGTCTTGAAGCCGTAGTGCTTCGCGAGCGCATCCAGCGTCTGGCCGTAATAGGGCGAGGTGGACTTCGCCCATGGCGCGATCGCGCCCTTGCGGAGCGTGGCGCTCTCGTCGGGGACGATCAGGTCCGGGTCGATGCGCATCTCGTGGCCGATGCCGTCGCAGGTCGGGCAGGCGCCGAAGGGGTTGTTGAACGAGAACAGGCGCGGCTCGATCTCGGGAATCGTGAAGCCCGAGACCGGGCAGGCGAACTTCTGCGAGAAGACGAGGCGGCGCGGCCCGCCGGTCTCGTCCTTTTCGTCCGCCCATTCGACGACGGCGATACCGTCGGCGAGCTCGAGCGCGGTCTCGAGGCTCTCGGAGAGGCGCGCCCCGATGTCGTCGCGCACCACGAGGCGGTCCACCACCACGTCGATGTCGTGCTTGTACTTCTTGTCGAGCGTCGGCGCGTCCGGGATCTCGTAATAGGCGCCGTCGACCTTGACGCGCTGGAAACCCTTCTTCTGCCACTCGGCGAGCTCCTTGCGGTACTCGCCCTTGCGCCCGCGCACCACCGGGGCGAGCAGGTAGAGCCGCGTCTTCTCCGGCAGCGCCAGCACCCGGTCGACCATCTGCGAGATCGTCTGGCTCTCGATCGGCAGGCCCGTGGCGGGGGAGTAGGGCACGCCCACGCGCGCCCAGAGCAGGCGCATGTAGTCGTAGATCTCGGTGACGGTCGCCACCGTCGAGCGCGGGTTCTTCGAGGTGGTCTTCTGCTCGATCGAGATGGCCGGGGAGAGCCCGTCGATCTGGTCGACGTCGGGCTTCTGCATCATCTCGAGGAACTGGCGGGCGTAGGCCGAAAGGCTCTCGACGTAGCGCCGCTGGCCCTCCGCGTAGATCGTGTCGAAGGCGAGCGAGGACTTGCCCGAACCCGAGAGCCCCGTGAGCACGACGAGCCTGTCGCGCGGGATCATCAGGTCGACGTTCTTGAGGTTGTGCTCCCGCGCCCCCCGGACGGAGATCACGCGGGCGGTGGGGTCGCCGGCGCGGGCGCGGTCGAACAGATCGTCGAGATCGGACATGGTGCAGAGGCTCGTCGGATGAGAGACGTGTGGTCGCGCGGGCGCGGTCGTCCGGCCCGATGGACCGGGTCGATATAGTGCGCCGCCCCCCGCGCGTCATCGCCACGGCCGGACACGAGCCGTGCGAATCGCGCACGCGACGCCGCACCCCCGCGCGAGCCGCCTCCTGACTAGAACAAAACCGATACGATCGCAAGTCGGCCACGCGCCCGCGTGTAGCTGCCGGTGGGGCGATGAGCAGCGACGATTTGGCAGGGACCTCCGATCGCCGTGCGCCGTTGGGGCCCCGCCCGCGGACGACGATCGCGGGCTGAGACGAACCAAGGAGCATTCCATGCGCATGATCATCGCCCGCGGCGCCGCCGCCGCCTTCGCCGTGTCCCTCGCGGCCGCGCCGGCCTTCGCCCAGGACCAGACCATCGTCGCGCTCGCCCAGGGGAACGAGAACCTCTCGACCCTGGTCACCGCCGTCCAGGAGGCCGACCTCGTCGACACCCTGTCCGGCGCCGGCCCCTTCACGGTCTTCGCGCCGACCAACGACGCCTTCGAGGCGCTGCCCGACGGCGCGCTCGACGGGCTGCTCGCCGACAAGGAGAAGCTGAGCGCGGTGCTGACCTATCACGTCGTCTCGGGCGAGGTGATGGCGGCCGACCTGATGCAGCAGATCGAGGCCGGCGGCGGCGAGGCCGAGCTCACCACCGTCCAGGGCGAGACCCTGACGGCGAGCGCCGAGGGCGGCGAGGTCACCCTCACCGACCAGCAGGGCAACACCGCCACCGTCACCCAGGCCGACATCGACGCCTCGAACGGCGTCGTGCACGTCATCGACGGCGTGGTGATGCCGGGCATGTGACGCGCAGCCGTACGTCGAGACGAAAAGGCGGCGGGCGCCGGTGCGCCCGCCGCCGAGACTCCATCTCCGTATGGAAGGTGGATCGCCGCGTCGCGGCGAGATGGATGGGAAGGAAGCAGGACAGGCCGCGGCGTTGCCGCCTCGCTCGCGGTCGCGCGGCCTACGTCACCAGCCACAACGTCAGCACCGGGAACGCGATCAGGAGCCCCACGCGGATGATCTCCGCGGCGAGGAAGATCGAGGCGCCCTTGAACGTCTCCCACATCGGAACGTCCTTGGCCAAGCCGTTGATGATGTAGACGTTCAACCCCACGGGCGGGGTTATCAGCCCGAGCTCCACCACGATCAGGACCACGATCCCGAACCAGATCGCGGTGTGCTCGGGCGTGAGCCCGAAATCGAGCGCCATCACGATGGGGAAGAAGATCGGGATGGTGAGGAGGATCATGGAGAGCGAATCCATCATCGCCCCCATGACGAGGTAGATCGCCACGATCAGAAGCAGCACCAGCACCGGCGCGAGGCCGAGCCCGGCCACCCAGTCGCCTGCCACCATCGGCATCTGGGTGCGGGCGAGGAAGGCGTTGTAGAAATCCGCGCCGAGCAGGATGAGGAAGATCATCGCCGTCTGGACGGCGGTGTCCTTGAGCACCTCGGCGATCTCGCGCAGCCGAAGGCTGCCGTAGGTGAGCGCGGCGAGGCAGGTCCCGAAGGCGCCGACCGCCGCGCCCTCCGTGGGCGTGAACAGAGCCCGCCCGAACAGGTTCTCGCCGTTCATGCCCACGAACACGGCGAGGAAGATCACGACGACCGGCCACACCCGCCCGAGCCGCGCCAGCCGCTCGCGCCAGGGGATCGCCTCCGAGGGCGGGCCCGACTCGGGCGAGATCGCGAGATAGACCCGCACCGCGATCATGAAGCCGATCACGGCGAGCACCGCCGGGATGGCGGCGGCGAGGAACATCTTGGCGATGTTCTGCTGGGTGAGGATCGCGTAGATGACGAGCACGACCGAGGGCGGGATCAGGATGCCGAGCGTGCCGCCGGCCGCGATCGAGCCGGTCGCGAGCGCGCCTGAATAGCCGTATTTCTTCATCTCGGGGAGCGCCACGCGGCCCATCGTGGCGGCGGTCGCGAGCGAGGAGCCGCAGATCGTCCCGAAGGCGGCGCAGGCGCCCACCGAGGACATCGCGAGACCGCCCTTGTAGTGCCCGAGGAACCCGTTCGCGGCCTTGTAGAGATTCGCCGAAAGCCCCGAGCGCGCGGCGAAGTTCCCCATCAGCAGGAACAGCGGGATCACCGAGAGCGAGTAGTTGGCGAAGACCTCCCAGGGGGTCTGCTTGAGGTAGGCGAGGAAGGGCGTGAGGCCCGACAGCCAGACGAAGCCCGCAGCCCCCACCGCCGCCATGGCGACGCCGATCGGGATGCGGATCACGAGGAGCCCGAGCAGCACGCCGAAGGAGAGGACGCCGAGGGCGACGTTGGACATGGATTCGCGCGCCCTTCAGTGCTCGGCGACGTCGTGGGGCCCGATGGGGCGGTTGGTCAGGACCTCCTCGGCCGAGCGCCAGACGGTGTAGGCGCACACGATCGCCAGCAGCCAGGCGCAGGCGACGCCCCAGGCGAACGGGTAGGCCTCGGGCAGGCGCAGCACCATCGTCGTGTCGTTGAAGGCGAACTTGTCCCGCAGGCCGTGGACGAGACGCCAGGCTATCAGCCCGGCGAGGATCGTGAACACGGCGTTGCCGAGGAGATCGAGCGCCGCGCGCACGCGAAGCCGCGCACCGGCGGTGAAGAAGTCGACGAGGACGTTGCCGCGCCGCAGCTGGCAGAACGGCAGGAACGAGAACACGGCGATGCCCGTGCCGATCTGCACGAGCTCGACGTCTCCGGGAATGGACGCCGCGCGGAACTCGAGCCCCACGAAGCCGGCCACCCCCGGCAGGATCGAGCGCCCGACGATCGAGATCACCGAGACCACGATCATGCCGAGCAGCGCGACGCCGCCGAGCACCGCGACGGCGCCGCAGACGCGCTCCAGGAGGACGCTGACGGCGGTGAGCGCCGCCGTCGGCCGGTTCGCGGTCGCGTCCAACGCCGGGCTCAGTTCAGCGCGGCTTCGTGCTTGCCGACGAGGTCGCGGGCGGACTGGACGAGCGCCCCGCCGTCGCGGCCCGCCGCGTTCTGCTCCGCGATCCAGCCCTCGATCACCGGCTCGCCCGCGGCCATCCAGGCCTCGAGCGCGTCGCCCTCGATCAGGGTGATCTCGTTGCCGGTCTCCATGATGGCGGCCTTGCCGACCTCGTCCCACTCGTCCCATTTGGCGCCGATCTCGGTGGCGAGCGAAAGGCCGGAATTGGCGTCGATCACCGCCTTGTTGGCGTCCGACATGCCCTCGTAGACGCCCTTGTTCATCACGAACAGGAACACGGCGGTGTAGAGCGAGCGGTCGCCGGTAAAGGCGCCGACCTTGTCGGTGAGCTCGTTCACCTTGAGCGCCGGCACCACCTCGTAGGGGAAGACCACGCCCTGGACGACGCCGCGCGAGAGCGCCTCGGGCACGCCCGGCGCGGGGATGCCCTGCGGGTTGGCGCCGAGGTTGGCCAGCGTCTGGTTGATGACGCGGTTGGGCACGCGGATGGTCATGCCCTCGACGTCCGCCGGGCGCTCGATCGTCTTCTCGCGGGTGTAGAAATGGCCGTGGCCGTGGCCGAAGACCGCGAGGACATGGACGTCGTCGAGCTCGGCGGTGGCGTTCGCCTCGTAGAACTCGTGCGCGGCGGCGCTCGTCACCTCGCCGGTGGCGTGCGGGACGAAGGGCAGCTCCAGCGCCTCGAGCGAGGGGAAGCGGCCGGGCGTGTTGCCGGCGAGCGTCCAGACCACGTCGACGATGCCGTCGCGGGCCTGGTCGTAGAGCTGCGGCGGGCGCCCGCCGAGCTGCATGGCGGGGAAGATCTCGACGGCGATGCGGCCTTCCGAATCGGCTTCCACCTTCTCGGCCCAGGGCTCGAGCCACTTCTGGTGCGCCTGAGAGGCGGCGGGGAGGAAGTGGTGCAGCCGCAGCGTCACTTCCTGCGCCAGCGCGGAGGTGGACATCGTCGCGATGGAGATCGCGCCCGTGGCGGCGACGACGGCGAGACCCTTGATGATGCGCGTGGACATGCTCGGTTTCTCCCTAGACTTGGCCCGTTCCCCGGGACTTCGCCCCGATCGTGCGCGAGCCGGCCCGCCCGCGCGCGTTTTTCGGTGCGTGAATCAGCATGAAATTAGTTGCGTCGTCAACCGTCTCCCGGCTGCGCCAGCGCGTCGGCCTCGTCTCCCAGGACTTCGCGGACCCAGCGGAACGCCGCGTTCGCAGTCGGCACGCCGGCATACACCGCGCATTGGATGAGGAGCGCGCGCAGCTCCGGGATAGTGACCCCGTTCTTCAGCGCCGGGCGCAGGTGGAGCTTGAACTCCTCCTCCCGGTGCAGCGTCGTGCAGATGGTCAGCACGATGATGGATCGCGTCTTCCAGGGCAGCGTCTCGTCGGCCCAGACGTCGTGCCAGGCGGTGCGGGTGATGAACTCCTGCCAGGGGCCGGCGAAGGGCCCGGCCTTGGCCATCGACCGCTCGACATGCTCGGCCCCGAGCACCGCCTTGCGGTTCTGGAGGCCCTTCCGGTAGCGGGTGTCGTCGGTCATGACGTTTCTCCTTCCGTGCATCCCCTACAGGGAGGGGCGTGCGCACACGACTGTCACGGCTCGCTCGACGCAAGGGCATCGGCCACCGATCTCCTTCCCTGTACCCTGTAGGAGAAGGCGAGGTCTCCGCTCATGCCGTGCCCACGCTCTTGCGCCCGAGAAGCACGGACTGCCCGGCACAGGCCGGATCCTCCGGGACGAAGGCCACCACCTCGACGCCGTGAGCGGCCAGGATCGTGCGGTACTCCTGCGGGGAGAGGCTCGCGTGGAAGAGCTCCTCGTCGCCCACGCGCCCGATCGCCGTGCCCTCGGACGGTCCGACGGTGAGCATCAGGGCGCCGCCGGGCTCCAGATGGTCCGCGATGCGCGGGAGCGTCGCGCGCTGCTCGGCGTCGGTGAGGTGGAAGAAGCTGTTCCAGGCGAGGATGCCGGCGAAGCGCTCGGGCAGCGCGAGCGCCCGCATGTCGCCCCGGCGCCAATCCCCGTCGGGATGGTGGGAGCGGGCGATGGCGAGCATCGCCTCGGCGATGTCGACGCCGGTGACGGCGCGTCCCGTCCCTGCGATCTGAGCCGCGATCGGATCGCCCGTGCCGCAGCCGAGGTCGAGCACGGGGCCGCCCGGGCGCACGAGGGCGAGGAAGCGGTCGAGCCAGACGCGCTCGTGCAGGCCTTTGGAGCGATCCGCATCGAATCGCGCCGCATTGCGCTCGTAGATCGCGCCGGTGCGTGCGGCGAGCGCGACGAGCGATGGCTGCGAGAGCGCCTGGGCGCGCAGGCTGCCGCGCACGGCGGCCACCCGCGCCAGCGCCCGCGGGACGAAAGCCGCCGCGGCGTCGACATACGGCGCGAGGTCGAAGGCGCGGTCGAGGGCGTCTCCCGGCAGGTCGCCGCCGTCCGCGAGCGCGGCGCGCAGGGCGATCCCGCGCGCACGGACCGCGTCGGCGGCGCCCGTCACGCGGGACTTGGCGGCCTCGACCCCGATCACCGGCGCCAGCGCCGCCGCGGCGGCGTCGGCGAAGAGGAGGCCCTTCGTGAGGTCGAGGTTGCGCGCCATCGCGGCCTCGTCGACGACGAGGCCCTCCGCGAGCGCCCGCGCCTCGCGCAGCGCGCCGGACGCGAGGCCGAACAGCGCCGGCAGCGCGTGCCATTCGGCGTGCCAGGCGCCCGCGGGGCGCTCGTGAGCCGCCACCATGCTCTCGAGCAGCGTCGTCGCGTGTCCGCGCGCGGCGCTCGCGGCGGCGAGGATCACGGTGCAGGAGACCGGGTTGCGCTTGTGCGGCATGGCCGAGGAGCCGCCCCGCCCGGGCGCGTGGGGCTCGGCGACCTCCCCCACCTCGGTGGAGGCGAGGTGGGCGATATCACCCGCCGTCTTGGCGAGCGCGCCGAGCAACATCGCGAGCCAGGTCCCGGCCCGCGCCGGGCCGGCGCGGCGCGTGTGCCCGGCGATCAGCGCGGCGGGAAGACCAATCTCCCGGGCGAAGGCGTCGGCCACTTCCGGCGCGCGCGCGCCGAAGGCCGGCAGCGTCCCCGCCGGCCCCGCGAGCGACGCGACGCAGGCGCCGTCGCGCACCGCCGGCAGCTCGGCGGCGACGTCGGCGATCCCCGCGGCCCAGACCGCGGCCTTGAAGCCGAAGCTCACCGGCGTCGCGTGCTGGCCGTAGGTGCGCCCGGCGCACGGCGTGCGGGCGTGGCGCTCGGCGAGGCGGGCGAGGCCGGAGAGGATCGCGTCGCAATCGTCCGCGACGAGCGCGAAGGCGCGGGAGAGCGCCAGCGCCTGCGTGCCGTCGAGGAGGTCCTGCGTCGTCGCGCCCTTGTGGAGATCGCCCGCCACCTCGGCCGGCAGCATCGCCCGCAAGGCCGCCAGGAACGGGATCGACGGCACGCCGGCCTGCGCCGTCTCCCGCCCCAGAGCCGCGAGGTCGAAGGCGTCCGGCGACACCGCCGCGATCGCCTCTGCCAGCCCCGCCGGCGCGAGGCCGAGCCCGGCTTGCGCCCGCGCCAGCGCCGCCTCGACCGCCAGCATGTCCGCGATCCGCGCCCTGTCGTCGAAGACCGCGCGCATGGCGTCGCTCGCGAAGAGCGGCCCGGTCAGCGCGGAATCGAGCGCGGAGAAGCTCATCGCGGACCCCAGTCCATGGGCAGGCCGACGTAGTTCTCGGCGATAGTCGTCATCGCCGCGCGGGAGCTGGTGACGTAGTCGAGCTCGGCGAGCTGGCGGCGCCGGTCGAAGGGGGACGCGTCGTCGAACGTGTGCAGCATCTGCGTCATCCACCAGGAGAAGCGCTGCACCTTCCAGATCCGGCGCAGGCACGTCTCGGAATAGGCCGCGAGCGCCTCCTCGCGGCCGTGGGCGTAGTAGCTCTCGAGCCCGCGGGCGAGGACCCGCACGTCCCCCACCGCGAGGTTCATGCCCTTGGCCCCCGTCGGCGGCACGATATGCGCGGCGTCGCCCGCGAGGAAGAGGCGGCCGTGGCGCATCGGCTCGGCGACGAAGCTGCGCATGGCCGTGACGCCCTTCTGGACGATCTCGCCCTCGTCCAGCCGCCAGCCCGCGCCGCCGGCGAGGCGCACCTGCAGCTCCTCCCAGATCCGCGCGTCGGGCCAGTGGGCGATGTCCTCGTCCGGGGGGCATTGCAGGTAGAGCCGGCTGATCTCCGGCGAGCGCATCGAGAGCAGCGCGAAGCCGCGGTCGTGGCTGGCGTAGATCAGCTCCTCGGAGGCCGGCGGCGTGCGCGCCAGGATGCCGAGCCAGCCGAAGGGATACACCCGCTCGTAGACCCGCAGCACGTCCGTGGGGATGGCGGCGCGGGAGACGCCGTGAAAGCCGTCGCAGCCGGCGACGAAATCGCAGGCGAGCGTGTGGCGCTCGCCGTCCTTCAGCCAGGAGATCGTCGGCGCGGGCCCGTCGACCCCCTCGATGCGGGTGTCGGAGACGTCGAACACGATCTCGCCGCCGGCCTCGAGCCGGGCCGCGACGAGGTCCTTCACCACCTCGTGCTGGCCGTAGACCATCACCCCCTGGCCGGTGAGGTCGCGGAAGTCGATACGCCGCGCCTCGCCGGCGAATTTCAGGATCGTGCCGTGGTGGAGGAGGCCCTCCCGGTCCATCCGCGCGCCCACCCCGGTCTCGCGCAGGACGTCGACGGTGCCCTGCTCGAGCACGCCCGCGCGGATCCGCTCCTCGACATACGTGCGGCTCCTGGCCTCGACGATGACGGCGGAGATGCCGGCGCGGTGTAGGAGATGCGCGAGCAACAGCCCCGCAGGCCCGGCGCCGATGATACCCACCTGGACACGACGCTCGGGCATGGGAGCCTCTCAGATCTCGAAGAACACGGTCTCGTCCTCGCCCTGCAGGCGAATGTCGAAGGCGTAGACGCCCTCGGCCTCGCGCCGGGCGACGAGCGTCTCGCGACGCTCCGGGGGCGCCAGCGCGAGGACGGGGTCCTCGGCGTTCGCCGGCTCGTCGGCGAAATAGATGCGCGTCGCGAGCCGGTTCAGCAGCCCGCGGGCGAAGACGGAGACGGCGATGTGCGGGGCCTGGAGCGCGCCGCCCGGTCCGGGGACCGGGCCCGGCTTCACGGTGACGAAGACGAAGCGGCCCTCGACGTCCGTCTCGGCGCGGCCGAAGCCGCGGAAGGCTACATTGCCGGTGGTGTCGGGGTAGCGCCCCTGCGCCTCCGCCTGCCAGATCTCGATCATCGCGTCCGGCACCGGCTCGCCCGCCCCGTCGAGGACGCGCCCCTCGATGTGGATGCGCGCGCCCGGCGCGTCCGCGGTCGCGACCTCGCGTCCGGCGATGCCGCGGGCGTCGTAGGCGTCGGGCGTGAGGCAATAGGCGAAGAAGGGGCCCACCGTCTGGGATGGGGTGATGCCGCGCTCAGTCATGATGCGGATCCTCCATCGGCGTCGCCGCGCGCCCGCGCAGCACGATGTCGAAGCGGTAGCCGAGCGCCCATTCGGGCGTCGTCGCCTCGATGTCGAAGCACGAGACCAGCCGCTCACGGGCGGACGCATCGGGGATCGCCTGGAAGATCGGGTCGAGCGCGAGCAGCGGATCGCCGGGGAAGTACATCTGCGTCACCAGCCGGGTGACGAAGCTCGGGCCGAACAGCGAGACGTGGATGTGCGCCGGCCGCCAGGCATTGTGGTGGTTCCGCCAGGGGTAGGCGCCGGGCTTGATCGTGGTGAAGGCGTAGCCGCCGCTCGCGTCGGTGACGACGCGGCCGGCGCCGGTGAAGTTCGGGTCGATCGGCGCGTCGTGGCTGTCGTTCACGTGGATGTAGCGGCCCGCCGAATTGGCCTGCCAGATCTCGATCAGCGTATGCGGCACCGGGCGGCCGTCCTCGTCGAGCACCCGGCCCGTGACGAGGATGCGCTCGCCCAGCGGCGCGCCCGCATGGCCGGCGGTGAGGTCGGCCTCGCCGGGCGCGACGCTCTCGTGGCCGAAGGCCGGGCCGGTCGTCTCGGTGAGGGTGTGCGGCAGGATCACGAGCGGCCGGCGTGGGGTGCGCAGGCGCGTCGAGGCGTAGGCCGGCGCGTCGTTCGGCGGATGGGCCGAGAGGCTCTCGCGCGGGTAGGCGTACGGCACGCGCTCGCTCATGACGCGGCTCCCGGGATCCGTTTCCTCGACGGCGCCCCGCGCTCACAGTCGCGAGGTCATTCGTATGCGAATGATCTTGGCGGAGTTCCACGCATCTGTCAAACGGCTATGGAATACATGAAACTCTCTAGCGTCGGCGCGGCGGTCGACATCGATGGCGTGAGGCTCGTCTCTGCCAGTGGGTCGCAACGCCTTTCAATGGAAAAGGCGCTGCCGCCCTGCCTCCCCGGAGGGGCTATTGGATTCACGGACATTAGGCGTTCCCAACCGACCGTGACGGCCGCTGCCGGTCTCCCCTCCCCCTTGCGGGGAGGGGTCGGGGGTGGGGGTCGTGCAGGATTTGCTCGACCTGGTTGCAGGGCTGCAGCAGCCGCTCGGCCATATCTCGGAGCAGCAGCACTGCCCGCCGACCCCCATCCGGCGGCTTCGCCGCCACCTTCCCCACAAGGGGGAAGGAAGGCCTGCGGCAACCCGATGAGCGCGATCTCTGTCAAACGGACGGGCGCGTCGCGCGCCCGTCCCGACCGATCTCGCCGCTCAAGCCTCCGGAGGGGGCGGCAGGAACTCCACCTCGTGGCGGGCCGACAGCTCGACCACGACGCCGGGCTCCTGTTCGGGGAGATTGTGGATGCCCCAGAACAGGTCGTAGAGCTTGCGGGTGGGCGTGACCCAGAACAGGCACTTCACCGGCTGCTCGGTCTTGTTGAAGATGCCGTGGGGCATGCCCTTGGGCATGCGGATCAGGTCGCCCGCCTGCGCCACCACGTCCTCGCCGCCGAGCATCAGGTCGAGGCGGCCCTCCAGCATGTAGATGTATTCGTCCTGCGTCGGATGAATGTGCGGCGGCACGAACGTGCCGACGGGGAACGTCGCGTGCCAGGAGAAGCACTGCTCGGTGACGCTCTTGGGCACGTAGATCTGGCCGAGGATGTTCAGGCGAACGCCCTCGAACCCCTCTCCGCCGGGCGTGATCCCGGCGATCTCTTCGGTACGCATGGTGACGACTCCCCTCTCGTTGCTCGTGGTCGTTCGTCAGACGTGGAGGAAGCGGTCCTTCACGCTGGCATCCGCCTTCAGGTCCGCGCTCGTGCCCATCCAGGCGACGCGGCCCTTCTCGACGACGACGTGCCGGTCCGCGAGCGGGATCAGCGCGTCGACGTTCTTGTCGATGACGAGGATCGCCTGTCCCTCCGCCTTGAGGCGGGCGAGGCAATCCCAGATCTCGGCGCGGATCAGCGGCGCGAGCCCCTCCGTCGCCTCGTCGAGGATGACGAGCTTGGGGTTCGTCATCAGCGCGCGCCCGATGGCGAGCATCTGCTGCTCGCCCCCCGAGAGCTGCGAGCCGAGGTTGCGCCGGCGCTCCTGCAGGCGTGGGAACAGTTCGTAGACGCGCGCGAGCGTCCAGCGCGGGGCGCCGAAGCGGGTCGCGGCGGTGGCGATCAGGTTCTCCTCGACGGTCAGCGTCGGGAAGATTTGCCGTCCCTCGGGCACGAGGCCGATGCCGCATTGCGCCACCTTGTAGGAGGGCAGGCCGCGGATCGGGCGGCCCTCGAAGGCGATCTCGCCGCCCTTCGGCTTGACGAGGCCGAGGATGGAATTGACCGTCGTGGTCTTGCCCATGCCGTTGCGGCCGAGCAGCGTCACGACCTCGCCCTCGCCGACGTCGAAGGAGATGTCGAACAGGACCTGGGCCGGGCCGTAGCTCGATTCGAGATGACGCACGGACAGCATCAGGCGGCCTCCTCGCCGAGATAGGCCTCGCGCACCGCTGGGTCCGAGCGCACCGCGTCGGGCGCGCCCGTGGCGATCACCCGCCCGTAGACCAGAACGCTCACCCGGTCCGCGAGCGCGAACACGGCCTCCATGTCGTGCTCGATCAGCACGATCGTGTAGCGGGACTTGAGCCCCAGCAGCGTCTCGACCACGCGCTCGCTCTCCTCGCGGCCGGTGCCGGCGAGCGGCTCGTCGAGCAGCAGCAGCTTGGGGCGCGTGGCGAGCGCGATCGCGAGCTCGAGCTGGCGCTTCTCGCCGTGGGACATCTGACCGGCGACGACGTCGGCACGGTCCGTCAGGCCCACGGTGGCGAGCGCCGCCATCGCCTCGTCGTCGAGCGCGCGCTCGCGCGCGGGGTCGCCGAAGAAGCGGAAGGACGAGCCCGAGCGCGCCTGCACGGCGGTGGCGACGTTCTCGCGCACGGTGAAGCCCGGCAGGATCGAGGTGATCTGGAAGGAGCGCGCGAGGCCGGCGCGTACCCGCTCGTGCATCGGCGCGTGCGTGACCTCGCGCCCGTCGAACAGGATCTGCCCGGAATCGGAGGGGGCGAGGCCGGAGATCTGGTGGATCAGCGTGGTCTTGCCGGCGCCGTTTGGGCCGATGATCGCGTGCAGCTCGCCGGTCTCGACGGAAAGCGAGACGTCGTCGGTGACGGCGAGCGCGCCGTAGTTCTTGCGCAGATGGCGCAGCTCCAGGATCGCGCTCATCCGCGCCTCCCGAAGAAGCCGAGGATGCCGCCGCGCGCGAACAGCGCGACGAGGACGAGCAACGGGCCGAAAATCAGCTTCCAGTCCTGCGTGATGCGCGCGAGGATCTCCTCCAGGAACAGGAACGACATCGCGCCGATGATCGGCCCCACCAGCGTGCCCATGCCGCCGAGCACGACCATGATGATCAATTCGCCGGAGCGCTGCCAGGAGATGAAGGCGGGCGAGACGAACTCGAGCTGGTTCGCCAGGAGGAAGCCCGCCAGCCCGGCGATCATGCCGGCGATGACGTAGGCGGCGAGCTGGTAGCGATAGGGGTCGTAGCCGATCGCCTGCATGCGCACCGGGTTCTCCCGGGTGCCGCGCAGCACCCGCCCGAAGCGCGAGCCGACGATGGCGCGCAAGGTGGCGTAGACGCCGATCAGGCAGGCGAGCACGACGTAGTAGAACACCGTGTCGTTCTCGAGCACGTCCGTCCCGAAGACCGCGCTGCGGCCGGGCAGGGTGAGCCCGTCGTCGCCGCCGTATGCCGCGAGCGAGGTGGTGAGGAAGTACACCATCTGCCCGAAGGCGAGCGTGATCATGATGAAGTAGACGCCCTTCGTCCGCAGCGAGATCGCCCCCGTGACCAAGGCGAAGAGCGCGCTCGCGAGCAGCGTCGCGAACAGCTGCACGAACACGTCCGAGACGGCGTGCGCCATCAGGATGCCGACCGCGTAGCAGCCGATCCCGACGAAGGCGGCGTGGCCGAAGGAGACGAGCGCGCCGTAGCCGAGGATGAGGTCGAGCGAGAGCGCCGCGATGGCGAAGATCATCGCCCGGATCACGAGCGAGAGCAGGTAGCTCTCCGCGCCCAGCTGCGCCAGCCCCGGGGCGATCGCGAAGAACGCGAACAGCGCGAAGGCGAGCGCCTCCCGGCGCAGGAGCGGGGGCCGGGCGGGAAGCGCCGGCGCGGCGTGGTCGCGCGGCGGGGCCTTCGCGGTGGTGGGGGAGGCGGTGTCGAGCATCTCGTCCCGCTCCTCAGCGCTTGACGGGAAACAGGCCGGCGGGGCGGAAGAACAGCACCGCGGCCATCAGGATGTAGATCAGCATCGGCGCCACCGCGCGCCCGATCGTCGAGGCCGCGCCGGGGTCGAGGAAGAGGCGCAGCACGTCGCCGGCGAAGGTGCGCCCGAGCGTGTCGACGAGGCCGATGATCAGCGCGGCCAGGAACGCCCCGCGGATCGAGCCGATGCCGCCGATGACGATGACGACGAAGGCGAGGATGAGCAGGTTGTCGCCCATGCCCGGCTCGACCGACAGGATCGGCGCCACCATGGCGCCCGCGAAGCCGGCCAGCATCGCGCCGAAGCCGAACACGATCATGAACAGCCGCCGGATGTCGACGCCGAGCGCCGAGACCATCTTGGCGTTGGTCGCGCCCGCGCGCACCAGCATGCCGGCGCGGGTGTAGTTGACGAGCACGTAGAGCAGCGCCGCCACGGCGAGCCCCGCGCCGATGATGGCGAGGCGGTAGACCGGGTAGAAGAAGCCGTCCATGATCTGAATCGAGCCCTGCAGGAACTCCGGCACCGGCACGAACAGCGGCGAGGAGCCCCAGACCACCTTCACGCCCTGGTTCAGGAACAGGATGATGCCGAAGGTGGCGAGCACCTGCTCCAGATGGTCCTTGTCGTAGAGGTGTCGGAAGACGACGGCCTCCAGCAGCAGCCCGAAGACCAGCGCCGCCGGCAGGGCGAGCAGCAGGCCCAGCCCGAAGCTGCCCGTCCAGGTCGTGAAGGCGAAGGCGAAATACGCCCCGATCATGTACTGCACGCCGTGGGCGAGGTTGATGAAGTCCATCACGCCGAAGACGAGCGTCAGCCCCGCCGCGATCAGGAACAGGATGATCCCGAACTGCAGGCCGTTGAGCGTCTGGACCAGGATGAGTGTGGTGTACATGGCGCGATTTCGTCCCTCGCGTCTCTCCCGCCCTGTAGGGGAGGGGACGGCCGGCGCAGCCGGCCAGGAGTGGGGTCGGGTGGGGTCCGTGGTGGCCTGTTTCGGCTTCGCCGAACGCGCCTTCGGCGCGCCCCATCCGTCTCGCCGCTACGCGGCGATCCACCTTCCCCTACAAGGAAGGAGAGAGAGGGCCGCGGGCCTCCTCGACCCTCTCTCGGATTCCTCAGCCGCCCATCGTGCAGGCGTCGGCGTAGACGTCGCCGTAATCGTCGAAGACCTGCTCGACGATCTGCGTCTGGAACATGCCGTCCGCGCGCTGGGCGACCTCGACGAGGTAGAAGTCCTGGATCGGGTACTGGTTCTTGTTGAAGGCGAAGTCGCCGCGCAGGGACTGGAAGTCCGCCGCCTTGATCGCCTCGAGCAGCGCCGCCTGGTCGCCCATGCCGCCGGCCGCCTCGATCGCCGAGTCGAGCAGCATCGCGGTGTCGTAGGCCTGCATGGCGTAGGAGCCCGGCACCTTGCCGAACTTCGCGATGTAGGCGTCGACGAACTCGGCGTTGCCGGGGGTGTCCATGTCGGGCGCCCAGGTCATCGCGCCGAACATGCCGAGCGCCGCATCCTGCTGCGCGGGCAGCGTCGACTCGTCCACCGTGAAGGCCGAGAGGAAGGGGATGCGGTCCTTCATTCCGGCCTGGTTGTACTGGCGCACCAGGTTCACGCCCATGCCGCCGGGCATGAAGGTGAACACCGCGTCGGGCTGCATCGCCGCGATGCGGGCGAGCTCGGCGGAGAAGTCGAGCTGGCCGAGCTGGGTGTAGACCTCGTCGACGATCTCGCCCTCGAAGTGGCGCTTGAAGCCCGCCGCCGAATCGCGACCGGCCTGATAGTTCGGCACCATGACGAAGACGCGCTCGTAGCCGCGGTCCTGCGCGACCCGGCCCATCACCTCGTGGACCTGGTCGTTCTGGTAGGAGGTGACGAAGAAGTTCGGATGGCACTCCGCGCCGGCGTAGGAGGACGGCCCGGCATTGGGGCTGATCAGGATCTTGTCAGCATCCATCACCGGCTTGTGGATCGCCTGGAGGATGTTCGAGAAGATCGGGCCGACGACGAAATCCACGCCCTCGCGCTCGATCAGGCCGTTGACGCGGGTGAGCGCGACGTCGGGCTTCTGCTCGTCGTCGGCGACGACGACCTCGACCGGCACGCCGCCGAGCTCGCCGCCCAGCTGCTCGACCGCGAGCTGGAAGCCGTCGCGGGCCTGCTCGCCGAGCGAGGCCGCCGGGCCAGACAGCGTGACGAGGATGCCGACCTTCACCGGGTCGGCGGACTGGGCGTTCGTCAGCGCGGTCGTGGCGAGGAGCCCGATCGCCGCGAGGCCGATTGTCTTCGAGAAGGATTTGGAGACCGTCTTGGAAAACGTCGTCATGAACCTGTACTCCCGATTGGCTGTTCCCCGCGCGATTTTTCGCGCTTGTTCCCGCCGCGCCGGCACTGTGACGCTCTCGAGCCGTCCCGAAAAGCCCTTTTCGGAAGGCACCGCCACAGCCGTGTGGCCAAACCCCGGTCCGAACCCGCTTGACGCGGCCCGCCATAAGGCCTGATATTTGAAGCTTAAAACAAGCAGCGCGGAAATCACAAGCGCTAACCGTCGGCGAATGCGCTGGCGGGCGCGGGACGAGAAACGAGGAGCGGCATGGACGCAGCACCGACCCATCAGAGCGCGCCGTACGCGCGGCTTTCCGGGCGCCACGCCCTCGTCACCGGGGGCGGCCGCGGCATCGGCCTCTCCATCGCCCGCGCTCTCGCCCAGGCCGGCGCGAAGGTCACCGTGCTCGGCCGCGACATGGGCTCGCTCGAGCGCGCCATCGCGGCGGGCGCGGCGCACCACGCCGTCACCGCCGACGTGACGCTCGAGGACGCCATCGTCCACGCCTTCGAGGACGCGGTGTCCCGGGCGGGGCCGATCGACCTGATGATCTGCAACGCCGGCGCCGCCGAATCGGCGCCGTTCCCGGCGACGTCGAACGACATGATCCGCAACATGCTGGACATGAACTTCATGAGCGTCGTCTACGCCGCCCGCGCCGTCCTGCCGTCGATGACCGAGCGCGGCTTCGGGCGCATCGTCGCCGTCGCCTCGACGGCGGCGCTGAAGGGCTACCCCTACGTTTCCGGCTACGTCGCGGCCAAGCACGCGACGCTGGGCCTCGTGCGCTCGCTCGCGTTGGAGACGGCCAGGAAGGGCGTCACCGTCAACGCGGTCTGCCCCGGCTACACCGATACCGACATCGTCTCGCAGAGCGTCGACCGCATCGTCGCCAAGACCGGGCGCTCGGCGGAGGAGGCGATGGCCGAGCTGACCCGCCACAATCCTCAAGCCCGTCTGGTGCGCCCCGAGGAGGTCGCCGACGCCGTCGCCTGGCTGTGCGGCGACGGCGCCGCCTCGGTGACGGGCCAGGCCATCGCGGTCGCCGGAGGCGAGGTGTGATGGACGTGCCGGTCCACCTCGACCACGAGGCCAAGGCGCTGGAGGCGCCCGCCGAGCACGCCGCCGAGCTGCGCCTGTGGCTGCGCCTCCTCACGCTCTCGACCATGATCGAGGGCGAGGTGCGTCGGCGCCTGCGCGAGCGCTTCGACGTGACGCTGCCGCGCTTCGACCTGATGGCGCAGCTCGTGCGCGCCCCCGAGGGCATGACGCTGTCGGACGTCTCGAAGCGGATGATGGTGTCGAACGGCAACGTCACCGGCCTCGTCGAGCGGCTGGTCGAGAGCGGGCACGTCGATCGCCGCGTCTCGGAGACCGACCGCCGCGCCCAGGTGATCAGCCTCACCGCGTCCGGCCGCGCGGAATTCCGCGCCATGGCGGTCGAGCACGAGACCTGGATCGCGGAGATGGTCGGCGGCCTCGACGAGGCGGAGGTCGACACCCTGATGCGCCTGCTCGGCAAGGTGAAGACCTCGACGCGTGCCGCCATGGACAGAACCGCCGACAAGAGCCCGGACAGGATTCCGGACAAGGGAGCTACCCGATGACCCCCGCGAACCCGGTGACCCTGCCGGTCTCCTCCTACCGCCCGAGCCATTTCCTGCTCGAGGTGACGGAGCGCGTCGCCCACGTGACGCTCAACCGCCCCGAGAAGAAGAACCCGCTCACCTTCGAGAGCTACCGCGAGCTGACCGACTTCTTCGCGGCGCTGAAGAAGGACGACGACGTCGGCGCGGTGGTGGTCTCCGGCGCGGGCGGCAATTTCTCCTCGGGCGGCGACGTGTTCGAGATCATCGAGCCGCTGACCCGGATGGGCACGAAGGACCTCACCGCCTTCACCCGCATGACCGGCGAGCTCGTGCGCGAGATGCGCGCCTGCCCGCAGCCGGTGATCGCCGCGATCGACGGCGTCTGCGCCGGGGCCGGCGCGATGATGGCGCTCGCGAGCGACATCCGCCTCGCGGGGCCGCGGGCGCGGGTCGCGTTCCTGTTCAACAAGGTGGGGCTCGCCGGCTGCGACATGGGCGCCTGCGCCCTGCTGCCCCGGGTGATCGGCCAGGGCCGCGCCTCCGAGCTGCTCTACACCGGCCGCTTCATGAAGGCGGAGGAGGGCGAGCGCTGGGGCTTCTTCTCGCGCATCGTCGCGGAGGAGGCGCTCCTCGCCGAGGCCCGCGCGCTGGCCGCCGAGATCGTCGCCGGGCCGAACTACGCCAACACCATGACGAAGCGGATGCTCGCGATGGAATGGGCGATGTCCGTCGAGGAAGCCATCGAGGCTGAGGCCGTGGCGCAAGCCTTGTGCATGACCACCAACGACTTCCGGCGGGCTTACGAAGCGTTCGCGCAGAAGCGCACCCCCGTCTTCGAGGGCGATTGAGGAGCCTGCGCCATGCCGGACACGAGCTTTCTCTCCTGGCCGTTCTTCGACGAGCGCCATCGCGACTTCACGAGCCGGTTGAAGGACTTCACTCGCGATCTTCATGTCTCGCACGACGACGTCGACGCGGCCTGCCGCACGCTGGTGCGCCACCTCGGCGAGGCCGGCTGGCTGCGCGCCGTCGCACCCGCCGCCTATGGTGGGGAGGGCGAGACGTTCGACGTCCGCACGCTGTGCCTCGCCCGCGAGACGCTGGCCTACCACGACGGCCTCGCCGACTTCGCCTTCGCCATGCAGGGATTGGGCACGGGGCCGGTGACGCTGTTCGGCTCCGAGGCGCTCAAGCGCCGGGTGCTGCCGGGTGTGGTCGCGGGCACGCGCATCGCCGCCTTCGCCCTGTCCGAGCCGGAGGCGGGCTCCGACGTCGCCGCGCTCGCCACCACGGCGCGGATCGAGGGCGGGGAGGCGATCCTCGACGGGGAGAAGACCTGGATCTCGAACGGCGGCATCGCCGATCATTACGTCGTCTTCGCCCGCACCGGCGAGGCGCCCGGCGCCCGGGGCCTCTCCGCCTTCCTGGTCGAGGCCGACAACCCGGGGCTGACGATCGAGGAGCGCATCGACGTGATCGCGCCCCACCCGCTGGCGCGCCTGCGCTTCGAGAACTGCCGCGTGCCGCTCTCCCACCGCATCGGCGAGCCCGGCGCGGGCTTCAAGGTGGCGATGGCGACCCTCGACGTCTTCCGCTCGACGGTGGGCGCGGCCGCGCTCGGCTTCGCGCGCCGGGCCCTCGACGAGGCGCTCCACCGCGCCCGCACGCGCCGGCTGTTCGGCGCGCCGATGGGCGAGCTGCCGCTCACGCAGGCCGCGCTCGCGGAGATGGCGACCGACGTCGACGCCTCCGCGCTGCTCGTCTACCGCGCCGCCTGGACGAAGGACCAGGGCGCGCCCCGCGTCACCCGCGAGGCGGCGATGGCCAAGATGGTCGCCACGGAAAGCGCCCAGAGCGTCGTCGACAAGGCGGTGCAGATCTTCGGCGGCCTCGGCGTGACCAAGGGCGTCAAGGTCGAGGAGCTCTACCGCGACGTGCGCGCCCTGCGCATCTACGAGGGCGCCACCGAGGTCCAGAAGATCGTCATCGCCCGCGAGATCCTGAAGGGGGCGGGGGGATGAGGGGGAGCGCTCGCCGAACGCATGCGGCCGGAACGCGCCCCCTCTCCACGAGGGCTAGCCGATACACACATCTCGTGCGGCCTCGGGGCTCCTTCGGATCGTCGCGAGCCACGATGTCCTTCCCTGCAGGGGAAGGTGGATCGGCGCGCAGCGCCGAGACGGATGGGGCACGCCGACAGGCGTGTTCGGCGAAGCCGAAGCGGGCGGCGGTGGGCGTGCAGGATAGGCTGCGCCCTGCACGGTTTCCGCTTCGCGGAACGCGTCGCTTCGCTCCGCGCCCCATCCGTCTCGGCTTCGCCGAGCCACCTTCCCCTACAGGGAAGGAGAGACGCGCCGGCCGCTTCGCGCAGATCTTCCAACGACTCGGGAAGCTGTGTGAATCGGCTAGCCACCAGGGTGAGGTGAGATGCGGCGGCGCCCGTCGACATCTTCGCCGACCCCCGTGGAACTTCTCGCCGTGCACCACCGCAGCCCGGAGACGCGCATGACCTCCAGCGCCCATACGGACACCTTCGCGCGCGACAACTTGCCCCCGCGCGCGCTCTGGCCGGACTTCCTCTTTACCCGTCCTGAGCTGCGCTACCCCGAGCGGCTCAATTGCGTCGACGCGTTCCTCGACGTCCACGTCCGCGAGGGGCGGGGGGACCGCTCCTGCATCGTCTCGCCGAGCGAGACGCTGACCTACGCCCAGCTGCAGGAGCGGGTGAACCGGATCGCGAACGTGCTCACGAAGGAGCTCGGCCTCGTCCCTGGAGGGCGCGTCCTGCTGCGCTCGGCCAACACCCCGATGATGGTCGCCTGCTACCTCGCGGTGCTCAAGGCCGGCGGCGTCGTGGTCGCGACCATGCCGCTGCTGCGCGCCCGCGAGATCGCCTATCCGATCGAGAAGGCGAAGGTCGCCATCGCTTTGTGCGACGCGCGCCTCGCCGAGGAGATGCGCAAGGCCGAGCCGCTGTGCGACGCGCTGCAACGGGTCGTCTACTGGGGCACGCACGACGAGTTCGGGCTCGAGGCCCTGATTTCGAAGGCCTCGCCCGCGTTCGAGGCGGTCGACACCGCAGCCGACGACGTCTGCCTGATCGGCTTCACCTCGGGCACGACGGGCCAGCCCAAGGGCACGATGCACTTCCACCGCGACATGCTCGCGATCTGCGACGCCTATGGGAAGAACGTGCTGCGCGCCGAGCCGGAAGATCGCTTCATCGGCTCGCCCCCGCTCGCCTTCACCTTCGGGCTCGGCGGCATCGTGCTGTTTCCCTTGGCGATCGGCGCCTCGACCGTGCTGCTCGAGAAGGCCGGGCCGAACGAGCTCCTGCCGGCGATCCAGGAGCATCGCGTCAGCGTCGTCTTCACCGCACCCACCGCCTACCGCGCGATGCTGCCGCGTCTGCCCGAGTTCGACGTCTCGTCCCTGCGCAAGTGCGTCTCCGCCGGCGAGCCGCTTCCGAAGGCCACCTTCGAGGCCTGGCATGAGGCCACGGGCCTGAAGCTGATGGACGGCATCGGCGCGACCGAGATGCTGCACATCTTCATCGCCTCCCCCGAGGACGAGATCCGCCCCGGCGCCACGGGTCGCCCCGTGCCCGGATACGAGGCCAAGGTGATCGACGAGGAGGGGCGCGACCTGCCTCCCGGCGAGATCGGCAAGCTCGCGGTGCGCGGCCCCACCGGCTGCCGCTACCTCGCCGACGAGCGCCAGACCAAGTACGTCCAGAACGGCTGGAACATCACCGGGGACACCTACCTCATGGATGAGGACGGCTATTTCTGGTATCAGGCCCGCTCGGACGACATGATCGTCTCCTCGGGCTACAACATCGCCGGTCCGGAAGTGGAGGCGGCGCTTCTCACCCACGCCGCGGTCGCCGAATGCGGCGTCGTCGGCGTGCCGGACACCGAGCGCGGCGCGATCGTGCGCGCCTACGTGGTGCTGCGCGAGGGCGAGGACGGGACCGACGCGATGGCCAAGACCCTGCAGGAGCACGTGAAAGCCGAGATCGCGCCCTACAAGTACCCGCGCTCCATCGTCTTCGTGGACGCCCTGCCCAAGACCCAGACCGGCAAGCTCCAGCGCTTCGCGCTGCGCCAGCAGGCGAGCGGAGGGGATCTCCGGGAGACGCGCCCATGAGCGAGCGCATAGAGCCCCCTGCGCGCGACACGATCGGCCCCGGCGTCCATATCGCGCCGGTGAAGATCCGTTTCTCGCATTGCGACCCCGCGGGCATCGTCTACTTCGCCCGGTGGTTCGACATGCTCAACGGCGTGATCGAGGACTTCTTCGGTGCGGTGCTGGGCCTCGACTACCACATGCTGATTCGCGACCGCAGGCTGGGCCTCGGCTACGGCCAGGCGCATGCCGACTACCTGAAACCCGGCCTGATGGGCGACATCGTCGAGTTCGCCGTCCTCGTCGAGCGCATCGGCGGTGCGTCGATCACCCTGTCCATTCCCGGCTATCGCGGCGCAGAGCCCGTGATCGCCGCCCGCCTCGTCATCGTCACGACGGATCTCGACGCCCACAAGGCGATCCGCGTGCCCGACGACCTGCGCGCGGCCTTGACCCGTTACCAGGAGAGAAGTCGATGACCGGTCTGCGTGAGCGTCTCATGGAAGGGGAGGGTGCTTCGAGCGGCCCGCGCGTGCTGCAGCCCGCGCATTGGCCGACGCCCAAGGGCTATTCCAACGGCATGGCCGCGGCGGGAACCCTCGTCGTCACCGGCGGGGTCGTGGGCTGGGACGCCGAGGGACGGTTTCCCGAGGGATTCGTCGCGCAGACGCGCCAGACGCTGGAGAACATCGTCGCCATCCTCGCGGAGGGCGGGGCGGGCCCGTGCCATCTCGTCCGGCTGACCTGGTACGTCACCGACATGGACGCCTATCTCGCCTGCCAGCGCGACCTCGGCCGGGCCTATCGCGAGGTGATCGGCCCCCACTACCCGGCGATGGCGCTCGTCCAGGTGGTCCGCCTCGTCGAGAGGGCGGCGCTCGTCGAGATCGAGGCGACGGCCGTCGTGCCGGCCTGAGCGCGCCGTCGCCGCAGCGCCGGCCGTCGCGCTCGGGTCGCTCGCGCAGGGGGCTCGCGCAGGGAGGCTCGCGCGGGTCGGCCTGACGCTACGGCGTCCGAGCCCTGCCGCCGCCGCGTCCGGCGATCGTCTGGAGGGCTTCGCTCGGTGACCGGAAGGAATATTGCCTTCCTCTACGGAAGTATCATACGAACTCCGGCTCCCTCGATCACCCATCAAGCAACCCTCGCGTTCGAACCGGCGGCCTCTCCGGCACCGGACACCATGGGGGCAGCGACCTGTGACAGAGCGTCTCCGGCGCCGCCCGACGTCTCCTCTCGGTAGGTGGAGCAAGGATTTGTCGCACGCGGAGCGGCACGTCGCCCAGGCGCGGCACCCTCGCCCCGTCCGGCGCGGACGCAACGACCGGCACGGTACGATGTCCGATCCGTTCGAGCGATCCTCGGGGGCACGACTTGTCTTGCCGAAAACACTCGGGCCGATTTCGAGTTGACGACGTCACTAGACGTCCAGCGCAAGCGCGGATTTGACTTGAACACATACCAGCGTCACGCTTCAAAGGGGAGCAAAGCGCGGCACGCCCCCCGTATTCACGCGCTCGAGGAAACGTCACGTGCGTATCGTCGTCATCGGCGCCGGCGTCGTCGGCCTGGCTTGCGCTCGCGCGCTCGTCCGGGACGGGCACAGCGTGCGTGTGATCGACCGCGCGCTCGAGGGCGACCGGGCGTCGTTCGGCAATGCCGGCGGGATCGCGGTGAGCGAGATCGTGCCGGCCTCGGTGCCGGGCCTGTGGAAGAAGGTGCCGCGCTGGCTCGCCGACCCGCTCGGCCCCCTCGCCATCCGCCCGGCTCACGCGCCGCGCCTCGCGCCGTGGCTGCGGGCGTTCCTCGCCGCGGGAGGTCCGGCGCAGGTGGAGCGCATCGCCGCCGCCCTCTCGGCGCTGAACCGCCGGGTCTACGCGGACCTCGAGCCCCTCCTCGCCGACATCGGCTGCGCCGGGGACCTGAAGCGCGTGGGCGCGCTGACCCTGTACGAGCGCGAGGCCGCCTTCGACGCCGACGGCTGGGAGCGGGACCTGAAGAAGCGTCACGGCTTCGTCCACGAGAGTCTCACCGGCGAGGAGGCGCGCGAGCTCGAGCCCGCGCTGTCCCGGCGCATCGCGAAGGCGGTGTTCGATCCGCAATGGTCCATCGTGGCCGATCCGCGACGGATCGTGGAGGGCCTCGCCCGCTGGCTGCGCGAGCACGACGTGCCCTTCCATCAGGCCGAGGTCGCGGGGCTCGACCCCAAGCTCGACCGCGTCACCCTCGCGCTGGGCGACGGGAGCGTCGGGGACGCCGACCTCGTCGTGGTGGCCGCCGGCGCCTGGTCGAAGCGCCTGGCCGAGAGCGTGGGCGACCGCGTGCTGCTGGAGGCGGAGCGCGGCTACAACACCACGATCCCCGATCCCGGCGTGCGCCTCGGCCGTCAGCTGATCTTCGCCGAGCGCAAGTTCGTCGCCACCCCGCTCTCGATCGGCCTGCGCGTCGGCGGCGCGGCGGAATTCGCCGGGCTCGATGCGCCCGCGAACCTCGCGCGCTCGGACCGGCTCGCCACGCTCGCGAAGATCTACCTGCCGGACCTCGACGCGTCGGGCGGCACCCGCTGGATGGGCCAGCGGCCCTCGACGCCGGATTCGCTGCCCGTGATCGGCTGGTCGCCGGGCAAGGGCCGGGTGATCTACGCCTTCGGCCACGGCCATCTCGGGCTCACGCAGGCGGCGACCACCGGCGCGCTCGTCGCCGGCTTGCTTTCCGGCGCGACCGGGGACATCGATATGGAGCCCTATTCCATCGCGCGCTTCGCCCGTTGAGGCGCGCGCGAAAGAAACGCTCGTCGAGAGACGCCATGGCCCGCCACACCTTCTTCTGCATCGACGCCCACACCTGCGGCAATCCCGTGCGCGTCGTCGCCGGCGGCGGGCCGGTCCTGCCGCACGTCTCGATGGCGGAGCGCCGGCAGATCTTCCTCGAGCGCCACGACTGGGTGCGCCGCGCATTGATGTTCGAGCCGCGCGGCCACGACGTGATGTCCGGCTCGATCCTCTACCCGCCCTCGCGGGAGGATTGCGACATCGGCGTGCTCTTCATCGAGGTCTCGGGCTGCCTCCCGATGTGCGGCCACGGCACGATCGGCACCGTCACGATCGCGATCGAGGAGGGGCTCGTCGTGCCCCGGGAGCCGGGTCGCCTGGCGCTGGAGACGCCCGCCGGGCGCGTCGACATCGTCTACGAGCAGTCGGGTCCGCACGTGGAGAGCGTGCGCCTCTTCAACGTCCCCGCCTACCTGCACGCGCGCGACGTGACGGTGGACGTGCCCGGCCTCGGCGCGCTCACCGTCGACGTGAGCTTCGGCGGCAACTACTACGCCATCGTCGAGCCGCAGGGCTCCTATGGCGGCATCGACGCGCTCGGCTCGGCCGAGATCCTGCGTCTCTCGCCGCTCGTGCGCCGCGTGGTCGAGGCGGCGGTCGCGCCGGTCCACCCGGAGGACCCGCGCATCCGCGGCCTGTCCCACGTGATGTGGACCGACGCGCCCCGCGCCGCCGGCGCCCACGCCCGCAACGCGGTCTTCTACGGCGACAAGGCCATCGACCGCTCGCCCTGCGGCACCGGCTCCTCCGCTCGCATGGCCCAGCTCGTCGCCCGCGGCCGTCTGGCGGTGGGCGATCGCTTCGTGCACGAGAGCATCATCGGCACGACCTTCGACTGCCGGGTGGAGGAGGCCGCGCGGGTGGGCGGCCACGACGCGATCCGCCCCTCGGTCGCCGGCTGGGCCCGCATCACGGGCCACAACACCATCTTCGTCGACGACCGCGACCCGCTGGCGCACGGGTTCCAGGTGTAGGCTCGCTCCGGCGTCGATGCGGTGCGCACTCCCCTCTCCGTGGTGGCTGATCGATGCACAAATCGTCTTTCGCCACTCGCGGTCCCGGACGAGCGGCGTCGTGGAGGGGCTCGGCGAGGAAGCCGAGCTTTCTCCTTCCCTGTAGGGGAAGGTGGCTCGGCGCAGCCGAGACGGATGGGGCGCGCGGGACGCGCGTTCGGCGAAGCCGAAACAGTGCAGGGCCGGACGGCTCGGTGGAGCCCGATGTCCGCTGCGCGGACCGCGCCTCGCGGCGCGCCCCATCCGTCCCGCCGCTTCGCGTCGGTCCACCTTCCCCTACAGGGAAGGAGAAAATAGCGGCCGCCATGGCCGCCTTCACCCGCGATTCACTTAAAAATCCGGTCACCGAAGTTACGCTTCGATTCACCGACAATTTTAGACGTGTTTTCACGCGGTCCCGGCAAGCTTCCCTTCAACAAGCCACACGAACAGGGGAGCAAGGACCATGGCTCGTCTCGATCTCGGTCACCAGGACATCGCTGCGCTGGCGCCCAATCTCGACACCGGCGAGGCGTTCTACGAGCTGGGCATGATGCACGCCGTCGGCCGGTCGGTGCCGGTGGATCTCGTCGCCGCGCACAAGTGGCTCAACGTCGCCGTCGCCAAGGGCTGCCGCGCGGCCGTGGCGCGCCGCGCCGAGCTCTCCGCGGAGATGACCCGCGACGAGATCGCCGCCGCCCAGCGCGACGCGCGGCTCTTCCTCACGGGGCGGTGATCCGCCGGCCTCGCGGGAAACGCTTGAGGGCGCGGGGTGCGGCTGCTATGAGCCCGCCATCCTCCACGCCAACACGAGCGGATTTCCCGACATGGCCATCGAGCGCACCTTCTCGATCCTCAAGCCCGACGCGACCAAGCGCAACCTCACCGGCGCCGTGAACGCCGTGATCGAGGAAGCCGGCCTGCGCATCGTCGCGCAGAAGCGCATCCACATGACGCGCGCGCAGGCGGAAACCTTCTACGCCGTCCATTCCGCGCGCCCCTTCTTCGGCGAGCTCGTCGACTTCATGATCTCCGGCCCCGTGGTCGTGCAGGTCCTCGAGGGCGAGGACGCCATCGCCAAGTACCGCGAGGTCATGGGCGCGACGAACCCGGCCAACGCCGCCGAGGGCACCATCCGCCAGAAGTTCGCCCAGTCGGTCGGCGAGAACACGGTCCACGGCTCGGACGCGCCTGAGACGGCCGCCGTCGAGATCGCGCAGTTCTTCGCCGGCAACGAGATCGTCGGCTGATCCGAAGCCGCCTCGTCGAGACGAACCGAGCCCCGGGCCGCGCCGCGACCCGGGGCTTTTTCGCGCCGCCTCCTAGAGCCAGCCCTTGCCCTTGAACCACCAGTACGACCCGATCGCCGAGGCGGCCATCACGGCGAGGGTGAGCGGGTAGGCCCAGGGCTGATCGAGCTCGGGCATGTGGGCGAAGTTCATCCCGTAGATCGTGCCCACCAGCGTCGGCGGGAGGAAGATCACCGCGGCCACCGAGAGCACCTTGATCACCCGGTTCTGGGCGAGGTTGATCAGCCCGAGCGTCGCCTCCTGCAGGTAGACGATCTCGGCGGTGAGCTGGCCCTCGTAGGCGGAGAGCGAGCGCAGGTCGCGCTCGAGCTGCTTCAGCCGACCGGGCGTCTCCGGCGAAAACCACGCCTCCGCGCCGGCACGCACGAAGGGCACGAGGCGGGTGAGCGAGAGCAGGCTCTCGCGCAGGATCGCGATCATCATGTTGCGCCGCCCCAGCCGCATCAGGATCTCCTGGAGATCGCTCTCGGCCTCCTTGGCCCTGCGCGGGCCGCTGTCGACGAAGAGATGCGTGGAGATCGCGTTGAGGTCGGCGGCGACGTGCTCGAGCACGTCCGCCGCGCGCTCGACGATGGAATCGATCAGCGCCACGAAGACGAGGTCGCTCGTCGGCCGCGCCTCCGGCTGGCGCAGCCACTTCGCCTCGAAGGTGCGGAAGGGCAGGGGGTTGCCGTAGCGCACCGAGACGAGGTGGCGGGGCGTGACGACGAACGTCACCGGCGTGCGCGACGGCCGGCCTTCCGTCGCGCCCTCGATCACGGTGGCGGTGACGATCAGCGCGCCGTCCTCGCGGTAGAGGCGCGAGGATTCCTCGATCTCCGCCATCTCCTGGAGCGTCGGCACCTCCACGTCGAGCATGGCCTCGACGGCGTCCTCCTCCTCCTGCGTCGGGTCGCACAGGTCGATCCACAGCACCTCGGGGCCGAGCCGGTCGTCCCCCAGGCGCACGAGGGCGCCGTCCGTCACGCCGAAGAGCCGCATCATGAGACGTCCCCCGTCGCGGCCGGCGAGCGGCCGCGTCCCGATCTAGACGCCGGCGGTGCGATCGGGAAGAGGGCGAGCGCATTGCATTGCCCGCACGCACGGTTCTCGCCTCGAATGGCTCGTCGATCCGGCATTCGCGCAAGCATCAACTTGCCGCGCACCCCCTCGCGCCCCGTGCCGCACTGGGTCATCATCGCGTTCGAGAGAATAGTCCTTTCCGGAGAGCGGCCATGAGCTGGCGAGACGCGGACGACCCCATTCCCGGCGACGCCCGGTCCTGCAACGCCATCGAGACGGTGATCGTGCCCCGCGCGCGCGACATCGGCTCGTTCGAGGTGCGCCGGGCGCTGCCCTCGGCGGGTAAGCAGATGATCGGCCCGTTCATCTTCTTCGACCAGATGGGCCCCGCCGAGTTCCTCCTCGGCGCCGGCATGGACGTGCGGCCCCACCCGCATATCGGCCTCGCCACCGTCACCTACCTGTTCGACGGCGAGATCATGCACCGCGACAGCCTCGGCACCGAATTGCCGATCCGCCCCGGTGCGCTCAACCTGATGAGCGCGGGGCGCGGCATCACCCATTCCGAGCGCACCTCCGCCGACCTGCGCACGACGGGCTCGAAGCTGTTCGGCATCCAGAGCTGGGTCGCGCTCGCCGAGAAGGACGAAGAGGGCGAGCCCGGTTTCGTCCACTATGCGGCCGACCGGCTGCCCGTGCTCGAGGGCGAGGGCAAGACCGTGAGGCTCATCGCCGGCTCGGCGCTGGGCGCGACATCGCCGGTGGCGACCTCCACCGCGACGCTCTACGCCGACGCGATTCTGGCGGCCGGCGCGACCATCCCCTTCGACGCCGACTACGACGAGCGCGCGATCTACACCGTCTCGGGCGAGGTCGACATCGCCGGCGATCGCTTCGGGCCGGGCCAGCTGCTCGTGTTCCGGCCCGGCGACCGGATCGCCATCCGCGCGGTCTCCGACACGCGCTTCATGATGCTGGGCGGCGAGCCGATGGACGGGCCGCGCCACATCTGGTGGAATTTCGTCTCCTCGCGGCGCGAGCGCATCGAGGAGGCCAAGAACGACTGGCGCGAGGGCCGCTTCGCCGCCGTGCCCGGCGAGACGGAGTTCATTCCGCTGCCGGGGCGGTGATCGCCCGGCGCAGGGCTCCCGATCCGGGTCGGAATCGTCTTCCTGGGGGAGCCGCTCGACGAGCCCTACGGCACCGCGGCTGACGTCGTCAGCGCACGTCGGCGCCCGTCGCCGGCGCGTCGACTTGCCGGTCCTCGTCCTCCCCGGTGTCCTCCCCCGGCACGCTCGTCTCCTCGCCGAGCGCCTCGCGCATCCAAAGCATCTTCACGAAGACCATGATCGTGACCGCCATGGGTACGGCGAGGAAGACGCCGAGAAAGCCCCAGATCAGGCCGAAGGCGACGATCGCGAAGAGCACGAAGGCGGGGGCGAGCCTCACGGCCGCGCGCTGGATCAGCGGCAGGAACACGTTGCCCTCGAGCTGCTGGACGGCGACGACGATCGCGATCGTCCAGAGCACCGCGTTCGTGCCCTCGCCGAAGGCGAAGACGACGGCCGGCACGGAACCGAGGAACGGGCCGAGGAAGGGGATGAAGTTCGTCACCCCCGCGATCAGGCCGAGCGCCGCCGGCGCGGGCAGGCCGATCCACCAGAAGCCGATACCGGTGAGGATTCCGACGAGCGCCATCGACACGAGCTGGCCGAAAAACCAGAGCTTGAGCGCGTTGCCCGTGGTGACGAAAGCGCCGTCGATGCGCGCGTGCTGGTCGTGCGGGAACAGATGCACGATGGAGCGGCGGTAGAGCGCGGGGTCGTAGGCGAGATAGACCGCAGCCACGATGACGATGAGCGCGTCCACGATCCCGCCGAGCACGGTGAAGCCGATGTTCGCCGCCTGGCTCATCAGCGACGACCCGTCCCCCGCCGCCCCTGCGAATCGTTCTTCCAGGCGCTCGACCGGATTCGAGATGTCGAACCGCTCGCCGAGGCTGTCGATCGCCTGCGGCAGCCGCTCGATCACGTCGCGCACCTGGCCTTGGAGCGTCACCGTGAAGAAGTAGAAGAACGCGGCGACGACGGCGACGAGCACGAGGAGCCCGACGTAGAACGCCGCATTGCCGGACAGGAACGGCAGGCGCGCCACCTGGTCGACGAAGGCGCGGATGATGACGCCGAGCAGCAGCGCGCCGAAAGCGAGCACCAGAACGTAGGCGAACTGATAGACGGCGAAGGCGAGCGCCGTGACGAGCAGGACGATGAGCACCTTGCGCACGAACGACGTCTCGGCGCCCGCGAAGCCGCCCGGCTGCGCCGCGCGCGCCGGCGGGTCGATTCGTCTCGTGCCGGGCGTCCGCGTGTTCTCGTCTGCCATTCCCGCTCCCCTTTGCGCCTCGCCAACGGGGCGCGGAACGGGGTGGTTCCAGCGAGGCGCGCCGGATCAGCCGCGGGCGAGCAGATCCTTCGCCAGCATGCAGTGGACGCCCTTGTTGCCGTTGACGACCTGGGTGATGCGCAGATCGGCGGCGAGGCTCGCCAGCATGTAGGCGTCCTCGCGCGAGATCCCGACGCGGTCGACGACGAGATCGATCATCTCCCGCAGCGCGATCACGACACAATCGTCGAGATCGGGATCGAAGGCCATGGTGATCCAGTGCGTCGGCGTCTCGGCGAGCGGCCAGACGAGGTGCATGTCGTTGCGGGCGTGGAGCGCGAAGGTGCCGACGAGCCCGGTCTCGATCGCGGTGATGCAGACCTCGCCGTCGCCCTGCGCGCCGTGGCCGTCGCCCACCGAGAAGTTGCCGCCGTCGACGTGAACGGGGAGATAGAGAATCGTGCCGGCGACGAGCTCCTTGTTGTCGAGATTGCCGCCGTTGCGCCGGGGCGGCAGCGTCGACAGCGCGCCCCACGCGGGCGGCGGGGCGACGCCCATCACGCCGAAGAAGGGCGACAGCGGCAGCTCGAGCCCCCAGGACAGGCGCGCCACGTTCTTCGCCCGGTCGAGCGGGATGTGCACGCAGCGGTGCGTCGAAAAATCGTCCGGCAGCGCCCCGCGCTGGGGGCCGAGCGCGTTGTAGCCCCAGTCGTAATGCAGGTCGATCGCCTCGATGCGCACCTCGAGCACGCCGCCGGCCTTCAGCCCGCGCACCGCCACGGGGCCGGTGCAGATGTGCCCCGGCAGCTTCGGCGCGCACTGCGCGTGGATGGCGCGCAGCGCCGCCGGCACCTCGAACGGGGGAGGGGGCATCATCTCGGGCGCGCCCGAGACGGTGGAGATCGTCACCGTGTCGCCGCTGTCGATGGTCAGCCGCGGGGCGAACGCGGCGTCGAAAGCGCCCCAATGGATCGTGTCGGGCGCGGCGTCGAGGCGATGGTGCGGCACGGGCGGGGTTCCTTTTCGGGGCGAGGCGTCTCGGGGCCTCCGAGCGACCCCTCCGAGGCGAGGTTAGCCCGAGCCGGCGCCGCGCCGCCAGCGTCGCGGCGCGCGGGCCGGATGGGCGTGCGCGCGCCCTCAGCCGACGTCGGGGCCCGGCTCCGGCGCGGGCGTCGCCGCGGCGAGTCGCGCGAGATCGTCGGCGCCGAACGGCCGCGCGCCGGCGTCCGCCGCGCGCTCTCCCTGCGCCGTGCGGAAGGCGGCGAGCGCGACGCGCGTCCGCCGTCCGAAGACGCCGTCGATGGGACCCGGGTCGAGCCCGGCATAGAGGAGGCGCAGCTGGGCGGCGCGCAGGGCGAAGTCCGGCAGCGGCCGCGTACCCTGCGCATAGTCCGCGAAGGCCCCGGCGAGCTTCGCGTCGTAGGCGTTGCGGGCGAAGCCGGGGCCGTTGTAGCCCCGCGCGAACGCGGTCCAGTCCCGCCGCCTCAAGGCGTCGTCGAGCCCGGCGGCGGCGATGAAGGCGCACATGGCGAGAAGCTGCGCGTCCTCCCCTTCCCGCATCGCCGAAACGAAGCTCTCGATCCCGTCGTGGCCGGCGTGGCGGGCGTTGAAGCCCATCACCTGGCCGAGCCCCCAGGACGCGCTCTCCTGCGCCGCGCGCGCGTCGAGCGCGGCGGCGGCCTCGAGCCGCGCGTGCTGGTTCGCCCCGGGCGCGCCGTAGCCGCCGGGCTTGGGATGGGAGACGCTCGGCTGCCCGCCGGAGAAACGCCCGCCGGTGCGACGATGGAAGACGTGCCGCTCGAACAGGATCACCGGCCGCCGGTCCGCCAGGAAGCCGCAGGCCTTCGCCTCCACCCGCATCACCGCCCAGAGCGCCGCCGGCTCCAGCCCCAGGCGCGCGCGGGCGGCCTCGAAGCCGGCCTGCGTGAGGGGCGACCCGCGCTCGCGCCTCTCGCGGGCGAGCGGTTCCGGCGCCGCCGGGGGGCGGGCCGGGCCGCTGGAGGAGGTCCTGCGCGCGGTCGGGGTAGCGTCCGACGCCGACGATCGTATGGACATGACTGCGCCTCCCGAGATTGCATCGGAAAGCTAGCGCGGCCGCCCCGCCTCGTCAAGAACGAAATGTGAACAGATCAGGTCTTCTTACGGAACGCGTCCAGGCTCACAACCTCGGCGCCGCTCTGGTCGGCGGCCTTGTCGGAGCCTGCCTTGTCGGCGCCGCCCTTGTCCTGGCCGGTGTCGCCGGCGTCACCCTTCCCGCCCCGGGCCTTCGACTTCTTCGCCAGGTCGGGCGCTCCGGCCTCGGGCGCGTTCGCGCGGGCCGGCCCGTCCCCGGCGGCCTTGCCGTCTTGCGATCTCGGTCCGGCGGGGATACGCGGCGTGGGCGAGCCCACCCGCCGCGGCTCCGTCTCGTCTGGCTCGGAGCCCGCGCCGCGGGCGCGCGGACGCGCGGGCTCGGCGCCCGGCCCGGGAACGGCGGTCGGGCCGGTCGGACTTGCGGCCTCCGCCGAGGCCTCGCGGATCTCGAACTTCAGCCCGAACTGCACGGAGGGGTCGAAGAACCCGGTCAGCGCGTCGAACGGGATGAGCAGCCGCTCGGGCACGCCGCCGAAGGAGAGCCCCACCTCGAAGGCGTGCTCGGTGATCGCGAGGTCCCAGAACTGGTGCTGGAGCACGATCGTCATCGTGTCGGGATACTTCTCGCGCATGCGGCCGGAGAGGCGCACGCCGGGAAACGCGGTCTGGAACGAGACGTAGAAGTGGTGGTCGCCCGGCAGCCCCTCGCGGGCGGCGTCGCCCAGGACCTTGCGCACGACCCCCTTCAACGCGTCCTGCACGAGGAGATCGTAGCGGATGAGGTCATTGGTCATGGGTCGCTCGAGGGTCCGGCTTCGGCTCGCATCGGTGCGGGATATGCCGCATCCAGCCCGGAAAAGAAAGTGGAGGCTTCTGTTGCCAGGCGCCTCCGAGCCCCGCCTGAAAGTGCTACCCCCCAGGACTTCTAGCGGAAATCGCTAGACCGCATTACGCAGCCGCGCGGACTTCCATAGCATAGTTGTCGTTGGCAACTATATGTCGGCCCGATAACGGCGGAACCATGCCGGGCAAAAGGCTGCTCTTTAGGCCCCCCGTCGAACCTATTTCGCCCCCTCCGCAACCCAGAACGCGCGCGATTCGCTCGCCTGGGCTCCGGTGGAGGCGCCGGGTACCGCCCCCGGGTCCGAAGGGCTCATTCCAACAGCCGTTTATCACCATAGTCGCCTGCCGACGACACGTTGAATATAGGCGCGTCGGCGGGGGATTCAACAGGGATTTGGACGGCGACGCGTATCGGGAGCAGGACAAACGTGGCCCATCGGAGCCAGGGCGGTCGGCGATGGCGCGACCCGGCGCTCGACGACAGCGCTGCCGCGGGGTGGTTCCGACACCTCGTACGCAGTGGATAGCCATTCGCATCCCGCAGGTGCAAGCTCGACGGTATGCCCGAACGTCGCGCCTGATTCGCTGCGCGATCTCGAGGGGAGGGGCCTCCATGCATCGTCGCACGAAACACCGATCCCACGCCGTCCACCACCGCGCCGCCAAGCGCGCCGCCACGGCCACCGCCACGGCCGTCGCCGCGCTCCTCGCCGCGGGCGCCGTCGCGCACGCCCAGCCGGCGCAACGCCTCGTCGAGCCGCCGCCCGCGGCGCAGATGCTGCGCTCCGGCCCGGCGCCGGCGGCTCTGCAGCCGTTCATCGTGGCGCCGACCCCGCCCGCGCCACAAGTGCCGCAGGGCGAGGTCGTGCTCGATCTCGCCATCCGCTACGTCGAGGGGCAGATCTACGACCCGGCTACGGGGCGGGACGACACGGTCAACCTGCGCGCCTACCAGGACGCGCGCGCCGACCCCGCGGCGGCCGCGGATTTCCGCTATGTCGGCCCCACCATCGAGACCGTCCCCGGCGAGACCGTGCGCGTCACGCTGCACAACGAGCTCCCCGAGACGAACCAGAACTGCCCCTCGCACGGCAACATCAACGTCCCGCACTGCTTCAACCGCACGAACCTGCATTCGCACGGGCTGTGGATCAGCCCCACCGGCAACAGCGACAACGTGCTGATCTCGGTCGAGCCGGGCGTGTCCTTCCAGTACGAGTGGAACATCCCCGCCGACCATCCCTCCGGCACGTTCTGGTACCACCCCCACCTGCATGGCAGCACGGCGCTCCAGGTCTCGTCGGGTATGTCCGGGTTCATCGTCATCCGCGGCGACCGGCTGCCGACGCCGGAGACGGACGGCGATATCGACACGCTGCTCGCCGGCGCGGAGGTGGAGGAGCGGCTCGTCCTGCTCCAGCAGAACCAGTACGCCTGCTTCGACGCGAACGGCACCCTCTCGACCAACCCGGACGGCACCTATCGCTGCGACCCCGGCCAGGTCGGCGTGATCGAGGGCTACGCCAACTTCTCGCCGGGCGACTGGGGCGCCTCGGGCCGCTACACGATGATCAACGGCGAGGTGCTGCCGACCTTCCCCGACGCGGTGGCGGGCCGGCTCGAGCGCTGGCGCATCGCACATGCCGGCATCCGCGACACGGTGAGCCTGGTGTTCCGCGAGAAGCGTGCGGGCGCCGGGGACTTCGCCGCGGTGGCGGCCGCCGACGCGGACGCCTGGATCGAGCAGAACTGCCCCGGCGCGCCGCTGCCCGCCTTCGCGCTGGCCGAGGACGGGCTCACCCGCGCGGCGCTCGACGAGCGCACCGTGAGCGTGCTTCAGCCGGGCTACCGCACGGACCTCCTCGTCGTCTTCCCGGAGGAGGGCGCGTATTGCGTCATCGACACCTCCGCCCCGGCGACGACGACGGTGTCCGGCGACGCCGAGAGCCGGCGCTATCTCGGCGACGTCGCCGTGGGCGCGGGCGACCCGGTCGCGGTCGAGGACCTGCCGGCCTACGTCGCGGACGTGCTCAGCGCGGCGGCGGAGCGCACCATGCCGGCCGACGTGGTCGACACCGTCGTCGCCGACATCCGGGACGGGCTGAAGCTCGCGAAGTTCGTTCCCCACCCCACCATCACGGCCGACGAGGTGACCGGGACCCAGTCGCTGATCTTTTCCATCGACGTGAACACGAGCCCGGCGGGCTTCCTGGTCGACGGGCAGGCCTACGATCCGAACCGGATCGACCGCACGCTCGTCCTCGGCGGCGTCGACGAATGGACGATGACCTCGGGGACCAACCCCGCGGCCGGGCATCCCTTCCACATCCACGTCAACCCGTTCCAGGTGGTGGAGATCCTCGATCCGCAAGGCGTCGACGTCAGCGAGACCGGCGAGGCGGACGATCCGCAATACGCGGGGCTCAAGGGCGTGTGGAAGGACACGCTGTTCGTGAAGCCGGCCTACCAGGTGGTCGTGCGCACCCGCTACCAGCGCTACATCGGCGAGTTCGTGCTCCATTGCCACATCCTCGATCACGAGGACCAGGGCATGATGCAGAACGTCTCGATCGTGCTTCCGGGAACCGACGGCCTCGCCTCCGCGGGCGGGCACGGGGCGCACTGACGGGCGCGCCGTCGCGGCGGCCGATGCGCGAGTGGGCTCGCATCGGTCGCCGCCCGGTTCTCAATCCAGGTGGAACTTCGCCCATTCCCGGTGCTCGGCGGCGATCTTGCGGACCGTGCCGGTGGCGGAGCGATACACCACCGTTTCCGTCTCGATCACGTCGGGGCCGAACTTCACGCCGGCGGTCAGCGCCGAGTCGGTCACGCCGGTGGCGGCGACGATGACGTCGCCCGAGGCGAGCTCGGTGACGTCGTACTTGCGGTTGGGGTCGGTCACGCCCATGCCGAAGGCCCGCTCGCGCTTCTCCTCGGTGTCGAGGATGAGGCGGCCCTGCATCTGCCCGCCGATGCAGCGCAGCGCACCCGCGGCGATGACGCCCTCGGGCGCCGCGCCGATGCCGAGGTAGAGGTCGATGCCCGTGCGGGCGGGGTCGGTCGTGTAGATCACGCCGGCGATGTCGCCGTCGGAGATCAGCCGCACCGCGGCGCCGGTGGCGCGCACCTCGGCGATGAGGTCGTGGTGGCGCGGGCGGTCGAGGATCAGCGTGGTGATCTCGTGGGGCGCGACGCCCTTGGCCTTGGCGAGCGCGTGGATGTTGTCGGTCGCCGACGCGTCGAGATCGACGACGCCGGGGGCGTAGCCGGGGCCGATGGCGATCTTCTTCATGTAGACGTCGGGCGCAGCCAGCAGCGTGCCGCCCTCGGCCATCGCCATCACGGCGATCGACCCCGGCATGTCCTTGGCGCAGAGCGTGGTGCCCTCGAGGGGGTCCACCGCGATGTCGACCTTCGGCCCGGTGCCGTTGCCGACGCGCTCGCCGATGAACAGCATCGGCGCCTTGTCGCGCTCGCCCTCGCCGATGACGACGGTGCCGTCGATGCCGAGCTTGTTGAGCTCGCGGCGCATCGCGTCCACCGCCGCCTGGTCGGCGGCCTTCTCGTCGCCGCGCCCGCGCAGCCGCGCGGCCGAGACCGCGGCGCGCTCGGTGACGCGCACGAGCTCGAGCGTGAGGATGCGCTCGATGAAGACGTTGGGGGCGATGGGTGACGGCGGCTTCATGAACCGGACCTCCTGCAGAATGATGCGGGCGGGCGGCGCCCGGCCATGACGACAACGGCGCTCACGCGCGCTCGATCCGGATCACCTGCGGCGGCTCGGCCACGTGCCCGTCCGCGTCGATGCGCGCGAGCGCCTCGCGGATGGCGGCCTCGGTCGTCGCGTAGGTGATCAGCACCACCGGCACGGGCGCGCCGGAGCGGCCCGACGGGTCGGCGCTCGCGGTGCGGGCGCGGTGCTGGATGATGCTCTCGAGCGAGATGTCGGCCTGGGCCATCCGCGTCGCGATGCCCGCCGCCGAGCCCGGCCGATCGTAGACCGACAGGCGGATGTAGTAGCCGCCCTCGTGGCGCTGCATGGGCGCGCGCTCGGGCTTGGCGAGGTGCGCCGCGGGCAGGCCGAAGGCCGGGCGCACGACGCCGGCGGCGACGTCGCAGACGTCGGCGATCACGGCCGACGCCGTGGCGTCGCCCCCGGCGCCGGGGCCGATCAGGCTGAGCTCGCCCACCGCGTCCGCGTCGATCGTCACGGCGTTGACGACGCCCATCACCTGGGCGAGCGCGGAGGTGCGGGGCACCATGGTGGGGTGGACCCGCTGCTCGATGCCGGTTTTCGTGCGCTCGGCGACGCCGAGCAGCTTGATGCGATAGCCGAGCTCGCTCGCCATCGCGATGTCGAGCGGCGCGATCTTGGAGATGCCCTCGACGTAGATCGCCTCCGAATCGAGCGCCACCCCGAAGGCGAGGCTGGTGAGGATGGCGAGCTTGTGGGCCGTGTCGAAACCCTCGACGTCGAAGGTCGGGTCGGCCTCGGCGTAGCCCAGCCGCTGGGCGTCCGCGAGGCACTCGGCGAAGGAGAGCCCCTCCGCCTCCATGCGCGAGAGGATGTAGTTGCAGGTGCCGTTGAGGATGCCCGAGACGCGGCTCACGCGATTGCCGGCGAGCGCCTCGCGCAGCGCCTTCACCACCGGCACGCCGCCGGCGGCCGAGGCCTCGAAGGCGAGCGCCACGCCCTTCTCCTCGGCCGTGCGCGCGAGCGCGAGGCCGTGCTTGGCGAGCAATGCCTTGTTGGCGGTGACCACGTGCTTGCCGGCCGCGAGCGCCGCCTCGACGAGATCGCGCGCCGGCCCCTCCTCGCCGCCGATCAGCTCGACGACGCAATCCACCTGCGGATCGTGGGCGAGGGCGACCGGGTCGTCGTGCCAGGCGGCGTGGGAGAGATCGACCCCGCGGTCGCGGGAGCGGTCGCGGGCGCACACGGCGACGAGCGCGACCGGCCGGCCGGCGCGCAGGGCGAGACCTTCCGCATTGCGGGCGAGAAGGCGCGCGACGCTCGCGCCCACGGTCCCCAACCCGGCGATCCCGACCCGCAACGGCTGTTTCATCGAACGATATCCCTCTCCCGACCGGCGCGACGGTATTGCACCCTTTCGCGGACGCTTTCAAGGAAGAGGGCGTCCGTAAACTGGACGGCCGGGCGACCCGTCGCGTTCGAAAAACCGAATGTATCGCCACGCGCCATCGCGCGCGTCCCTGCGCTTGCCCCATCGGGCTTTGCCGCGCCGCGCCCGCTCCGCGCGACGGCATTGACGCGCCGGATGCGTTCTATTAAAAGAACGCTCGTTCTTCAGCCCATACGCCATCGAGGAAACGCCACGATGACCGACCGCACGCCCGGCTTCAACACGCTCGCCATCCACGCCGGCGCCACGCCGGACCCGACGACCGGAGCGCGGGCGACGCCGATCTACCAGACGACCTCGTTCGTCTTCGACGACGTCGACCACGCGGCCTCGCTGTTCGGCCTGCAGGCCTTCGGCAACATCTACTCGCGCATCGGCAACCCGACCTGCGCCGTGCTGGAGGAGCGCGTCGCCGCGCTCGAGGGCGGCACGGCGGCGCTGGCGGTGGCGTCCGGCCACGCGGCCGAGTTCCTGACCATGCACGCGCTGATGCAGCCGGGCGACGAGTTCGTGGCCGCGAAGAAGCTCTACGGCGGCTCGATCAACCAGTTCAACCACAGCTACAAGAACTTCGGCTGGACGGTGCGCTGGGCCGACACCGAGGACCCGTCCACCTTCGAGGCGGCGATCAACGAGCGCACCAAGGCGATCTTCATCGAGTCGATCGCCAATCCGGGCGGCGTCATCGTCGACATCGAGGCGATCTCGGCCATCGCCAAGCGCCACAAGCTGCCGCTCATCGTCGATTCGACGATGGCGACGCCCTACCTGTGCAAGCCGATCGAGCACGGCGCGGACATCGTCATCCACTCGGCGACGAAGTTCCTCGGCGGCCACGGCAACTCCATCGGCGGCGTCATCGTCGACGCCGGCACGTTCGACTGGGTGGGCGACGAGCGCTATCCGATGCTCTCCAAGCCCCGCCCCGAATACGGCGGCATGGTGCTGGGCGAGACCTTCGGCAACTTCGCCTTCGCCATCTGCGTGCGCGTGCTCGGCCTGCGCGACCTCGGCCCGGCGCTCTCGCCCTTCAACGCGTTCATGATCCTGCAGGGCATCGAGACGCTGCCGCTGCGCATGCAGCGCCATTGCGAGAACGCGCTGGTCGTCGCGCGCTGGCTCTCGGAGCACGAGGCGGTGGAGTGGGTGTCGTACCCGGGCCTGCCGGGCGACAAGTACAACGCGCTGGCGGCGCGCTACACGCCCAAGGGCGCGGGCGCGGTGTTCACCTTCGGGCTGAAGGGCGGCTACGAGGCGGGCGTGACGCTCGTCACGAAGCTCCAGCTGTTCTCGCACCTCGCCAATATCGGCGACACCCGCTCGCTGGTGATCCACCCCGCCTCCACCACCCACCGCCAGCTCACCGACGACCAGCGCGTTGCCGCCGGCGCCGGGCCGGAGGTGGTGCGCCTGTCGATCGGCATCGAGGATCCGGAGGATCTGATCGCGGATCTGGCGCAGGCGCTGGGGTGACGGGCGGGGGGGGCGCTCCTTCCCTGTAGGGGAAGGTGGATCGACGCGAAGCGGCGAGACGGATGGGGCACGCCGGGGGCGTGTTCCGCGGGGCGGCGCGGATGTCGTCTCCACCTCCCAGCGTGCCGTCGTGCTCGCTGCGGTCAAGCGCTTCGCGCTCCTCCGCTTCGCTGCGGCCGCTTCGCGGTGACCTTCGCTGCGCGCGCCGGCTCGGGGGAGGCACGACGGCTCCGGGGGAACACGACCGCGCCCGACTCTCCAGGGGAACAAGAGCCTTCGGGCGTGAGGCTCCGAGCATCGAGCCCGTCTCGACCCCAGGTCTCATCCCCCTGGTGGGTCGGGCGACCGTCATCCCCCCGGAGCCGTCGTGCCTCGCACGCACCGCCGCGCGCAGGGGAGCGCACCCGGAGGGCCGAAACGAAGTGGAGGAGCGCGCAGCGCTTGCGCGGACCGAGCACGGCGGTACGCTGGGAGGTATCGACGGCGGGAGGGGCCGGGCTTCTTCGCATCGTCGCGCCCGGCCGGTTTCGGCTTCGCCGAACGCGCGTCCCGCGCGCCCCATCCGTCTCGCCGCCTTCGGCGTCGATCCACCTTCCCCTACAGGGAAGGAGAGCGCGCGGCCGCGAGGCCGTCGGCGAGGGTGGTGAGTTCTCGGCCCAGCAGATCCCCGATCCGCCCCTGCGCCTCGCGCGCGTCGCCCGGCCCGAGCCCCTCGATGGCCAAGAGGAGCCCTTTCGCCAGCGCGCGAGCGGCATGCGCCGCGTCCTCGAGGTCGAGCAGGGTGGGGGCGGGCGTCCCGTCTTGCGCCTGCGCCCCCACGAGCGCCTCCGCCACCCGCCGCAGCCGCGCCTCCTCCGCCGGCGAGAGCCCCGCCACGAGGGCGGCACACCAGGCGTCCGGGCGCGCGGGATCGCCCGCGGATGTGGTATCCGTGGTATGCGTCATGATCGGCTCTCCCGAAGGGGCGCAGCGCCACGCGCGGTCCGGGCGCGCGGCTCGGAAGGATTTATGTGACACTGAAATCAGGATGTCGCTTCCCGTGACACCGAAAAAGCGCGGCCGCCCCCCACCGGCACCGACCCCCACCTCTCCTTCCGCTCGCCCCCCGCGGTGAGGCAAGCCATCGAGCGCGCCGCCAAGGCCGAGCCGGACGCGCCGAGCCGCTCGGAGATGATCCGGCGGATCGTGACGGAGTGGTTGAGGGAGCGGGGGCATCTGGGGGAGGGGGATGCGTAGCGCCGACCGCCCGCCGCCCAAGCGCCGCGGCCCCCCGCCGACCGAGGTGGGGACGCTGATCGGCGTGCGGATCCGCGCGGAGCTGCTCAGCGCGCTCGACGCGGTGATCGCGCAGGAGCCCGATCCGAAGCCGAGCCGGGCGGATATGATCCGGCGCATCCTGAAGGCGCATCTGGATGAGCGGTGAGCGGGCGGAACTTCATCGCTTGTCCTGTGTTGGGTAGCATGCTCTAATGCACGCGCTGGACGATTAGATGACGTCGTGTTCTATGCCGGTGCGGCGGTCGCATTGGCCGCGGCGAACGGCGTCCGCACGATGGGGCCGTGTCGATGGGGCGCGTGGATAGGGCCAGGGAGGCTTTTCGCATCTGCGGTGGGCCGTTCTCGTTCCGCGCCTTCGAGGCGATCCTCCGCGATGCCGGCTACGGGCTGGTGAAACCCGCTGGCCGAACAGGCGGTTCGAGGCGGCGCTACGTGCATCGAGAGAGCGGACATATTATCATGCTGCACGAACCGCACGACGACGTCATGCAGCCCGGCATGGTTCGGCGGCTGCGGCGCGAGCTGATGGAGCGAGGCGTTCTATGACGATGCTCACCTACAAGGAATTCCGCGGCTCGCTGGAGCACGAGGACGGGCGCTGGATCGTGCAGATCCTCGACATCGAGGACACCGTCCTGGACGAGGTCACGGACGCCGCGGCGGCGCAGGAGGCCTTCGCGGATCTCGTCGAGGATTATCTCGAGACCTGCCATGCGGCGGGCAAGGAGCCGAGCCGCCCGTACGAAGGCTCGCACGCTATGCGGCCGGGCCGGTGACGCGGGCCGGTCGGGGCGGCGCCAGATCAATGTGCCGAGCGCTCGAGCATGAGCGGCGAGCTGGGCTTTCATCGATGACCTTTTGAGTCTTGCCGATACTGCGGCCAGCCCCTCACCCCGCCCCCAACGTCCTGACCGCCGCATCCCTGGAAAACAAATACAACAACACCCGCAACGCCTCTCCGCGCTCCCCCGTCAACCCCCCGTCCCGCTCCACCACCAGCCGCGCATCGTCCCGCGCCGCCTCCAGCAAACGCCCGTCCCGCTCGGGCCGAAGCAGCTTGAAGCCCGGCAGCCCCGACTGCCGCGTGCCCAGCACCTCGCCTTCGCCGCGCAGGCGTAGATCCTCCTCGGCGATGCGGAAGCCGTCTTCGGTCTCGCGCATGATCTCCAGCCGCGCCCGGGCGGTCTCGCCCAGAGGCCCCTTGTACAGCAACAGGCACGTCGAGGCCCCGCTCCCCCGCCCGATCCGCCCGCGCAGCTGGTGCAATTGCGCCAGGCCGAAGCGCTCGGCGTGCTCGATCACCATGATGGTCGCCTCGGGCACGTCGACGCCGACCTCGATCACCGTCGTCGAAACCAACAAGGTCGTCTCCCCCGCCTGGAAGCGGCGCATGGCCTCGTCCTTGTCGCGCCCGGCCATGCGACCGTGGATCACGCCCACGCTCTCGCCGAACCACTTGCGCAAATCCTCGCCGCGCTCTTGCGCCGCGGCGAGGTCGATGGTCTCGCTCTCCTCGACCAGGGGGCACACCCAGTAGACCCGCGCGCCGGCCTCCATGGCGCGGCCGAGGCCCCGCACCACCTCGTCGATGCGCTCGAGCGCGATGAGCTTGGTCTGGATCGGCTGGCGGCCCGGCGGCTTCTCGTCCAGCACCGAGACGTCCATGTCGCCGAAATAGGTGAGCGCCAGGGTGCGCGGGATCGGGGTGGCGGTCATGACGAGCACGTCCACCGCCTCGCCCTTGGCGCCGAGCGCGAGGCGCTGGTGCACGCCGAAGCGGTGCTGCTCGTCGACGACGGCCATCCCCAGGTCGTGGAAGACCACCTCGTCCTGGAACAGCGCGTGCGTCCCCACCGCGATCTGCACCGACCCGTCCGCGAAGCCCGCGAGCGCCGCGCGCCGCTCCGCCCCGCGGTCGCGCCCCGTGAGGAGGGCGATGGTGAGGCCGGCCTCGTCGGCGAAGGGTTTCAGCCGGGCGTAGTGCTGGCGGGCCAGGATCTCGGTGGGCGCCATCATCGCCGCCTGCCGGCCCGCCTCGATGGCGTTCGCCATGGCCAGGAGCCCCACCACGGTCTTGCCGGCGCCGACGTCGCCCTGGAGCAGGCGCAGCATGCGCTTGTCCGACGCCATGTCCCCGCGGATCTCGGCGAGCGCACGCGCCTGCGCGCCGGTGAGCGCATAGGGCAGGCGGCTCGTGATCGCCTCGACGAGCCGCCCGTCGCCGGCATTGCTGCGGCCGGGCTTGCGGCGGGCGCGGGCGCGAACCAGCGCGAGCGCCAGTTGCGAGGCGAGCGCCTCGTCATAGGCCAGGCGCCGGCGCGCGGGGTGCTCTTCCGCCGCCTCTCCCGCGACGGTGTCGACCTCGGGGGGCCGGTGCAGCGTCTCCAGCGCCTCGCGGAACGGGGGGAAGCGCTCGCGGGCGAGGAAGGCGGGGTCCTGCCACTCGGGCAGGTCCGGCACGCGCTCGAGCGCCGCGCCGACGAGCCGCGCGATCATCCGCGAGGTGAGGCCCTCGGTCTGGCCGTAGATCGTCTCCACCGCCGGTAGCTTGTCGAGCTCGGAGAGGTCGACGATCCGGTCCGGGTGCACCATCTGCCGGCGCCCGTCATAGACCTCGAGCTTGCCCGAGACCACCTTGCGCGCGCCGATCGGCAGCAGCCGCTCGATGCGCGCGCGGGGCAGGCTGAAGAAGACGAGCGCCACGTCCCCGCTGTCGTCGTCGGCGACGACGCGGTAGGGCGCCTTCGAGCGGTTGAGCGGTCCGGGCTGGTGGTGCGTGACCGTGACGAGCAGCGTCACCGGCTCGCCGATCGGCGCGTCGATGATCTTGCCGGCGACCCGGCGCGAGACGCCGCCGGTGGGCAGGTGGAACAGCAGGTCGACGATCCGCGCCGGCTGCCCCGGCTCGCCGACGAGCCGGTCGACGAGCGGCGCGACCTTCGGCCCGACGCCGGGGAGCGAGGTGGCGGGGGCAAACAGCGGATCGAGGATCGACGGGCGCACCGGGGGGCGTCTCTCGGGCGGTTTCACGGGCTGCGACAGTGGCCGATCCGGACCGGACGGGCAAGGCGGTGCCTGCCGCCCAGTCTATGTCGCCAAACGACGGAGTTTCCACTTTCCCGGCTGCCGCCGCCGCGCAGGCTGAGTAGGTTGCTCATCGTGGTCGAGAGAAACGCCAGGGTGGGCCATCACGTCGCGCCGGAGACGGGCTCCCGGCGCCTGCGGGCGACAGCCTCGCTCGACCGACGGAGGAGACATGCGATGACGTGGAGCTTTTCGCGCCTGACCATGTCCGTCAGCCTGCTCAGGGTGCGGAAGACGAGATGGGTCCTCGTCTTCCGCGTTGCCCTGAGCGGCTAGCGAAACGAGCGGGGGAGGGGAAACCCTTCCCCGTTCACTCCGACGTTCAAGATAGCATCTCGGTGGCTGTTTGCAACCCGGACCTCGCGCGAAGGACGGTCGAAAATCGGACGATCTTCCCACCGTCAGCATCGCGCTGCGCGACCGATCGTCCCCGTGCCCGACTTGCTTCGCCGCCCCCGCAGGACCGCGCGTCTTTATTCTCCGCGCGACGGCACTCCGACGCCATCCCGCGCGTTTCCTGCAGCTGGGCCGAGGAAACGCACACATGAAAATAGCACAGATTGCACCATTGAGCGAAAGCGTCCCGCCGAAATTTTACGGCGGCACCGAGCGGATCGTGTCCTACCTCACCGAGGAGCTCGTGCGCCTCGGCCACGAGGTCACGCTCTTCGCCTCCGGCGATTCCGTCACGAGCGCGACGCTGGTCCCCTCCTGCGCGCGGGCGCTGCGCCTCGATGCCACCGTTCGCGATCAGCTGCCGCATCATCTGCTGATGCTCGAGCAGGTCGTCCGGCGGGCGCACACGTTCGACGTCGTGCATTTCCACATCGACCTGATGCAGATGCCCCTCGTGCGCCACTTCGCCGGATCCACGGTGACGACGGTCCACGGTCGGCTCGACCTGCCGGACCTCGTGCCATTCTACAAGGTGTTCACGCAGGCGCAGCTCGTCTCGATCTCCGACGACCAGCGCCGACCGCTGCCTTTCGCCAACTTCGTGCGGACGATCCAGCACGGGCTGCCGAGCGACCTCCTGCCCTTCGTCGCGGAGCCGCGCGGCGGCTATCTCGCCTTCCTCGGCCGCATCTCCGAGGAGAAGCGCCCCGACCGCGCGATCGAGATCGCGACGCGCGCGGGCATGCCGCTCAAGATCGCGGCGAAGGTGGACCGGGTCGACGAGGCCTACTGGCGCGAGACGATCGCGCCCATGATCGCGATGAACCCCAACGTCGAGTATGTCGGCGAGATCGGCGAGCGCGAGAAGGCCGCCTTCCTGGGCAACGCCAGCGCCCTTCTGATGCCGATCGACTGGCCCGAGCCGTTCGGCCTCGTGATGATCGAGGCCATGTCGTGCGGAACGCCGACGATCGCCTTCCGCCGCGGGTCGGTGCCCGAGGTGCTGGAGGACGGGCGCTCGGGCTTCGTCGTCGAGGACGTCGCCGAGGCGGTCCGCGCCTGCGGGCGGATCGACACGCTCGACCGCGCCGGCGTCCGCAGCGCGTTCGAGGAACGGTTCACCGCGTCACGGATGGCGAACGACTACCTCGACGTCTATCGAACGATGGCGGGCGTCTCGGCTCCGCCGACCTTCGTCCCGGGCATTGCCGACCAGCAGCCGCCGCGCGCGGTCGAGACGGCCATGGGCGGGCGAGCATGATCCCGATGACGGAGTCCGGTGCGCGCGAGGCGTTCGACGGGATCGTCCCGCATTACGCCGTCGTCGCGCACGCATCCCTCGGCGAGCGCCGCGCGCGCGTCCTGAAGTCCGGCGATACGTTCGCCGTGCTCGACCCGAGCGGGGACGTCCTCTCCGGCCGCGACAGCTCGGACGGCCTGTTCCACCGTGACACCCGCCACCTTTCGCACCTCGACCTGACGATCGCGGCCGAGCGCCCGATCCTGCTCTCTTCCGTGGTGCGCGACGACAACGCGTCGCTCACCTGCGATCTCACGAACGGCGACCTCGAGGATGCGAACGGCGACATCGTGCTTGAGCACGATCTCGTCCATATCCGGCGCAGCAAGTTCATCCACGAGGACGCCGTGTTCGAGCGGATCGCGGTGCGCAACTTCGCCGATCGTCCGCTCGCGATCGAGATCGCCCTGCGCTTCGCCGCCGATTTCGCCGATCTCTTCGAGGTGCGCGGCGCCAAGCGAAGCCGCCGCGGGCGCATGCTCGAGCCCGTGGTCGATGCCGACGGCGTGCGCCTCGCCTATGTCGGCCTCGACGACGAGGAGCGCACGACGCGGCTGCGCTTCGAGCCCGTGCCGTCCTCCCTCGGGCCGGATCGCGCGACCTTCGAGCGGCTCTTGCCGCCCGGCGGCGAGATGGTGCTGCATCTCGAGATCGGGTTCACGGCGAGCGCGCTGCCGGCAGCGCCCGCCCTTCGCTTCCGGACGGCCGCCATAGAGGCCCGGCGTGCGCTGCGCCGCGCTGCGTCGCGCGCCGCCTCTGTCGCGACCTCGCACGAGCAGCTCAACGGGACGCTCCGGCGCGGTATCTCCGATCTCGCCATGCTCGCGACCGATACGCCTCACGGTCCCTATCCCTATGCCGGCACGCCCTGGTTCTCCGCCGCCTTCGGACGGGACGCGCTGATCACGGCATTCCAGATGCTGTGGCTCGACCCCGAGCTCGCCGGCGGCGTGCTGCGCTTCCTCGCCGCGCACCAGGCGGAGCACGAGGACGCGGTGTCGGACGCCGAGCCCGGCAAGATCCTGCACGAGATGCGCTTCGGCGAGATGGCGGCGCTCGGCGAGGTGCCCTTCCGACGCTACTACGGCACCATCGACGCGACGCCCCTCTTCGTCATGCTGGCCGGCGCCTATCTCGCGCGTACGGACGACGTCGCGACGATCCGCACGCTCCTGCCCGCGATCGATCGCGCGGTCGGCTGGATCGACGCGTACGGGGACCGCGACGGCGACGGCTTCGTCGAGTACGGGCGCCGCACGCGTGAAGGGTTGCAGAATCAGGGCTGGAAGGACAGCCACGACTCCGTCTTCCACGCGGACGGCCGCTTCGCGACGGGCCCGATCGCCCTGTGCGAGGTGCAGGCCTATGTCTACGGCGCCAAGCGGGCGGCCGCGGATATCGCGGGGCGGCTCGGTGACGAGGCTCGCGCGGCTGCGCTCGCGGGGCAGGCGCAGGCGCTCGCCGGCCGCTTCGCAGACGCGTTCTGGTGCCCCGATCTCGGCACCTATGCCCTCGCCCTCGACGGCGAGAAGCGGCCCTGTCGCGTGCGCGCGTCGAACGCCGGTCACGCGCTCCTCGCCGGGATCGCCACACGCGAGCACGCCGACATCGTGGCGCGCACGCTGATGGGCAACGCGTCCTTCTCCGGCTGGGGGGTGCGCACCCTCGCGCGGGGGGAGGCGCGCTACAATCCGCTCTCCTACCACAACGGCTCCGTGTGGCCGCACGACAACGCGCTGATCGCGATCGGGCTCGCGCGGTACGGATACAAGCGGGAGGCGGCGCGGCTGCTCGAGGGGCTCTTCCAGGTGTCGAACTACATGGATCTCCAGCGCTTGCCGGAATTGTTCTGCGGTTTCTCGCGCCGGCCCGGGCAGGGCCCGACGCTGTATCCCGTGGCCTGCCTCCCTCAGGCCTGGGCGGCGGCCGCGCCGTTCGCGCTGATCGCCGCCTGCATCGGCCTCGAGATCGATCCGCGTCGGCAGGTCGTGCGGCTCGACCGTCCGGTTCTTCCCGCCTTCGTCGACGAGATAATCATCCGCAATCTCTCGGTCGGCGCGGGCCGTGTCGACCTGGCGATCCGCCGTGCGGGCGCGGAGGTCGTCGCGCATGCGCCGTCACGCAGCGACGGCATTCGTGTCGAGGTCGCGACCTGAGGATCAGCTCCCGGCGCGCACACTTTGTAAGTAATCTAGTCGACGGATCTTCCACCTGTGCGCTTGCGAGCCGTTCCCGATCCATCTAGGTTGCTCGCCGTCGATCGGCGAAACGCCAGGGCGGTGCAGCGTCCCGCGCCGGGCTTCCTCCCGGCGCCCTCGGGCGGGGGACCCGCTCGATCGACCGGAGGGACGTGCGATGTCGTGGAAATTTCCGCGCCTGAGCGTGTCCGTCAGCTTCCGCTGGGTGCGGAAGGCGAGCTGTTCCCTCGCCTTCCGCCTGACCCTGGGGGGCTGATGCCAGAGCGGGGGAGGGGAGACCCTTCCCCGTTCACTCCGGGCCCGAAGATAGCATGCTGGTAGGATTTCGCAATGCGGTCCTGCGTCGAACCCGGACTCGGATCGAGCCTGTGCGGTTGCAGATCCGTGGTCTTCCGAATAGGTTGCCCGCCGTCGATCGGCGAAACGCCAGGGCGGTGCAGCGTCCCGCGCCGGGCTTCCTCCCGGCGCCCTCGGGCGGAGGACCCGCTCGATCGACCGGAGGGACGTGCGATGTCGTGGAGATTTCCGCGCCTGAGCGTGTCCGTCAGCTTCCGCTGGGTGCGGAAGGCGAGCTGTTCCCTCGCCTTCCGCTTTAGCCTGGGAGGCTGATGAAAAGGAGGGGGGAGGGGAAACCCTTCCCCTCGCTCCGAACGCCAAGATAGCACATCCGCCGCGAACGACAACGGCGTCCTCGCTCGGAACGTCGGCCGCGTCGGCTACGTTTGCCCTGCTGCAAACGTGAGGAGGACGCCATGGTCGGCGCGACGTCTTGGTGGCAGCACGGCATCATCTACCACGTCTATCCGCGCTCGTTCCAGGACACGAACGGCGACGGCGTGGGCGACCTGAAGGGCATCGAGCAGCGGCTCGAGCACATCGCCGGGCTCGGCTGCGACGCGGTCTGGACGAGCCCGATCTACACCTCGCCGATGAAGGATCACGGCTACGACGTCGCCGACTACACAGGCGTCCACCCGCTGTTCGGCACGCTGGAGGATTTCGACCGGCTCGTCGCCGAGGCGAGGCGCCTGGGGCTCAAGGTGATCATGGACTTCGTGCCCAATCACTCCTCCGACCAGCATCCCTGGTTCCTGGAGAGCCGCTCCTCGCGCGACAATCCCAAGCGCGACTGGTACGTCTGGCGCGACGCCAAGGCCGACGGATCGCCGCCCAACAACTGGATCTCTGTGTTCTCCGGCCCGGCCTGGCAATGGGACGAGGCGACCGGGCAATACTACCTGCATTCCTTCCTCGCCGAGCAGCCGGATCTCAACTGGCGCAACCCGGAGGTTCGCGAGGCGATGTACGATGCGATGCGCTTCTGGCTCGACCGCGGCGTCGACGGCTTCCGGCTCGACGTTGTCTATTATTGCATGAAGGACCCGGAGCTGCGCGACAACCCGCCCAACCCCGGCTGGAGGCCCGGCATGCCGGAGATCGACACGCTGCTCCAGGCGCATTCCAACGACCACGAGGACATGGCGACCGTCATCGCCGAGATGCGCCGCGTCGTCGACGCCTACGAGGACAAGCTGCTCATCGGCGAGATCTACCTGCCGCTCGAGCGGCTGATGGCCTATTACGGCCGCGACCTGGAAGGCACGCACCTGCCGTTCAACTTCCAGCTCATCCTCACCCCCTGGAACGCCCACGAGGTGAAGGCGCTGGTGGAGCAGTACGAGGGCCTCCTCCCCGAGGGCGGCTGGCCGAACTGGGTGCTCGGCAACCACGACCAGCCGCGGGTCGCCGGGCGCGTCGGCGAGGCGCAGGCGCGGATCGCGGCGATGCTGCTGTTCACCCTGCGCGGCACGCCGACGCTCTACTACGGCGACGAGATCGGCATGCCCAACGTCGAGATTCCCCCGGGGCGGGGCGAGGATGCGTGGGCGCGCCACGAGGCCGCCTTCTCGCGCGATCCGCAGCGCACGCCGATGCAGTGGGACGCCTCGGAATACGCCGGCTTCTCGACGGCCGAGCCCTGGCTGCCGCTTTCAGCGGACCACCGGGCACGAAACGTCGAGATGCAGGACCGCGACCCGGGCTCGATGCTCGTTCTGCACCGGCGCCTCATCGCGCTGCGCCGCGCCTCGCCGGCGCTCGCGATCGGCGCGTGGTCGGGGATCGAGACGACGGGAGAGGTCTTCGCCTTCAAGCGCCGCCACGGAGGGGACGAGCTCACGGTCGTGCTCAACTTCGGCACGCGGGAGGAAGCCGTGCCGGACCTCCACCTCGCCGAGGGCGCGGGGCGCATCGCGCTCTCGACCCACCTCGACCGCGACGACGAGGCGGTGGGCCCGGGGGTTCGGCTACGCCCGAACGAGGGCGTGATCGTCGTCGCGTGAGGCGTCCGCGCGCGAGGCCATGGCACCGCCGGCTCCCTCGCGCGTTGGCGGTCCAGGCGAGGAGACCCCCATGCTCGATCTCTGGTACAAGAACGCGATAATCTATTGTCTCGACGTCGAGACCTTCATGGACGCCGACGGCGACGGGTGCGGCGATTTCCAAGGTCTCGCCGACCGGCTCGACCACATCGAGGCGCTCGGCGCCACCTGCATCTGGCTCCTGCCGTTCTACGAAAGCCCCAACCGCGACAACGGCTACGACGTCAGCGACTTCTACAGCGTCGACGAGCGGCTCGGAACGCTCGGCGACTTCGTGCGCTTCACGCGCGAGGCCCGCAATCGCGGCATCCGGATCATCCTCGACCTCGTGGTGAACCACACCTCGATCGATCATCCCTGGTTCCAGAAGGCCCGCGCCGATCCGAGCTCGCCCTATCGCGACTACTATCTTTGGTCGGAGACGAAGCCCGAAGACGCGGACGAGGGCGTGATCTTTCCCGGCGTGCAGGACAGCACCTGGACCTGGGACGAGGCGGCGCAGGCCTACTACTTCCATCGCTTCTACGAGCATCAGGCGGATCTCAACGTCGCCAACCCCACGGTGCGCGAGGAGATCGAGAAGATCATGGGCTTCTGGCTCGAGCTCGGGGTCTCCGGCTTCCGCCTCGACGCGGTGCCGTTCCTGATCGAGGACCGCCCGACCTCGCCCTTCGACAGCGATCACGACGACGAAGCCGATCCGCACGGGTTCCTGACCTACCTCCATCGCTTCCTGTCGTGGCGCAAGGCGGAGGCCATCCTGCTCGCCGAGGCGAACATCCCGATGGACGACATCCCCGCCTATTTCGGCGAGGGCGACCGGATGACGATGATCTTCCACTTCCAGCTCAATCAGGCGACCTTCCTCGCGCTGGTGCGCGAGGACGCACGGCCGATGACCGATCTCATGCGCCGGACTCCGCGCATCCACGAGGTCTGCCAATGGGCGATGTTCCTGCGCAACCACGACGAGCTCGACCTCGGCCGGCTGTCGGAAGACGAGCGCACGGAGGTGTTCGAAGCCCTCGCACCGGAGCCGTCCATGCGCATCTACGACCGCGGCATCCGCCGCCGGCTCGCGCCGATGCTCGGCGGCGATACGCGACGTATCGCGATGGCCCAGAGCCTGATGCTGGCTCTGCCGGGCACGCCGGTGTTCTGGTACGGCGAGGAGATCGGCATGGGTGACAACCTCGCCCTGTCGGAGCGAAACGCCGTACGAACACCGATGCAGTGGAACGAGGAGGCGAATGCCGGCTTCTCGAAAGCGCCGGTGGAGGCGCTCGCCCGCGCGGTCGTCACCGACCCGAACTTCGCGCCGGACGCCGTCAACGTCGCCCAGCAGACGGAGAACGCGGACAGCCTGCTCGAGCGCGTCCGCCGGCTCGTTCGCGTGCGGCGCGCTTGCCCGGAGATCGGATGGGGCGAGGCGGAGGTTCTCGACGCCGGAGACCCCGGCGTGCTCGCCCTGCGCGCCTCCTGGCGCGGAGGCGTCGTGATCACGCTCCACAACCTGTCGGCCCGTCACGTCACGGTCGCGCTGCCGATCGCCGACCGTCACGATATCCTGAGGCCGCTCACCTGCGACTCCGGCGGCCGCCTGCCCCAGGCCGCGGACGAGCCGATCGCCATCCCGCCCCACGGCTACGCGTGGTTCCGCGCCGACGAGGAGCGGCGCTGACCCGCCGCTGCCCGACGTGTCAGCCGAGCGTCTTCAGCGCGTGGTCGAGGTCGGCCACGAGGTCGTCGGGATGCTCGACGCCGATCGAGACACGGATCGTCGCGTCGCTGACGCCGATGCGATCGCGCACCTCGCGGGGAACGCCGGAGTGGGTGGTCGACGCGGGATGGCAGGTCAGCGACTCGGTGCCGCCGAGCGAGACCGCGAGCTTGATCACCTGCAGCGCGTTCAGCACCTTGAACGCCTCCGCCTCGTCGCCCACCACGTCGAAGGCGAGCGTCGAGCCTGGCGCGTCGCATTGCGCGTCGTAGACCCGCCGCGCCGGCGACCCCTCCTCGAGGAAGCTCAGGTGGTGCACCCGCGCCACCTTCGGGTGGCGCTTCAGGAAGGCGGCGACGATGTCCGCGTTCTCCGAGGCACGGCGCATGCGCAGCGCCAGCGTCTCCAGCGAGCGCGCGATGAGCCAGCAGGGGAACGGGTCGAGCTGCGTGCCGATCGCCGAGCGCAGCATGCGCACGGGCTTCATCGCGGCCTTGGAGCCTAGCGCCGCGCCGGCGATGAGGTCCGAGTGGCCGCCGACGTACTTCGTCAGCGAGTAGACCGAGATGTCCGCCCCGTGCAGCAGCGGCTTCTGGAAGAGGGGGCCGAGCAGCGTGTTGTCGCACACGACGACCGGTGCGTGCCCCTGCGCCGCCCCGATCTCGTCCGCGATCCTGCGCATCAGCCGCAGATCGACCAGAGTGTTCAGGGGGTTGGAGGGCGTCTCGACCATGATGATCGAGACCCGCCCACGTGCCTGCGCGGCGTCGGCCGCCGCGCGCACCGACGCCTCGTCGACCCCGTCCGAGAAGCCGACCCCGCCGATGTCGAGGTTGGCCAGCGTCTTCGACACCAGCGTCTCGGTGCCGCCGTAGAGCGGCTGGGAATGCAGCACCACGTCGCCGGGGCGCGAATGGGCGAGGATCGTCGTCGCGATCGCCGACATGCCCGACGAGAACAAGAGCGCGCTCTCGGCGTCCTCGAAGATCGCCAGCCGGTCCTCGACGATCTCGGAATTGGGATGGTTGAATCGCGAGTAGACGAGGCCCGCCGCTTCGCCCGCGGGCGGCTCCTGGCGCCCGGCGACGTAGTCGAAGAACTGCTTGCCGTGCTCGGCGCTCTCGAAGATGAAGGTCGAGGTGAGGAAGATCGGCGGCTTGACCGCGCCCTCCGACAGGAGCGGGTCGTAGCCGTAGCCCAGCATCAGGGTCTCGGGCTGGAGCTTGCGACCGTCGATACGGTCCTTGTGGTAGCGGTCCTGGGACATGTGCGATCTCCGTGCGCGGCGCGCGTCGCGCCGATGTGGACAGGCAACGCACGAGGAGCGCAAGCCTTCCCTGCCTCGAGGCTTCCCTTTCCCCCGCGCTAGGCCATATGTGACACTCGATGCGAACCCGCCCCGCGCGCCGCGTGCGCCGGCCGACCGAAAGGACCCCTCTTGAACGTTCGCCCGACCCATGCCGCGGATCCTGCGATCGTCCAGCCGGAGCGGTTCCGCGAGGCGATGAGCCGTGTCCCCGGCGCCGTGCACGTGATCACGACGCGCTCGGCGCAGGCGCGGGCGGGCTTCACCGCGACCGCGGTGACGGCCGTGTCGGATCATCCACCGACCCTCCTCGTCTGCGCGAACGCGGCGAGCGAATCGACCCAGGCGCTGGTGGCGAACGGGATCTTCTGCGTCAATACGCTGTCCTGGGAAGACGAGCCGGTCGCCACCCTGTTCGCCGGCCGCACGGAGCTGCGCGGCGACGCCCGTTTCGGCGAGGGGCGCTGGACCACGCTCGCGACCGGCGCGCCGGCGCTCGAGAGCGCGCTGGTCGCGCTCGACTGCCGGGTGCTCTCCGCGGAGATCGTCGGCACGCACCACGTGGTGATCGGCGAGGTGCTGGACGTCCGCGTCGGCCGCCACGCCCGCGCGCTGGTCTATCGCGAGCGGGCGTTCCACGGTCTGTAGCGCGACACCGTCGCCGGCTTTCCAAAACCCGATGGGCAGCCCCGATACCTCCCCGCAGGGGCTATGGTGTTCACGAATCTCGAGGGCGCCAACGTGGCGGATCGCGCTCATCGGGTTGCCGCAGGCTTTCCTTCCCCCTTGTGGGGAAGGTGGCGGCGAAGCCGACGGATGGGGGTCGGCGGGCAGTGCTGATGCTCGGAAACAGGGCCGAGCGGCTGCTGCAGCCCTGCAACCAAGTCGAGCAAATCCTGCGCGACCCCCACCCCCGCCCCTCCTCCCCACGAGGGCTCGCCGATGCACATATCTCCTGCAGTCCCATGCCGACGCTCGTGCTTCGCGCCGAGGATCGAGCCGGGTCCTCTCCTTCCCAGTAGGGGAAGGTGGCCCGACGCGAGTCGGCGGGACGGATGGGGCACGCCGCAGGCGTGGTCCGCGAAGCGGACATCGGGCCTCGCTGCGCCGTCCAGCCCTGCATGACTTCGGCTTCGCCGAACGCGCGTCCCGCGCGCCCCATCCGTCTCGGCTCCGCCGAGCCACCTTCCCCGACAGGGAAGGAGAAAGAACGGCTTTCTCGCCGAGCACCTCCACGACGCCGCTCGTCCGGGACCGCGCTTGGCGCAGGACGATGTGTGAATCGATTAGCCGCAAGGGGGAGGGGAGACCGGCAGCGGCCTTCACGGGCGGTCGGGAACACCTGATTTCCGTGAATCCCATAGCCCCTGCGGGGAGGTGTCGGGCCGGTGATCGCCGCCGTCACGGCATCTCGACGAGAAACTCCATCACCGCCGTCGAGAAGGCCTCCGCCTCCTCGAAATTGCTCAGGTGCGCGGCGTCGAGCGTGAGCGCCTTCGCGCCGGGGATCGCGGCCTCGACGATGGCGCCGGCCTGCGGGGTCGTGGCGGGGTCGTGCGCGCCGATGACGACGAGGACCGGGTTCTCGATCGTGCGGATCGCCTCGCGCTGGTCCATGTCGCGGATCGCGGCGCAGCACATGGCATAGCCTTCCTGGGGCGTGCCGAGGATCATGCCGCGGATCGCGGCGACCGCCTCGGGCGCGCGCTCGCGGAAGCCCGCCGTCAGCCAGCGCTCCACGGTGGCGTCGACGACCGCCTCCATGCCGCCGGCGCGCACCGTCCGGATACGCTGGTTCCAAAGGTCCGGTGGACCCATCTGCGCGGCGGTGTTGGCGAGCACGGCGCGGTCGACGCGCTTGCCGTGCCGGCGCAGCAGGCTCATGCCGGTCATGCCGCCCATCGAGAGGCCGCAGACATGCGCCCTGGCGATGCCGAGCGCGTCGAGGATCGCGACCGCGTCGTCCGCGAGACGATCCATCGTGAAGGGGCGGGGCGAAATCTGCGTGCCGCCGTGGCCGCGCTGGTCGTAGCGCAGAACGCGATAGCGCTGCGTGAAGGCCGCCATCTGCGGCTCCCACATGGCGAGATTCGACGACAGCGAATTCGACAGCATCAGCACGGGCGCCGTCTCCGGCCCGTCGAGCCGCACGTTGAAGCGCATCCCGTCGATCGTCACGTCCATGGTCGGCTCTCCCTCGCTGCCGGCTCTCCCGGGCTGCCGCGATCTTGCGCGGCGCGTGCGCGCACAATAGGGCAGGGCGGATCGTCCGCGGAAGGCGCAACGGGCGCATTCCGATGTGCGACGGAAAGGAGGCGCGCGTGTGCGGAAGGAGCGGATGGCGGCCGATGGTGCCCGGCGATCTCGTCGCGGTCGACGCGCTCGCGTGCGCGCAGTACCCGGACTATCCGGAGCGTCCGGAGGTCTACGCCGACCGGCTCGCCCGCGCGCCGGACTGGTGCTTCGTGCTCGAGCGTGACGGGCGCCTCGCCGGGTATCTCCTGGCGCATCCGTGGCACGAGGCGGGCCCGCCGCCCCTCGACACGGTTCTCGACGGCCTGCCGCCGACGCCGTCGGCGCTTCACCTTCACGATTGCGTGATCGCGCCTCCGGCGCGCGGGCTGGGCCTCGCCGCGGCGGTGCTCGATCGCCTCGAAACGGAGGCGCAGGGCCGTTTTCGAGCCCTCACGCTCGTCGCGATCGCTGGAAAACGCGCGTTCTGGGAGCGCCGGGGCTTCGTCGATGCGACGCGGCCCGCGCTGCGCGAAACCCTGGAAAGCTACGATCCCTCCGCGGCATACCTCGAGAAGGCGCTGCCCCGTCGGCTCGGGTGAGCGCCGCCCGCCGGCGCGGAATCGGCTCCGCGAAGCGCGAAAATCGTCCTTTCGTCGGCGTCGCACCCGCTTGACCCCCGATTTTGGCCGGTTCACACTCGAATTCGACGCATTCGAAAGTGGCCCACCGCCGCGCTCGTCGTCCAAGCAGAACCTGCGGCGCCCGCCGCACGGCTGAGAACCGGCCAACGCGCCGGACGACAGGAGGAAAAAGACCGATGGCCATCGTCTCCATGACGGTGAACGGCAAGCCCGTTACCGCCGACATCGACCCGCGCACGCTGCTGGTGCAGTTCCTGCGCGAGCATCTGCGCCTGACCGGCACGCACGTGGGCTGCGACACGAGCCAGTGCGGCGCGTGCGTCGTGCACGTCGACGGCGCGGCCGTGAAGGCCTGCACCGCGCTCGCCCTGCAGGCCGACGGCGCGAGCGTCGTGACGATCGAGGGCCTCGCGAACGGGGCCGAGCTGCACCCGATGCAGGCCGCCTTCCGCGAGCACCACGGCCTCCAGTGCGGCTTCTGCACGCCGGGCATGATCATGACCGCGGTGGACATGGTGAACCGTCTCGGTTCGGACCTCTCCGAGGAGACGATCCGCGCCGAGCTCGAGGGCAACATCTGCCGCTGCACCGGCTACCACAACATCGTCCGCGCGGTGGAGACCGGCGCCAAGGCGATGATGGGCCAGCCCGTGCGCGAGGCGGCCGAGTAACGCCGGCGCCGATCGCTCGCGCGCCCTTTCCGGAGCGTCTTGCCTCGCGCCGATACTGCGCGGCTCCGCAATCGGTTCATCCATGACTTCAAGAATCGCCCGCAAAGAGGCGTTTTCGGAGGACACCGCCATGACGGGTACCGGTATCGGCGCGCCTGTGCGCCGCAAGGAAGACCAGCGATTCATCACCGGCCAGGGCCGCTACACGGACGATCTCACCCGTCCCGGACAGGCCCACGCCGCCTTCGTGCGCTCGCCGCACGCGCATGCCAGGATCGTCTCGATCGACACGTCCGCCGCCTCGGCGATGCCGGGCGTGGTCGCGATCCTCACGGGCGACGACCTCGCCGCCGACAAGATCGGCGGCCTGATCTGCGGCTGGATGATCCATTCCAAGGACGGCTCGCCGATGAAGGCCGGCCCGCACCCCGCCCTCGCGCAGGGCAAGGTGCGCTACGTCGGCGACCACGTCGCCGTCGTCATCGCCGACACGCTCGCCCAGGCGCGCGACGCCGTCGAGGCCGTCGCGGTGGAATACGAGCCGCTGCCGGCGATCGCGGACACCGCGCGGGCCAGGGGCGCGAACGCCGTCGTGCACGACGAGGCGCCCGACAACGTCGTCTACGAGTGGCATCTCGGCGACAAGGGCGCGACCGAGGCCGCCTTCGCCAAGGCCGCCCACGTCACCAGGCTCGACATCACCAACAACCGGCTGATCCCCAACCCGATGGAGACCCGCGCCGCGATCGGCGAGTACGACGCCGGCACCGGCGGCTACACGCTCTACACCACGAGCCAGAACCCGCACGTCGCCCGCCTCGTGCTCTCCGCCTTCATCGGCATCGCCCCCGAGCATCAGCTGCGCGTGATCGCGCCGGACGTCGGCGGCGGCTTCGGCTCGAAGATCTTCATCTACGCCGAGGAGACGGTCTGCGTCTGGGCGGCGAAGAAGGTCGGGCGCCCGGTGAAGTGGACCTCGGACCGCACCGAGGCCTTCCTCGCCGACGCGCACGGGCGCGACCACGTCACCCATGCGGAGATGGCGGTCGACGAGGGCGGCAAGATCATCGGCCTTCGCGTCCACACCATCGCCAATCTCGGCGCCTACCTCTCGACCTTCTCCTCCTCGGTGCCGACCTACCTCTACGCGCCGCTGCTGTCGGGCCAGTACGACATCCCGGCGATCTACGCCGAGGTCGACGGCGTCTACACCAACACCGCCCCCGTCGACGCCTATCGCGGCGCCGGCCGCCCGGAGGCGACCTACGTGGTCGAGCGGCTGGTCGAGGTGACCGCGCGCCAGCTCGGCATGGATCCGGCGAAGTTCCGCAGGAAGAACTACATCAAGCGCTTCCCGCACCAGACGCCGGTGATCATGAACTACGACATCGGCGATTACGGCGCCTCGCTCGACAAGGCGATGGAGATCGCCGACTACAAGGGCTTTTCCAAGCGCAAGCGCGAGAGCGCCAAGCGCGGCAAGCTGCGCGGCATCGGCTTCTCGTCCTACATCGAGGCCTGCGGCATCGCTCCCTCCCAGGCGGTGGGCTCGCTCGGCGCGGGCGTGGGCCTGTGGGAATCGGCCGAGGTCCGGGTCAACCCGACGGGCTCGATCGAGGTGCTCACCGGCTCGCACTCCCACGGCCAAGGCCACGAGACCACCTTCGCCCAGCTCGTCTCGGACCGGCTCGGCGTGCCGATCGACACGGTGAACATCGTCCACGGCGACACCGACAAGGTGCAGTTCGGCATGGGCACCTACGGCTCGCGCTCCGGCGCGGTCGGCATGTCGGCGATCTCCAAGGCGATCGACAAGGTCATCGTGAAGGCCAAGAAGGTGGCCGCCTACGCGCTCGAGGCCTCGGAAGGGGACATCGAGTTCAAGGACGGACGCTTCTCGGTGGCGGGCACCGATCGCTCGCTCGCCTTCGGCGAGGTGGCGCTCCAGGCCTACATCGCCCACAAGTTCTCGGGCCAGGACCTCGAGCCGGGGCTGAAGGAGGGGGCGTTCTACGACCCCACCAACTTCACCTTTCCGGCGGGCGTCCACATCTGCGAAGTCGAGATCGACCCGGACACCGGCGTCACGCGGATCGAGCGCTTCACCGCGGTGGACGACTTCGGCGTGGTCATCAACCCGATGATCGTCGAGGGCCAGGTCCACGGCGGCATCGCGCAGGGCGTCGGCCAGGCGCTGATGGAGGCCGCGATCTACGACGAGAGCGGCCAGCTCGTCACCGCCAGCTATCAGGACTACCAGATGCCGCGCGCCGGCGACCTGCCGTCCTTCCACGTCGGCATGACCTCGACGCCGTGCCCCTCGAACCCGCTCGGGATCAAGGGCTGCGGCGAGGCCGGCGCGATCGCGGCCCCGCCGGCGGTGATGAACGCGGTCACCGACGCGATCGGCCACGAGGACATCGCCATGCCCGCGACGCCGCAGGCCGTGTGGCGCGCCATCCAGCGCGCGCGCCCGGCCATCGCGGCCGAGTGAGCCGGACACCCCTCCTCGCGGCGCGCTCCCGGAGCGCGCCGCTCCGCTGAACATTCGAGGACAAGTCCATGTACGCCTTCGACTATCACAAGCCGAGCTCGGTTCGGCAGGCGGTCGCGATGCTGGCCAAGAGCGAGGACGCCAAGATCCTGGCCGGCGGCCATACGCTCATCCCCACCATGAAGCAGCGTCTCGCCGCGCCCTCGAGCCTGATCGACCTCGCCGCGCTCGAGGACCTGAAGGGCATCGAGCGCAAGGGCCGCTCCGTCGTCATCGGCGCGATGACCACGCACGGCGCGGTGGCGTCGTCCGAGGTCGTGCGCGAGGCGATTCCCGGCCTCGCCGAGCTGGCCGAGATGATCGGCGACCCGGCGGTGCGCGCGCGCGGCACCATCGGCGGCTCGGTCGCCAACAACGATCCCGCCGCGGACTACCCGGCCGCCTGCCTGGCGCTGGGGGCGACGATCGTCACCAACAAGCGCAAGATCGAGGCCGACGACTTCTTCACCGGCATGTTCGACACCGCGCTGGAGGAGGGCGAGATCATCACCAAGGTCTCGTTCCCGGTGCCCGCCAAGGCGGCCTACGCCAAGTTCCGCAATCCGGCCTCGCGCTATGCGCTGGCCGGCGTGTTCGTGGCCAAGCGCGGCTCGGAAGTGCGCGTCGCGGTGACCGGCGCGGGCGCGAACGGCGTGTTCCGCTGGAGCGAGGCCGAGGCGGCGCTCAAGGAGCGCTTCAAGGCGAAGTCGCTCGAGGGCATGACGGCTGACGCGTCCATGATGAACAGCGACATCCACGCGGATGCGCAGTACCGTGCGCATCTCGTCGGCGTGATGGCGCGCCGCGCGGTGGACGCCGCGACCGCGCGCTGACCCGCCTGCCACGCGCCTGACATCGCCCCGGGCGGGCGCGGCTCCCGCCGCCCCGCCCGGTGGCCGTTTCGATCCCGGTCGATCCGTTTTTTTCGACGAACGAGGCCTGTCCCCCGTGCCCGAGATCCCCGCCAGCATCGACGCCACCGAGACCCTCCTGTCCGGCGCCGGCTACGTCGCCGACCGGCCGCTCGCCACCGTGCTCTTCCTCGCGCTCAAGCTCGGGCGCCCGCTCTTCCTCGAGGGCGAGGCCGGCGTCGGCAAGACCGAGATCGCCAAGGTGCTGGCCTCCGCGCTCGGCCGCAAGCTGATCCGGCTGCAATGCTACGAGGGGCTCGACGTCGCCGCCGCGGTCTACGAGTGGAACTACGCCGGGCAGATGATGGAGATCCGCCTCTCCGAGGCCGCGGGCGAGACCGACAAGGGCCGGCTCACGTCCGACGTCTTCTCCGAGCGGCATCTGGTGAAGCGCCCCCTCCTGCAGGCGCTCGAGCCCGACCCCGCCGGCCCGCCGGTGCTGCTGATCGACGAGCTCGACCGCACCGACGAGGCCTTCGAGGCCTTCCTGCTCGAGATCCTCTCGGACTTCCAGGTGACGATCCCCGAGTTCGGCACGATCAAGGCCGAGCGCCCGCCGATCGTGATCCTCACCTCGAACCGCACCCGCGAGATCCACGACGCCTTGAAGCGCCGCTGCCTCTACCACTGGGTGGATTATCCCAACGCCGAGCGCGAGCTCGCCATCCTGCGCGCCAAGGCCCCGCGCGCCCCCGCCAGGCTGTCGGCCGAGATCGTCGCCTTCGTCCAGGCCATCCGCAAGGAGGAGCTGTTCAAGGTTCCCGGCGTCGCCGAGACGCTGGACTGGGCCTCCGCGCTCGTCGAGCTGGACGCGGTGGCGCTCGACCCCCATCTCGTGTCCGACACGCTGGGGGTTCTGTTGAAGTACCAGGACGACATCCAGAAGATGCAGGGGTCGAAGGCCAAGGACGTGCTGGATCGGGTCCGCGCGGAGGCGCGGTGATGAGCGCGGCGACGAAGGCCGCATCTCTCCCTCCCTGTAGGGGAGGGGACGGCGAGCGACGCGAGCCAGGGGTGGGGTCCGGCTCCCGGTGGCGCTCATGACCGACACCCCCGACGACCCCGCCCCCGGCAAGCTCGCTGACAACATCGCCTACTTCGCCCGCGCCCTGCGTGCCGCCGGCCTTCCCGTCGGCCCCGGCGCCGTGCTCGACGCGATCGCGGCGGTGGAGGCGGCGCGGATCGGGGAGCGGGAGGATTTCTACTGGACGCTGCACGCGGTGTTCGTGAAGCGCCACGAGCAGACGATCCTGTTCGACCAGGCCTTCCGCCTGTTCTGGCGCCGCCGGGCGCTGATCGAGAAGCTGATCCAGCAGATGTCGCCCATGGCGCCGGGCGCGAAGAAACCCGAGGACAAGCCCGAGGCCGGCGCCGCGCGGGTCGAGCAGGCGATGAACCCGCCCAAGCGCAAGCCCGAGCCGCCCAAGGAGGAGGAGCGCTTCTCCGCCCGCCTCACGGTGTCCGATCGCGAGGTGCTGCGCGGGAAGGATTTCTCGCAGATGTCGGCGGCCGAGATCGCCAAGGCCAAGCGCCTCATCGCCGGGCTGCAGCTCCCCGACGACGCGCGCCCCACCCGCCGCTTCGTCGCCGATCCCCGGGGCGCGGCGGTCGACATGCGCCGCACGCTGCGCCGCTCGATGCGCGCCGGCGGGGCCTCGATCGACATCGCCTGGCGCGCGCCGGCGATCAAGCCGCCGCCGCTCGTCGCGCTCCTCGACATCTCCGGGTCGATGGCGGAGTACTCACGGCTGTTCCTGCACTTCCTCCACGCCATGGCGGAGAAGCGCCGGCGGGTGCATTCCTTCGTCTTCGCCACGCGGCTCACCAACGTCACCCGCGAGATGGCGAACCGCGACCCCGACGAGGCGCTGGCGCGCGCCTCGGCGCGGGTGAAGGACTGGGAGGGCGGCACGCGCATCGCCGGCTGCCTCCACGCCTTCAACCGCGACTGGTCGCGGCGCGTTCTCGGACAGGGCGCGACCGTGCTGCTCTTCACCGACGGCCTGGAGCGCGACGTCGACGCCACGCTGGAATTCGAGATGGACCGGCTGAAGCGCTCCTGTCGCCGGCTGATCTGGCTCAATCCGCTTCTGAGATACGACCGTTTCGAGGCGCGCGCCTCCGGAATCCGGGCTATGCTGCCGCATGTGCACGAGTTCCGGCCGATCCACACCATCGGCACGATGGAGACGCTCTGCGACGCCCTCTCGGCGCAGCGCTCCCGCGACGCCGATCCACGCGCGTGGCTGCGCGCCGTCGCCTGATCGAGGAGGTTCGAGATGTCCGAGACCACCACGCCGTTGGCCACCGACGAGGACATCCTCAGGGCCGCGCAAGCCTGGCGCGAAGCCGGCCGCGGCGTCGCCGTCGCCACCGTCGTCGAGACCTGGGGTTCGGCCCCGCGCCCCGTGGGCTCGCATCTCGTCATCGACGAGGAGGGCGATTTCCTCGGCTCGGTCTCCGGCGGCTGCGTCGAGGGCGCCGTGATCGCCGACGCGCTCGACGTGATCGAGACCGGCGCGGCGAAGATGCTCGAGTTCGGCGTCGCCGACGAGACCGCCTGGCGGGTGGGGCTCTCCTGCGGCGGGCGGATCCGGGTCTACGTGGAGCGGGTGGAATGAGGCTCGCAAGCGCCGCCGCGTTTTCCCTCTCCCTCGTGGCTGTGCGGCCGCGGCGCCGGCCCGGATCGTCGCGAGCCGCGATTTCCTTCCCTGTAGGGGAAGGTGGATCGGCGCGAAGCGCCGAGACGGATGGGGCACGCCGACAGGCGTGTTCGGCGAAGCCGAAGCGGGCGACCGTGGGCGAGCCGGAGACCCTGTGTCCGTCCCCCTTTCCGCTTCGCGGAACGCGCGTCCCGCGCGCCCCATCCGTCTCGGCTTCGCCGAGCCACCTTCCCCTACAGGGAAGGAGAACCTTCGAGGCGGAGGGGAACGCGCTCTGCATCGGCGTTGCTGCAATCGACGGACCCCTGGCATGAAGCTCCCCCTCCTCGCCGCCCTCAACCAGGAGCGCGCCGCGCGGCGGGCCGCGATCCTCGTCACGAATTTCGCGAGCGGCGACCAGCGGCTCGTGCGCGAGGCGGAGATCGACGCCGATCCGCTGGCGGACCGGCTCCACGACGCGTTGCGCCGCGGAAAGTCCGGCATCGTCGAGACGGACGCCGGCGAGGTCTTCCTCGCCGTCCAGGTCCCGCCGACGCGCATCCTCCTGGTGGGCGCGGTGCACATCTCCCAGGCGCTCGCGCCGATGGCGCGGCTCGCCGGCTTCGACGTGACCATCGTCGACCCCCGCACCGCCTTCGCCACGCCCGAGCGCTTCCCGAACGTCGAGCTCCTCGACGTCTGGCCCGACGAGGCGCTGGCGCGTCGCCCGCTCGACCGGTACACGGCCCTCGTCGCTCTCACCCACGACCCGAAGATCGACGACCCCGCGCTGAACGCGGGGCTCGCGGCCGAATGCTTCTACATCGGCGCGCTCGGCTCGAAGAAGACCCACGCCCGCCGCGTCGAGCGCCTGCGCGAGGGCGGCTTCGACGAGGCCGCCATCGCGCGCATCCACGCCCCGATCGGGCTCGACATCGGCGCGGTGTCGCCCGCCGAGATCGCGGTCTCCGTGCTCGGCGAGATCGTGGCGGAGCTGCGCCGGGACCGCAGGCGGGCGCGATGATCTTCGCCACGCTCCCCGTGCGCGACGCGGTCGGGTGCCTGTCGGTCCATTCGGTGAAGGTGCCGGGAATCGTCCTCAAGAAGGGCGCGGCGATCGGCGAGGCCGAGGCGCGGGCGCTGGAGGAGGCCGGGATCGCCGAGATCGTCGCCGTGCGGCTCGAGCCCGGCGACGTCGGGGAGGACGCCGCCGCCGCCGGCCTGGCGCGGGCCGCCGCCGGCGAGGGGCTGCGCTGCGAGGCGCCCTTCACGGGGCGTGTCAACCTCTTCGCTACCCGCGCCGGCGTGCTGCTGGCAGATGCCGCCGCGGTCGACCGCATCAACGCCGTCGACGAGGCGATCACCATCGCGACCCTGCCGGCCTGGAAGCCGGTGGTCGAGGGCGAGATGGTGGCGACGGTGAAGATCATCCCCTATGCCGTTGAGGACGCGCGCCTTTCGCTCGCCGCCGCGGCTGCGGGGGAGGGGGCGTTGACGGTCGCGCCTTACACGCGCGCTCGGGTCGGCGTGGTCTCGACGCTGCTGCCGTCGCTGAAGCCGACGATCGTCGACAAGACCCTGCGCGTGCTCGAGACCCGCCTCGCGCCCGCCGGCGCGCGGATCGTCTCGGAGACGCGCACGCCCCACGCCGTGCCGGAGCTCGCCGAGGCGTTGCGGGCGCTCGCCGCGGGCGACGCGGAGCTGATCGTCGTCTTCGGCGCCTCCGCCATCGCCGATCGGCGCGACGTCATCCCCGCCGCGATCGAGGCGGCCGGCGGGCGGGTCGACCATTTCGGCATGCCCGTCGACCCCGGAAATCTCCTGCTCGTCGGCGAGATCGCCGGCCGGCCGGTGATCGGCGCGCCGGGCTGCGCGCGCTCGCCCAAGGAGAACGGCTTCGACTGGGTGCTCCAGCGCCTCCTCGCCGGCCTGCCGGTGACGCGCGCCGACATCATGGGGTTGGGCGTCGGCGGCCTCCTGATGGAGATCGTCTCGCGGCCCCAGCCCCGCGGCGGCGAGCCGAGCGCCGGCCCCGAGGCGGCCGATGACGAGCCTGGAGGGGACGAGCCTGGAGAGGACGAGCCTGGAGAGGACGCGCCGTGAGCGTCGCCGCGCTGGTGCTCGCCGCGGGGCTCGGCTCGCGCTTCGGGGAGACGCCGAAGGTTCTCGCCGAGCTCGACGGCAGGCCGCTGGTGCGCCGGGTGGCGGAGGCGGCGGTCGCGTCGCGGGCCGAACCGGTGATCGTCGTGCTGGGCCGCGCGGGGGAGCCGGTGCGCGCCGCGCTCGCTGGGCTGCCGCTGGGCTTCGTGGAGAATCCCGACTATGCGCAGGGCCTGTCCACCTCGCTCCGCGCCGGCTTCGCCGCGCTGCCCGAAGGCGCGACCGGGGCGCTCGTGTGCCTGGGCGACATGCCGCTGCTCGGCGCGGACATTCTCGATGCGCTGATCGGCGCCCACGAGGAGACGCCGGACGCCGCCGCGATCGTCCCGGTCCATGACGGGCGGCGCGGCAACCCGGTGCTCCTCGCCCGCCGACTCGCCCCGGAGATCGCTCGGCTCGACGGGGATCGCGGCGCGGGGCCACTGCTGAAAGGGCGCGACGACGTGCGCGAGCTGGATTGGGGGGACGACCGGGTGCTGGTCGACGTGGATACGCCCGAGGCGCTGGCGGCGCTGAACGCAGAGCGGAGCGGGTGAGCCCACCCCCGTCATCCCCGGCCGGAGCGAGCGAAGCGAGCGCAGGGTAAGAGGACCCAGCGTGAAATGTCGCGCCGAAGGCGCTCCTTGCTCGACCCGAGCCGCAGCGCGCGCGTTGTCTCCACCGATACAGCACGGAGGCGACGGATGGACGACAAGGAAAAGCAGCGGATCTACGAGGACTTCAACGAAGCGGTGAACATGACGCCCAAGGAGCTCGAGGACTGGCTCGAGACCGATGAGAGCCGGGACGTCGGCTTCACGCACGAGGGTGAGAGCGAGGCGGTCGGCCACAAGTCCGGCCGGCGCATCGTCGAGATCCGGCACGGGAAGAAGGCCGAGCTCGACGACGACGACTATGCCCACATGAAGACGGTCGTCGGCTACGTCCACCGCCACCTCGAGCAGGGCGGCCCCGCCGACGACAAGGAGCACTCCCGCTGGCGCTGGTCCCTGATGAACTGGGGCCACGATCCGCTGAAATGAGGGGGGGTGCGCCCCTCAGATCGCCTTCAGATGCCGGATCGGCCGCCCGGGCGCGATCGCCTGGGCCGCCTGGACGATGCCCTGGGCGTCGATGCCGTAGTGGCGGTAGAGATCGGCGATCGTGCCGGTCTGGCCGAAATGCTCGACGCCGAGCGAGCGCGTGCGGTGGCCCGCCACCGCACCGAGCCAGGCCAGCGTCGCGGGGTGGCCGTCGAGAACGGTGACGAGAGCACAATGGGGCGGCAGGTCCCCGAGCAGGCGCTCGACATGCGAGCGCGCGTGGACGAGCCCCGCCTCCCGCGCGCGTTGCGCCGCCGTCCAGCCGGCGTTGAGCCGGTCCGCGGAGGTGACGGCGAGGAGCCCGATGTCGCGCCGGTCCTCCGCCATCAGGCCGATGGCCTCGATCGCCTCGGGCGCCACCGCGCCCGTGTAGGCCACGACGAGCTCGGCGTTCGGCCCGGGCTCGCGCATCCAGTAGGCGCCGTCGACGACGTCCCGCGCGAGGTCGGGCGTCATCGCGCGGCGTGGCTGCTCGATGGCGCGGGTGGTGAGCCGCAGGTAGACCGAGCCGCCGGTGGCGTCGCGCAGCCAGGTGCGCTCGTCGGGCTCGGCGTCGCCGTCGCGCTGCACGTAGGCGAAGGCGAAGCGCATGATCTCGGCGAGCTCGTCGACGAAGGCGGGCTCGAACGAGGCGAGCCCGTCCTGGGCGAGCCCGATCAGCGGCGAAGAGATCGACTGGTGCGCCCCGCCCTCCGGCGCGAGCGTCACGCCGGAGGGGGTGGCGGCGAGGATGAAGCGCGCGTCCTGGTAGCAGGCGTAGTTCAACGCATCGAGGCCCCGCGCGATGAACGGGTCGTAGAGCGTGCCGATCGGGATGAGCCGCTCGCCGAACAGCGAGTGCGAGAGCCCGAGCGCGGAGAGCAGGATGAACAGGTTCATCTCCGCGATGCCGAGCTCGATGTGCTGGCCCGTCGGGCGATAGTCCCAATTGAAGGTCGAGGGGATTCGCTCGGCCTTGAACGTGTCCGCCAGCGCCTCGCGGGCGAAGAGCCCGCGGCGGTTCACCCAGGCGCCGAGATTGGTGGACACCGTCACGTCCGGCGAGGTGGTGACGATGCGATCGGCGAGCGGGGACGGCTCGCGGGCGAGCTCGTTGAGGATGAGCCCGAAGCCGGCCTGGGTCGAGAGCGTCTCCTGGCGCGGCGCCGCCAGCGTCTCGGGCACGGCCACCGCGGGCGACGAGAGGCGCCGACGGCCCTCGCGGGCGAAGGGCACCTTCGCGAGGTACGCCTCGAGCTCGGCGGCCGGGAGGGAGAGCCCCTCGAACTTCTCCCATTCGCGGCCCGGGCGCACGTTCATCTGAGCCTGGAAGCCTTCCATCTGCGTGGGCGTGAGCAGGCCCGCGTGGTTGTCCTTGTGGCCGGCGAGCGGCAGGCCGAAGCCCTTGATGGTGTAGGCGAGGAAGACGACCGGCCGATCGTGGTCGATGCCCTCGAAAGCCTCGAGCAGGGTCGCCAGGTCGTGGCCGCCGAGATTGGTCATAAGCCGGCCCAGCTCGGCGTCCGAGCGGCGCTCGATCAGCGCCGAGACGTCGCCCTGGTCGCCGATGTCGTCGAGGAGGCGCCTGCGCCAGGCCGCGCCGCCCTGGAAGGTCAGCGCCGAATAGAGCTGGTTCGGGCAGGTGTCGATCCAGGCGCGCAGTCGCTCGCCGCCCGGCTCGGCGAAGGCCTCCTCCAGCAGCGAGCCGTATTTCAGCGTCACGACGTCCCAGCCGAAGGCGCGGAACAGCGCCTCGAAGCGGGCGTAGAGGCCCTCGCGGATGACGGCGTCGAGGCTCTGGCGGTTGTAGTCGACGATCCACCAGGTGTTCCGCACGCCCTGCTTCCAGCCCTCGAGCAGCGCCTCGAAGATGTTGCCCTCGTCCATCTCCGCGTCGCCGACGAGCGCGATCATGCGCCCCTCGGGCATGTCCGGCTTCCAGCCGCGGGAGGCGACGTAGTCCTGCACGAGCGACGCGAACAGCGTCTGCGCCACGCCGAGCCCCACCGAGCCCGTCGAGAAGTCGACGTCGTCGACGTCCTTGGTGCGCGAGGGATAGGACTGCGCGCCCTTGTAGCCGCGAAACGCCTCGAGCTTCTCGCGCGTCTGGTTGCCGAGCAGGTATTGGATCGCGTGGAAGACCGGGCTCGCGTGCGGCTTCACGGCCACCCGGTCCTGCGGTCGCAGCGCGGCGAAGTAGAGCGCCGTCATGATGGTGGCGAGCGAGGCGGAGGAGGCCTGGTGCCCGCCCACCTTCAGCCCGTCCTCGCTCGCGCGCAGATGGTTGGCGTTGTGGATCGTCCAGGTCGAGAGCCAGCGCAGCTTCTTCTCGAGCTCGGCCAGGTAGGGCAGGCGGGGATCGTTGGTCGCTGGCATGGGGGCTCCGGCGGAGTGGGGAGGCGCCTGAAGACTGTCGCGGCGGGCATTCGGTTCATGCACGGCAAGCGGGCTGCGAATCAAGCCCGGTGGCCCCCGGCCGATGCGGGTGGCGCGCCGTCACGGCGTCGATGCCGCGTGCGCGGCGGGCGGTGGTAGAGAGGCTGCATCGGCTGCCACCACGCGATTGCGCAGGACGCCGATCCCGCCGATCGCGCAGGAGACCACGTCGCCCGGCGACGCATAGCCGCGCGCCGGCACGAGCCCGGGCTGCCGGGTGGCGCGCCCGCCGAGCGCCGCGTCCGTCGACCAGGCCGTGCCCGCAGGCGTGCCGGTGAGGATCACCATGCCCGGGCGCAGCGTCAGGCTGACGGAGAAGGCGTGCACCAGCTCGGCGCAGGACCAGATCATGTCGGCGGTGCTGGCGGATTGGCGCAGCTCGCCGTTGATCGTCATCTCGATCGGCAGCGCCTGCGGGTCCGCGATCTCGTCGGTGGTGACGATGCAGGGCCCGAGCGCGGCGCTCGTGTCGAACACCTTGCCGCGTCCCAGGTCGTACCAGACGAACCCCTCCGGCGAGCGGCGGACCTGGCGATCGCGGGCCGTGACGTCGTTGGCGATCGTGTAGCCGAAGACGTGCTCCCGCGCCCGATCGACCGGGATGTGCCGGCCCGGGCGGCCGATGACGATCGCGAGTTCCGCCTCGCAGTCGAGCTTGCGCGTGAGGCGCGTGTCGAGCACGATCGCGTCCTCCGGCCCGATCACGCAGTCGGCGGTCTTGACGAAGAACTCCGGCTCGGAGCCGCTCGTCGGCGTGCCGGCTTTCTCGTCGTTGTGCGCGCGGTAGTTGCTTCCGCTGCACAGGATGGTCGATGGCCGGATCGGCGCCGCGAGGCGTACCGAAGCGAGCGCATGGCGCGCCCGCGCCGGCGCCCGGTCGGGCAGGCGCTCGGCGGCGCGCAGCCCCTCCGGTCCCGCCGCGATGAACGAGACCGCGTCGTGGAACAGCGCGCGCTCCTCCGGTCGGCAGGCGGCGGCCGCGTCGATCACGTCCGGCCCGTGCAAGACGCCCAGGCGTGGGGGGTCTGCGGATGCGATGGGAGCAAAGCTGACGAGCTTCATGGATCGGGCCCCGATGGAACGCGCCGGAAGACGCGCCGCACACAAGCACCAAAAGAGACCCAATTCAAGCGCAATCGTGCCGATTGGTTCTCTTTTCGTCCACGGTCGTTCAGGGGCCGAACATCATCGCCTTCACCGAGCGCAGGTGCGCCTCCATCGCGGCGCGCGCCGCCGCTTCGTCCCGGCGCGCGATCGCCTCGACGATGGCGACGTGCTCGGCCGTGTGCCGCAGGCGCAGCGCGTCGCTGAGCGTCTTCTGCTTGAGGTCCCCCCACCGCGCCTCGCCGCGGACCGCCGTGACGAGGTCCGCCACCGCGACGAACAGCGGATTGCGGGTCGCGAGCGCCATGCACCGATGCAGCGCGTCGTCCTCGTCCTCGAACGCGCGGAGGTCCCCGGCGGCCCGCGACGCCGCGACGATGGCCCACATGCGCTCGATGTCGGCCGTGCCCGCCCGGTGGACGCACAGCGCGGCGATGCTCGGCTCGAGCGAGAGCCGCAGCTCCATCAGGTCGAGCGGGCTCGCCACGCGGGCGATCTGCGAGAGGCCGGAGCCGGCGGGATCGGGACCCGGGCTCGCGCCGAGCCCGACCGTCGGCATCCGGGGCGGCGTCCCTCGCGGCCCCCCGGCGGCCGCCACGAAGGTGCCGCGGCCGACGTGCCGGTCGATCCGACCTTCGGCCTCGAGCGCGAGCAGGGTGCGGCGCACCGTGTTGCGCCCGGTCGAGAAGCGCAGCGCGAGGTCCCGCTCGGTCGGCAGCTTGTCCCCCGGCTCGAGCCGGCGGCTCGCGATCGCCTCTACCACGAATCGGCGAATCGCGCGCTCGGCCATGTGCGACCGATCGCGCACGTTTCCTTCTGTACGCGGGACTTGCATCTGGACTTCGGCGCCTCGTGACGCGGGCTTTCGACAGTTTCGAGACAAACTATCACAGATCGGCGGTACTCCGAACGCCGGCCGCCTCCGGAAGCCATAGTTGCATCTCTCCCGAATTCTCGCTTGACACGTGCGGCGCGAGGTCGCCTAATGGTTCGTGAAGACGACGGTAATGGTTCGCGGGACCATGCGGTCCGCGCCGCCGAGGGGGAGGCAGGTCATGACGGAGAAGCGCGTCTACACGGTGGGCAAGCTGTCGAGCGCGATCGCGCAGGAGCGCAGCATCCCGCTGTCGGCCGTGACCAGCGGCAACGGATTCGTCTTCGTCTCCGGCCTGCCGCCGGTCGACTGGCGGACGGGGGAGCTCGTGCGCGGCGACATTCTCGTCCAGACCCGCCAATGCCTGCAGAACGTCGAGGCGGCGCTCGAGACCGCGGGCTCCTCGCTCGACAAGGTGCTCAAGGTGACGATCTACGCGGTCAACTGCGCGTATTTCAAGGACATCAACGCGATCTACGCCGAGTACTTCGCCCACGAGCCGCCGGCGCGGACGTTCTGCACCGTCGGCGCGTGGCCGTGGGAGTTCGACATCGAGATCGAAGCCGTCGCGCTCGCCTGAGCGCCTGCCGGGCGAGGCCTTCCGTCATGATCGAGACGCTCCCAGACGCGCAGCGTGGAACGAGCCGCGCGGACGGCCCCGGGCCCGGCTCGCCGGCGTCCGTCGAGTCCGATGGTGACCGCGGGCGTCCGGTTCTCGAGTTTCGCGGGGTGTCGAAGAGCTTCGGCGGCCCGGAGGGCTCGGTCCAGGCGCTCGCCGGCATCTCGATCACGGCGCATGCCGGCGAGTTCCTGACGATCCTCGGCCCGAGCGGCTGCGGGAAATCATCGGCGTGCGATCGGCTATGTGATGCAGAGCGACAACCTCTATCCCTGGCGCACGTTGGCGCAGAACGCAGGCGGTGACGTCGCTCGCCTACATCCAGAGCTACGCCGCGGCGAGCCTCGGCTATCTCGCGGACGAAGGCCTCGACGTCGAGCTGATCGATACCGGCGGCGGCGGGCCGGACGTCCAGCTCGTTCTCGGCGGCCGGGCGGAAACGACGGTCAACGATGGCGCGCAGATCCTCCCGGCCCCGCAGCAGGGCCAGCGCCTGGTCTGCGTGCTCTCGCTGCTCGACCGGTCCATCGTCAACGCGACGATGTCGGCCGACACCGCCGCCCGGCTCGGCCTGTCGGCACAGACGCCGTTCGCGGACAAGCTTCGCGCGCTGAAGGGCCTCAAGATCGGCGTGACGCGCCCGGGTGCGCTGACGTGGCAGCAGGCCCGCTACAATCTCGTCTCGGCCGGCCTCGACCCCGATCGCGACGCCGAGGTGATCGGCGTGGGAGGGGCGCCCGCGCTCGCCGCGGCGCTGCAATTCGGCAGCGTCGACGTGATCTACATCTCCCTGCCGATCGGCGAGAGGCTGGTGCAGCAGCGAATCGCGATGACGCTCGTCGACAACGCGCGGGGCGAGGACCCCAACCTGGGGCGCTTCATGATGGAAGGGCTGTGGGCCAGAGCCGATTTCATCGCCGAGAACCGCGACCTGATGGGCATGATCGTCCGGGCCTACAGGAGAGCCTCGGGCTTCGTGGCCTCGAGCACGCCCGAGGCGGTCGCCGCCGCGGTGGAGCCGGCGCTCGGAAGCCTGGGCGCGGACGTGCTGCTGGAGGGCGTGCGCCGGGTCCAGCCCGCGGTCTCGCGCAGCGGGCTGGTGGGGCCCGAGGAACTGGAGACCACGCAGACCCTGCTTGCGCAGAACGGCATCCTCACCCGCTCGTTCGCGCTCGACGAGGTCTTCGACGCGTCCTTCATCTGATCGGTCCGGCGCCGCCGGTCCGCCTCAGGCCGAATCCTCCCGCGCGGCTAGTCCCGTGCGCAGCTCCGCGACTTCGCGGCGCAGCGCCCTGATCTCCTCCAGGAGCGTCGCGTTGACCTCCTGGACGGCGTTCGCCGCGGCGGCGACCTCCTCGGTCGCGGCCTGCTCGGCGGCGCGGGTCTCGGCGCGTTCCGCCTTGGCCTCGTCCTCGTGCTCGCTCTGCATGGCCGAGACCACGATGCCGATGAACAGGTTGAGCACGGTGAACGTGGTCGAGAGGATGAAGGGCAGGAAGAAGGCCCACGCGTAGGGGTAGACCTCCATCACCGGGCGCACGATGCCCATCGACCAGCTCTCCAGCGTCATCACCTGGAACAGCGTGTAGGCCGACGCGGGAATCGAGCCGAACCATTCCGGGAACGACGCGGCGAAGAGCTTCGTCGCCATCACCGAGAAGACGTAGAACACGAGCGTCAGCAGCACGATCACCGAGCCCATGCCCGGCAGCGCCCCGACCATCGCCCCGACGACGCGCTTGAGCGAGGGCACGATGGTGACGAGCCGCAGCAGGCGCAGCACCCGGAGCGCGCGCAGCACGGTGAGCGGCCCCGTCGCAGGCACGAGCGCGATCCCGACCACGAGGAAGTCGAAGACGTTCCAGGGGCTCTTGAAGAACGCGAGCCGGTGCACCGCGAGCCGGGCCGCGATCTCGACGACGAAGATCGCGAGGATCGCCTTGTCGAGCGCGAGCAGCAGCGGCCCGAACCGCTCCATCGCCGCCGGCACGGTCTCGAGCCCCAGCGTCACGGCGTTGACGATGATCAGCGTCATCACGACGCGCTCGACCAGGCGGGATTCGACGAAGGTTCTCAACCGGTCCACGATGCACTCCCGAGGATGCTCCCGCAGAGCCGCGCCGCGCGCAGGCCCCCGCGCGACAGCGCGGCCGTGTGCCAAGTGGCCACGCTCTCCGATTTCGTCAAGCGCTTCGTCCGCGACCCTCCCGAACCGCTCGCCGGCCCGCGCATTCGTATTGACCGGGCGCGACGATCCGCTTAACCAGTGGCCCTCGGGAGCGCGTAGCTCAGCTGGTAGAGCAACGGACTTTTAATCTGTAGGTCCTGGGTTCGAGCCCCAGCGCGCTCACCAAAACCTTGATGTTTACAAGAGCTTGGTGAAATCCGTCCCGCCGGGGTTCGTCCTCCGGATCGACGGTGGAAGGACCGTCGAGCCAGTGCGCGAGCGAGGTTGTACTCTTCTGACCGTGGTCAGGGGTGGAAGTCGAGGGGCTCGGGCCGGCGCCTGTGTGCAGGATGAGAGTGGGCTCCCGGAAACGGCTCCGATTGGCGTGAGCACCCGAATCCTGAGCCGCTTCGACGGATTGCGCCACATCCGCCGGCCCCGATGAATCTTCCGCGCCAGGATGACCTCCGCGAAGCTTCCTCTTCGCCCCGTCTGGTCAGCCGGTCGCACGAGGCGCTAGGATGGGAGAGACCGAACGCGAGCAGCCCCACCATGACGACCATGCCGCAGGCAAGCCGTTCCGACAGCCATGCCACCCTGATCGCCACGCCGGTGCGCAGCCTGATCAAGCGGGCCCCGGTGACGGTCGCCCCCGAGACGCCGATCGTCGAGGCGGCGCGGGTGATGCGCGAGGAGCGCATCTCCTCGGTCTTGTTGGTGCAGGGAGGCGCGCTGGTGGGTCTCGTCACCGACCGCGACCTGCGCGACCGGGTCGTGGCCGAGCGCCTCGACATCGACCGGCCCGTCTCCGACATCGCCACACGCGGGCTCAGGACCATCGGTCTCGAGCGCTCCGCCTTCCACGCGCTCCTGGTGATGGCCCGCCATCACGTCCATCATGTGCCGGTGCTCGACGGACACTCCGTCGTGGGGATGATCACGAGTTCGGACATCGCCGAGCACGAGAGCGACTCGGCGGTTCTCCTGACCGGCGCGATATTCGACCAGACGCGGCTCGAGGGGCTGGTGCAGGCGAGCGCCCGCATCAAGACGCTCCAGCAGAGGCTCGCCGCCGCCCATGCCAGCGCCCATGCGACCGGCCACATCGTCAGCGCCTTGACGGATGCCTTGACGACGCGCCTGTTGCAGCTGGTCGAGGCCGATCTGGGGCCGGCGCCCGTGGATTACGCATGGGTCGCCGCCGGCTCGCAAGGTCGCAACGAGCAGACCGCGAAATCGGACCAGGACAATTGCTTGATCGTGTCCGACGATTACGACGAAGCCCTGCACGGTGATTATTTCCGCGAGCTCTCGCATCGGGTCTGCGACGGGCTTTCCGCGTGCGGCTACGTTCATTGTCCAGGCGGGATGATGGCCATGACCGACGCGTGGCGCCAGCCACTGCGCCGCTGGAGGGCCTATTTCGAGCGCTGGATCGAGCTGCCCGAGCCGGAGGCGCTGATGCTGACCGGGGTGTTCCTCGATCAGCGCTTCGTCTACGGCCGGCCCGAGCCGATCGACGCGCTGCGCGCCGAAGTGGTCGGGCGCGCCAAGGACAACAAGGCTTTTCTAGCGGCTCTCGCCGGCAACGCGCTGGTGCGCCAGCCACCTCTGAACTGGCTCGGCCGTCTCGCGCTCATCAAGGGCGGCGAGCATGACGGCACGATCGATCTGAAGATGCACGCGACCGTGCCGATTACCGATCTCGCGCGGTATTACGCGTATGCCGCCGGCTCGCCCTCGGTCAATACCCGCGAGCGGCTGGAAGCCGCGGCGCAGAGCGGCGTCGTTACGGAAGGGCAGGCGCGCGATCTGATCGACGCGTTCGAGTTCCTCTGCGGGCTGCGCCTGCAGCATCAGGCCCGCCTCGTGTCGGAGGGGCAGAATGCCGACAACTTCCTCGCCCCGGAGGCGGAAATGTCCAATTTCGAGCGCAGCCACCTGCGTGACGCGATGAAGCTCATCGGCACGATGCAGGGAGCGCTCGCCCAGGCCCACCCGGTCAACCTGATCTGAACATGGAAAACCCGCCTTTCGGCGGGTTTTCCGGTCTCGATGGCGGTGTCCGGAGATCAGCCGCGGTGCGCGACCGCCATGAACTCCTCGACCCGGCCGCGGGTCTTGGTGGCCAGGCTGAGCACGATGATGGCGGTCACGGACGAGATCACGCCGTAGAGCGCCGGGTTGCCGAGAACGCGGATCCCGAAGACCTCGGGGACGCCGGAGAAGCGCGCGAAGGTGAAGGTCAGCGAAACCACGAGACCGACGACGAGACCCGCGATCACGCCTTCCTTGGTCAGGCCCTTCCACCACACCGACAGGATCAGCACTGGCGCGAAGGTGCTCGACGCGATGCCGAAGCACATCGCGACCAGGACCGCGACGTTCTGGTCCTTGAGCCAGATCGAGGCGAACAGCGCGATCGCGGTCAGCACGGCGGCACCGGCCTTGGCGAACACCACCCGCTCGCGGTCGGTGCTGTTGGGCCGCAGCACGCCGGAATAGACGTCGTGCGACAGGCTGGTGCTCATCGAGATCAGGAGACCCACCGAGGTGGAGAGCATCGCAGCCATGGCGCCGGCGGCGATGACGCCCAGAACCACCTCGCCGCCCAGCTCCATGCCGATCAGCGGGATCGCCATGTTGGTCGCGCGGCCGCGCTGGCCGGCTTCCAGCATCTCGATCAGGTAGGGATACAGGATGGTCATCGTGGCATAGCCGACGAACAGAACCGCGATGTAGAACACCGCCAGGCCGATGATGGTCAGCTCGGCGCCCTTCTTGGCGTCCCGCGCGTCCTTGACCGTGTAGAAGCGGATCAGGATGTGCGGCAGGCCGGCGACGCCCAGGAGCAGACCCAGCACGAGGCTGAACTGGTTCATCGCGTCGGCCACCGCCACGCCGGGCGTCAAGGCGCTCGGCAGGTCCTGGAACCCGTCGCGGATGGCTTGAGCGAGGGCGAGCGCGCCCCACTCCTGCCCTTCGGCGAGCGGGTCGAGTTGCGACATCACCGTGACGGCCGACGTCGGCGGCACCGTCTGCATCGCCTGCGTGATCATGCCGATCGGGTTCGCGTTGAAGTGCACGACGGCCGACAGAGCGAGCAGGATCAGCATCGCGGCGAGCAGGATCACGCCCTGGATCGCCTGATTGTAGGTCGTGCCCATCATGCCGCCGAGAACGACCATCAGGCCCATGATCACGGCCGAAATGACGACCGTAACATTGTATTCGAGGCCGAGCAGCAGCTGGAACAGGTGGCCGGCGCCCACGATCTGCGGCACGAGGTAGAGCGTGCCGATGACGACCGTGGTGAACATGGCCAGAAACTTGAGGCTGCTGCCGCCGAAGCGGCTGACCAGCACGTCGCCGACCGTGAACTTGCCCGCGCTCTTGAGCGGACCGGCCAGGATGACGAGCACGAAGATCCAGGCCCCGAAGAAGCCGATGGCGACCCACCAGCTGTCGATGCCGGTCAGCGCGATGGCGCCCGCGACGCCGAGGAAGCTCGCGGCGGAGCAGTAATCGCCGAACATCGCCCAACCGTTCAGGCGCGGCGAGATCTTGCCGCCGGCGACATAGAAGTCGGTCGTGGTGCTGGTGAATTTCTTGCTCCACCAGCTGATGTAGACCACCGCCATCAGGGAGAGGGTCAGGATGGTAAAGGCTATGGGGTTCTCCATGGTCACTCACCCTTGTCGAGATTGAGGCACATGCGGGTGACGACGATGCCCACCACGAAGACCAGGATGCCGGTGTAGAACGCCATCGGCAGGCCGGCGATCTCGATTCGCGCGATGCTCGCGAATTCGGGTGTGGCGATCATCGCGGCGACGAAATACACCGTGCAGAAGATCGCGAGGAGCGTGATGGCGGACCGCAGCTTGCCCCTCGTTTTCTTCTCGTCGTACCCGATATCGGACAAAGACGCGTAGTCGCCCCCGGGCGATTGCCCTTTGGGCTCCTGTACCTTGATTTCACCGGCTGACATCGTTGTTTCCTCCTCCACACGGATCTTCAAAGCCAGTTTTCTCCTGGCGATCACTGGTCGCCTTTTGCACCGGTCGGCACTGTAGTTTGACTCACCTGATCCTACATGTCTAACGAGTGTTATTGGCGCATCCAATAGTGCCTGAATCCGGAATTTGATCAATCTTCTTCGTAAATATACTTTCGGACCCGAAAGGACGAGGTTTGCATGGCGCCGTGCGCGTCAGCCCAGAGGGCGCCGATCACAGGCGCGACATTTCTGCTATCCCGAGGCGTCTCAGGTCTATCTATACACCAATAGTGGAGACCAGTTGCTGGACCCCACGAATGCCTCCGATCTGCAAGCTGTTGCCGAGATCGAACGCGCTCGACGGAACAGGACCGATCTAGGCGAGGCTACGTCGCCCGTGCGTCTGCGCGCCGACAGGAAAGCCGAGGGGAAAAACCGGTGCGGCCCACGCACCTTCGCGAACGAATCTTGTGGAGGAAGACCGATGGAGGAGACCGCGAGGAAGGAGACGCTCCGCGCGACGCCGCCTGGGACCGCCGTCCCGCGGTGCGCAGACAGCGAGGGTACCGCCATGGCCGAGAGGGCGCACGCACGCCGGCTCGGAGGTCTCGGCCTGCGAGTTCGAATCCTCCTGTTCTTTGCGCTCATCGCGATCGGCGCCATCGCGGCGATGGTCATCGGCGGATGGACCGCGCTCATGCAGTCGGACGCGGCGGGGCTCGGGGAGGTGCCGGGCCTGTTCGAATACAAGGTGCAGGGCTGGCTGTTCGCCGGGTTCCTGATCCTCGTTCTCGTGGCAGGCACTTGGCACCTGTTCGACACCTACGTCGTCCGCGCCATCGACGGACTGGCCAACGCCATCCGCACCCGCGCCCACGCGGATGTGAGCGACGACATCGGTCCCGAGCGGGAGGCCGCGCGCTATCTCGGCGACCTGGCGCTCGCCGCGACCGAGATCACCCGTTCGCTGGCGACGACCCGCTCGGCTCTGGCCGGAACGGTTGCGCGCGAGACCTCACGGCTGTCGTCCGAGAAGGCGCTGCTCGAAACGCTCCTCGCCGATGCTCCGGTGGCCGTGCTCCTGTGCACGCCCGATTACCAGCTCGTCTTCTACAACAGCCAGGCGGTGAGCACCTTGGAAGCCGGCGGGGCGCCGGGACTCGGCCGCAACCTCTTCGACTACCTTCGCGACGGTCCGGTCCGCCATGCCTACGAGCGGCTCGGCCGGCTCGACGACCCGGAGGCGACCTCGGATCTGATCTGCACGACCACCGCCAGCGGGCGCCTGTTGTCGGGCCGGATGCGGGTGCTGGCCCGCACCGGATCCGGCCGGCTGCCCGGCTTCGTGCTGACGCTGCGCGACGTCACCGCCGAGCATGCCACCCACACCGCACGCGAGGCCCTCCTCGCCGAGATCTTCGACCGGCTGCGCGGCCCCGCCGCCGACCTGCAGGCCGAAGCCCGCATGCTCGAGCAGGAAACGAGGTCGGAACAGGCGCCCGCCTCGGCCGCGGCTGTCGTCGCGGCGGTCCGGACGCTGACCGGAACGATCGCCGAACTCGGCCGGCGCTACGACGAAGGCGGCCATCTGGATTGGCATCCGCTGGCGGAGGTCCGCGCCGGCGACCTGATGGACGGCATCTGCGCCCAATTCGGTGCCTCGGGGCTCGAATTAGTCGCCGAGGCGCCGGATCTGATGCTGCGCTGTGACGGTTTCGAGCTGGCGCTCCTGATCAGTTCGCTGGGGCAGCGCCTTGCGGCCGGGGGTCATGCGCGGAGCTTCACGCTGCGCCTGAGCGAGGAAGACGGTCCCGGCGCCGTCCTGGATCTCGTTTGGCGAGGCCCGCCGCTGCCGATCGCCGAACTCGACGCATGGCTCGGGGAACCCCTCGGTACGGATGCGCCCGACCTCACGGCACGCGCCGTGCTCGACGCCCATGCGACGCGCGCTCGAACCGAGATTCCCGCGGAGGGCGTCGGCGCCGTGCGCCTGCCCATTCCCACGGCCCGCCGCGAGACGCGCCGTCCGGCGCCCATCGAGCGCGCAGTGGTCTACGATTTCGATCTGCTCTCGAAGGAGCGCAGCGCGAGCGTGCTGGCGAGCCGGCTCCGGGACCTGACTTACGTCGTCTTCGACACCGAGACCACAGGCCTGTCTCCGTCGACCGACGAGATCGTACAGATCGCCGCGGTACGCATCGTCAACGGCCGACGCGTGCGGGGCGAGGTGCTCGAGACGCTCGTCGACCCCGGACGGCCGATCCCGCAGGTGTCGACCGACGTGCACGGCATCGCCGACGACATGGTCAAGGGCGCGCCCACCATCGCGGAGGTGGGCAAGAGCTTTCACGCTTTCGCCCGGGGGGCGGTGCTGGTCGCGCACAACGCGCCGTTCGACCTGGAATTCCTCCGCAGACACGAGAAGAGCATGGGGGTGCGCTTCGACCATCCCGTGCTGGACACGCTGCTCCTGTCGGCCGTGGTCTATGGTCGATCGGAAACGCACTCCCTCGATGCGCTCACCGCACGGCTGGGCATCGGCATCCCGGAAGAGGCGAGGCACACGGCGATCGGAGACACGGTCGCCACGGCGGATGCGTTCCTCAAGCTCCTCCCGATGCTCGAAGCGCGCGGGCTCGAAACATTCGGAGACGTGCTCGCCGAATTGCGCCGCCACGGGAGGCGGGCGCTCGACCCGGACGAACGCTGACGCCGGCTGTTCTCGGAAGGTGGCTGGAGCGTCGGGGTTCTCGGCCTGCGGCACGACAGGCTGTTGTTCGGCTCCATCGCGGGGACCCCACCAATTCGAGGCGGAAATCCGCGCACGCGAGGCGTTCAGGTCTGGGACCCCGCGCCGATCCGCGCGGAACCCCGGCGCCGACGGAGATCCGCTCTCGGCCATCGAGGCGCGCAGGCGCGCCCCAGCGCCCGCTACCGCTGGTCGCGGGTCAGGCGCCTTCGCGCAGGACGGTCCCGAAAGCCTCGCGGCGGCGGGCGAGCGCCGCCGTGATCCCGTCGATCAGGCCGGTGTCCTCGAGCGGCTTCTCCAGCACGAGATCGATGCCGGCGGCGGCCGCGCGCGCCATGAGCGCGGGATCGAGCGTCGAGGCGATCAGGATCGCCGGCAAGGTGCGATCGCTCTCCCGCAAGCGCGCGATCAGCGTCACGCCGTCCACCCCAGGCATCCGGTAGTCGACGACGAGGCAGCCGAGGGTGGACGGCGGCGAGGCCAGGAGACCGTCGCCGTTCTCGTGCGCCTCGACCAGAAGCCCTTCGAGCCGGAGCGAGAACGTCAGGGCCCGCCTGACCGCGTCGTCGTCGTCGACGACGACCACGAGTTCCCGATTGTGATCCATGGCCGGGCTCCCATTCGCGTCCGCTCTCGCAGCGAAAGCGTCCTCGGGGATTCCATATGACCGACAGACGCCCGGCGCTCCATTCAGGAGCATCCCTTAAGGACCGTGGCGAGCGGATTTCTACCGAGGCGATACACCACACACGAGCGCCATACGCACCAATTCGGAAAGGCTGCCGGCTTTCATCTTGGTCATGACGTTGGCGCGATAGATCTCGACCGTGCGGTGACTGATCGCGAGATCCAAGGCGATGATCTTGTTGGCCTTGCCCGCGACGAGCCCGTGCAGAACCTGCCCCTCCCGCTCGGAGAGCGTCCCGAGCCGGGCTCTGATCTCGCTCGTCTCGGCGTTTTGCTCGGCGGCCGTTTGGCCGCGTTCGAGCGCGCTGCGCACGGACGAGAGCAGCCTCTCGTCGTCGAAGGGCTTCTCGACGAAGTCGAGCGCGCCCTCCTTCATCGCCTCGACGGCCAGCGGCACGTCGGCGTGGCCGGTGATGATGATCACGGGCACGCTCCAGCCGTTCGCCTTGAGCCGCCGCAGGAGCGCGATGCCGTCGGTCCCGGGCATGCGGATGTCGGAGATCACGCAGCCGGCCGGAACCGAGGCCGCCTTGCGCAGGAAGGCGTCGGCGGAGTCGTAGGCGCGCACGGCGAGCCCCTCGGCGGCGAGGAGGAAGCACAGGGACTCGCGCACGCCGAGGTCGTCGTCGATCACGTGCACGATGGCGTCATTCGACATGTCTGAGGTCCTTCTCGTCGACCGCGCGCAGGGTGAAGCGGAAGGTCGTGCCCCGCCCGGGCGCGCTGTCCGCGGAAATCTTGCCGCCGTGCGACTCGACGATCGTGCGGCAGATCGAGAGGCCCACGCCCATGCCGTCGGTCTTGGTGGTGACGAACGGCTGGAACAGTTGCGCCACGATCTCCGGCGCGATGCCGGGGCCCGTGTCGGCCACGCCGATCTCGACGAGGCCCGCCTCGGGGAGCGCGCGCGAGGAGACGACGAGCTCGCGGCGGGGGCCGTCGGCCATCGCCTCGATGGCGTTGCGGATCAGGTTGAGCAGCACCTGCTGGACCTGGATACGGTCGACGAACGCGAGCTTGGCCTGCGGATCGAAGCGGTAGGAGACGCGCACGCCCTTCTCGCGGGCGCCGACGAGCGCGAGCGCGCACGCATCCTCGACGAGCTTGGGCAGGCTCTCGATATGCCGCTCGCTCTCGCCGCGGGAGACGAACTCGCGCAGGTGGCGGATCACCTGGCCCGCGCGCAACGCTTGGTTCGCCGCTTCCTCCACGGCGCCCGACAGCATCGCGACCTGCGGGCCCTCCATCCTCTCGAGAATGCGCCGGCAGCCCTTCAGGTAGTTGGCGATCGCGGTCAGCGGCTGGTTGATCTCGTGGGCGAGCGTGGAGGCCATCTCGCCGAGCGCCGTGAAGCGCGACATGTGCACGAGCTCCGCCTGCAGCTCGGCGAGCCGCATCTCGGCGCGCTGGCGGTCGGAGACGTCTCGGATGAAGCCGGTGAAGCGCCGCCGGCCGCCCTCGCGCATCTCGCCGACGGCGAGCTCCATGGGAAAGGTGGTGGCGTCCTTGCGCTGCCCCGTCACCACGCGCCCGGTACCGATGATGCGCCGCTCGCCGGTCTCGAGATAGCGGCTCATGTAGCCGTCGTGATGCTCCCGATACGGGCTCGGCATCAGCATGCGCACGTTCTCGCCGATCACCTCCAGGGGCTCGTAGCCGAACAGCCGCACGGCGGTCGCCGAGACGCTCTCGATGGTGCCGTGCTCGTCGGTGACGATCATCGCGTCGGGCACGGTCTCGAGGATCGAGGTCAGGTGCGCCTCGCGCCGCTCGAGCGCGTCCTCGGCGGCGACGAGATCGGTGATGTCGATCATCGCCATGGCGAAGCCGGCCGGCGCGCCCGCCGCGTCGGCGATGGGCGTGAGCGTGGTCCTGGCGATGAGGCGCGAGCCGTCCTTGCGCTGGCGCGCGCCCTGCGTGACGCAGCGCCCGGTCTCGCGGGCGGCGGCGAGGTCGTGCTCCAGCCGGCCGTCGCCGACGTCCTCGGGGGGATCGAGGATCGAGACGGGCTGGCCGAGCACCTCCTCGGGCGTCCAGCCGGTGATCGCGCGCGCGCCGCCGTTCCAGCCCGCGATGCGGCCCTGCGCGTCGAGGACGACGAGGGCGACGTCGGTGACGGCCTCCACCAGCCGGTCGGCGGCGAGGCGATGCGTGCTGGGCTGCGCCATGCGCGGGGCGGGCTCCGCAGGATCGGACTGAGACCGTATGTAGTATGCCCAAAGGCCCGCCGCCAGCCGCCGTCCCTCACGCGCGGCTGATCGAGAGCCGGTTGCCCGCACGGTCGAAGGCGGCGTAGCGGGACAGGTCGCCGCCGCGCATGACGTCGTCCGCCATCTGCTTCAGATAGGGCTCCGCGGACGCGTGCGACGGCGCCTCGCCCGTCGGGTCTCTGAGAACGGCCGCCATGATCATGTCCCAAGGCACGCCGACCTGGTCGGCCTGCGCGGCCACCGCGTCGAGCGTGACGTCCTGCGTCACCTCGAGGTCGTTGGCGAGGATCGGCGTCAGCGTCCCGCCCTCGGCGCCGTCGGCGTGGGCTTCCGACCTCAGAAGCACGAGCAGGAGCCGAGCCCCCCGGCTCTCGCCCAGCGCCGAGTCGATCAGCGCGTCGAAGTCGTTGGAAACCATGTGGACCCTTTCGCGGTGTGACCGGCGAGACCGTCTCGACGGCGGAATCGGCGACGCGTCCAGTCTGGCGGATTTCGCCGCCCGGGGCGAGGGATCGGACGACGAGAACGACGGCGACCGGCCGGGAGGCGCGATTGACCTCTCTCCATGGGCACGGCATACAGAGGGAAATAAAAGAGAGACTGCACCTTTGCTCTTGTCGACTTCCCACAGCCGGACTCCGTCGGGTGCTCGGCCCCGCGGTGGATGATGGACGATCCAGACGCCCGCGATGAGATCATCGCAGAATTGCGGCAAGCGGTTCGTGCTCGCGACGAGTTCCTGAGCATCGCCGCGCACGAGCTGCGCAACCCGATGCATGCGCTGCTGCTGCAGACATCGAGCACCCTGCGGGCGGCGCGGCGCGCGGGCGATGCGGACGTGGTCGAGAAGGTCGAGCGGATCGTGGTGGTGCTCGAGCGCTACGTGCGGCGCGCCAACAGCCTGCTCGACGTCTCGCGGGTGAACGCCCGCCAGGTGCAGCTTCATCTCGCGCCGGTGGATCTCTCCCAGGTCGTGCGGGACGTCGTGACCTCCTACCAGCCGGAGGCCGACTTCAACCGGACGCCGTTGACGCTCTCGCTGCCCGACAGCGTCGTCGTCACCGCAGACCAGACGGCGCTCGATCAGATCGTCGCGAACCTCGTGTCGAATGCGATCAAGTACGGCGCCGGCGCGCCCGTCCGCGTCTCGCTGGCGGTCGAGGACGACGTCGCGCGGCTCACGGTCTCCGACGAGGGCATCGGCATCCCGCCCGAGGAGCAGAGCCGCGCGGGGAGGGCGGTCGGCCTTCGTCACGCTGCTCGCGGAATCGCACGCGCGCATGCTCCAGCACGTGCGGCCGATGGCCTTCTTCGACGAGACGGCCATCCCGGAGAAGCTCTACTACGTCAGCGCCTTCTCGACGCTGGAATCGGAGGGCGTCAAGGCGCTGCTCGACCTTCTGCGCCGCGAGATCCGCGGCCACGGCGCGGATCTCCTGGTGATCGACGGGTTTCTCGCCATCGAGGAGTTCACCAGCTCGATGCGGGACATGAAGCGCTTCATCCAGGAGGTCCAGGCCTACGCCGTGATGGCGAACTGCACGGTCCTGCTCTTGACGAACGGCGCGGATCGACCGGGCCGGCCCGAGCACACGATGGTGGACGGGCTGATCGAGCTCGACGACCAGATGTTCGGCGTGCGCACGGAACGCAGCCTGCGGGTGAAGAAGTTCCGTGGCAGCGGTTTCCTGCCGGGGCGCCACTATTACGGCATCGGCGAGGAAGGGCTCGTCGTCCATCCCCGCATCGAGGCGCGCTACGCGACGCCGTCATTCGCGGACGTCTATACCGGAGAGAGGCGTTCGACCGGTAACGATCGCTTCGACGAGATGCTCCACGGCGGCCTCCCGGCAGCGACGACGACGGCGCTGATCGGGCCGACGGGCAGCGGCAAGACGACCTTCGGCCTGCAGTTCCTCTCCGCCTGCTCCGCGGAGCAGCCGGGTCTCGCGTTCGGCTTCTACGAGACGCCGCCGCGGCTTCGAGGCAAGGCGGCGTCGCTCGGGATCGATCTCGCGGGGCTGGAGGCCGACGGGCACGTCGAGCTCCTCTGGCAGGCGCAGGGCGAGAACGTTCTCGACGAGCTCGGCCACAGGCTGCTCGACGCCGTCCCGCGTCGGGGCGTGAAGCGGCTCCTGCTCGACGGGCTCGGCGGCATGATCCAGTCGGCGGTGCACCCCGACCGGATCACGCGGTTCTTCGCGGTGCTCGCCAACGAGCTGCGGGCGCGCGGCGTCACGACCGTGTATACGCTGGAGATGGAGGGGATCTACGGATCCCATCTGGGCATGCCCGTCGCCGGCATCTCGTCGCTCGTCGAGAACCTGATCATGTTCCGGCGCGTCGAAGAGCGGTCGCAGGTCCGGCGCACGGCATCGATCCTGAAGCTGCGCGACAGCGATTTCGACCCGTCGATCCGCGAGTTCCGGATCACCAGCCGAGGGATCGTCCTCGGCGATCGCCTCGTCGTCGTCGACGACGACGTTTCCGACGCGACGTGACGACGGACGGAGGCGAGCGCTTGCATACGGTCCTGGTCGTCGAAGACGAGATCACCATCGCCCTCCTGATCGCCACGGTCCTGGAGGACGAGGGCCATCGCGTGCTGACGGCCGGGAACGGCGTCCAGGCGCTCGAGCGCATCGCGGAGAACAAGCCCGATCTGATCGTCTCGGACCTGATGATGCCGCTGATGGACGGCGCCGAGCTGGCGAAGGCGCTGCGGGAGAACCCCGCGACCCGCGACATCCCGATCGTGTTCATGAGCGCGCTGCCGCAGAGCGCCGTGGACGACCGGGTCGACGGACACGCCGGGTTCCTGCGCAAGCCGTTCCTCGAGCCCGCGCTGCTCGCGCTCGTGCGCGATGTGTTGGAGAAGGCGCGGACCTGACCGCGGCGTGCGATCCTCTCAGCGCCTGCCGACGTAGCGCGTCAGCGTTTCCTCGACCCCATCGCGCCACAGCGCCGCGACATGACGCGCGAAGGGCTCCGCGAAAGCGGGCCTGTCGGCGAGGTCGCCGAAGACGTCGCGCTGGAGCAGGAACGCCGCGGGGTCGGCACGGGCGGCGCGGGCCTGCGCACCGAGCCGCTCCGCCGCCTCGTCCTCGATCGTGATCGGACGGCCGCCTCCGCGGAGGCGAGAAACACGGCCATGCCGGCGAGATCCTCCGCGCGCCCCATCCGGCCGTAAGGCACGGCATGCAACGCCCGATCGGGTGGTCGATGCGCACCTTGATCAGGTGCTCGCGCACCGCGAGCGAGACGAGCCGCTGGGCGGACTGGCGCGAGACGCCGAGCTTGCGGGCGATCTCGTCCTGGGTGTTGCCGGCGACGTAGTAGAGCCAGGCGGCACGCGCGGCGTCGTCGAGCCGGTCTTCCTCGCCTCGCGCGCTCATCGCGCGGCCTCCAGCGGTCCGGCGGCGCCGCGGGCGAGGTGCGGCGCCCGGGCGTAGAAATCCTGCCACGCCTCGAGCACGGGCACGCCCGCGGGCGTGCTCTCGCGCATGCCCGGCAGCGTGAAATGCGCGCCGCCGACGTAGCGCCAGACCGGCATGCCGGCGGCCTGCGCGGCGAGGATCCCGGGCAGGCTGTCCTCGATCACGAGGCATCGCATGGGGTCGGCGCCCATGCGCTCGGCGGCGAACAGGAACAGGTCCGGCGCAGGCTTGCCGTTCTCGACCTGCGAGGCGGTGAAGACGTGCGCGCCGAAATGCCGGTCGAGCCCGCAGATCGACAGCGAGCGCCCGGCGCGCAGCGGCGTCGAGCTGGTGGCGACGCAGGCCGGGCGGTCGAGGGCCTCGAGCACCCGAGCGATCCCGCGCGTCGGGGACAGCCGCGCCTCGAACGTCGCGAGGAGGCGGCTGCGGTAGCGCTGCTCGAAATCCTCCGGAAGGCGCCCGCCGGAGGCGCGCCGGATCGCCTCCGCCACGTTCGGGAAGCTGCGGCCGAGGAACTCGCGCGCGAACAGGTCCATGCCGACCACGATGCCGACGTCGCGCAGCTCGTCGAGCAGGACCTCCGCGCTCAGCATCTCGCTGTCGACGAGAACGCCGTCGCAATCGAATATGACGATGTCGAACTCGCTCATGCGGCGCCCCGTCGCTCAGGGGTCGCGTTATAGACCGGGCGAGCGCCCAATGCGAGCCGGCGGGGATGCGCCGCTCACCCGTGCGGCGCGAGGCCGAGGATGGCGCGCGCCTGCGCGGGCGTCGCCACCGGGCGCTCGTAGCGCGCGCACAGGTCGGTGGCGCGGCGCACCAGCGCGGCGTTCGACGGCGCGAGCGTGTCGCGGTCGAGGCGGACGTTGTCCTCGAGCCCGGTGCGGGTGTGGCCGCCGGCTGCGATGGCCCATTCGTTCAGCTCGATCTGATGGCGCCCGATGCCCGCCGCGCACCAGTGCGCATCCGGCGCCAGCCGGCGCACGGTCTCGACGTAGTAGTCGAACACGTTCCGGTCGGCGGGCATCGCGTTCTTCACGCCCATGACGAACTGGACGTAGAGCGACCCGGGGATGCGGCCGTCGCGGTTCATCGCGACCGCCTGATGGATGTGCGAGAGGTCGAAGGCCTCGACCTCCGGCTTGATCCCGTAGGTGCGCATCTCGCCCGCGAGCCAGTCGACGAGGTCGGGCGGGTTCTCGTAGACGCGGGTGGGGAAGTTGTTCGAGCCGACCGAGAGCGAAGCCATGTCCGGGCGCAGCGGGAGCATGCCGCCGCGCGCCTTGCCCGCGCCCGAGCGCCCCCCGGTGGAGAGCTGGACGATCATGCCGGGGCAGTGCCGCTCCACGCCCTCCTTGAGCCGCGCGAACCTCTCGGGGTCCGAGGAGGGCGTCTCGTCGTCGTTGCGCACGTGCGCATGCACGATCGACGCCCCGGCCTCGAAGGCCTCGTGGGTGGACTCCACCTGCTCCGACACGGTGATCGGGACGGCGGGGTTGTCGCTCTTTTTCGGCAGCGAGCCGGTGATGGCGACGCAGATGATGCAGGGGTTCGTCATGATGGGGTTCGTCATGGTGCGACCCTAGCCTTCACCCCTGCTCGCGCGCGAGCGCGAAGTCGAACGCCACGTCCCAGAAGGGATTGGCCAATCCGAGATCCGCGGCGCGGGCGGGGTCGTCGCGCTTCACGAAATCGGCGATGAGGCTCTGCTTCACCCCGAACACCGCGTCCGAGCCGATGTAGGGGTCGTCGGGCACGAAGATGTGCGTCGTCAGGCTCTCGTAGCCGGGCGCGGAGACGATGGTGTGGAGATGCGCCGGGCGGTAGGGATGGCGGCCGAGCTTCGCCAGGAGCTGGCCCACGGGCCCGTCGGCGGGGATCGGGTAGTATTTCGGCTTGACCGCGCGGAACCAGTAGCCGCCCTCGTCGTCCGTCTCGAACACTCCGCGCAGGTTGAAGTCCGGTTGATGGCCCTTCTGCTGCACGTCGTAGAAGCCCTCGTCGTTGGCCTGCCAGACGTCGAGCTTCGCGCCCGCGATCGGGCGTCCGTCCGCATCGGTGACGCGCCCATGAACCACCATCGGCTCGCCCTTCTGGTCGAGGCAGATGTCGGCGCCGTTGGGCAGCACCGGCGCATCGGCCACATGGAACGGGCCGAGCACCGTCGACTCGGTCGCGCCCGACGGCTTGCGGTGGTTGATCGCGTCGACCAGCATCGAGACGCCGAGCACGTCCGACAGGAGGATGAACTCCTGGCGCCAGTCGTCGCACATGTGCCCGGTCTTCGTCAGGAACTGGATCGCGGCGAACCACTCGGCCTCGGTGGGCTCGATCTCCTTCACGGCGGCGTGGAGGTGGCGGATGACGACCGCCATCACCTCCTTCAGGCGTTCGTCGGTGCAGGCGGCGTTGCGGCCGATCACGACCTCGGCGGAGGTCGCCTCGGTGAAGTATCCCTGCTCGCTGGATGCGCTCACGGCTCTCACTCCCGGTTGGTGCTGCGCGATCAGCGCGCGAGGATGGTCTTCAGGACGCGGGTGAGCTCGGCCGCCGGGTCCTCGGCGACGGCCTCGCTGCGCCAGGCCACGTGCTGATCGGGGCGCACCAGGACGCAGCCGCTGTCGCGCACCTCGCGGGCGCGCGCCCAGGCGCCGAGATGGTCCTCGACGTCGCAGCGCGGGCCGATCCGGCAGGTGGCGATCTCGATACCGAGCGCCTCGCCGACGCGCGCCGCCGCCTCCACCCAGCCCTCGCCGCCGATGCCCGTCAGCAGCGTGAAACGGCCCTTGCCGGTGATATCCAGCATCGAGAGTCGCTCGCGGCCGCGGTAGAGCCAGACGTGCGGGATGCGCGCCCCGGGGAACGTGGTGGGTTGGTAGTGCAGCTCAGGATTGTCCGTGAACGCCGGCTCGGCCGCGCCGTCGGTCGCCACCGCGCCCGAGCGGTAGCGCTGGTTCATCTCGACGCCGTGGCAGTCGAACTCGTAGACCTTTGCGGCGATCGCCTCGCGCAGAGCCGCGCGCTGTCCTTCCGCCTGCGGGCCGGTCTCGACGCGCTTGTCCATGTTCGCCTGCATCTCGACGGGGTCCTTGGTCTCGAGCAGGCCGAGCGCCTGGAAGATCGGCCCGAACTCGTCGATCGACTTGTTGGCGCGCGTCACGATCTGCCGCGCGATCGGCGCGCGCTCCGCGTCGTAGCTCTCGAGCAGGCCCGCTCCCGCCTGGCCCTTCAGCACCATCGCGAGCTTCCAGGCGAGGTTGAAGGCGTCCTGGATCGAAGTGTTGGAGCCGAGCCCGTTCGACGGCGGGTGGCGATGGATGGCGTCGCCCATGCAGAAGACGCGGCCGTTCGCGGTCCTCGTCGCGTACATGTTGTTGACTGTCCAGGTCGAGACCGAGGTGATCTCGATGGGGATCGTGTCGTCGCCGATGAGATCGTGCGCGACCTTGGTGGCGAAGGCCTCGTCGACTACGGGCTCGGGGCCGTCGATGTCGTAGCCCCAGACGATCAGCCACTCGTTCCAGGGCCGCACCATGCGCACGAGGCCCATGCCGATGCCGCCGACGTCGGCGCCGGGCTGGACGACCCAATAGAGCACGCTCGGCCGGTGGGCGACGTACTTCGACAGATCCGCCTTGAAGATGATGTTCATCGAGCCGCCGACGCCCATCTTGCCCTCGAAGGGCAGGCCCGCATGCTCGGCGACCAGCGAGCGCCCGCCGTCGGCGCCCACCAGATACTTCGAGCGCACCGCAAACTCGCGACCCGACAGCCGGTCGCGGCAGGTGGTGGTGACGCCCTCCGCGTCCTGGACGTGGGAGAGGTATTCCGTCGACATCCGCGCCTGCGCCCCGCGCGAGCAGGCGGTCTTGAACAGGATCGGCTCCATGAAGGTCTGGGGCAGGTCGTTCATCTCGCAGGGCGAGGAGAGCAGGTGCTCGGCCTTGGAATGGGGCGCGGTGCCCCAGGACTGCATGCGACCGAGCTCCTCGCCGGCGAGCGACGCGCAGAACACGTTGTTGCCCATCAGCGCCTGCGGCGTCGCATGCATCACCGCTTCCGCCTCGACCTCGGGCCCGAGGTCGCGCAGCACCTCCATCGTGCGCTGGTTGGTGATGTGGGCGCGCGGGGTGTTGGCGAGCCAGCGGTAGCGGTTGATCGCGAGGCAGTCGACGCCGTAGCTCGCGAGCAGCGCCGCGGTGGCGGAGCCCGCCGGCCCGGTGCCGATGATCAGGACGTCGGTTTCGATCTCGGGCTGTCGTGTCATGGCGTCAGGCTCCCTTGTCGTCTTTGTTCGTGCGCCGCAGCCGGCGGCGGACCGGGAAGAGGTGCAGGTCGAAGCGGTCGGAGATCAGGCCCCAGAGGCCGCGCGGGGCGAACAGCATCACGGCGATGGCGATGACGCCGAGCGCGATCAGGTACCAGGCGCCGAGATCGGCGAGGAAATATTGCAGCACGAAGAACACGATGACGCCGAGGATCGGCCCCTCGATCGTGCCGATGCCGCCGATCACGACGATGAAGATGACGTAGGCGGTCCAGTCGAGCACCGAGAAGGCCGCATCCGGCGAGATCCGGGCCGATTGCATGTAGATCAACGCGCCGGCGAGCCCGGTGCCGAAGGCGGCGAAGAAATAGACCAGCGCCTTCAGCCGGCGCGCGTCGACGCCCACCGCCCCCGCCGCCTGCTCGTTGTCGCGCACCGCCGCGAGGCCGAGGCCCGCGCGCGAGCGCATCAGGGCGTAGACGAAGCCGATGGTCGCGAGCGCGAGCGCCAGCGCCAGCCAATAGGCGAGGATGTCGCGCGCCTCGCCGCCTCGGACGCCGAGCGTCGCCTCGATCCATTCGACGCCCCAGAGGTTTCGCACGGCGTCGCGCGGCAGAGACGTGCCGGTGCCGCCGCCGAGCGCCCGCCATTGCATGACGAGGAGCCGCACGACCTCGGCCACCACCCAGGTGCCGATGGCGAAATACGCGCCCTGGAGCCGGAAGGTGAAGAAGGCGGTGGGGATGGCGAGCAGCGCCGCCGCCAAGCCGCCGATCAGGATCGCCGGCACCGGGTCGAGGCCGCCCAGCGCCACGGACGCGAACAGCGCGTAGCCGCCGATGCCGACGAAGGCCTGCTGCCCCACCGAGACGAGGCCCGCATAGCCCGCGAGCATGTTCCAGTTCTGCGCCAGCGTGAGCATGGTGAGCACGCCGAAGAGCTGCTGGATAAGCGTGCGCGAGCCGAACACGGGCAGGGCGATGGCGACGAGGATCAGCGCCACGCCGAGGATGGCGAAGGTGCGCGAGGCGCGCGTCGCGGTCTCGACGCGCCAGCGCTCGGACGACGAGGGGAGGGTGGGATCGTGCCGCATCAGTCCACCGCTCTCGGGAAGAGGCCGCGCGGGCGCAGGACCAGCACGATCAGGAAGGCGATATGGCCCGACAGGATCTGCCATTCGGGATTGATCGCGGCGCCCAGCGTCTGCGCCACGCCGATGATGACGCCGCCGGCGAGCGTGCCCCAGAGCGAGCCCAGCCCGCCGATGATCACCGCCTCGAAGGCGTAGAGCAGCCGGGCCGGGCCGATCGTCGGGTCGAAGTTCGAGCGCACGCCGAGATAAAGGGCGGCGATGGTGACGACGACGAGCGCGAGGCCGGTGGCGTGGGCGAAGATGCGCCCGGGCGCGACGCCCATCAGCGACGCCGTCACCGGATCGTCCGAGGTGGCGCGGAAGGCGCGGCCGAGCGCCGTGCGGTAGAAGATCTGGTTGAGCGCCACGATCACGGCGATGGCCGAGAGGAAGCCGAGCAGCGGCATCAGCCCCACGTTCACCGGCCCGAGCGCCACGGTCGCGGTCTCCAGCGCGCCGGCCGGGATGCGGCGGCTGTCGGCGGAGTAGGTCTCGAGCAGCACGTTCTGGAGCACGATCGAGAGGCCGAAGGTGACCAGCAGCGGCGGCAGGATGTCCTCGCCGAGCGTGCGGTTGAGCAGGTAGCGCTGCAGCAGCCAGCCCACGGCGAACATCAGCGGCGCGGCGATGGCGGCCGCGAGGAAGGGGTTCACGCCGAGCACGCTCACCGCGGTGAGGATCACGAAGGCGGCGAGCACGATGAGGTCTCCGTGCGCCAGGTTGACGAGGCGCATGATGCCGAAGACGAGCGAGAGCCCCGCGGCGAAGAGCGCGTAGAGCCCGCCGAGCAGCACGCCCTGGATGATGGTCTCGACCCAGATCATGCGTGCGCGCTCCCGAAATAGGCGTCGTGGATGGCCTCGCGGGAGAGGTCGCCCGGGCGGCCCGTGAGCGTCACGCGCCCCTCCATGAAGCAATAGACCCGGTCGGACACGCGCAGCGCCTGGCCGATGTCCTGCTCCACCACGATCACCGAGGCGCCGCTCGCCTTGATGCGCGGCATCGCGGCGTAGATGTCCTTGATGATCACCGGCGCGAGGCCGAGCGAGATCTCGTCGCAGACGAGCACGCGGGGGTTCGACATCAGCGCGCGGCCGATGGCGACCATCTGCTGCTGGCCACCGGAGAGGGCGGTGGCGGGGCTGCGGCGGCGCTCGCGCAGGATGGGGAAGAGGTCGTAGACGGTCTCCAGCGTCCAGGGACCGTCGAGCTTGCGCGCGTAGCGCCCCATCAGCAGGTTCTCCTCGACCGAGAGCGAGAGGAAGAGCCGCCGCCCTTCGGGCACCATGGCGATGCCCTTCGTCACGATCGCCTCGGGCGGCAGGTGGCCGATCGGCGCGCCGTCGAGCAGGACCTGCTCCGGCGCGCTCTTCAGGACGCCCGTGACCGCGCGCAGGAAGGTGGTCTTGCCCGCGCCGTTGGCGCCGATGATCGCCACCGTCTCGCCGGCCTCGAGCCGCAGGTCGATGCCGAACAGCGCCCGGAAGTCGCCGTAGGAGGCCTCGAGCCCGCGGGTTTCGAGGAGCGGCGCGGTCATATCTCGATCCCCAGATAGATCTCGCGCACCTCCTTCGTCGCCATCACGGCGTCCGGCGCGCCCATGGCGATCAACCGGCCGAAGTCGAGGACGAGGATGCGGGAGACCACGGCGGTGAGCGCGTGCAGCACGTGCTCGATCCAGACGATCGCCACGCCCTCGGCATGGATCGCGCGGATGGTCTCGACCAGCTCGGCGCTCTCGCCCTCGGTGAGGCCGCCGGCGATCTCGTCGAGGAGCAGCACCTTCGGGTCGGTGGCGAGGGCGCGGGCGAGCTCGAGGCGCTTGCGCTGGAGGAGCGAGAGCCCGCCGGCCGGCGTGTCGGCGCGCGCGATGAGGCCCGTGCGCTCCAGGATGTCGGCGCAGCGCGCGGTCACCTCCGCCTCGCGCCGCCCCGCGCCGAAGGCGGCGGCGACGACGAGGTTCTCGAAGACGGTGAGCTTGCCGAAGGGCTGCGGGATCTGGAACGAGCGGCCTACGCCCGCGAGGCAGCGCGCCATCGGCGTCTCGCGGGTGACGTCCGCACCGTCGAGCAGGATCGCGCCCCTGTCGGCGCGCACGTTGCCGGTGATCAGGTTGAACAGGGTCGACTTGCCCGCTCCGTTCGGCCCGATGATGCCGAGCGCCTCCCCCGGCTCGACCGCGAAGGACACGTCGTCCGTCACGGTGAGCGCGCCGAAGGCCTTGGAGACGTGGCGCAGTTCGAGGATGGGCATGGGTTTCGTATATCCTCGGCGGTGTTTCTCCCTCCCTGTAGGGGAGGGGACGATCCGCGCAGCGGATCAGGGGTGGGGTCCGTCGGCGGCTTCCGCTTCGCGGAACGCGGCTTTCGCCGCGCCCCATCCGTCTCGCCGCTTCGCGGCGATCCACCTTCCCCTACAGGGAAGGAGATTCACCCTTCGATCGCCTCCATCGTGCCGCCGGTGGGGATGGTCGGGTGGTCGCCGTTCTCGGTGACGACGAGGTCGTAGCCGCCGCCCTCGCGCAGGCGCCATTGCCCGCCGACGAGCGGCGTCTTCGCCACGTTGGCTTGCGCGAAGGGCGGCAGGCCTGCACCGGTCCACGCGACGCGCCCGACGACCGTGTCGAGCTGCGTCGCCGCGATCGCTTCCGCCACCGCGTCGCGGTCGTCGGGGGCGCCCGCGCGGCGCATGACGTCGACGGCGAGCTCGAAGAGGGCGTGCACGAAGCCGATGGGCTGCGTCCATTGCCGGCCGGTCGCCTCAGAATAGGCGGCGGCCACTTGGCCCGCGCTCTGGCCGGTCAGCGAGGACGTGAAGGGGTGGGCGGGCGACCACCAGACTTCGGATGACAGGTTGTGGCCGGCGTCGCCCAGCGTCTCCACCGCCTGCGGGAACAGGATCGCCTTGCCGATCGAGGCCACCTTCGGGTGGAAGCCCTGCTGGCGGGCCTGGGTCCAGAAGGTGGTGAAGTCCGGCGGGATGACCACGCCCGTCACGATCTCGGCGTTGGCCTGCTTGAAGGCGTTGATCTGCGCGGTGAAATCGTCGGTCAGGTTCTGGTAGCGGCCGGGATCGGTGAGACGGTAGCCCTTCTCGGCCAGCACCGGCGGGAAGCCCACCACCGGATCGCCCCAGGCGTTGCCGTCGCCGTCGTTGGGGAAGAGGCCGCCGACGGACTTGTTGGTCTCGACCTGGTTCCACATCCCGGTGAACACCGAGATGATGTCCTCCAGGCCCCAGAAGAAGTGGTAGGCGTAATGGAACCGCTCCCACGACGCCGGGTCTCCGGGGTTGCCCTGCTGGCCGATGAACCAGGGCTGCCAGGGCGCGACGGTGGAGATGCAGGGCACCTCCTCGAGCTCGCAGGTCGTCGTCACCGGGTTCGTGGTCTCCGGCGTCGAGGCCACCAGCATGAGGTCGATCTCGTCCTGGACGATCAGCTCGCGGGCGACCTCGGCCGCCCGGTTGGGGTTCGACTGGCTGTCCTTGACGATCACCTCGAAGGTCTCGCCGAGCCCGGCGGTGGCCTGCCGGAAGCCGTCGAGGATGAAGGCGTCGGCCTCGGCGAAGGCGGCGAGGGGGCCGGTCTGCGGGCTGACGTAGCCGAGCTTGATCGTGCGGCCCTGCGCGATGGCGGGGGCGGCGAGCTTCGCGCCGGAGAGGCCCACGAGGCCGGTCGCGGCGCCGGCCTTCAACAGGCCGCGGCGGGTGATGAGATGCTTCGACATGGGCGGTCTCCCGGGATGCTTCTTGATCGGGTTTTCGTTGGCGTCAGGCGGCGGGCGGGTCTCCGCGCCAGGCGGCGTCGAGGAGGGCGCGCACGCCCTCCCGCGTCACCGGGCGCGGATTCCAGTACGGGTTCTGCGTGGCGAGGTCGGCGGCGCGGTCGAGGTCCGCCTCGGCGAGGCCGAGATCGCGAAGCCGCGTGGGTGCGCCGATGCGATGCGCGAAGGCGTGCAGCCCCGCGCTGGCGCGCTCGGCCCCGAGCGCCTGCGCGATCGGCGCCAGCGCCTCGGGCACGGCGGCCTCGTTGTAGGCCACCGCGTGGGGCAGCACGATCGCGTGCGTCTCGGCATGCGGCAGGTCGAAGGAGCCGCCGAGCGTGTGGCAGAGCTTGTGGTGCAGCGCCATGCCGACCGCGCCGAGCACGGTCCCGCACAGCCACGCTCCGTAGAGCGCCCGCGTGCGCGCGGCGAGGTCGCGCGGCCGCTCGGCCAGGACCGGCAGCGCCGCCACGAAGGCGCGCACGCCCTCCGCCGCCATCAGCGACGAGACCGGGTTCGCGTCCCTCGCATAGAGCGCCTCCGCGGCGTGCGCGAGGGCGTTGAGCGCCGAGGTGACCGTCATGCCGGAGGGGAGCCCCAGCGTCAGCTCCGGGTCGTAGAGCACGATCTCGGGGAGCACGCGCGGCGATTTCAGCGTCGTCTTCGCGCCGTCCTCGGTCTGGCCGAGGATGGGCGTGACCTCCGAGCCGGCGTAGGTCGTCGGGATCGCGATCTGCGGCGTGTCGAGGCGGTAGGCGATGGCCTTGCCGAGCCCCGTGGTCGAACCCCCGCCGAGCGCGACCGTGCAGTCCGCACCCGCCGCGCGCATCGCCTCGAGCGCCCGCTCGGTGACCGAGACCGGCGTATGCATCGCCGCCTCGGCGAAGACGCCGGCCGCGAGCGGGCCGAGCCGATCGGCGAGCGCCTCGGCGTCCGCCTCCTGGTGGGGCGTCGCCAGGACGAGCGCGCGGGCGCAGCCCAGCGCCTCCACCATCTCGGCCGTGCGGGCGATGGCGCCCGCGCCGAAGACGATCCGCGCGGGCGAGCCGGCGTAGTCGAAGGCGGCGATCATGGCGCGTCCCCCGTCCGGTCCGATCCCGCCGTCGCGGGCGCGAGGGCGAAGTCGAGCGCCACCGACCAGCCCTCGGCCTCGCGCCGGAAGGGCTGGGCCAGGCCCGCGCGCACGGCGAAGATGGCGTCGTTCGCGAGCGCGGGGTCGTCCGCGTCGAAGATCTGCGTCGTCAGAGGCTCGTAGCCGCGCGCGCTGATGCGGAAGTTGAGGTGCGCCGGCGTCGCCGCGCCGCGTCCGAGCCGCGCGAGCAGCGCGCCGACCGGTCCGTCCGCCGGCGCGGCGTAGGCGCCGGGGCGGATCGTGCGCCAGGCGACGCGCCCGTCGGCGTCGGTGTGGAAGACGCCGCGCAGATTGTGCTCGGGCTGCCCGTCGGGGTCCTGCAGGTCGCTCACCCCGTCGCGGTTGGCCTGCCAGGTCTCGACCCGCGCCCCGTGGATCGCCCGGCCCGCGAGATCGCGCACCCGCACCGACACCGCGAGCGGCTCGCCCGGTCCCGCCAGCCGGATATCGGCGCCCGGCGTGCGCTCGGGCGCGTCCGGCACGTAGAACGGGTCGCGCAGGGTGCTCGGCGTCGCACCCGGGGGCCGGCGGGTATTGATCGCCTCGACCAGCGCCGAGACTCCGAGCACGTCTGAGAGCAGCACGAATTCCTGGCGGCGCGCGTCGGAGATGCGGCCCGTCTCGGCGAGGAAATCGGCCGCCGCGATGAGCTCGGCGCGGGTGGGCGCGCTCTCGCGCACGGCGGCGTGGAGGTGGTCGACGATGGCGGCGAGCGTGCGCTCGAGCCGCTGGACGTCGACGGTCTCGCGCTCCCTCGCGCTCGGCGGCGCAGCCTCGATGACGGGCCTGTCGGCCATCGCATCCTCTCCCCGGCGCGCCTCTCGTTCTGCGGCGAGGCGTCGTTCCACGGAGAAGCTTGCCGCGGGGCCGAGATAATGGAAAATGCTATTCTTCGGCCCGAACATACCAGAACGATATGAAGATCGACCCCCGCCACCTCGTCCAGCTCTCGGCCATCGTCGAGGCCGGCGGCATGACCGAGGGCGCGGCGCTCGTCGGCTCCACCCAGCCGGCGCTGTCGCGCACCGTGGCGCTGCTCGAGGCGCGCCTCGGCGAGCCGCTGTTCCTGCGCGGCCGCCGGCCCCTCGAGCCGACCGCGCTCGGCCGCGCGCTCGCCGAGCAGGGCGCGGCGATCCGCATCGCCGCCGAGCGCGCTTCCAAGGCGGTGGACGCCTTCCGCCACGGCGAGAGCGGCGCGATCCGCATCGGCGGCACGCCCTTCTTCATGGACGCGCTGATCTCGGGCATGGTCGCCTCCTTCCAGAAGCGGCATCCGGGCGTTCGGGTGGACCAGTCCTACGGCTACACCAGCGCGCTCGCCGCGCAGGTGCGCGGCGGCCGGCTCGACCTCGCGATCTGCCCGATCGAGGTGCTGGAGGAGGATGCCGATCTCGCCTTCGAGGAGATCCTGCCCGGGCGCAACGTCGTCGCCTGCCGGGCGGACCATCCGCTGATGGCGCGCCGGCCGCTGCGGCCGGCCGCGCTCCTCGACTACCCGTGGATCGAGCCGCCGCCGGGGAGCCCGCTCAACGCGGACCTGCGCACGACGCTGCTCGCGCTGCGCGCCGACCGAATCCGCGTGTCCTATGCGGGCGGATCGCTCGCGAGCATCGTCAACCACATGATCGGCTCGGACAGCCTCGCGGTGCTGCCCCACAGCGTCGTCTTCGCCATGCGCCGTGCGGGCGAGATCACCGCGCTTCCCATGCAGCTCGAGCATCCGCCGCGTGCGCTCGGTGTGCTGCGCGCGCGCGGACCCGGCCGCCTGCCCGCGGCCGAGCGTTTCGCCGCGCACGTGCGCGACGAGTTCGCCGCCCTGCGCGACCTCATCCGCCGCCACGAGCAGGTGGTGATCTGGGGGCGGGGGTAGGGCCGCGCCGCTCAGCGCGAGAGGTCGAGCACCATCGCCGCCGTCCAGCTGAAGCGGCCGCCGCCCAGCGCGCGGCCGTCGAGCGGGTCGAAATACTCGCCGAAGCCGCTGCGGGCGACGAGCCCGAGGCTCGCCTGCGCCAGCGCCTGCGCCCGGTCGCCCTCGCCGTGGCGGGCGAGCCCGTCGACGATCATGCGGTTGGTGACGAGCCAGATCGGGCCGCGCCAGTAGCGCAGCCGATCGAATCGCGGATCCGCCGGGTCGTGGCTCGGCACGGGATAGGCGGTGCGCCCGGCGAGCTGGTCGAGCCGGCGCATCAGCGCCGCCGCCCTCGGCTCGCCCGGCGCGAGCGCGAAGAGCGGCAGCAGCCCGCCGAGCGAGGCGCTCGCGACCGGTGCGCCCGTCGCGCGGTCGTAGGGGGCGTATTGCCCCAGGCCCTCGTGCCAGAGGTCCTCCAGCGCCGCGCGGCCGCGGTCCGCCTGCGCGCGCGCCGCGCGCCCGATCTCCGGCTCGTCGAGCGCGTCGGCCAGCGCGGCGAGGTCCTCCGCGGAGCGAATCAGGATCGCGTTGAAGCCGGGGTCGACGACCTTGAAGGGCGAGGCCTCGTGCAGGACGGAATTGTCCCAGCCCAGCGCCCGGAAGCGCTGGACGAGCCGGAGATAGCGGTCGTACTCGGCCTTGGTCGGCCGCTGGGCCGCGTCGACGTGGGCGGTGTCGCGGCGCACGTAGTCGCCGACGCCCTCCGCCGGCACGCGCGCCAGCGCCGCATCCCAGTCGATCGCGTTGTCGCGCCCGCTCTCCCAGGGGTGGAGGATGGCGACGAGGCCGGTTCCCGCCGGATCGCGGGCCTCCAGGAACCAGCGGTGCCAGGCGGCGACCTTCGGCAGGAGCGCCTTCACCCGCGCCCCCGCGGCGGAGCGATCCGCCGCGCCCTCGTAGAGCCGACGCAGGCACCAGGCGAGCACCGGCGGCTGGGTGATGCCGCTCGTGGGCGTCGCGCGCCCCGTGCCCCAGACGTCCGGGCCGGGGAAATAGCTCTGCGCGTCCGCGTGGAAGACGATGTGGGGGACCATCCCGTCGGGCCATTGATGGGCCAGGAGCGTCTCGATCTCGCGGAAGGCGCGGTCCTCGTCGACGGCCGCGAGCCCGAGCGCGACGAGGCAGCTGTCCCAGTTCCACTGGAACGGGTAGAGGCCCCTGGTGGGGATGGTATAGCCCGCGCCGAGATCGTTCTCGCGCAGGATCGCCGCCGCGTCCGCGCGCAGGCGGGGGATGTCGAGGTCGGGAGCGCTCATGGTCGGCGTCTTCTGCTCGGGTGTGATCAGGCGAGGACCGCCTGCGTCTTCGGGTCGAACCAGCGCACGCGCTCGGGGCGCGGCGCCAGGGTGAGGGTCTCGCCGGGGCGGACGGGAAGATCGCTGTCGAGCACCGCCCGGAAGGAGGCTCCCGCGACGTCCATCGTCACGAGCTGATGCGCGCCCAGCGGCTCGACCACCTTGACCCGGCCGGACAGGCCCGTCTCGGCGGGCGCCAGGTCCTCGGGGCGCACGGCGAACTCGATCTCGCCCGCGTCGAGCGTCGGCCCGGCCATGGCGACGCCCGCGACCTCCCAGCCGTCGGCGGCGCGGCGGGCGGGGAGGAAGTTCATCGGCGGATTGCCGATGAAGCCGCCGACGAAGCGCGTGGCGGGATCGCGGTAGATCTCGAGCGGCGAGCCGTGCTGCACGATGTGGCCGCCGTGCATGACGGCGATGCGGTCGGCGAGGCTCATGGCCTCGACCTGGTCGTGGGTGACGTAGATCGTGGTGGTGCGGCTCTCCTGCAGCACGCCCTTGAGCTCGGCGCGCATCTCGAGGCGCAGGAGCGCGTCGAGGTTGGAGAGCGGCTCGTCCATCAGCAGCACCTCGGGCTCCATGGCGAGCGCCCGGGCCACCGCCACGCGCTGGCGCTGGCCGCCGGAGAGCTGGCCGGAATAGCGCGCGAGCAGCGCCTCGATGTGCATCATCTCGGCGGCGCGGCGCACCTTGGCGTCGACGTCGGCGTTGGGCAGCTTCTTGATGCGCAGGCCGAAGGCGATGTTCTCGAACACGGTGAGGTGCGGGAAGACGGCGTAGTTCTGGAACACCATGGCGATGTTGCGCGCGCGCGGCGGCAGGTGGTCTATCCGCCGTCCGCCGATGGCGATCTCGCCGTGGCCCGCGGTCTCGAGACCCGCGATGCAGCGCAAGAGCGTGGTCTTGCCGCAGCCCGAGGCGCCGAGCAGGACCAGGAATTCGCGGTCCTCCACGTGCAGGTCGATGCCGTGCAGCGCCGTGTAGGAGCCGTAGGCCTTCTTCAGGCCGGAGACGGTGATCTCAGCCATGGGCGTCGCCTCTACTCATCGGTTCGCGATCCCCCACATGGCGAAGAGGTACTTCCTCACCGCGAAGAGGAAGAACAAGGCCGGCAGGACCAGCACCGCGCCGCCGGCGAATTTCAGGTGCAGCGGGCTGACGTCGAGGCTCTGCAGCAGGAAGGCGGTGAGCGTCCTGTTCTCGATCGTCAGCACCGCGGCGGCGAAGACCTCGTTCCAGGAGACGACGAAGGCGAACACCGCGGATGCGGCGATGCCGGGCGTGACGAGCGGCAGCACCACCTTGACGAAGGCCTGCAGCCGCGTGCAGCCGAGCGTCCAGGCCGCCTCCTCGAGCTCGACGGGCACGCCCATGAACAGCGAGGCCGTGATCAGCACGGCGAAGGGCATCGCCAGCATCGTGTGCACGAGGGCGAGGCCGAGGATCGTATCGTCGAGCCCGACCTGGATGTACGCCACCGCGAGCGGCAGGGCGAGGAGCGGCAGCGGGAAGGCGCGCGTCATCAGGACGAGGATTCGGAAGACGGACTTGCCCACGAAATCGAAGCGCGCCAGCGCGTAGCCCGCGGGCGCGCCGATCGCGATCGACAGCGCCATCGTGATCGCCGCGACCATGACCGAGTTGAGCAGCGCCTCCGCGACCCCGCGATAGCCGAGGAAGAAAGCGAGGCTCTCGGGCGCGAAGGACGGCCAGAAGCTCTTGGGCCAGCCGGCGACCTCGGCGGGCGTCGAGAGGGTGTTGACGATCACGAGCCAGATCGGGACCAGCACCCACAGGCAAAGGACGACGACGACCGCCGCCATCAGCCAGCGCCGGGCCGCGCGCAGGTCGACCCGCGGCAGGGCCTCGGCCTCGGCGGGGGCGGGGAGGTGTGCGCTCGCCGTCATGCGATCCGGGCTCCCTTGGGCGTGCGCAGCCACCACAGGAAGACCAGGGTGGAGGCGATGGAGATGCCGAGGATGACGAGCGCGTAGGACGCCGCGACGCCGCGGTCCTGGAGCTGGAACTCCCAGGCGTAGGTCTCGCCCATGAGCATCGGCATCGAGGTGCCGGCGAGCGCGGCGACGACGGCGAAGACCTCGAAGGCGAGGATGGTGCGCAGGATCAGCGCCGTCTGCAGGCTGGGCTTGAGCAGCGGCAGCGTCACCTTGACGAAGCGCGTCCACGGCCCGGCTCCGAACACCTCGGCGGCCTCGTTGTACTCCTTGGGGATCAGCCCCATCCCGGCGACGAGGATCACGAGCATGATCGCGGTGGCGCGCCAGATCTCGGCGATCGCCACCGCGGCGAAGAGCGCGAGCATGTTCCCGTAGCCGAGCCGCGCGACCGGGCTCTCGAGCAGCCCGAGGTGGTAGAGGAAGGAGTTGAGGAACCCGTTCTGCTCGAGGATGGCGAGCCAGATGATGCCGGCCGCGAGATCCGAGATGCCGAGCGGGATGGTGAAGACGTAGAGCACGAGATCGCGGCCCCGGCCCATCTGCGTCACGATCTGGCCCATGAACAGCGCCAGTGCGAGCTGCAGCGGAACGACCACGGCGGCGAGCAGGATCGTGTTCCACAAGGCCGTGTCGAATTTCCAATGGCTCGCCATGCGCGCGAAGTTCGCGAACGTGTACTCGTCCCCGCGCGTGAACGCGATGATCGCGACCTGCACCGCCGGATAGAGGAAGAAGGCGGCGAGGAACAGCACGGCGGGCGCGAGCAGCAGGTAGGGCAGGGTGCGCGAGGGCATCGGCGAGCCTCCGTTGCGGGGCGCGCGCCCCGGGTCCGGTGACCCGGGGCGCGCAGGCGCGATCACTCGACCGGGCAGGGGCCCTCGGAGGCGGCGTCCGGCGCCCAGCAGGGCGCGCCGGCCTCGGTCACGATCCGCCGCAGCTCCTCGGCCTGGCTGTCGAGCACCGCGCGGATCGGCTGGCCGGCGAGCACGATGCGCTCGAAGGTGTCGATGTAGACCTGGTTGAACTGTCCGCCGAGATCGCCCAGCCCGACGGGCAGGAGCCCCGGGTTGGCGTCGGGCGCGCCCGATTGCAGCGCGATCGCCTTGCCCGACGCCTGCACGGAGGCCGGCATGTCGCCGGGCAGCTCCACGTCCACCACGGGGAAGAAGTTCGTCGCCCGCAGGGTGGCGATCTGCGTGGCCGGCTCCAGCATGTAGGAGACGAGCGCCATGCTGGCCTCCGGGTCGGGCGCGGTCGTCGGCACGGCGATGCCGGCGACGACCGGCATGAAGCCGCGGCCCGTCGGGCCGGCGGGGGCGGGGAAGGCGATGAAGTCGTCGGGGCGCTGGTTGAACGCGTCCGCCAGGCGGGCGGTGTGGTCGATCGCGACCCAGACCTCGTCGGCGAGCAGCGGCTCCTGCATGAAGTTGTAGCTCGTCGAGCGCGGGTTGGTGACGCTCCACAGCTCCTTCACCGTCTCCCACATCGCCACCGCGTCGTCGGAGCGGAAGCGCGTGACCATGGAATCGGTGAAGGACGGGTAGAAGTAGCCCTGCACCACGCGGTGGCGCAGGCCCTGCGGGCCGGCGGGCAGGCCGATCTTCGGCGAGCCGGTGGCCTCCGCCATGGTGCGGCCCCAGGCGATCAGCTCCTCGTAGGTGAGCGCGTTCACGTCGGCGCCGTCGGGCAGGTGCTCCAGCGCGGCCTTGTTGGCGGCCATCAGGTAGGTCGCCTGCATCCAGGGCACGTAGCGCTGCTCGCCGGTTCCGAGCGTGCCGAGCGCCACCAGCGCCGGGCTCGCCCCCGAGACGTCGATCGCCGAGAGATCCGCGAACGCGTCGGCGAAGGCGGTGAGTTCGCCGTGGAGCGCGCCGACGGCGGCGATCGTGCCCCGGTTCGCCTCGATCTCCGCGCGCAGGCGCGTGAGGAAGGGCCCGCCGTCCTGCGGCTGGTAGTCGACCTCGCCGCCGTCGAAGCCCGCGAGCACCTCTTCGCGCATGGCCTGGGCCTCCTCGACCGGCCGCGCCTGCGTCGACCAGAACAGCAGCTCCTCGGCCTGCACGGGCAGGCTCGTCGCGCCCACGGCCACGAGGGTTGCGAGGGACGTGGTGATCAGATGGCGTCTCATGGTAGTCCTCCCGTTTGCGTCGATCTGCGATTGTCTCGCGGTCTCCGAACGTCCTTTGCGGAACTCGTTGGCCGGTCCGCGCCGCTCTCGCGGCGCGGACCGGCGGATATGTCAGGGGGCCGGGCCGTGGCTCGCCCGCGGGATGAAATCCGCGGCGACGAGGCGCGGCTCGACCGTATCGGGACCGCGCTCGATGGCGTCGACGAGCATGCGCGCGACGGCCGATCCGCAGTCCTGGATGCGCGCGTCGAAGGTGGTGAGCCCCGGGCTCGCGTAGGAGGAGACCGGCAGGTTGTCGAAGCCGATCACGGAGAGGTCGCGCGGGATGACGATGCCGCGGCGCGTGGCCTCCTCCATCAGCGTGATGGCGAGCGTGTCCGTCGCGCAGAGGATCGCGGTGGGTCGCGGATCGAGATCGAGGAGCAGGCCCGCCGCATGGCGCAGCGCCTGCGGGTCGGCGCGAGGCGCCGCGGCGACCGCATCCGGTGCGAGCGAGAGCCCGGAGGCCGCGAGGGCGGCCTCGAGCCCGGCGCGGCGGAAATGCGCGAAGGTGACCGGGTCCGAGAAGGTCGAGAGCCCGAACCGGCGGTGGCCCATCTCGATCAGCCGCTGGGCCGCCTCCGAGAAGGCGGCCGCGCCGTCGGTGTCGAGCCAGGGATGGTGCCGCGTCTCGGTCAGCGTGCGCCCGTGCAGCACGAAGGGGACCTTCCGGTCGAGAAGGAAGCGCACGCGCGGGTCGTCGCGGACGGTGCGGGAGACGACGACGCCGTCGACCTGGCCGGCATTGACCACGTGGGCGAGGACGTCGCATTCGTCCTGCCTGCGCGTCGCCGTGGTGAGCGCGAGGTCGCGCCCGGCCTCGGCGAGGGCCTCGCCGAGCCCCATCACGAACTCGCCGAGGAAGGCGTCGATGAACTGCGCGTCGCGCACCGGCACGACGAGGCCGACGAAGCCGGTCTGGCCGGACTTGAGCGCGCGCCCGGCTCGGTTCGGCACGTAGCCCGACGCGGCTGCGGCCTCGCGCACGCGCTCGCGGGTGGCGGAGGAGACGTCGGAATAGCCGGCGAGAGCGCGCGAGACCGTCGTGATCGACAGGCCGAGCGCGCTCGAGAGTTCCTTCAGCCGTGGCTGCCGGCGTTCCATCGCCCCATTCCTCCCCGGGTGCGGGTCACCCGAAACGTTTCGGATCAGGGACGCAGAGAAATGGCGCTCCTGGCCTCCTCTTCGGGAGGCGCGTCTCCAAAACGTTTCGGGAAAGCTATTGCCAGCCGGAGCGGCCGTCAAGCGCAAACTCCCGGGAGCGCCCCGGGGTGCCCGGGAGCATGCGGCGCGGCGCGCCGGGCGGTCGGTAGCCCGCGGCCGCACCGAGGCCCCGCCGTCCAGCGCCGGCCGGGCTCAATCGAGGCCGAAGGTCGCCGCGATCGCCCCCACGATGGCGCGATGGACGGCCGCCCGATCGGTGCCCGCGGGGTCGGTGCAGACGGGGTCGTCGTTCTCCTCCGCGAGGATCGCCGCGCCCTCGGGCTTGCAGGGGGAAAGCGCGGTCATGTGCGTCGCCGGTGCGAGCGTCAGCACGGTCGCGTCCGGCAGGTGGGCCGAGAATCCGGTGCCGGCGTCCGAGAAGTCCGTGAGGATCAGCCGATCGGCGCCCGCGCCGAGGCCGATCAGCAATACGTCGCCGACGAGATCCGCTGCGTGCTCGGATCCGAGGCCGGCATGCAGGCCGGGGTCGATCGCGGCGACCGCGCCAATGCGCGGGTCCTTCCAGGAGGCGTCCCAGCGCGCGGCGTCGCGACCTTCGAGGTCGATACCGGCCTGCGCGAGCGCCGCGCAATGCGCGGGGCCGGCCGGCGCCTCCTCGCAGAAGCGCCGGTAGCCGGCGAGATCGCCACGCAGGCCCCCGACCGACAGCGCCGTCCAGCCGCCCAGGGAGAAGCCGGCGGCGGCGATCCGCGCGGGGTCGACGTGCGGGCCGAGGGACGGATCGGCGAGGACGGCGTCGAGCGCGGCCCGCAGATCCTGCGCCCGCGTCCAGTGATCGAGGCCCCGGGCGAGGTCCATGTCGCCGAAGGTGCTGCCCGGGTGGTCGATGGCGACCACGATCGCGCCGCGCTCCGCGAGCCCCGCGGCGAGCCAGCCGAGCGACCTCGCATGCCCGCCGAGCCCGTGGGAGAGCACGACGAGGGGATGACGGCCAGGCAGCACCGGCGCGTCTCGGCGCACGTCGATGCCTCGGCTGGAGCGGCTGCTCGCGGACGAGCGTGTCCATCTCGACCCGGATCTGACCCTGTCGCGTCTCGCCCGCCGGCTCGGCGTCCCGGCGAAGGCGCTCTCGGCGGCGATCAACCGGACCTACGGCGAGAGCGTCTCGCGCGTCGTCAACGCGCGGCGGATCGGCCACGCGGCGCGCCTCATCGAGAACGGCGCCTCGGTGACGACGGCGATGCTGGAGAGCGGCTTCAACACCAAGTCGAACTTCAACCGCGAATTCCTCCGCCTGAAGGGCGCGAGCCCCACGCAGTGGCTGGCGGCGCGGCGCGCCGTGCCCGCCGATCGGTAGTCGGGACCGCGCAATGCGCGCCTTGCATGGCGCACCCTGGACGTTTGCGCGTTCCTGCCCCAGAACACGCCCGCACGCCGCGGCCCGCGTCGTGCATTCGAGGAGATCTCATGAGGCCAGCCGAGCACGCCCCCCCGGCGCACGCCGCCGGCGAGGACGCGGTGATCCGCGTCGAGGGGCTCGACAAGACCTACGCATCGGGCTTCACCGCCCTCAAGAACGTGAGCCTCACCATCCGCCGCGGCGAGATCTTCGCCCTGCTCGGCGAGAACGGGGCGGGCAAGTCGACGCTGATCGGCGCGATCTGCGGGCTCGTGCGCCCGACCGGTGGGCGCATCCTGGTCGACGGCCACGACGCGGTGACGGACTTCCGCGCCGCGCGCACCAAGATCGGGCTCGTTCCCCAGGAGCTGCACGTCGACAGTTTCGAGCGCGTCGCCGACACCGTCGCCTTCAGCCGCGGCCTGTTCGGCAAGCCGCGCGATCCCGCCGTGATCCAGCGCGTGCTCGAGGACCTCTCCCTGTGGGGGAAGCGCGACGAGAAGATCATCGCGCTCTCGGGCGGCATGAAGCGCCGGCTCCTCATCGCCAAGGCGCTCGCCCACGAGCCGACGATCCTGTTCCTCGACGAGCCCACCGCGGGCGTCGACGTGGAGCTGCGCCGCGAGATGTGGGAGATGGTGCGCCGCCTGCGCGAGCGGGGCGTGACCATCATCCTCACCACCCACTACATCGAGGAGGCCGAGGAGATGGCCGATCGCGTCGGCGTCATCCACGCCGGCGAGATCCTGATCGTCGAGGAGAAGACCGCCCTGATGCGCAAGCTCGGCCGCCGCGAGCTGACGCTCCACCTGCGCGAGCCGCTGGCCGCGCTGCCCGACGACCTCGTCCAGCCGTCGCTGACGCTCGCCGAGGGCGGTCAGGGCCTCGTCTACGTCTTCGACACCCAGGCCGAGGACACCGGCATCGCCGACCTCCTGCGCCGCCTCGCCGAGAAGGGGATCGAGGTCAAGGACCTGCAGACCTCCGACAGCTCGCTCGAGGACATCTTCGTCGGCCTCGTGAAAGGGGGACGCACGTGAACCTCAACGGCATCCGCGCCATCTACCTGTTCGAGATGAACCGCTTCCGGCGCACGATCATGCAGAGCGTCGCCGCGCCCGTGCTCTCGACCTCGCTCTACTTCATCGTCTTCGGCTCGGCCATCGGCTCGCGGATCGAGACGATAGACGGCATCTCCTACGGCGCCTTCATCGTGCCGGGGCTGATCATGCTGACCGTGATCACCGAGAGCCTGACGAATTCCTCCTTCGGCATCTACCTGCCGAAGTTCCAGGGCACGATCTACGAGCTGCTCTCGGCGCCCGTCTCGGCGGTCGAGACGGTGATCGGGTACGTCGGCGCGGCGGCGACGAAATCGGTGCTGATCGGCTGCCTGATCCTCGCCACCGCGCGGATCTTCGTCGACTACACCATCGTCCACCCGCTCTGGACGGCGGCCTTCCTCGTGCTCACCTGCACGACGTTCAGCCTGTTCGGCTTCATCATCGGCATCTGGGCGGACTCTTTCCAGCGGCTCCAGCTGATCCCGCTGATGGTGGTGACGCCGCTCGCGTTCCTGGGCGGCACGTTCTACTCGATCACCATGCTGCCCGAGCCGTGGGATACGATCGCGCTGTTCAACCCGGTGCTCTACCTCGTGAGCGGCTTCCGCTGGAGCTTCTACGGCGTCGCAGACGTGAGCCCGGCGATCAGCCTCGTCATGACGGCGCTGTTCATGCTGGTGTGCCTGGGCATCGTGGCGTGGATATTCCGGACGGGGTGGCGGCTGAAGACGTGAACGGTTTTGACGTGAACCATCGCGCGGCGTAGAACCGCCGCATGACGACGACAGAGACCCTCAGCCCGCCTCCGGCCGGTACCGAGACGCCGGAGACGGTGCGCGTTTGGCTGCGCTTCGTGCGGCTGCAGCAGCGGCTGTCGAACGGCATCGCCGCGGAGCTGCGGGCGATCGGGCTCTCGATCCCGCAATTCGACCTGATCTCGACCCTCGGCGAGCGCGAGGGGATCACCCAGGGCGAGCTGGCGCAGCGCCTCTACGTCACCAAGGGCAACGTGTCGGGCCTGGTCGACCGGCTCGTCGAGGCCGGGCTCGTCGAGCGCCGCGCCATCCCCGGCGACCGGCGCTCGCACGCCCTCCACCTCACGGAGAAGGGCCGCGACCACGCGCAGCGCGGGATCGCCGCCCAGCGCGCCTTCGTCGCGCGCACGCTGGGGCGGCTGCCGGAGGAGGACGTCGCCGAGCTCGACCGCATCCTGCGGGCCTGGCGCGACGTCGTGCGCCAGGCGGGCTGAGCCGACCGGGAGACGAGACGCGATGTTCGATGCGATCGCCTTCGCGGGCGGGGGAAACCGCTGCTATTGGCAGGGCGGGTTCTGGGACGTCGTCGGGCCGGCGCTGGGGCGACCGCCCGCGCTCGTCACGGGCGTGAGCGCCGGGGCGTGGGCGGCCTGCTACTCGATGCTCGGCTTCGGCGAGAGCGTCCACCGCATGGTGGTGGACGGCTGCTCGCAGGGCGTGCCCAACCTCGATTGGGCGGCGTTGCGCCGCGGCGAGCCGCTGTTCCCGGTCGCCGCCATGTACCGCGAGCTCCTCACGGCGTTCCTCGACACCGACGCGCTGGCGCGCCTCAAGCACGAGAGCGCGCTGGACGTCCTGATCTCGGTGGCGCGGCGCCCGCCCTGGCTGCCGATGGGGCTCGCCGCGCCGCTCGGCGTGATCACCTACCAGCTCGAGAAGGCGCTCGCGAAGCCGATGCATCCCCGCGCGGGACGGGCGCTCGGGTTTCGCATCGTCTTCGTGCGGGTGCGCGACCTCGCGACGCCCGAGGAGCTCGTCGCGACGCTGCTCGCCAGCGCCAGCGTACCGCCGATCACGCCCGTGGGCACGGTCGCGGGCGAGCCGGCGCTCGACGGCGGGCTCGTCGACAACGTGCCCGTGGATCCCCTGGTCCCGTTCGAGGCGCAGGGGCGGCGCACGCTGGTCCTGCTCACGCGCCGCTATCGCCGTCTGCCGACCGTGCCGAACCGCACCTACGTGCAGCCCTCGCAGACGATCCCCGTCAGCCAGTTCGACGTGACGAAGCCCGAGGCGATCGCCTTCGCCTACGCGCTCGGCCGCAGGGACGGCGCGGCCTTCGCGGAGAGCCTGTCGAGCAGGTCCTCGAGCTCGGTGATCGACCCGACGACGTGATCCGCGTGCGGCTCCACCTCGGCCCGGGCGGCGGCGAGGCGCGGTCCCGTCAGCACCGCGATGGCGACCACGCCGGCGGCGCGCGCCGCGTGCAGGTCGTGGGTGGAATCGCCGATCATGCCGATCTGGTGCGGGGCGAGGCCGCTGTGCGCCACGAAGGCCGAGATCATGCCGGGCTCCGGCTTCGAGCCGTGGCCGCTGTCGTAGCCCACGACGAAGGGGCACAGCGCCTCCAGGCCGAGCGCCCGCGCCTGCGCGCGCGCCGAGGCTTCGGAATCGTTGGTGGCGATCCCCAGCGCCACGCCGCGGGCGGCGAGGCGCGCGAACAGCGCCGCCGGCTCCCCGATCGGGGTGAGCGTCTCGAGCCCGTGCAGATGGAGGGCGTCGTCGACCTCGCAGTAGAAGGCCTCGTCCGCGGGGCACGCGAGGATCTCCGCCCAGACCGGCCCCCATTCGCTGGTCGATCCGGCGACGAGCGGGGAGGAAGGCAGCAGACGGCCGTCCGCCTCGACGAAGTGGCTCGCCTCCATCAAGAGCTCGAGCCGCCGCCGATCTCCGTGCGCGAGACGGCGCATCACGGCGTGGACCGCGGGTCCCCAGGTGGCGTCGAAATCGACGAGCGTTCCGTCCTTGTCGAACAACAAACCCTCGAGCATGCGGGCCTCCGTCTCGGCACCCCGTCGTAGACCGCTCGCACCGCCATGGAAAGGGCGGCGGACACGACCAACAACGCGGACGGGTGTGGAGGAACGGAAGGATTTCACACGGACGGTTGCTAAGCAATGAGTCATGCAATATAAATTCACGAAGAATCGTTCGGGATTTGAGGAAACACGAACGCCTTTCCGCAAATCCGGCGGTTCGGGACGTCGTGAGGAGTGCAGCCGTATGGCCGAGCAAAACGAAAGCGTCGACTACTTGGCGATCACTGCGGGCGTCGTGTCGTCCTACGTCGCCAACAATTCCCTGCCCCCGCAGGAGCTGCCGACGCTGATCGAGCAGGTGCACGGGGCCCTGTCGTCCCTGGGCCAGCCGCGCGCGACAGAAATAGCGGAGCCGCTCAAGCCCGCCGTGCCGATCCGCCGATCGGTGACGCCGGACGTCATCATCTGCCTGGAGGACGGGAAGACGTTCAAGTCGCTCAAGCGCCACCTGCGCACGCGCTACGGCCTCACGCCCGAGCAGTATCGCGAGCGGTGGGGGCTGCCGGACGACTATCCGATGGTCGCGCCCAACTACGCCCGCGCCCGCTCGGACCTCGCCAAGGAGATGGGGCTCGGCCAGCAGCGCCGTCGTCGCCGGCCCACGCGCTGAGAGATCGGCGGGAACCCTCCGCCGTCGCCCCGAGGCGCGGCCTGCGCCCCACGGGCGGCTGCGGATGTTCCTCTTTCGTACTCACAACTTGCTTGACATAGCACGCAACAAATGCACCTATAGCCGCCTGCGATTGTAGGAGGCGGGAAGCAGATGGATCGGCGGTTCACAAGAGAACAAATAAGGAACAATCAGCGCGCGAAAGGTGCGGCTCGGGGAGAGGCTTCCGGGGCGGCGGCCGGAGCGCCGCTGTCGGCCTCGTCCGGCCGCCCCGGTCGCAGGGCGCGTCCGGGGGAGCCCGGTGGCGCCTCCCAGCGACGGGGAGCGGGTCCCGGATCGGAGACGCTCGGCCGGGCGTCGCTGCGCCTGCTCGAGGCGCTGTGCGCGCCGGACGCCCACGCCTTGCCCGATCCGCTCGATCCGGTGCGGGTGTTGGTGCGGCGCACCGCCGACCGGCGCGCGGTCTCGCTGAGCGCCGGCGCCTTCTCCCGCGCCGACGCGGACACGCTGGCCGCCGCCGACCTCGCCGTGTGGGAGGCCGCGGGGCGGGCGCGGCGGCTGCGGATCACCGATGCGGGTCGCGCCTGGCTGCGGCGCAGCGCCGATCCCGCCGAGCCCTTCGCCGCGCAGCATCGCGCGGCGGCGGTGGGCAAGCGTCCCGATCCCGAGGACGGCGCGCCGCGCAAGGTCGCGCTCAACGCGGCCGAGAGCCCGCTCGCCTGGCTCGCCGGGCGCAAGAACCGGGACGGGACGCCCTTCCTCGACGCGGCCTCGCTCGAGGCCGGCGAGCGCTTCCGGCGCGACCTGACGATGGCGGGGATCATGCCCGGTGTGACGGTGGACTGGTCGCGCTTCGGCGGCGGCGGGTCGGCGCAGGGCGGCGCGCCCGAGCGCCAGTCGATGACCGAGGCGCTGGTGGCCGCGCGCCAGCGGATCTCCAACGCCTGCGTGGCGCTCGGCGCCGAGGACGCCGACCTGCTCGTCGACGTCTGCGGCTTCCTGAAGGGGCTCTCGACCATCGAGCGCGAGCGCGGCTGGCCGGCGCGGGCCGGCAAGATGCTGCTGGCCCGCGCGCTGAAGCGCCTCGCCGAGCATTACGGCCTCGCCGCGGAGGCGTCGGGGCCGGCCAGGGCGAGGCGGATCGGCGTATGGCGCGCGCCGCCGGGCTGAGGCGACCGCTCAGGCCGAGGCGGTTGCGGCGACCGCGTCGCGGCGGATGCGCTCGACCATGGCGCGCACGCCGTTCGAGCGCTGCGGCGTCAGGTGCTCGCGCAGGCCGAGCCGGTCGAAGATCGCGATCGCGTCGGTCTGCGTGATCTCCGAGGCGTGCTTGCCCGAATAGAGGGCGATCAAGAGCGCGACGAGGCCGCGCACGATGTGTGCGTCCGAGTCGCCCCGAAAATCGAGCACCGGGTCGCTCCCGTCGGCCCGGGTGCGCGTCTCCAGCCAGACCTGGCTGGCGCAGCCGTGCACCTTGTTGGCCTCGCTGTGCGCCTCCTCCGGCAGCTCGGGCATCATCCGCCCGAGCTCGATCACGTAGCGGTAGCGCTCTTCCCAGTCGTCGAGGAACTCGAGGTTCGCGACGATATCGTCGAATGATGGCAGCATGAGCCTAATCTGGCGTGCGCGGCGGGGGAGGCAAGGGGTTTTCGCGTCGCGGGGGAAGGGGAGCGCGCATGTGTCATACGTGCCTTGTGTCGGAGAGGCTCACGGCATCCAGATACCTGCCCTGAGGGACCATGGCGCTTACGCAAGTCCAGTTTCCGCTCGCATCGACGAAGGCCGCGACCGGACTCCCCTCTCCCTCGTGGAGAGGGGCGGGGGGTGTGGGGCGTGCAGGACGAGAACCGCCGTCGTCACTTCCGCCCTTCAGGGCCGACAGTGGGCGATTAGGCGGTCTCGGCCGCCCGTGAACGCCGCTGCCGGTCTCCCGTCCCCTTGCATCAGCCGCTTCGCAGATCCTCCGAGCAAGAGCACTGCCCGCCGCCCCCCATCCGTCGGCTTCGCCGCCACCTTCCCCACGAGGGGGAAGGAAGGCGCGCGACGGCGCGGTAAGCGAAACGGCCAAGTGCGATAGCCCTGGCGTCGCGGGCAAGCTCACCCCTGCGCCGCCACCCGCTCCGCCGGCATCTCCCGCCCCGGTTGCGCGGCCGCCTCGTCGTTGAGGTGGCAGGCGGAGAGGCGGGCGGGGGCGATGGCCTTCAGGGCCGGACGCTCGAGGCTGCAGCGCGCGAAGACCTCGGGGCAGCGCGGGTGGAAGTGGCAGCCGGGCGGCGGGTGCAGCGGGGAGGGGATCTCGCCGGTCAGCGCGGTGAAGGCGCGCTTCTTCGCCTCGAGCCGCGGCACCTCCTCGAGCAGCGCGCGCGTGTAGGGGTGGTTGGGCGCGGCGAACAGGTCGTCGGCGCGGGCGAGCTCGACGATGCGCCCGAGATACATCACCGCGACCCGGTCGGCGATGTGCTCGATCACGCCGAGATCGTGGCTGACGAAGACGTAGGTGAGGTTCATCTCGCGGCGCAGGTCCGCGAACAGGTTGAGCACCTGCGCCTGGATCGAGACGTCGAGCGCCGCGGTCGACTCGTCGCAGACGAGCACCCGGGGCCGCACCGCGAGCGCGCGGGCGATGTTGATGCGCGCCCGCTGCCCGCCGGAGAACTGGTGCGGGTAGCGCCGGCGCGTCGCCGGGTCGAGCCCGACCTTCTCCATCAGCTCGCACACGTAGGCGTCGATCTTGGCCGCAGGGACGAGCCCGTGCACCACCGGCGCCTCGCCGATGATCTCGACGACCCGCATGCGCGGGTTGAGCGAGGCGGCGGGGTCCTGGAAGATCATCTGCACCGCGAGGTCGGCCCGGCGCCGCGCGGCGCCCGACATCTTCGCGACGTCCTCGCCCTCGAAGCGCACCACGCCGTCGGACGGGTCGAGGATGCCGGCCATGATGCGCCCGAGCGTGGACTTGCCGCAGCCGGACTCGCCGACGAGGCCCACGACCTCGCCGGGCGCGACGTCGAGGGAGACGTCGTCGACGGCGCGCACGACCTGGTCCTTCAGCCCCGCGCCGAACAGGTTCGCCACCCGCTCGGCGGCGTCGAGGGACTTCACGAAGCGCTTGTGCACGTGCGACAGCGAGAGGATCGGCTGGGAAGTCGGCGCGGTGATGTCCTGCGTCATGGCGCGAGCTCCGGCTGCGCGTCGGCGGCTGAGACGTTCAGCGGGTTGTGGCAGCGCGCAGCGCGGCCGCGCGGATAGGGCGTTCGCTCGGGGCGGATCGTGCGGCAGGGGTCGGTGGCGTAGCCGCAGCGCGGGGCGAAGGGACAGCCCGCCGGCAGGTTCAGGAGCGAGGGCGTCATGCCGGGGATCTGGGCGAGCGGCCGGCCGCGCTTGTTGCGGCTCGGCACCGAGCCTATCAACCCGGCGGTGTAGGGATGGATCGGCCGCTCCAGCACGTCGGCGACGGGGCCCTCCTCGACGATCCGCCCGGCATACATCACCGCCACCTTGTCGGCGAGGCCGGCGATCACCGAGAGATCGTGCGTGATCCACACGAGCGCCGTCCCGGTCTCGGCGCAGAGCTTCTGCACCTCCGCCAGGATCTGCGCCTGGATGGTGACGTCGAGCGCCGTCGTCGGCTCGTCGGCCACGAGCACGCCCGGGCGGTTGAGCAGCGCGGTGGCGATCGCCACGCGCTGGCGCATGCCACCCGAGAACTGGCTCGGGTAGGCGGAGAGCCGCTCCTCGGGGGAGGGGATGCCGACCTTGGCCAGCGCCTCGCAGGCCCGCGCGCGCGCCGCCTTCTCGGTGATCGTCTCGTGGGCGCGGATCGCCTCGATCATCTGCGTGTCGATGCGCAGGACCGGGTTCAGGGTCGTCATCGGGTCCTGGAAGATCATCGCGACGTCCTTGCCGCGGACCTTGCGCAGATCCTTCTCGGACCGGCCGACGAGCTCCTCCCCGTGCACGCGGATCGAGCCCGCCGCGATGCGCCCGGGCGGATCGATCAGCCCCAGCACGGCCAGCCCGGTGACGGACTTGCCCGAGCCGGATTCGCCCACGAGCCCCATCACCTCGCCGGCGGCGACCTGGAAGGAGACGCCGTCGACGGCGGTGACGAGGCCGTCGCGGGTGGAGAAGGTGACGGCGAGATCGCGGACGTCGAGGACGGGCGCCGTCATTTCGCGAGCCTCGGGTTGAGCACGTCGCGCAGCCGGTCGCCGACGAGGTTGATCGCCACGATGACGATGACGAGCGCGACGCCGGGGAAGGTCGAGATCCAGTACTTGCCCGAGAGCAGGTAGCCGTAGCCGTTGGCGATCAGCATGCCGAGCGAGGGCTCCGTCACCGGCACGCCGACGCCCAGGAACGACAGCGTCGACTCGAGCGCGATGGCGTTGGCGATCTGCACCGTGGCGACCACGATGAGCGGCGGCAGGCAATTCGGCAGGAGATGGCGAAACACGATGCGCGAGCGCGGCAAAGCGAGGCAGCGCGCCGCCTCGATGTACTCGCGCCGCTTCTCGACGAGCGCCGAGCCGCGCACGGTGCGGGCGTAGTAGGCCCATTGCACCACGACGAGCGCGATCACCACCTTGTCGACGCCCCGGCCGAACACGGCGAGCAGCACGAGCGCCACCAGGATCGCCGGGAACGACAGCTGCAGGTCGACGACGCGCATCACGAAGCTCTCGATGCGCCCGCCCGCATAAGCGGCGAGGACGCCGAGCGAGGCGCCGATCACGGCCGCGATCAGCACCGAGGAGGCGCCCACCGCCAGCGAGACCCGCAGCCCGTAGAGGATGGCGGACAGCATGTCCCGGCCCTGGTCGTCGGTGCCGAGATAGGCGGTCTGGCCCATCCCGAAGGTCTCGCCGGGGGGCAGCATGTTGTCCATGATCGAGAGCGTGGCGAGGTCGTAGGGGTCCTGCGGCGCGATCCACGGCGCGAGCAGCGCCGCCGCCACGCTGGCGACGAGCACGACGAGGCCGACGACGGCGCCCTTGCCCTCGAAGAAGCTCGAGACGTGCCGGCGCAGCAGGCTCTCGCCCTTTTCGGGGGCGGGAGGGTGCGCTTGCGCCGGCATGCCGGCGGCGGGGCCGGGCGCGGGCTTCATCGCCGCGTGCGGGGAGAGATCGGTCATCGGCGTGGCCTCCTCAGCCCTTCGCCTCGGAGAGGCGCACCCGCGGGTCGATCGCCGCGTAGAGCAGGTCGACCACGAGGTTGATGATCACGAAGACGAGCACGGTCAGCATCAGGTAGGCGACGATGATCGGGCGGTCGAGGCGGTTGATGCTGTCGATCAGCAGCTTGCCCATGCCCGGATAGGCGAACACCGTCTCGGTGACGACCGCGAAGGCGATCATGGAGCCGAGCTCGAGCCCGAGCACGGTGACGACGGGGATCAGCATGTTCTTGAGCACGTGCACGAAGACGATGCGCCGCTGCGACAGGCCCTTGGCGCGCGCGAAGCGGACGTAGTCCTGCAGCATCACCTCCCGCGTGCCCGCCTGGGCGATGCGGATGACGAGCGAGGACTTGTAGAGGGCTAGCGTGACGGCGGGCAGGAGCAGGTGCGAGAGGCCGTTGGCGGTGAACATCGACAGCTGCATGCCCAGCACCTCGACGGTCTCGCCGCGCCCGCTCGCCGGCAGCCAGCGCAATTCCACCGCGAAGAGCAGGATCAGCATCAGCCCGATCCAGAAGTTCGGCAGCGAGAAGCCGAGGATCGAGGTCGACATGATCGAGCGGCCGAGGAACGAATCCGGCTTCAATCCGGCGATCACGCCGAGCGGCACGCCGATCACGATCGAGAAGACGAGCGCGACGAAGGCGAGCTCCATCGTCGCCGGGAAGCGCTCGAGAATGACCTTCAGCGCCGATTGCGAGTAGACGAACGAGGTGCCGAGATCGCCCTGCAGCGCGTTCCAGACGAAGATGCCGAACTGCTCCCAGATCGGACGGTCGAGGCCCAGCCGCGCCGTGATCGCCGCGATCTCGGCTTCGTTCGCCTCCGGGTTGGCGAGGATCGCGACGGGGTCGCCCACCGCGAACACGGCGAGGAACACGAGGCACGCCATCACGGCGATGACGAGAACCGACTGTCCGAGGCGGCGGATCAGGTAAACCAGCATGACGAGCTCGTTGAAGGGCGATGAGCCGGGACCGGCGCGCGAAGCAAGTCGCGCGCCGGTTTCATGATCGCGAGGTGCGAGCCGATCTCAGTTCGCCGGCGCGATGCCGGTGGCCAGCGTGTACTGGTCAGCCCGCGGCTCGAGCGTGAGGCCCTCGCGGAAGGCCCACGGCGTCACCTCGAAGTGCAGCGGGATCGTGGCGTAGTCGGCCATCGCCATGATGGACGCCTCCTGCAGCAGCGCCTCGCGCGCCGACGGATCGACGGTGCGCATGGCCTCGGCGACGAGCACGTCGATTTCCGGGTTGGAGTAGTTCTGCCGGTTGGTGGCGCCCATGCCCGTGTCCGGGTTGCGGGTGGCGATGAGCGCCGACAGCGGGCTCGAGATCTCGCCCGTGGCGGCGCCCCAGCCGGCGAGCCACATCCCGTACTCGAAGTTGTTGCGGCGCGAGAAGAAGGTCGAGGCCGTCATGGCGTCGACGGTGGTGTTCAGCCCGATCCGCGCGAACATCTGAGCCACCGCCTGGGCGACGCGCTCGTCGTTGATGTAGCGGTCGTTGGGCGACGACAGGACGAGCGAGAACCCGTCGGGGTAGCCGGCTTCGGCGAGCAGCGCGCGCGCCGCGTCCGGGTCGTAGGCCTCGATCGGGGTGTCCTCGCGCGTGCCGAACATCGGGTACGGCAGGAGATCGCCCGCCACCACCGCGACGCCGCCCATGATGCGGTCCACGATCGCCTGGCGATCGATCGCCTTCGAGATCGCCTCGCGCACGCGCACGTCGGTGAAGGGGTTCTTGCCGTCCGTGCCCGCGACGCCCGGAGGCACGTGGCCGTCGACGGGGTTGTTGTCGAGATGCAGGTAGATCACGCGGTTCGACAGGCCCTGGGCGATCTGGTTGCCGTCCTGGCGGATGCGGTCGAAATCCTGGATCGGGGGGGATTCGATCACGTCGACGTCGCCCGCGAGCAGCGCCGCGACGCGCGCGCCCTCGTTGGCGATCGGCCGCAGATTGATCGTCTCCCAGGTCGGCGTGCCGTCCCAGTAGCTCTCGTTGCGCGAAAGCTCGATCACGTCGCCGCGCCGGAAGCTCGAGACCTTGTAGGGACCGGTGCCGATCGCCTTCGCCGGATCGTCGAAATCGGCCGCCTGCGGGGGCGTGCCCAGGTTCTCGCAGCCGCCCTTCGCGAAAACGACGTCCTCGCCGCCGTAGGCTTCCGCCGAGACGATGCCGACGCTCGCGAAGTTCGTCGCCAGCAGCGGCACGGGCTCGTCGGTCGTGAACACGATCGTGTGCGGATCGACGATCTCGACGCCGGACACGCCGGCGATGAAGCTCGTGAAGGCGGACGGCGAGTTCTCCACCGTCGGCACGCGGCAGATCGTGTAGACCACGTCGGTCGCGTCGAACGGCGTGCCGTCGGAGAAGGTCACGCCCTGGCGCAGGTTGAAGCGCCAGGTGGTGTCGTCGACGGTCTCCCAGCTCTCGGCCAGCAGCGGGATCGTGCGCTGCGCCGCGTCGTCGCCGGTGAGGCCTTCGAAGATGTGGTACCGCAGCTGGTTGTTCGGTCCCAGATTGTGGAAGTGCGGATCGATCGAGGTCGGCTCCGACTGCAGGCCGATGGTGAGGTCCTGCGCGAAGGCCGGGGTCGAGAGAATCAGTGCGAGTGGCAGGCCCGCGAGCGCGAGCCGTCTGGCCGTAAACGTCATGTCGTTCCGTCTCCTCTGGTCGTCTCTAGCGCGCCTCGTTCCGGGCGCTTCGAGACACGTCTGCCGGCGACCCGCCCGGCCCGCGACATCGCGCCGTGCGCGGGTCGACGACCGGGCTTGATTGCCGCTGGACCTAGGCTAATATTCGACCTGTACATTGTCGATAGGCAAACGCATCAGAGACGGTAATAGCAAAATGCGCGAAACGGATAGCGACGACGAGAATACCCGGTCCTCGCGACCTAGCGTTCGCGAGCTGGAGGTGCTGCACGCCGTAATCACCACGCGCAAGACGACTGCGGCGGCGCAGCGACTCGGGGTCTCGCAACCCGCGGTCTCGCGGGCCATCGGCGCGCTGGAGGCGCGACTGGGGCGCGAATTGTTCATTCGCGACGGCGGACGCCTGGTTCCGACGGCGGACGCCTTCGCGCTCGATGCGGAGGCGGCGCCGATCTTCTCGGCGCTGGAGCGGCTGGCCGAGTGGCCGAACGTGCGCACCGCCGGAACGATCCTGCGCATTCTCGCACCGCCCACCATCGCCCACACCTTCCTCGCGCCGCTCGTGGTGCGCTTCATGAAGGTCGAGCCCGAGGTGCGCATCCAGCTGGAGATCGGCCGGTCGGGCGATGCCGTGAACGCGGTCGCGGACGGCACCGCCGACCTCGGCGTCGTCGACGTGCCGGCCGCCCATTTCGGCGTGCGCGCCGAGCCGTTCCGGCAGTCGGTCGCGCACGTGATGATGCCGGCCGACCACGCCCTCACCGCGAAGGACGCCGTCACCCCCGCCGACATCGGCGAGACGCCGCTGATCCAGGTGACGCGGCGGTTCTCCGCCCGGGCCCGGCTGGAGCGCGCCTTCTCCGATTACGGCGTCGAGCCGCGCACGGTGCTCGAGGCGGGCACCGTCCAGTTCCTCACCGAGATGGTGCGCGCGGGGCTCGGCGTCGCCGTGGTGAACCCGTTCCCGATCGCCTACGTCACCGGCGCGAAGATCGCGTTCCGGCCGTTCTCGCCCCAGATCGAGTACGAGAGCTCGTTCATCTTCCCGGCGGTGGGCGGCAACCTGCCGGTGGCGCGCCGCTTCGTGGATTTCGTGCGCACCGAGCAGACCACGCTGGTTCCGGCGTCGTAGGAGTTCTCCATGCAAGCCGAGCGGATCGTCGCGCATCTGCGCGACCTCGTGGCGTTCGACACGACGAGCCACAAGTCGAACCTCGCCATCATCGACCACATCGAATCCTTGCTGCGGCCGCTCGGCTTCACGCTCGAGCGCGTGCCGGACGCGACTGGGCAGAAGGCCAACCTGTGGGCGACGATCGGCCCCGCCGACGTGCCCGGCTACGTGCTGTCGGGCCATACCGACGTCGTGCCCGTCGACGGGCAGGCATGGGACACCGACCCGTTCACGCTCACCGAGCGCGACGGCAAGCTCTACGGGCGGGGCGCCTGCGACATGAAGGGCTTCCTCGCCGCCTGCCTCGCGGCCGCGCCCGCCATGGCGGCGGCCGACCTGAAGCGGCCGATCCACCTCGCCTTCAGCCACGACGAGGAGGTGGGTTGCGTCGGCGCGCGCACCCTCGTCGAGCGCCTCGCCGAGCGCCCTGTGACGCCGCTCGCCTGTTTCGTCGGCGAGCCCACCCGCATGGGCGTCGTCGTCGGCCACAAGGGCAAGCGCTCGGTGGCGGTGACCGTGCGCGGCCACACCGTGCATTCCTCGCTTGCGCCGGAAGGCGTCAACGCGGTGGAGTTCGCGGCGCTGCTCGTCGCGAAGATCCGCGCCGTGGCGGATCGGCTGGCGGGGGAGGGTGCCCGCGACGCGCTCTACGACGTGCCCTACACGACCACGCACGTGGGCGTTCTGCGCGGCGGCACCGCGCTCAACATCGTCGCCGACCGGGCCGAGATCCTCTTCGAGGTCCGCGCCATCGGCGGCGACGACCCCGACGCCATCCTCGACGAGATCGAGGCCTATGCGAGAGCGGCGCTCGAGCCCCGCATGCAGGCCGCCCGCCCCGACACCGGCTTCGCCTTCGACCGCTACGCCGGCTTTCCCGGCCTCGACACGCCCGCGGACGCCGCGGTGGTGACGCTCGCCAAGCGGCTGGCGGGGCGAAACGAGCATTCCAAGGTCGCCTACGGCACGGAAGCCGGGCTGTTCTCGCAGATCGGGCGCATCCCCACCGTGGTGATCGGCCCCGGAGACATCGCCCAGGCGCACCAGGCGAACGAGTGGATCGAGACGAGCGAGCTCGAGGCCTGCGGGCGGTTCGTGGGGGAGGTGATCGGGGAGGCGACGCGGGGGTGACCCATCCCGTGTCATCCCCGGCCGGAACGAGCGAAGCGAGCGCCCAACCCTCGTCCCGGGCCGGAACGAGCGAAGCGAGTGCAGGGGAAGGGGACCCAGCGCAAGGACTCGCGCCGCAGGCGCTCCATCGGCGGCACCAGCCGCCCTCTTTCCTTCCCTGTAGGGGAAGGTGGCGCCGCGCGAAGCGCGGTGACGGATGGGGCGCGCGGGACGCGCGTTCGGCGAAGCCGAAATCGTGCAGGGCTGGACGGCGGAAGGTTGGACGGCTCAGTCGAGCCCGATGTCCGCTGCGCGGACCGCGCCTCGCGGCGCGCCCCATCCGTCCCGCCGCTTCGCGTCGGGCCACCTTCCCCTACAGGGAAGGAGACGCGCGCCCGCCCCGCCGCGCTTCTTTTTACCCGCCCGAAGACGCCGGCTGCGGGCGCACCTCCTCGATATAGCCGCGCAGCCGTTCCAGCTCGCGCCCGACGAGGTGGACGAGCTGCCCGAGCGCGCCGCATTCGCGCCGATCGGCGAGGCCGTCCACCGCGAGCGACAGCCCGTCGAGGCCGCGCTTGATGGCGTGCAGCTCGTCGGACACGTAGATGAGGTCGGGTTCGGGGTGTGCGCGGGGTCTCGCGTGGGGCCTGGGGTGTCGGCGGGGGGAATCGTGCTACCGGTCTCGGTAGCCATGATCGATCTCCTGTGGATCGGTGGTGGTCAGAGCCGGGTGAGAGGGTGCCACCTCTTGCTCGGCTCGCGTGTGTAGCGTAGCCGTTTGCGGGGAACGAAGCAAGATCGAATGCCGAACTGAACGGCGGGCCGCCCGGCTACGGGCCGCGATCCGATGATCGGCTTCCGTTCAGACGGGGCTCAAGGCCGTCAAAGAGCTTGACGAAATTTCATCTCCTGGTCAGGCTGCGCTCCGATGCATCGACGGAGGACCCCATGACCGGAACCACCCGCTCCGCCGCCCCCACCGGCTCCTCGCCCAACACGCGCGCGCTGGCGGCCCGCTATGATGCGGCGGCGGCGCGCTGGCACGGCAAGATCGCCCGGCTGGGCTATTGCCGGGCCTATGCGGAGCTCTGCGCCGCCTTCGCCGGGGAGGCGCAACCGGCCGGTGCGGCGCTGCGCGTGCTCGACGCGGGCGCGGGGACGGGCGCCTTCGCCGCGGCCTTCGCCACCGCGTTCGCCGAAAAGCCAGGCCGGGCTCTCGACCTCGACCTCCTCGACGAATCCCCGGCGATGCTCGCCGAGGCCGCTCGCGTCCTCGCAGCGGCGGGGCTGTGCGGCCGTGCGCTGCCCGGGCGGCTCGGCGAGCGGCCGCTCGCGGCCGGCGCGTACGACGTCGTCCTGTGCGGGCACCTCATCGAGCACCTGCCCGATCCCGCGGCGGGGCTGGCGACGTTGCGCGCCGCGCTGCGGCCGGGCGGGCTCTTGCTCCTCGCGGTGAGCCGGCCGCATTGGTGCACCTGGCTGTTGCAGCGGATCTGGGGGCATCGCGCATTGCCGCAGGCCGCGGTCCTCGCCGCCTGCGCGCGTGCGGGCTTCGCGCCGCCGCGGGTCTTCGCCTTCACGCGGGGCCCGCCGAGCCGCACGAGCCGCGGCTACGCGGCCCAGGCCTGACCGGGCGCAACGTACGATGAGAAAGACCGAGCGCGTCGCGCCCGATCACGTGGGCTGGTTGCTGCACCGGGCGAGCGCGGCGTGGAAGCGCCGTTTCGCCGCCCAGATGGTGGCGGCCGGCTACCCCTGGTATGCGGAGGCGCGCGGCGCGCTGCTGCGGCATCTCGGGCCGCAGCCGGTGTCGCAGGCCGACATCGCCGCGCGGTCGGGGCTGACGAAGCAGGCCGTCCAGCAGCACCTCGACGCGCTCGCCGCCGACGGCATCGTCGCGCGCATCCCCGATCCTGACGATTCCCGGCGCCGTCGCGTGCGCCTCACCCCCGCCGGCCTCGCGGCGCTGGAGGCGGGGGATCGCATCAAGGCGCGGATCGAGGCGCAGGACGCGGCGCGGCTGGGACGGGCGCGGTACGCCGCCCTGCGGCGGGCCCTGTCCGTGCTCGCGGACGACCCTTAGAGGCGCGCGCGAAACGGCGGGGTGCCGCGTTCGTCGCGAAGGTAACCAAGCGTTCTCTTCGTGTTCCGAAAAAGGCACGCTCCGGATGTGCCTTTCCAATTCGATGCCATCCTCAAACGGTATTACAGTCGCCGCACGACCGAGGAATTCCGCTTCGTTCTCCAGGCAAGCCCGCCGTGTGCGCAATCCCAGAAGAGTGGCGCATGTGAGGCACGGCGGGATAGTGGCGCGCTCAGCGGCGCTTCGACCCGCGCTTGTCCGTCGCCGAGCGGAACACGCCCACCAGCTCGAGGTGCGGCGTGTAGGCGAACTGGTCGACCGGCGTGACCCGCTCGAGCGCATAGCCGGCGCCCGTGAGGATCGCCGCGTCGCGCGAGAAGCTCGCGGGGTCGCAGGAGACGTAGGCGATCGTCGCGACCTTCGTCTCGGCGAGGCGGCGCGCCTGGGCTTCCGCGCCCGCCCGCGGCGGATCGAGCACGACCGCGTCGTAGATGGAAAGCTCCGTCGCGAGCAGCGGGCGGCGGAAGAGGTCTCGCGCCTCGGTCGTGACCTGGCGCAGTCCCGGCGTGCCGCGCGCCGCCTTGTCGAGCGCCGCGAGCGCGGCGGCGTCGCTCTCCACCGCATGGACGCGCGCGCGCTCGGCGAGGCGCAGCGCGAAGGGGCCGGCCCCGGCGAAGAGGTCGGCCACGCGCTTTGCGCCCGCACAGGCCTCGAGCACCAGGGCCGCGAGGGCGGCCTCGCCCGCGCCGGTCGCCTGCAGGAAGCCGCCGGGCGGGATCGCCACGGTGGTGGAGCCCATCCGCACCAGCGGGGGGCGGCGCTCGACCACGACCTCGCCGTGCAGCGACAGGCGGGCGAGGTCGAGGATCTCGGCCGCCCCGACGAGCTTGCGGCGCAGCCCCTCGTCGACGGGCCCGTGGCCGCGCAGGTCGACGTCGAGCCCCGCCTCGGTGAGCGTCACCTGGATGTCGAGGGGTTTCGCCTTGCCGCGCAGGAGATGCGCGAGCGCGGCGGCGGCGCGCACCGCGGGGGCCGGGCCGCCGTCGTCGCCGCGCGCGCCGAGCCACGGCTCGGCGACCGGGCACTGCGCGATGGCGACGAGGTCGTGCGAGCGCGCCGCCATGAAGCCCACGCGGGTGCGCCCGTCCTGAACGCGCCCGTGGAAGGTCAGTCGTCGCCGGCCCGCGCCGCGCGCATCGACCATGGGCGCGATCTCGGCCGGCGCGACGCGCGCCGCCTCGAGCGTGCGGGCCAGGTTGGCGGATTTCCACTCCCGGTAGGGCGCGTCCGCGAGGTGCTGGGTCAGGCAGCCGCCGCAGGCGCCGAAAGAGGGGCAGAACGGCTCCACGCGGTCGGGCGCCGGCGTCTCGACCGCGACGAGCCGGGCGCGGTCGCTCTCGCCGAGCGCAACGCTCACGCGCTCGCCGGGCAGCGCGTAGGGCACGTAGAGTGGCCCGCGGGGCGTGTCCGTGATCCCGTCCGCGCGGCCGCCGAGGCGGTCGATCGTGATCTCGATCCGGTCGGTCTCGCCGGGGCGCAACGCCTCATCGCTCACGAACCGCTCCGATCAGCTCTTCATGATTGCCGTCGCCACCGGTGATGGGGGACGGCGCGCGCCCGAGCACACGCCAGCCGCGCGCGGCGACCCAAGCGGCGATGTCCGCGCCGACCCGCTCGCGCACGGCGGCGTCGCGCACCACGCCGTGCCGGTCGAGTGCGGCGCGCCCGGCCTCGAACTGCGGCTTGATCAGCGCCACGAGCCGGGTCCCGGCGCGGGCCTGGTCGAGCACCGGGGCGAGGGCGATGGTGAGCGAGACGAAGCTCACGTCGCTCACGATGAGGTCGACCGGAAAGGGCAGGGCGGCGAGGTCGAGGGCGCGCGCGTCGCACCCCTCGCGCGAGAGGACGCGCGGATCGGCGCGCAGGCGCGGGTGCAGCTGGTCGCGCCCGACGTCGATCGCCGCGACCCGCGCCGCGCCGCGCGCCAGCAGCACGTCGGTGAAGCCGCCGGTGGAGGCGCCGACGTCGAGGCAGGAGAGGCCCGAAGGGTCGATCCCGAAGGCGTCGAGCCCGGCTTCCAGCTTCAGCCCGCCCCGCGACACCCAGGGGTGGGGCGCGCGCGCCTCGATCGCGGCGGTCTCGGGGATGGCCTCCGATGCCTTGCGCACGGTCGCGCCGTCGGCGACGACGAGGCCCGCCGCGATCGCGGCCTGCGCCTTGGCGCGGCTCTCGAAGACGCCGCGCGAAACGAGCAGCGTATCGGCGCGGGTCCTGCTCATCGCGGCGTGCTCGGCCCTTTGTCGGATGCGAAGGCGCTTGCCTAGCACGCCCGCTCCCAAGTCGGAACACGCGCGAGCGCGCGTCGTTTCCCGGCGATCGTTCACGAAACACCGGGAGATCCCGCATGAACCGCTCCACCTCGCTCGCCCTCGCGACCCTGCTCGCCGCCGGCGTCGCCGCCGCCCCCGCGGTGGCGCAAGACCAGGCGTCGATCGACACCTACGAGACGCCGATCATCGGCCAGGACGGCTCGGAGATCGGGCTCCTGACCCTGCGCGGCGGCCCCAACGGCGTCGTCGGCCGCTTCACCATCGACCGGGGCGAGGTCGCGACCGGCTGGCACGCGGCGCATTTCCACAGCGTCGGCGACTGCTCGGACGCGCCCGACTTCCAGGCCTCGCAGGGCCACATCACCTCGGAGGGCGCGATGCACGGCCACCTGCACGCGGACGGGCCGGAAGCCGGCGACCTCGCGAACTTCTACGCGGGAGAGGGCGGGGCGGCGGTCGCCGAGTTCGCGACCGCGCTCGTCACATTCGACGGCGACCCGGCCCTGTTCGACGAGGACGGCTCGGCGCTCGTCATCCACGAGAACCGCGACGACCACGTCACCCAGCCGATCGGCGGCGCCGGCGGGCGCATCGCCTGCGCGGTGATCGAGCGCGAGGAGTGAGCAGCGTCGTGGGACACCGCCCGCGCCGGCTCGCATACCGTCGCTTAAGGTCGACCGGCTAGCGTCGAGCATCTGCCCGGTGGCTCTCCCGGGCGACCGGGAGCGAGGCGGTTTCGGGCGTGGGAATGCATTCACAGGGGACGCAGGAGGTCGGCGCGGCGTGCGAGCCGGGCCGGCTCGTCGGCGAGGTCGACCGCCTGCAGCGCGAGCTCGCCGAGAGCCGTCGCGTCATCGCCGAGCAGGCGAAGGCCTTGGCGCACGGCGCGAAGATCCTCGCGCGCTCCTCGGAAGTGGCGAGGATCGGCGTCTGGGAATGCGAGCTGCCGGACAATCGGCTCACCTGGAGCGACGGCGTCTACGACATCTTCGAGCTGCCGAGCGGCTCGGTCGTGAGCCGCGGCCAGACGGTGCAGTTCTACGGGCCCGAGTCGCTCGCCCAGCTGGAGCGGCTGCGCACGCAGGCGATCCGCACCGGCACCGGCTTCACGCTCGATGCGCGGATCACCACCGCGAAGGGCAACGTGCGCTGGATGCGCATCACCGCGACGGTCGAGAGCGAGCACGGCGCGCCGGCGCGGATCTTCGGCATGAAGCAGGACATCACCGAGGAGAAGATGCTGCAGGACCGCACGCGCTTCCTCGCCGAATGCGATGTGCTGACCGGGCTCGCCAACCGCAGCCGCTTCCAGGCCGAGCTTTCGGCGCGCCATCGCGGCGGGGACGTCGGCGCGGGCGCCCACGCGCTGCTGCTCATCGATCTCGACGGCTTCAAGGACGTCAACGACACCTTCGGCCACGCGGCGGGCGACGCCTGCCTCGCCGAGATCGCCGACCGGCTCGGTGCGGCCTGCCGCGCCGGCCCTCTCTCGTCCTCGCTCGTCGCGCGCATCGGCGGCGACGAGTTCGCGATCCTGGTCGACGCCGCCGCCCCGGCGGAGCTCGAGGCGCTCGGCCGGCGCATCGTCGCCGCCGCGCGCGAGCCGATCCGGCGGGGCGGGCAGTCCTACCAGATCGGCGCCTCCGTCGGAATCGCGGTGGCGGGCGGGCCGGGCGTGCAGCGATCCGGCGATCTCCAGGCCGATGCCGACCTCGCGCTCTACGCCGCCAAGGCCGCCGGCAAGAATCGCGTGGCGCACTTCCACCCGGGCATGCGGGCGGACGGCAGCGCCCGCGTCAAGACGATCGGCGAGGTGGCGGCGGCGCATGACGAGGGGCGGCTCGCGCTCGTCTACCAGCCGATCGTCGATCTCGTGGATGGGCGGGTGCTCGGGCACGAGGCGCTGCTGCGGTACCGTCGGGCGGACGGGACGCTCGCGAGCGCCGCGGGCTTCGCGGCCGCGTTGCGCGATCCCGAGCTCGCGCGCAGGCTCGACGACTGGGTGCTGGACACCGCGCTGGAGCAGGCGGGGCGCTGGCGCCGCGCGGGCGTTCGCGCCGGCGGGCTCGCCGTCAACGTGAGCGCGGTGCGGGTCTGCCGCCCGGATTTCCCCGATCGGCTCCTCGGCGCGATGGCGCGCGAGGGCCTCGCGGGCGGCGACCTGACGCTCGAGATCGCGGAGGACGCCCTCTCCGGGCGGCTCGATGCGCTGCTCGCGCCGTTCGCACGGCTGCGCGAGGCGGGCGTTCGCATCGCGATCGACGATTTCGGCGAGGGGCGGACGGCGCTGATGGACATGAAGCGGCTGCCCGTCGACGCGATCAAGATCGACGGGGCGATCGTGCGGCGGGCGCATGCGCCGGTGGAGCGGATCGCCCTCGAAGCGCTCGTGCATCTCGCACGCGGCTATGGGCTCGAGCTGGTGGCGGAAGGCGTCGAGACGGCGAGCCAGCGCGCGCTCGTCGCGGCGATCGGCATCGGCCGGGCGCAGGGCTGGCACTTCGCCGCGCCGCTGACGGCGCAGGAGATCGAAAGCCTCCGCGCGATCCCGGACACGCGCTGCGCCTGAGATCGCGGTCGCCGCGCCGCGCCGGTCGGCGGGCGCTTCAGGCGCGGCGTCCGAGACGCGCCGCGCTCGCCGCGTCCTCCCCGCCGAGCGCCTCGAACACCTTGGCGACGATGGCGTCGGCGTCGAGGCCGGCGCGGGCGTACATCTTGGCCGGCTTGTCCTGGTCGATGAAGACGTCGGGGAGAACCATGGCGCG